>SMVA01192910.1_pt1 | contig 12701 bp, 11 predicted proteins | sample 2456451 | NCBI WGS metagenome assembly SMVA01 (sample SAMN11095933, study PRJNA526329) | marine sediment metagenome | biome: Marine sediment; feature: Surficial sediment; material: Deep marine sediment; isolation source: Hadal surficial sediment | place: Pacific Ocean | collected 2014-05 | depth...
CAACCGCATGTACGTCGGCGATATGGGCGGTCGCATCTGGCGCTTCGATATCGACAACGCGGCGACGACAGCCGCCGATCTCGTGCATGGCGGGATGATCGCGAGCCTCGGCGCGGCCGACCTCGGCGCGCCGGCGCTGGCCGACGTGCGCCGTTTCTACGGTGAAGTCGACCTCGTGCCGGTCATCAATGAGAACTATGCCTCGTATATCAGCATCAACGTAGGCAGCGGACACCGGGCGCACCCGCTCGATACGGTCACGGAAGACTGGTTCTTCTCGGTCCGCGACTTCAACGTCTTCAACTTCCTGGATTCGTCAGACCCGGTCTACACGACGCCCACGGTCATCGGCGATCTCGCCGATATCACCAACGACGTGGCGCCGGCGCTGCCGGCAGGCCAGAAAGGCTGGCGCCTGAGAATGGAAAACTCGCCCGGCGAGAAGATCGTGACCGGATCCACGACCCTGAAGGGCACCATATTCTTCTCATCTTTCAGTCCGGCAAGCCTCGCGAGCATCTGCGACACCGAGTTTGGCGTCAACCGCTTGTACCGCGTCAACGTCGCGGACGGCAGTCCGGCGCCGAATCGCGACAAGATCATCGACGACACGATACCGCTGGACAAGGACGACCGCTACGAACAGCTCGACCAGGGCGGCATCGCCCCGGGGCCGGTCCTGTTCTTCGCGGAAGATGATGACGGCGCCCCGGACCTCTGCGTCGGCGTGGCCTGCGAGGATTCAGGCATCTTCGCCGGGTTCGAAACGACCTATTGGTTCCAGGACGAAACGCAATAGCGACGACCACGGGCACCTTAGGACCGCGAGGCCCCCTGATCCGCCTTCACTCGAAGTCGGTCAGGGGGCCTTTGCGTTCTGAGCCCGTGCGCGGCGTTTCTCCAGTACGAGGCCGTCGTAAAGAATCAACGCGACGCCGCAGGTGATCGCCGAATCGGCCACGTTGAACGCCGGATACGACCAATCCTTATAGTAGAACAGGATGAAATCAATAACGTAGCCGTAGGCAACGCGATCGATGACATTGCCGATCGCGCCGCCGAGCACCAACGTCAGGCCGAGCGCCAGCACGGCGCGACCGCGTTTCGGCAGAGTCGTCAGCCACCAGACGATGCCGACGACGACGACGACCGCAACGCCCATGAACAGCCAGTTCTGCCAGCCTGACGCGCCGGCCAGGAAACTGAACGCCGCGCCGGTGTTGTGCAGGCGCACGAGATCAAAAATCGGCAGGACCGGGAGATGCTGGTACAGCGTCAGGTTGTCGATGACGAGCCGCTTGGTGACCTGATCGGCGACCACGATGACCGCCGCGACCGCAAACCAGAAAATCTTCTGTTGCCGGGTCACGCGAACCGCCGTACCTCGCCGGGGCCATCGACGTTAGCGGCGCAGCGTGCGCAGATCTCGGGATGACCCGACACGCTGCCGACGTCCGGCCGACGGTGCCAGCAGCGAATGCATTTTTGAAATTCCGTCGCGGCTGCCGCGACCCAGTGATCCTCACCGGCAACCGCATCAGCGGGCCGGTCTGCAGCCGGGCGCGCCCGTGCATCGGAGGTGATGAACACGAACCGCAGCTCGTCGCCGAGTCGGGTCAATTGCGCCAACAGCGCGTCGTCGGCGAAAATCTCCACGCTCGCATCGAGACCCGAGCCAATGACGTCCGCGGCGCGCAGGTCTTCGAGCGCCTTCGATACGGTCTCACGCACGCCGATCAACCGGTCCCAGTCGAGGTCGTCCTGCACAGACGGCACCGGCAATTCGAACCAGGTGGCGAGAAATACGGACACGTCGCGCTCACCGGGCATCTCGCGCCAGATCTCGTCGGCCGTGAAACTCAGGATCGGTGCGAGCCAACGCACCATGGCCTCGGCGATCAGGAATATCGCGGATTGTGCCGAGCGCCGCGGACGGCTTTCGGCACCGGTCGTATACAGACGGTCCTTGATGACATCCAGATAGAAACCGCCCATGTCGACAACGCAGAAATTGTGCAACGCCTGATAGATTTCGTGAAATTGGTAGCGGTCGTACGCATCCGTCACGGCGCCTTGCAATTCGGTTGCACGGCCGACGGCCCAGCGGTCGAGCGAGACCATATCGTCGATCGCAACGGCATGCAGCAAGGGATCGAAATCATGCAGGTTGCCGAGCAGGAATCGGGCCGTGTTGCGCATGCGCCGGTAGGAATCTGTCATGCGCTTCAGGATTTCGTCCGAGGCGCTCATTTCACCCGAGTAATCCGTCGCCGCGACCCAGAGTCGCAGGTTGTCGGCGCCAAGCGCATTGATCACTTTCTGCGGCACGACCTGGTTGCCGAGCGATTTGGACATCTTGCGACCCTTCTCGTCGACCGTGAACCCATGCGTCAGCGCCTGGCGATACGGCGCCTGACCTCCCATGGCAACAGATGTGAGCAACGAACTCTGGAACCAGCCACGGTGCTGATCCGACCCTTCGAGGTAAAGGTCGGCGGGCGAATCGATCTCGTCACGGCTCATTGCCAGGCAATGGTGAACCATGCCCGAGTCCATCCAGACATCCATCGTGTCCGTCACCTTTGCGTAGTTCGCGGCGTCGTCGCCGAGCAATTCCTCGGCGTCGAGTTCGAACCAGGCCTCTATACCCTGCTTCGCAATGCGCTCGGCGACCTCGTGCAAAAGACGCGGCGTATCGGGATGAATTTCATCGGTTTCGCGATGCGCGAACAACGGAATCGGCACACCCCATGTGCGCTGGCGTGAGATACACCAGTCGGGCCGCGCGGCAACCATGCCCTCAATGCGTTGCTCGCCCCAGCCCGGAATCCACTTGACCGTCTTGATCGCCTGGAGGCTCGCGTCGCGCAAGCCGTTCTGATCCAGGCTGACGAACCACTGTGGCGTGGCGCGAAAAATGACCGGCGTCTGGTGGCGCCAGCAATGCGGATAGCTGTGTTGCAGTGGACGGTTGCAGAGCAGATGGCCGGATTTGCCGAGCAGGTCGACGATCTCTTCGTTCGCCTTATATATATGTGTGCCGGCGAACAGTTCGGTGCCGTCGACATAGACGCCACGGCCGTCGACCGGATTGTCGAGCGGCAGGTCGTTGACGAGACCCGACGCGAAATCGTCGTGGCCGTGGCCCGGCGCGGTATGCACGGCGCCCGTGCCGGCATCGAGGGTCACGTATTCGGCCAGGATGACGGGCACCTCGCGCGCGTAAAACGGGTGTTTCAGCATCAGGCCGGCGAGCGTGCCGCCTTTCAGATCGGCGATCATTTGCGCATCCACCGCGCCGTAACGCGCGAGCACGCCCTCGGCCAGCGCGGCCGCCAGCACGAGGCGTTCCGGCCGGCCCTGGATCGTGGCCCCGACGAGGACGTAGTCGATGTCTTCGCCGAGCGCGACGGCCTGGTTCGCCGGCAATGTCCACGGCGTCGTCGTCCAGATCGGGATCGAAACGGATGCGTCGTCGGCCGGCGACGCGATCCGCGCGTAAAAGGCCTGCCGATCGGCAACCTCGAACTTGACGTCGAGGGCGGTCGATGTCTTGTCGGCATAATCGACCTCGGCCTCGGCGAGTGCCGAGCGACAGTCGAGGCACCAGTGCACGGGCTTGTAGCCACGCAGCAGGTGGCCATTCTCGATGATCCGGGCGAAGCCGCGCACCTGCTCCGCCTCGAAGGCCGGATCGAGCGTCAGGTAAGGCCGGTCCCAGTCGCCGAGCACGCCGAGCCGCTTGAAGTCCTCGCGTTGCGTGTCGACCTGTTGCAAGGCGTATTGGCGGCAGGCCTCGCGAAACGCAGCGGCATCGAGTTTCTCGCCAACCTTGCCTTGCTTCTTCTCGACCTGATGCTCGATCGGCAGGCCGTGGCAGTCCCAGCCCGGGATATACGGCGCATCAAAACCGGACAGCGTCTTCGATTTGACGATGATGTCCTTGAGCACCTTGTTGACGGCGTGGCCGAGGTGAATCTGGCCGTTCGCGTACGGCGGGCCGTCGCAGAGCACGAATTTCTTTCGGCCGGCCGTGCGCCGGCGGATTTGCCCGTAAAGATCCTGCGCATACCAGTCGGCAAGCAGCGCCGGCTCGCGCTGGGCCAGGTTCGCCTTCATCGGGAACGAGGTTTTCGGCAGGCTCAATGTGTCTTTATAGTCGGTCACGGCTGAGTCATTTCTTCGAGAGAATCTCGCGCGCCTGTGCGGCGTCAAGGTGGATTTGTGCCGTCAAGCTGTCGAGATCGGGAAACTTGACCTCGTCGCGGAGTTTTTCGATAAATTCCACCTGGATGTACTCGCCGTAAATGGACCGGTCAAAATCAAAAATGTGCACCTCCAGCACGAGTTCGGTGCCGTCTATCGTCGGCCGGGTCCCGAGACTCGCGACACCGTCGAGCAGCGTATCGTCGAGACCGTCGACCCGGACCGCGAAGATGCCTGCGACCGGACTCGCGCGCCGGTTCAGATTCACATTCGCAGTAGGGAAGCCGAGTTGCTTGCCGAGCTTCATACCGCCGACGACACGACCCGTCATTCGATAATAACGGCCCAGCAATCGTTTTGCGCGCTCGAATTCGCCGGCGGCAAGCAACTCGCGAATCCCGGTGCTCGAAATCCGGCTGCCGTCGGCGACGACGCTCGGCACCTGCTCGACGGTGAACCCGAATTGCCGCCCGCCGCTGTGCAGATGATCGATCGTGCCGGCCCGGTTTTTCGCGAATCGAAAATCGTCGCCGACGACGAGATGCCGCACGGCCAGCCGGTTGACGAGCAACCGCTCGATAAACTCATCCGGGCCGAGCACTTCCATGCTCGCGTCGAACGGCGGACAGCAGAGCCAGTCCAATCCGAACCGCTCGAGCACTTCGTATTTCTCACGAAACCGCGTCAGGCGAGCGGGTGGTGTGCCGGTGCTGAAATATTCGCGCGGTGTCGGCTCGAAAGAAAACGCGACGGACGGCAGGCCGCGCGCCCGGGCTTCGTCGATGACCCGTCTGAGGATACGCTGATGACCGATATGGACGCCGTCGAAGATCCCGATCGTGACGACGCTCGGTCCCGGCAGGCGTGCGCGATCCCGCTCCGGCCGGCGAATCAGTCGCATCGGCGCGGCATTCACGACGCCAGGCGCAGCGCAGCCGGGCGCAGGCCGACCGCGAGCAGTGCGCCGCAATAGACCAGTGCGCCGCCGATAACGGCAACGCCGAGCCAGAGGCAGCGCGTCCAGACGTCCGCCTCGAGCCAGGCCGCGAGGGGCACGACGAAAGTATTCAACAGCAGCGCCATGACACCGCAGGCCACGGCCACCTGCAGCAGGAAACGCCGCCAACCGGGCCGCGGCTGCCAGACGGTCTCTTTATAGAGCCCGCGCCAGAGCAGGCCCGCATTCAGAAATGCCGAAATGGCGGTGGCCGTGGCGAGCCCGGCGTGCGGGGCCGGCCAGCCGCCCTGGACCCAGGGCACGACGATCGCCACGTTCAGAACCATGTTTGCCACCAACGCGACAATACCAATACGCACGGGCGCGCGGGTATCCTGACGCGCGAAATATCCCGGCGCGAGGATCTTGACGAAAATAAACCCGGTCAGCCCGAACGCGTAAGCGCGCAAGCTCGGCGTCGCCATGCCGACGTCGTTGATATTGAATTGCCCGCCGTAGAAAATCGTCGTCAGCAGCGGGCCCGCGAGCATGAACAGGCCGATCGTTGCCGGCAGCGCAATCAGGATCGCGACGCGCATGGCCCAGTCCAGCGTGGCGGAGAACCGTTCGCGCGACTGGGCCGCATGTTGACGCGACAGGTTCGGCAGAATCACGGTGGCCAGCGCGATGCCGAATACGCCGAGCGGAAACTCCATCAGTCGGTCCGAGTAATACAACCAGCTGATGCTCCCTGTAACTAAAAACGACGCGATCAGTGTATCGAACAGAATGTTGATCTGGGCAACCGATGACCCGAAGATCATCGGCAACATGAGCCGCATGATTTTTCTGACGCCCGGGTGGGACGGGCCCCAGCGCGGCACGGGCAGAACCCGGTAGCGTGCCAGGAACGGAAGCATGAATGCGAGTTGCACGAGACCGGCCGTGAACACGCCGGCGGCCAGCGCCATTCCGGGACGCGAATAATACGGCGCGACGAACACGGCGAAACCGATCAGCACGACATTCAGAAGCGCAGGTGCGAAGGCCGGCGCACCGAACTGATGGTGGGTATTCAGAATCGCGCCCGCGAGCGCCGTCATGGAGATAAAAAAGAGATAGGGAAAGGTCAGCCGCAACATATCCACGGCGAGCGAGAACTTGTCCGCGTCCTCCGGCGCGGGCGACCACAGCCAGCCCATCCCGAACACGGCTATCAGCAACGGCGCCGCGACCACACCGATCGCCGTAAACACGAACAGCGCAAGTCCGAGCGTGCCGGCCACGCGATCGACCAGTGCCTTGGCCTCGTCGCGGGAACGGTTTTCGTCGTATTCGGCGAAAACCGGCACGAAACTTTGCGCAAACGCGCCCTCGGCGAAGAAGCGGCGGAAAATGTTCGGGATCTTGAACGCGACGAAAAACGCGTCCATCACGATCCCGGCGCCGAAAAACCGAGCGAAAACGATATCCCGCAAGAGCCCAAGCACGCGCGAAATCATCGTCATGCCGGACACGACCGACGTCGATCTGAGCAGGCGGCGCACGGAAAGGGGTGGCTTTTGCGTTTTTTCAGGCATCGATTAAATGGGGTCAGACCCCCTATAAAATGGGGTCTGACCCCATTCCCCGGATAATAGCAATTTGGGGTCAGACCCAAGCATAAATGGGGTCTGACCCCATTTTTCGATTGACACTTCCTGGTCGAACACTGAAAATACGCGGCTCTTCAGAGATCGGGACGGATTCAAGTGGCTAACATCAAATCAGCAGCCAAGCGTGCCAGGCAGTCGGAACGCCGACGTCAGCACAATATCGCGCTGAAGTCGCGCATGCGCACGGCCATGAAAAAAGTCGTCAACGCGATCGAGAAGAGCGATGCGAAAGGCGCTACCGAGCTCTATCAGATCGCCGTGCCACAGATCGACAGGATGGCGGTCAAGGGCATCATTCATCCGAATAAAGCCGCGCGTCACAAGAGTCGCCTGAATAAAGCCATCAAGAACCTGTCAGCCGGCTGAGATCTCTGTCAGACTCTCGATCCGCGCCATCACGTCGCGCACCAATTCCCGCGTCCCGGTACCCGTTATGGCGCTGATTCGGTAGACGGGCCCGGCCCAGTTCAACTTTCTCACGATGTGCGCCTGCGTCTCCTCCGCATCCTCCTCGGACAGCAGGTCGGATTTATTCAGGACGAGCCAACGCTCCTTGCTCGCGAGGTCTCCACTGAACTGCCCGAGCTCATTAATGATCGACCGCGCATCGGCGACCGGATCTCCGGCCTCTTCGAGCGGCGCGATGTCAAGGAGATGCAGCAGCAATCGTGTACGACGCAGGTGTTTGAGAAATCGGACGCCCAGGCCGGCGCCGGTGGCGGCACCCTCGATCAGTCCCGGTATGTCGGCCATGACGAAACTGCGATGCGCCTCGATCGAAACGACGCCGAGATTGGGATACAAAGTCGTGAACGGGTATTCCGCGACTTTGGGGCGCGCGGCCGACACGGCTCTGATGAGCGTCGATTTACCTGCGTTCGGCAGACCGAGCAACCCGACGTCCGCCAGCAAGCTCAACTCGAACCTCAACGTCAGCGCCTCACCGGGCACGCCCGGCGTCGATTGACGTGGCGCCCGGTTAACGCTCGACTTAAACCGGACATTGCCCTTGCCGCCCTCGCCACCCGCGGCCACGAGAAGTTTCTGGCCGTGTGTAACGAGATCACCGATCGATTCACCGGTCTCCTCGGCCAGCACGCGCGTCCCGCACGGCACGAGAATCTCCAGGCTCGCGCCACCCGCGCCGGTTCGATTCTTGCCGGCGCCGGCGTGACCATTGCCGGCGCGAAACTTACGCTTGACTTGAAAATCGGCCAGCGTATTGATGCCTTCATCAGCGACGAGGTGGATACTGCCGCCCTTACCGCCGTCCCCGCCGTCGGGACCACCGCGCGGAATAAACTTTTCACGCCGAAAGCTGGCGCACCCCGCGCCACCGTTACCCGCCTGGACCCGGATCGTGACCTCATCAATAAATTTCATGATCTACTCAACAAAAAAACCCCGCCATGCGGGGTTTTCGTAACGGATTTATCGATTCCGGACATCCTCTCCGGATATCAATGGCCGACGGGCAGCTAGGCGTCCGGCACCACGCTGACGAACAACCGATTCTTCGGGCCCTTGCGGTTAAACTTCACCCGGCCATCCGCCTTCGCAAACAAAGTATGATCGCGCCCGAGCCCGACATTCACGCCGGCATGATATCTCGTACCCCGCTGGCGGACGATGATATTTCCCGCGACGACCGCCTGGTCACCGAATTTTTTTACGCCGAGCCGCTTGGATTCCGAATCGCGACCGTTACGGGTACTGCCGCCGGCTTTCTTATGTGCCATGAGATCTACTCCTTATCGGTCGCGGCCTTCTCGCGGGGGCCACCAGTAATGCCGGTAATCTCGACGAGTGTAAACAGCTGACGGTGACCGAGCGTGCGCCGATAATTTTTTCGGCGCTTGAACTTGATGACGTCGATTTTTTTGTCTTTCGCCTGGGTCAGGACTTTTGCCTTGACCTTGCTGCCGGAAACGAGCGGGGTTCCGACCTTGATGTTGCCGCCCTCGCCGACCAGCAGCACTTCAGAAAACTCGACGCTGTCGCCTTCGGCGGCATCGAGTTTTTCAATCTTTACCGTGTCACCCTTCCCTGCTCGGTATTGCTTGCCACCCGTCTTGAATACGGCGTACATCGCTTTGGTCTCCGGAAAAGGCCCCTGCCGGGGGCCCGAAAAGAGCCGGAATTCTACGGGCTCGGACGCTAATAATCAACGGCTTAGCGGTTCGAGGGCTGAGCGGCTCGGGGCCGGGGCGCAATAAACCCGGTTGATCCGGCCCGCCAGCCGGACCCCGGCCTCGCTGAGCCGCTGATAAATGATCTCCAGAGCCCCCGCCAGATAGGCCGGCTCGAGGTCGATATCGGCACCGCCCAGCGCAGGGCCGAAAGCATAGACCACCGGCCGCAAGGCCATCGATTCGCGCGCCCATGCGCCCGGAGCGTGAGCCTGCAGGGCCGCGAGTCGTCCGGCCGTTAACCCGAACACGGCCTGCAACTGGCTCTGCCGCCCGTCGCGGCCTGCGGGACGAGCGGCCTTGAGCAAGGCCTGCGCGTCCCAGACCGAATGCAGATTGGTCTGTCGGCCGTCCACCCGGACGCCGATCGCGTTGCCGCCACGATCCTTTTCACGCCCGACATGCAGCGGCTGGTGAACGTCGGCAATGAAATGAGCCAGAAAACGCAGCGCTTCAGCCCGTTCTTCCCCCGCGCGCGTGCTGTCGGCGAACCGCTGGTCGAAATATCCGATCGCCCATAACACGTCGCCCCGCTCCGGCAGTTCGTCGGCCGCACCGTCCTGCGCCCGACCTTCCGGTACCGGCGCCTCGTCGTCCACATTAATGTAGTGCCAGGGCCGCGTATGGGCCCATTCGGACCGGCCACGAATCCAGTCGGGCCAACTGCCGGCGCGCGCGAGACTCTCTCCATCGAGCAGCAGATCGATTTCTCGCCGAGCGTCTGCGCAGAGATGGTACTCGGCGATCTCGCCCACGAGGCGGTGACCTTCGGGACCAAAAGCCGCAGCCGACTGGGCAACACAAATGCCGGCCGCGAGGAATATACTGACTTGTATACAGCCTCTCATCGCAGGCATTATGGTCAGCGTCATGCACCTGGTCCAACCCAAAACCGATGGCTGCGATCTCGATGCGATCCGGGAGCAATTAAGCGACGACTGGCCGGCCGTTAATCGCGAAATTTTCCTGCAGTTGGAAAGCGACGTCGCGCTCGTCAGCAGCGTCGCGCATTACATCATCAACAGTGGCGGCAAGCGCCTGCGCCCGCTGCTGGTCCTGCTGGCCGCACGCGCCTGCGGATACGTCGGTGATCAGCACATCACCGTCGCCGCGATCATCGAATTTATTCACACGGCGACATTGCTGCACGATGACGTCGTCGACGCGTCTGACCGTCGCCGTGGTCAGAAAACAGCCAACAGCGTGTTCGGCAATGAGGCCAGCGTGCTGGTCGGCGACTTCCTGTATTCCCGCGCATTTCAGCTCATGGTCGACGTCGGCCAGATGCGCATCATGGAGGTGCTCGCGGACGCGACCAATACCATCGCCGAAGGTGAAGTCCTGCAACTCATGAACTGCCGCAACCCGGACACGACCGAAGAACAGTACCTCGAGGTCATCTACCGCAAGACCGCAAAGCTCTTCGAGGCAGGCGTGCTGATCGGCGCGATTCTGGGCAACCAGACCCGCGCGGTCGAAAGCGCGTTTATCGAATACGGAAAGCAGCTCGGAATCGCCTTCCAGCTCGTCGACGACGCGCTCGACTATGACGCGACGAGCGAGCAACTCGGCAAGAACATCGGTGATGACCTCGCCGAGGGCAAACCGACCCTGCCGCTGATCTATGCGCTGCGGCGGTCCGCCCCCGAACAACAAATGCTCATCCGCAACGCGATCGAGAACGGCGGCCGCAACGATATTGATGCGATCCTGACAGTGATCTCCTCGAGCGGCGCGCTCGCGTACACGCTATCCAAGGCCACACAGGCGTCCCGCGCGGCCATCGAAGCACTGTCGCGCGTGCCCGATTCGCCCTATAAAGATTGTCTCGTCCAACTGGCTGATTTCGCCGTCGAGCGGCGGTACTAGTTCACATTTCCGGGTATCTGCCGGAAACCCCGCGTAGTAACTCGATTCGGCGATGTGGGCCGGCGAAAGCTCGGGCCCACGCCATGCAACCAGCGGTATATAATTGACCGATGCTCGTCAAGAACAAGCACCTGGACGTCGTCGATAATTACCGTTTGCGGTTCGGTAAAAAAGAGTATGTGCCGATTGTCGTCGGGGGCATGGGCGTCAATATTTCGACCGCGGAACTCGGTCTCGAGGCGTGCCGCCTCGGCGGTGTGGGCCATATATCCGACGCGATGAACCCGTTCGTATCGGACAAGAAATTTAAGACGCACTACACGAAAGACAAATCGCAACACCATCGGGACTCACGCGACAGCCTCGACAAGACCTCGGTCAAGTTCAATCTCGAAGACCTCGCGCGCGCGCAGACCGGTGTCGTGCGCAATGTCATGGAGAAAAAAACCGGCGACGGCATGATCTTCATCAACGTCATGGAGAAGCTCAACATGGCGTCGCCCCGTGATACCTTGCGTGCGCGCCTGCATGCGGCGCTGGATGGCGGCATTGACGGCATCACGCTGTCCGCCGGCCTGCATAACGGCAGTCTGAAGCTCATGGCGGATAACCCGCGCTTTCACGACGCCAAGATCGGCATTATCGTCTCGAGTGTCCGTGCACTGAAAATCTTCCTCAGAAGTGGAAAGCGCGTGGACCGCGTGCCCGACTATGTCATCGTCGAAGGCCCGCTGGCCGGCGGGCATCTCGGGTTTGGCGAAGACTGGCGTGATTACAATCTCAAGGACATCTTCATCGAAGTCCTGGAATTCCTGAAAAACGAGCAGCTCGACATTCCGGTGTTTCCGGCGGGCGGTATCTTTACGTGTACGGATGCCGTCGAATATCTCCAGATCGGCGCCGCGGCCGTGCAACTTGCGACGCGATTCACCGTGACCGAGGAATGCGGTCTGCCGGACAAGGCGAAACAGCTGTTTTTCAGCTCCGAAGAAAAGGATGTCTTCGTTTCGACTCTGTCGCCGACCGGTTACCCGCTGCGGTTGCTCCGTTCGAGCCCGTGTATCGATTCCAATATCAAGCCGCAATGCGAACCGTTCGGCTACATACTGAACCGTGACGGCACTTGTCAGTATATCGACGCATATGAAGCCACGGGGGTCGACGAAAAGGGCAAGAAGCTGCCGGTCAAGGACAAGGTCTGCCTGTGCTATCACTTCAGTAAATATAATGCGTATACCTGCGGGCACTATGTTTACCGGCTCAAGGACACGTCCTATAAACTGCCGAACGGCGACTATCGAATCCTGACGGCCGAACACGTGTTCAAAGACTACCAATTCAGCACGGAGCACCGGATCGTGTTGCCCGAGCGGGAGGAACCCGCGGCGACGACCGCCTGAGGCAGTATCCTTGGCGTCGGAAGGCGCATGACGCTTGCTTATGCGCCATTCCGTGCGTACCCTACGCGCTCCCGCAAATACTCAATTGGTCACGGATCGGGGTGTAGCTCAGCCTGGTAGAGCACTGTCTTCGGGAGGCAGGGGCCGGGAGTTCGAGTCTCCCCACCCCGACCAATTCAAAGGGCCGCAGAGCCGCACCATTCCTCATCAAACGCCCGCCACGGCTCGGCTGTGCTAGAATTATGCGCGGTTAAGTATTGGTAAGAATTTACGGGTATTTTTAACCAAGTTGGCGAACCCGTGGCGACCAATTCATCGGTTCGCCACCGACTGCTAAAATAAACAAACCCCGACGCCGCACAAACAACGCCGGGGTTTTAACCAAGGAACCTTTCGGGGAGGCCCCATGGCTACCGAGCATTCTAGCCGCAAAACCGGCGGCAAA
>SMVA01216752.1_pt1 | contig 12701 bp, 11 predicted proteins | sample 2456451 | NCBI WGS metagenome assembly SMVA01 (sample SAMN11095933, study PRJNA526329) | marine sediment metagenome | biome: Marine sediment; feature: Surficial sediment; material: Deep marine sediment; isolation source: Hadal surficial sediment | place: Pacific Ocean | collected 2014-05 | depth...
CGCTTCCTAAGCAAAACGGCTCTCCCGTTCGACTGGTTCTTCCGTGGAAGTATGGTTACAAGAACCTAAAGCCATTGTGGAAATCGAGTTCGTCGACAAGCAGCCTCCGACGTTCTGGAATGACTTACAGATAAAGGAATACGGATTCCTTTCAAATGTAAATCCGAATATTCCGCACGTTCGGTGGACCCAAGCCAAGGAACGTTTCATCAGCGTCGTGGATACCATCGAGGAACGCCCAACCGCCTTGTTCAACGGGTATTCAACATGGGTCGGTGGCCTCTATCCGGACGAGCCTACAGAGTTTACTCGGACAGTTCGCTAGAGGACGTCTTCTTCAGCGATCGATTCCATGTGAAAACGGCTACAAAAGCCATGAGCATCGCGATGAACGACATGGCAGCGTTGCTCAGCGCGATACGTCGCTGAGTCCCTACAATCGATGAAATGACGACCTCCTGACTGCTTCCGATCAGCACGCGCACGTGGAGCGTGTCCTTTTCAACTCGATGGGCGATCGAATACGGTAGAGAAAGTTTTTCACGCACGAGCGTACTCCCGTCGGGTAGCGGAATATTCAAGTCCAGCTCTGCGTGGGTAACGTCTTTTCTATCTGAACGGTCATATCGCGTAACCTGTGCAACAACCGAGATCCCGTCTCTAGCCGTGTGACCAAGGTCAACCGTTACTTTGGCGAAATACCCTACGAAAAAGAATAAAACAAGAGGTACGATCCAGGCAATCCGGGCCAGAAGTCGGCTGGACGAATGCGTATTCAAATTTGGCTACGACAAGAATAAATAAGGTTTCCAGGTGTCGTCGAGCGAACCCACGAAGTCGCGAATGTACATCACATAGCTCGGACGAAATGGCTTTCGTGAAAGCTTCATCACGGCCTCGTCGGGTGTTTGATTTCCTTTTCGATTGTTGCACGGAATGCATGCCGCGACCAGATTTTCCCAGGTGTCTTTCCCGCCGCGGGATTTTGGGAATACGTGATCGATGGTGAGCTGATCCCTGCTGTTGCAGTACTGACAGCGATGTCGATCGCGTCTCAGTATGTTCTTCCTGGTGATCATAATCTTCTTGTACGGAACGCGGATATACGCCTTCAACCTGACGATGCTCGGCCACGGAATTTGCAGGTTCGGCGATCGAACAAATCGACCCGTTTCGGACTCTACCAGTTCAGCTTTCTGCAATAGTACCAGCACCGTAGCTCTCTGCACACTGGTGATGGTGAGAGCCCGATAGTCTTGGTTGAGCACGAGAACATGGCCGGTCATGGTACCAGCCTCCCCTTTTCAGACCGCGTCGAATGAAGTGCTTCTAACTCTGAAATACTAGATATGTCGGAAACAGAGATGGATCGGAATGCGCTACCTCCTTATAAATTCGCATTTGCGGACTGGGTTGGACCATTTTCCTGCCACCCGGTCACTGAACTACTCTTAAGTTAAAGACTACGAATAAAACAATTACCGACGTCTTTAAAAAGCCCTCTTTTCGGGCTCATGTCCTTCGTATCACCGTTACGCTTCATTCCGCTCTGTATTGGTCGATTTTTTCGATGTTTTGATCGATTTTTTCGATCACGTCGATAATTCCGTCCACGACCGACACGTAAAAGTCCTGCGTCACGTATTCGAAATCATCGTTCGGATGGTGGTACCCCTCGTGGTCTTCAACTCCAAAGTAGATAAACGGGATGCCGAGGGCATGAAACGGCCCGTGGTCGGATGCCGACGTCCAATCGTCCGACCCCGACCCCGGAGTATCGTGACCTATCAACAGTGTAAACTCGCGATCGGTATCCATGCCCTGGATGAATTCCTCGAGATACGGATAGTGTTGGATCCCAACGGCGTAGAGTTCGCCAGCCTCGCTTCGACTGATCATATCCAGATTAATGTTCAGGGATATCGAGGCGATGGGTACGCACGGGTCATTTAGGAACGCCCTAGCCCCAAGAAGTCCTTTTTCTTCGGCGTCAAAGGCAGCGACCACAAGAGCATGTCGGAGGGGGTGGTCCACGAAGTAAGATGCGATCGCAACCAGCGCGGCCGTGCCCGAAGCGTTGTCGTCCGCCCCGTTATAGGTCTCACCGCTTCGCACGCCAAGATGATCGTAGTGAGCTGAAAGGACTAAGGAACGTCCGGACGCGTCGGTACCCTCGATTCTACCCAGAAGATTTACGCCCTCCTTTTCCCCCGAAATCTCGAATGATTGTTCCGAGAAATTCCCGCATTCCTGAAGTCCAATCGAGTCAAATCGCCTTTTCAGGTGTGCGAGAGCTTTCGCTCCACCCACGGTCCCGGCCTCTCGGCCCTCAAATTCGTCTGATGAAAGCGTCTTGATATCGTTCAACAATGCCTCACGGTCGAATCTATCCTGGGCACGGACCGGAGTGGCTGCGAAGAACATTACGAAAAAAAGAACACATCGTTTGGTCATGATTGGGCGATTCTCGTTTTACTCCGTGCATGAGGGCGACTAAGATTTGAATCCCTTCAGCCCACGAGCGGCACGCTCTTCCAGCAGATTAACGTCGTAAGATCGTACTCGGTTGGATCTCGACGCATATCGGCTCAAGCCGATCTGAATCAACCGCTCAACTAAATCCGGAAATTCCACACCGGAGGGTTTCCAGAGATAAAACGACAGGGAACCCGGAATCGTGTTGATTTCATTGAAGTATATAGCGCCCGTCTCATCGTCCATCAGAAAATCGATGCGAGCAACTCCGGCACAACCCAGCAACTGAAAGATTTGTACCGCGAGTCTGCGGACGCGTGACGCCACATCTTCGGACACGGGCGCAGGAATCAGTCTATCCTGGGAGGCCATTCCACCAGCCGTTGCCGATCGTTTCACGCCTGTGCTCTTCTCACCCGCATCACCCGACATGTACTTGTCCTCGTAGGTTAGCACACCCGAGGTGACGGGCTCCTCGAGCACACTGGCGACGGCCGTATCCTCGTCGCCCAGCACGCTGCAGTTTAGCTCGCGCAGGTTTACGATCGCTTTCTCAATGATGACATCTTCGTCGTATCGAAACGCCTCTTCGATAGCAAAATCTAGCTTTTCACGGCTTTCTACCCGACTGATTCCGATGGAAGATCCCAGTCTGACGGGTTTCACGACGAGAGGAAAACCCAGAGTAGAAGACAACTGATCGAGCCAAATTTCCTCTCGATTGGCCCACTGCGCTTCGCGCACATTCTGCGACGGCACGACCGGAATTTCGAAGGATTCGCAGTACTGTTTTGCACGAACCTTGTCCATCGCGAGTGACGAAGCCAGGACGCCGCTGCCAGTGTAAGGGACATCCAAAAGCTCGCACAAGCCTTGCATGCCCCCGTTTTCTCCAGATCCTCCATGCAAGCCAAGAAACATGACGTCAATTTCCCACCCTTCAGGCGTTCGGGTGAAAAAACTCCCTTTCGAAATTTCTTTCAGCTGTAGACGATTATTCAAGCCGGGTACGATTTCCACTCGAGTTGCTTTCTTCAGCAATGCGGAAACATCCTTGTAGGCCTCAATGTCGAGCAGTTCAGACCCCGTATACCAGCTTCCATCCTTCGCCAGATAAACGGCAATGGGGGTATATCGAGATCGATCCAGGGCTGCGGCAGCCTGAAGTGAAGTGATAATCGAAACCTCATGTTCCGGAGAGAGTCCTCCGAAAACGATTCCGATAGAAAGAGACGGCATGCAAAGTTTTCTTGATTGAAAAGGTCACAAAATACGGTGTTCATCTCTTTAGACCAGTACCGAGCCAATTCGACGCCGTTTGCTTAGCGAATTCGGGTCGCCGATCTTTCGCGCCGGGTTTTACATCATGCAAATCGCTCTCATCTCAGACATTCACTCGAACCTCCAGGCGCTTGAAGCGGTCATGGAGTGGATCGACGAAGTATCCGCCGATGCGATTTTCTGCCTCGGCGATGTGGTTGGTTACGGTGCGGATCCTTCCGCCTGTCTTGAGATCGTCAAGGAACGATGCTCGGCGGTGGTTCTTGGAAATCACGATCTGGCCGTCTCGACGGGAGAAAATGAGTCCTATCTACCAAGAGATGGTCGAAAGGCCGCCCGTCACAATAGAACGGCGTTGTCGGAGGAGGAGATCGATTTCCTTCGCTCACTCCCATATACCCTTGAGGAAAGCGGCTGTGCGTTGGCGCACGCTACACCGATGCACCCCGAGAGATGGATCCGGCTTAGCTCGTTTCAGCTTTCTCAGGCTCAGTTTGATTTTTTTGAGACCGACGTCTGCTTCGTTGGTCACACACACAAACCTACAGTGATCTCAAACAAACTTGGCGTGCACCAGGTGCGTCGAGGTCACCGGTACCTCATCAACATCGGAAGCGTAGGTCAGCCGCGCGACGGCGATCCCAGAGCATGCGTGGCCTTTTTTGATTCGGACTCCTACCACTACCGGCTTGATCGGATCGAATACGATATAGAGAAGGCGGCCGAACGTATTAAGGAGGAAGGTCTACCGAAGCGACTCGGAAAACGCCTGGCCTGGGGCGAGTAGCGATACGCAATTTCCTCGATCGCTACGAATCGTTCTCAACGAGTTGACCGCGGTTGTAGATCGCGTGTGCTTTTCCGACCATCAAATGTCCTACGAACGGCGTGTTCCGACTCTTCGAATGGATATGAGAGCGTTCGAACGTCCAGTTCGAGTCGGCATCAAATACGGTCAGATTTGCCGGAGCTCCAACGGTGATTTCGGGCACCGGGATGCGGAGCACGCGTCGCGGGGCGGTAGTAATCTTTTCGACCGCCTCTCGGATCGTGAGAACGCCGGGCTCGATGAGCTCGCGCCCAATCAGACCCCAGGCGGTTTCCAGTCCTATAATGCCGAACGGAGCGGCTGTAAACTCGACCTCCTTTTCAAACGTAGCGTGCGGTGCGTGGTCGGTGCAGATCGCGTCGATGGTGCCGTCTTTCAATCCTTCCTTCATCGCTTCCACGTCCTTGCTCGTTCGAAGCGGTGGATGCATTTTCAGGTGGGTATCAAAAGATTGTTTCTCGATCTCGTCATGGGTGAGCGTGAAATGGTGCGTGCAAACTTCTGCTGTAACGGGAATCCCACGTTGCTTCGCATCTCGAACCAGTTCGACGGCCCGGGCAGAGGAGATATGCGCCACGTGCACGTGTCCACCCGTAAACTCGGCGAGCAGAATGTCACGAGCGATCATGACCTCTTCAGACAGCCCGGGAATTCCCGCCAGCCCCAGACGTGTGGACACGGCCCCCTCATGCATCTGTCCTTGGGGATTCAGTGAGAGTTCTTCCATGTGATTGATGATGGGCAGGTCCAGCATCTTCGAGTACTCCAATGCATGGCGCATAAGAGATCCATCCTGGACCGGTGAACCGTCGTCACTGAACGCCACGGCACCGCCAGCTTTCAGGTCAGCCATTTCGGCCAATTGATGTCCCTCGCGCTCCTGCGATACGCAACCGATGGGATACACATCCACGGGTGTGTCGTCTCCCCTTTCCCGAATAAACTCCACCACATCGCGCGTATGGATGGGCGGTTCGGTATTCGGCATGCAGGCCACAGCCGTAAAGCCTCCAAATGCGGCCGCTCCGCACCCGGTCTCTATCGTCTCCTTGTGCTCCTGCCCCGGCTCGCGCAAGTGCACATGCATGTCCATCCACCCGACAGAAATCAATTTCCCCGTTGCATCCAGCTTGGAGATCCCCTCCGCAGAGAGATCCGGCCCTATCTCTACGATCTGTCCTTCCTTGATAAGAATGTCTGCTCGTTCAGCCTCGTCGAGATCGGGATAAAGAATCGAACCACCACTGATGAGCAGATCGGGTCTGTGACGGTCCTGCTTAGCCATCAAAGGTTCTCCTTATTTAAATCAGTGGCCCAGCGACCTCCCGAGAGAAATTCCCCGTTGCATTTTTTAGAATCATGAAGATCGGCGAGCGTCAGCAAGCGCGGAGCCGCGATCTGTCTTGCCAATGAAGACTCGATTCCACAACCTAGCAAAACCAGGCACAGACCGACCTTAACGGAAGTCTCGAATGATAAATGGTTCGATTTTATCATTTGAAAGGATATCCTCACTCTTCACTCCAATCTTCTCAGACACGGTCGAATTTTCGGGGCGGATGCCAAGGTAAAGCCCACACAACAATGAATTCAGCACTTTGGTTTGATCACCGAAGAGTTCAACTACTTTCCACACGAGCCGGATCACCGCCTGTGGCGAATCGGCTTCAACGCAACTAACTTCCATGCGATTTTATCGTCCAACTAAACTTCGATCGTTTCTTATCTATGGGCCTCGAATCTGCACTTTTGACTCCAACACAGGCCCTTGTCGATCTGGCAGGGTTATCACATAATCTCCGCGTTCTGAAGCAGCAAGCGAAAGACATCGACGTAATCGGAGTCGTAAAGGCGAATGCGTATGGACATGGGAGCATTGAAGTCTCAAAAACGCTTATCGCAGACGGTGTCAGGAGCCTCGCTGTCGCTACGGTCGCCGAGGCCGTTGAATTGCGCCAGGCGGGAATTGGAGAGAAAATCCTGGTCTTTGGCGCGCCTCGAAAAGCTTCAATTAAAGCATGTGTCGAATACGATCTTGAGCCGTTTGTTACCGGGCTCGAGTCCCTCGATGTGATACGCCCGTTTTCCGGACTCCGGGTGCATTTGTTAGTGGACACCGGGATGGCCCGACTCGGCGTTCACCCCGACGAGGTAGAAACGGTCATTCAAGACATCGAAAACATGCCTGGAAACCACTTGCAGGCAATCAGCACACACTTTTCGTCCGCCGGTCGTATCGGTTCTTCGTTTGCCCGCGAACAATGGCGCAGGTTCGAATCCGTCTTGGCGAAGCTGGGTTCCAAGCCGGCTGAAGTCCACGTGGCCAGTACATGTGCTTTATTTACCGTACCTGAGTCCGTTGATCCGAATATCGTGGACTCGGCGCGCATCGGAATCGGTCTGTACGGACTCCTTGAGCCTGAAGGCTACTCAACAGCGTCTCCCCTGAAACCGATCATGACCCTGCAATCTGAAGTGGCTCACGTGAAATGGGTAGAAGCCGGCGCGCCGGTGTCGTATAACACCGACTGGTGTGCGCCCGAGAGAACCCGAATTGCTACGGTGGCTGCAGGGTATGCGGATGGATACCCGAGAATTCTGTCCAACCGGGCATCCGTAGGGATTAATGGGGTCCTGTATCCGGTCGTAGGGGCCGTTTGCATGGATTTGCTCATGGTAGACATCGGGGCTGGATCTGGTCCTGGATCAAGAAATGAAACGGCAACCGACACGGACGTCACGCCAGGGGACAAGGTGATTCTATTCGGGTCTGGCGGTCCCAGTTCGGTCCAAATTGCCGAGCAGGCCGAGACGATTCCCTATGAGTTGGTATGCGGTGTGGGCAGCCGTGTGCCCCGGATATACTCGTCTTGAAAACCGATGTAATTCAGATCCTATAATTCTTCGGGAAAGTATTATATTCATGCGATTCTCAGGCAGTTCGTCCATCGGATCTGTTGCCCGATAAAGAATCCGAACCCCACACGGAACGATAGCAAGGACACATATCATGGCGAGTACTTTCGATCCATCAGAATTACACATCCTGGTCGTCGACGACGAAGAGGACATTGTAGAAGTCGTTGGACATTTTCTAAAACAAGAGGATTTCAACGTCCACACTGCATATACGGGAACTGAAGCGCTTGAAAAGGCGACACCAGAGATCGATTTAATCGTCCTCGATATCATGCTTCCCGAAATGGACGGATATGAAGTTTGTAGACGACTGCGTTCCCGCGTAGAAACGGAGACCATTCCCATCATTTTTCTGTCGGCGAAAAGCGAAGAAGACGATCAGATTAAGGGTCTGATGCTTGGCGCAGACGCTTATTTAACCAAACCCGTCTCTCCGCAGGTTATTGTCGCTCATGTCAAGGCGGTTCTCAGACGATCCGGTATTGAAGAAAGCCGTACGCTGACGGTCAATAATCTGACGATCTATGAGGATGAATATCGGGCGTCGCTCGACGGGAAGGATCTTGGATTAACCCTTACCGAGTTCGAACTGGTTCGATATCTGGTCCGTCATCCCAGAAAAGCGTTTACCCGCCAACAACTTCTTGAGACCATTTGGAAGGATGCCATGATGGTAACCGAGCGTACCGTCGATGCGCACATCAAGAATCTTAGAGAAAAACTTGGTTCGTTCGCTCAGCATATCCAGACTGTGCGTGGCGTCGGATACCGGTTCGTCAAGGAACAGGCTGCTCCGGAAGAGAGCGTTCCAGAGGAAGTCGTACCAGAAGTGAGTGGTGACCAGGAGGGCGTCAACGAAGAATAGACTAAATCGCGTTCCGCTAAGATTTCTCCCAATCGTGTTTGAACATAACCGACCGGTCCACTTCCCGTGTCTGCTCCACTTCGATTGACTCTGGACCGATTGTTCAAAGTATTTTTCCCGAGGCGAGCATCAACGCAGACCTGGATGAGTCTCACGTTGTTGTTTTTCGTGGGAATGGCTGTGGTTGCGGTAGGCCTGTACTTTACGTTCATTCTTCGGAATGAAATACAGGTTGCTTTTCAACAGACGATGTCGGTGCACGTTACCCGAACCGCTCAGACGGTGGAGGAAGCGACGAGCGACAACGATCGCCTGACTATCATCCGCGACATCGCCCGGTTTTCCAATTTGCGTGTCACCGTTCTGAACGGCCGTCAGCTCGTACTAGACGTTTTTGACGACCAGGTAATCGAAGACTCGCTTTTGCTGACGCGGTCCGAACTCGGGATTTCGAGCCCAGGTGAAACTCGATTTGCAATACGCGAGGAAAACGATCTTCGCATGTATTATGCGGCGACTCAGCTAACGAGTGGCACGCTGATCGTTAGGGTCGGACAGTCCGAACCACCCTTATTTGCGCTCATCCGGAGAATGCAGGTCACTCTGGGTGTTGCCATGATCATGGCTCTCCTTCTGGCAGTTTTGGGAAGCTGGATCGCCGCCAAGCAAGTGACCGATCCGCTCGTGGCGATTAGCAAAAGCGCGCGATCGATCAGCGATGGTGACCTTGAAGAAATAATCGAGGTAGATTCTCGAGCAGCGGAATTCCAGGATTTAGCCGAGAGCCTGAACCACATGTCATCTGCCTTTCGGGGAAAAATTGAAGAGTTGGAGCGGTTGGCACATCTTCAAAACGAATTTATAGGAAATGTGTCGCACGAGGTTCGAAACCCCATCTTTTCGGTCGGTGGATATTTGGAAGCCTTATCGGCCGGAAATTTAAAAGCGGATCAGAGAAGATTCTACGCCGAGAAAGGACTGCTGAACCTGGAACGACTGAACAATTTGTTCACGGACCTGATCGAGATCGCTCGACTCGAATTCAGAGAAGACCTCATTAAACCGAGCGTATTCGACTTGAGTGAAGTTGCCGCAGACATCTACGAGCTTGAAATTGGAAAAGCGGACGAAAAAGGCTTGGAGCTTGTTTTTGACAGCCCATCTTTGGAGGTCGTCGGAGACCGATCCCGAATCCAGCAGGTCATTATCAACCTCGTCGAAAATGCAATTGCCTATTCGGATAAAGGAAGTGTCCACGTCACGTATCGACGGCATCTGGATAAGGTGCGCATTGAAGTCAGCGACACGGGTCGAGGAATTCCGAAGGAGCATCTTGAAAAAATTTTCCAGCGGTTTCACCGTGTCGATCCAGATCGATCCCGGAAAAGTGGAGGCACAGGTCTCGGACTCAGTATCGTTAAACAGATCTTGCACGCCCACGGTGAAAATATCCAGGTTGAAAGCACACCTGGGAGTGGAACACGCTTCTGGTTCGAGCTTCCTTACGCCGAAGAGCCCTCGAACGAAGGCCATACGTAGTTCTCGCCGATTGGGCCTTCAGGTCACTCTATAACGGAATTCTTGCGTGTCACGACTCACCCGGGTGGTTTTTGCAGGAAGATCCATCCCACATATGTCTTGAAGCTGCAAACAATTTCGTATCTATAACGTAGATACTGTGACCCAGGGAAATGCCCACAGCCCGTTTCTTGGACGGTTTTTCTTGTTTCTACGCGTTACTAAGGGGAGTTTTCGCCAATCTCTGGACTGGCTCCTTGATAAGGCGCGATCCTTGTGGACTACCCGGCGACTCGAGAATCATACGGAATATGACCAGAACGACGAAAACGAAAGGATCTGAAAAAGTACCTCTCCCAGAAACTGTGTCTGGCAACGGGTCACCGGATTCGATCGACGTAAACCTATCAGCGATCTTGGAGTCCGATCTCGAAATTAATCCCGTAGGCCCCGCTGATTTCGATAAGGAGACGCTATTGCATGTGTTTCGAACCATGCTTACGTCGCGTCGTCTCGATGAAAAAATGCTCACACTGCTCAAGCAGGGAAAAGGGTTTTTTCACATCGGCTGTGCGGGGCATGAAGCGACTCAAGCGGCCACGGGGCTGCTCCTCAAACCGGGTTACGATTGGTTCAGTTTTTACTACAGGGATCTCACTAATTATTTGATGCTCGACGGCACACCTGAAGAGGTGATGCTCCTCCACCATTCTAAGGCGATCGACCCCAATAGCGGCGGGCGCCAAATGTCGGAGCATTACAGCAATGCCGAACGCTTCATACTTCCGCTTTCTTCGTCGGTCGGCTCCCAGTTCTTACCCGCCGTCGGTTGTGGCTTGGCTTTGCAGTACGAGGAAACGGATGCGTTGGCATTCTGCTCGTGCGGTGATGGAGCAACGTCGCAGGGAGACTTTCATGAGGCTCTTAATTGGTCGGCGCGTTCGTCCGTGCCGGTATTTTTCCTCGTCCAGGATAACAAGTATGCCATTTCCGTCCCGGTTGAAGATCAAACTGCGGGAGGGTCGGCGTATAAATTGGCCCGCGGGTATGAGGGATTGAGCCGCATCGTTGCAGACGGTACTGATTTCTTTGAGATGTACGCGGTCTCTAAAGCGACGATTGAACATATTCGAGCAGGCAAGGGCCCGGTTTGCGTCGTTGCAAATGTAGTGCGACTACTCCCTCATTCTTCTTCAGACAATCACGCCAAGTATCGCACCTCCGAGGAGCTCAAAGAAGATCGAGATCAAGATCCGATCGTACGCATGGAGGAGACGCTTCGCGAGGCCAATATCCTTACGGATGCGCTCATCGAAGAAATGACTGCTGAAGTTACCGCTACCGTTGAGGCAGCATCGAGGTGGGCCGAAGCGCAGGCTGACCCCGAACCTGAATCCGCGACACAGCATGTCTATTTCGAAGGAGGTCTTGATCTAGACTACGAAACAACACAGCCGTCCGGGGACACCATTGTCGTTGTCGATGCCATCAACCATGCTTTGCATGAAGAGATGGAGCGAAATGAGAAGATGATTATCTATGGAGAGGACGTCGCTGGAGGCAAAGGTGGCGTCTTTACTGCCACCAGAGACCTGACGGATCGATTCGGTACTGATCGCTGCTTTAACGCACCGCTTGCGGAGGCGTCCATCGTAGGAACCGCAGTCGGTCTTGCCGCTGCGGGGTACAAACCTGTCGTCGAAATACAATTTGCGGATTACATCTGGCCGGCAATGCAGATGCTCAGGAATCAGGTGGCCTCTTTCAGGTATCGTTCGAATGGTACGTGGGGGTGCCCGATGGTGATTCGAGTGCCAACGGGTGGATACATTCACGGCGGGCTATGCCACTCTCAGAACATAGAAGGGCTTCTTGCTCACTGGCCTGGCTTGATGGTCGCTTTCCCATCCAATGCGGCCGACGCTAAGGGTCTCCTGAAAACGGCGATTCGGATGGAAGACCCGATCATCTTCCTTGAACACAAAGGACTTTACCGTTCTGCGGCGGCGCGATCTCCCGAGCCGGATGCCGATTACCTCGTTCCGTTTGGAAAAGCAACTATCGTGAGGGAGGGTACCGATCTCACCATTGTCACGTACGGAATGATGGTACACAAATCGATGGCCGCCGCACGGATCGTCGAATCTGAAGGAATCTCCATAGAGGTCATCGATCTCAGAACGATCCTGCCCATGGATAGCGAAACGATCTTCGAGTCTGTGGAAAAAACCAACCGGGCGTTGATCGTTTACGAGGATCACGAATTCGGTGGTTTCGGAGCGGAAATTTCGGCCCAACTGGCGGACAAGATGTTTAGCTCGCTGGATGCTCCTGTTCGCCGAGTCGCCGGAAAATTTGCTCCGATTGGATTCGCGGATCCGATTGAGCGTGCCCTACTTCCGTTCGACGAAGACATTCTTGAAGCAGTTCGGTCTCTGGCCGCTTATTAACAGGCTTGCTTAATCAGCCCCTTTAACTTTCTGGCTGAGCATATCCATCGAAATCGGTTCTGAGGTCCTAGACCAAATCGAGGGCCAATTTTAAATCGTCGATCAGATCATCGACATCCTCGATTCCTACCGAGAGGCGGATCAAGCTGTCATGTAGACCCGCGGCGCGGCGCTCATCGGCCGGTATCGAAGCGTGAGTCATGGTTGCAGGATGATTGACAAGGCTTTCAACACCGCCGAGGCTTTCGGCAAGTGTAAACAATTCGGTTCCGGATAGAAATGTGTAGGCCTTTTCGATGCGCTCGTCGACCAGCAGGAAGGAAAGCATTCCCCCGAATCCATCCATCTGTCGGGAGGCAATCTC
>SMVA01411298.1_pt1 | contig 12701 bp, 10 predicted proteins | sample 2456451 | NCBI WGS metagenome assembly SMVA01 (sample SAMN11095933, study PRJNA526329) | marine sediment metagenome | biome: Marine sediment; feature: Surficial sediment; material: Deep marine sediment; isolation source: Hadal surficial sediment | place: Pacific Ocean | collected 2014-05 | depth...
AATCACTTCGGGCACGCCGGTGGTCATATCCCAGGCGGCGGGCAAATTTATCAGCGGGTAATGCCACTGTGTGGGGTAGGCGATATCATCGGGCACCGCCAGGGCGTGTACGCGGTAATTGGGTTCAGCCCAGGCAACCGCCGGGTCCAGCCCCAGAGCCTTGATGGCCATGAGTGTTTCCCAGCGGGCCTGCACTACGGGGTTGCGCAAGCTGGACTTTTTGTTCGCGGCCCGTCGCAGGCGATGGTGCAGCTGTTGTTGGCTGAGGGCGGTGCGCTCCATCGCCATAAGCTGTTGCCGCCTGCCCGCCCCGGCTGCAGGACGTAATCCGAAGCGTTTGGCACTGTCTTCAATAGCGGCGGCCGGCAGCCCCTGGTCGTGGTATTTTACGATGGCCTGCCAGGGGATGATGTTGGCATTCCTTGTGGCGCGTCTGGCGGTGATATTCATAGGCGCTGAACCGATGGCCAGTATGTAATTGGTGGCGCCGGAGAAGGCAAAGATGTTGACGATGTAAATGCCATCGGCGGGCACCACCAGTGTTTCAATTTCGCCCTGTTCGATGGAGAAGTCCACTATCTCACCCGCGGGGTCGAACAGATAGAGATCGGCATCGGCGGCGTTAAAATCGGCCACTAACAGCGTTATTGTTTGCCCCGCCAGCAACTCAATCCGATAGTAATCATCCAGGTCGCCGTCGTCGCGAGTGTAACCTGGCTCGCCGGCCCCCGGCACATTGACATGGCCACCCAGGGTGACAGGGTTGGGGATGGTCTGCGCCGTTGCGAGGGAATTGTTGGGCGTGTGTGGGCTGGCGGGGTTATTGGTGTCGCCATCGATGTGCATATTGGAGGAGGCGGTAATAGTGCCGCTCACCGTAAAGCCCACCGGTGCCGTTGTTGGTGGCGGTGCCGGTGCCGGCGAGGGGGGTGGAGGGGCGGGCGCAGTGCTGCTACCGCTACCCCCCCCGCCGCAGGCAGTCAGCAGTAGTGCAGCCAGCAGTATTGGCGCAAATGTGATCGTTTTTATGGTGTTGATAGGATCTGGTCTCTTGAGATAGGTAGCTATACACCGCAAGATATCAGACTATCCCGCCCGGGAAAAATTCCGTTGCTGCAATTCCCAATGGCTGCGCTTGTCTGTCGTTGAGTGCTCAATAGGTAAAGGGTGCTAATATGGCGTTTCGTTCTGGCTTGGGGCTGGTGAGCCGGCAATATAGGCAGATGTGAATTTATGATAATTGGCGTGTTTAGATTGTTGATTTTGGGGCTGCTGTGCGCCCTGATGTCCGCCTGCAAGGTAGTTATCGAACTGCCCGGCGGTGGTCATGTGGTGTCGTCATCGAGCGCCTTTGACTGCAGAAATGAACTGCAGGCGGCGTCGCAGTCGGCAGGGGGGCGCCACTATGCCACTTCGGCGTCTCTTACGCCCGATCACGCCGAGAACGTTCACTGTGAGTTTGATGTATCCGATACCTTCTTTGACGAGACATTCACCGCTGTGCCCGACGAAGGTTACAAATTTGTACGCTGGAAAAAGGTGGAGCGAGGGTTTTTCGGGGGCTCTACCGAGCGTACGGTGCGACTGTTTACCAGCGGCTTTGTCGGTAATGAGGCGCTGCTGAGCATTCTGGAGTCTGACCAGGAGTTTTATCTGCAGCCTGTCTTCGCCCTAACCGGTGGTGACGAGAACTGCGATGCCTTTCAGGGCAGTTTTGAACGCATTCAGGCGATTGTCTTTGATGGTTACGGTTGTACCAATAGCGCCTGTCACGGCGGTGCGTCCCCCGGCGGCCTGGATTTGCGCGCCTCCGTGGCCTACCAGAACCTGTTTCGTGTGACTGCGGCAGCCAATCTGGCCACTCCCCTGCAACTGGTATTCCCCGGGGAGCAAAAGAACAGCTTTTTGTTTTTAAAGCTTGCTGCCGCTACCAATGGTTCAAGTTTGCCCCCCGGCGGCGGCCTGCCTATGCCGCTGGCAGGGCAAGCGCTAACGGCTAATCACCTGGAGGCTATGCGCTTGTGGATACGTGCCGGCGCACCCGAAACAGCCGATGTGGACAAGGTGGCCTCCCTGTTGGGCTGTGATACGCCCACCGCGCCCACGGCGAACAAAATACCCCCACCGGACGCCCCGGTGGTGGGTGAAGGTGTGCAGTTTGTCAGCGGCGAATGGACCGTTCTTCCCTCCAGCGAGAAAGAAGTCTGTTTTGCCACCTACTACGACCTGGAGAAAACCCCGGGTTATCTGCCCCAATGGGCCGAAACGGCATGCGAGGGTAGCGTGTACAGCGACTATGAGGGTATGTGCATGGCCACCAACGCGCGCACACTCACCCAGGATCCGCAGTCCCACCACAGTATTATCAACGTCTATGTGGGCAGCACATCGCCGCTGGACTCGTCCTGGGGCAAGTGGCAGTGCCTGAATGGCCCAAGCAAGGGCAAGCTATGTGACCCCACCCAAATCGGTGTACCCGTTGCCAATGGGGGTGCCGATTGTGGCGGTGATTTATTTGTTTGCGGCACAGCTGCGAAGAAGTCGGTGGCCTGTCGCGGCTGGGGGCCGCCAGACCGGGCCTATAAGTCTGTGTCCATGGGAGGGGCACAGTCTCCGGTTTCTTCCAGTGCTCAGACCCCGGGCGTGTATAGCGTACTACCAACACGCGGCGTCATTACATGGAATTCACACGCCTTCAATCTGTCGAACAAGGCAACCACCATTTCCCAGTACAATAATTTCCTTTTTGCGCCGCAAAACCAGCGCAAATACAGGGCCAGAGGTATTTTCGACGCCAAGGATATTTTTGTCGTCAATGTTCCTCCCTATCGGCGGCGTACCTATTGTTCCACCTATACCCTGCCCGAGGGTGCCCGTCTGACCCAGATAAGCTCTCACGCACACAAACGCGGTGTGTTGTGGCGAACTTGGTTGCCACCCCAGAGCGATAATTGTACGGTCAACAATGGCTGCAAGCCCAATGCCAGCAGGCCCGATTATGTCAGCCGCATCTACAATGACCCCTTGTACCTGAACTACCAACAGCCCCTGGAGTTCGACTCTGCGGACCGGGCTGAGCGCACCATTAAATTCTGCTCCACTTATGACAATGGCAAAAAGTTTCCCGACCTGCTCAAGCGTAATTCTACCTCCGTGGGCAGCAAGTGTGTGTCCAGGGCTTATTGTGTAGGGGGAAGTTCTCCCGGGAAATTCTGTGGCAGTGATGATAACGTTTGTGGTGCTGGCGGCGTTTGCGACGCCTGCATCGTAACGGGTGGTGTCACCACAGAGGATGAAATGTTTCTGATGCTCGGCTCTTTCTACGTGGTGCCCCCCGGCGAGCGTAACTGACCTCATTGACCAAGTCCTGCCCTACTTTGAGGAGAGAAACACGGTGCGGACCCTAGTACGATATGTGGCAATGGGTTTTGCAGGCTATGTTGCGGTAAGCGTATTACTGGTGTTACCTGCGCTGAACCTGATTACACCCTACCTGGTCCAGCACAGCCTGGGCCGGGTACTGGAGAGTGAAATCATCTTGTTTAACCCCCTGACACTGACGGTGGAGATACGCCGTGCCAATTTGATGGATCCCGGGGGTGAAACATTCCTCAGTGCTGATAAAGCCCTGGTAAATATCTCAATACAGAGCCTTTGGCACCAGGGTCTGGTGTTTGATGCGGTAACCGTGGAATCACTCTACGTCCATGTGAAACGCCTGACGGACGGCAAATTCAACTTCTCTGATATGCTGGCCGAGCCGGCCTCCGATGACCAACAAACCGATGGTGAGTTGCCGGGCCTGACCATTCACCAACTCGCCTTGCATGCGCGGCAGATCAAGTTTACCGATGAGGCCAGGAAAACGCCCTTTGTCACCCGCTGGGATGACCTGGCTATTTCTGCGCAGGACCTCTCTACCGTGCGCGAGGAAGGGCACCCCTACAGCCTGGACCTCACGGCGGAGGCCGGCGGAAAACTACATTGGGAGGGAGTGCTTTCAGTTCCCGGGGCCTACAGCGAGGGCAGCCTGGTACTCGAGAATATCAGTCTGCACCCCCTGTGGCGCTATGCTCAGGACTGGTTGGCCTTCGAGCTGAAGGCGGGGGCTGTCAGCGTGGTGGGCGATTACCGCGTGGACTGGGGTGGTGATCTGGCCTACACGGTCAGCAATGGCAGTCTGTTGCTGGACCGTATCGATATTCAACCACGCGATAGCAACGCGTTGCCCGATACGGTGCTGAAGATAAAAACTGTTGAGCTACAAGGTATTGAATTAGACGGGCCGGAACAACGCGTTGAAATAGCCGCGGCGACGGTTGCGGGCGCCCTTGTTACCGGTTTCACCGCCGGCGGAGAACACAGTTTACTTGCCTTGTTTGAAACCAACTTTCCCGACAGCGGGTCGAGCCCCGCTGTTACCAACACAGAAGTGGCACGCAGTGATTGGCAGTTATACCTGCCTGGAGTTCACCTGCTTGAAAGCCAGGTACGCTGGCGCTCCGATTACACATCGCCGCCGCTACTGGACGTGTCCCCCATAGACCTGCAACTGACTGAACTGCACTGGCCCCCCACAGGCTCGACCGGGCTGTCGCTGTCGCTGGTGATTAACAATGTGACCACGCTTTCGATTGACGGTGATCTGGATTTGCACATGGGCGATGGCAGTTTTGGCTACCAACTGCAAGGCCTGCCGTTGGCCATGGCAAATCCCAATATCCCCGCCGCCCTGAATGCGCAGATAAGCTCGGGAGAGGTTTCTGTTCAGGGCGAAGTCACCCTGGCAAAATTCCAGCCCACTCGATTGACCATGGAAGGCAGTTCTACTGACTTTACCGGCACCATAGACGGGGCAGATGATGCGCTTCTCGGCTGGCAGTCTATACGCTGGCAGGGCCTGGATGTCGATTTTTTACAGCGCAATGTAATGGTCGAAACGGTAGCCTTACACGGCTACGCTGGCCGAATTCATATCTATGAAGATGGCAGTATCAATGCCCAGCGTGTGTTGCAGCAGGAGGTAGATGACGCGCTGGAGGAGGGCACCCTGGATGAGGAAGTGCTAAAGGCCTGGGACTTCGCCATCCCCACCATTAGCTTTACCGACAGCCAACTTTACTTTCGCGATGAGTCTCTCCCTATTGGCTTTGCCACGGTCATCGGTGAGCTAAACGGTGCTGTCACTGGCTTGAGCAGCAGTGCACGAAGTGAAACAACGATTGACCTGAAAGGCTCGGTGGACGGCTATGCGCCGGTAGTGTTGGCGGGCACGGTCAGCCTCTTCGGCCCTACGCCCGCTGTTGATTTGAACCTCAGTTTCGACGGTGTCGACCTGGTGCGGCTTACGCCCTATTCGGGCACCTATGCCGGCTATGCCATCGACCGGGGAGTGCTCAATCTCGATTTACACTACACCCTGGATGGCAGCCGCCTGGCCGGTGATAACGCTATCGTCATACAGCAACTTAAACTGGGTGAGCAGGTAGACAGCGACCAGGCGGTGAACTTGCCCCTGCCGTTGGCCCTGGCGTTGCTCACCGATATGAATGGGGTGATAGACATGGACATCCCCATCAGTGGTGATGTGAATGACCCGGACTTTGGCCTGGGTGGCGTGATCTTCTCGGCTCTGGTAAACGTGGTCACCAAAGCTGTCACCGCTCCTTTTTCCTTATTGGCCGGGCTTGTGGGCAGTGAGGACGATATGCAACGCATTGCGTTTTCCTCGGGCTCCAGCGAGTTGGAGCCGGCGGCCATGGCAACCCTGGCCCAATTGACCGAAGCGCTGGCTCAGCGCCCGGGAATAAACCTGGTACTGCTGGGACGATTGCATCCCAGCGCAGACCGCGAGCGGCTGCAGAAGACCCTCCTGGGGGAACAATTGCGCTCTGCGGGTTTGTCGGCGGAGGAGGTGGCCAGCAAGGGCGAACTCTGGGGCCAAGTAATACAGCAACGATTTACGCAGTTAACTACACAGGCCACCGCCCACGCGGATGGTGCGCCGATACCACTGCACCAGCAGTACCAGCAAGTGTTGGCGAGTGTGACGGTAGCCGACCAACAATTGCAGGCGCTGGCGGAAGAGCGCTCGGTTGCGGTCAAGCGCTATCTGCTGAACGAGTTGCAATTTCCGGCGGAGCGCGCCGCCATAGAGCTGGTTGATCTTGACGACGAAAAAAATGTATTCAGCGGTGTTGAGCTGGGTGTGGATATCTAGATACCATGTTGAGACTGGATGTTACTCCGAACAATTAAATGCCTGGCATTGGCCCGCCCGTCTCTCAGCCGTGTTTTGCTGCTGGGCACGGTGCTGTTCCTGGCCGCTTGCGCCGTCGGCCCCACTGTCCAGAAAGACGGCGCCAGAGGCAAGACGGTGTGTGACTCCTATATCGTACTCCATATGTGTGTACAGGATTTTATAGGTGATGGCGTAGTGGATTTGATTTATTTTTCCGACACCAATGAAATCTTTATGTACCGTGTGGGTATGAAAGAAACCGTGGCGCCGGCCATGCCCTTCCATCAATGTGTGGTGCCCTTGTCGGCGGAAATGCAGGCGATTTCCGATCGGATTTTGTTCCGGGACAAGCTGAGCTTCAGCGAAGAGATCGCGATCAAGAAAGACCTGTTGTTTGCCTATCTTTCGGCAAAGCCTGAAATTGATACCTGCAATACCAGCTTTGAGAAAGGGCGTACCCATGACGAACTGCAGGATGATTTTTTTATCGAGGAGTCGGAGTGGGACGACTTGTAGTAAGCGAGTAGACGATGAACTTTATGCCTGGCATGGCGGTCAAAGCTTTGAATGGCCTATACTTGATATACCCGGGGCGCCATTTGAGCTGGAGGGTAGGAGACATGCAGCGTTTTTTACTGGCCATGTTGCTGGCGTGCAGTACCACGTCGCTCGCTACCACGGTGTACAAAACCGTCGATGAGAACGGCGTTGTCAGCTTTTCTGATACGCCAACCGAGGCAGATGCCGAGGTAGTGAAAATTGCCACGCCGCCGGCGCAATCCCCTGAAAAACATCTCGCCGACCTTGAAGCCATGCGCGAAACCACCGACCGCATGGCCGAAGACCGCCGCGAGCGCGAGAAGCATCGCGCCGAGTTAAGGCAACTGGCGGACCAGAACAGTGCTCCTCAATATCCAGTGCAGCCAGTGAGTAATGATTACTACTACCCCATTTATTCACCCCGCTACCCGGGCAATGGTCGGCCACCCTATCACCCCGGGCATAGGCCAGAGCCAGAACATCCCATCGCTCGGCCCCCATTACTGCCCGATAGCGGTCCTGTTCGGCCCAATAATTCGCAGCTTATGCGCCCCATGTTGACCCCTCACCGCTGATCCTGGCCCGGTGGCCCGTGAGTCTGAAACACCTATGTTAAGCTGCGCGATTGCACGGTTTTCAAGGATTACCCGTCCATGTCCCGGATGACGACTCGATTTATGCGCTCTGCCCTCATTGGCTCGCTATGCCTGCTGCTCGGAGCCTGCTTTCACATTCAGCTGAATGGCTCTGTGGGTGGTGGCACGCTGACCATCGCGCCGTTGCGCAGCCCGGAAGATATTCTGGGCAGTGCCGTGTCGCTGACCCCGCAAAACTGGCTGGCTACCTGGGGCCAGGAAAAGTTCGACAGCCACGATGCCCTGACCAATCTTATCTTTGTCGGAATCACCAACTTGAAGCCCGAGGGGCTGGAGCCGGACGCCTTATATCTTGTGACAGCCAGTGGCGGGCAGGATTACGACCCGAATCTGGAGTTCGGCCTGAGTGACAGCCCGGTGCCGGTGCAGGGCAGCTGGCATACGATTGCCACAGGCCAGCGGATTCTCGATGGCAACCTCAAAGTGTCGACGCTGACCGAGGCTCTGTATCGCCAGGTGGAAGCGCGTCTTGGGCAGTGGAGCGATGCCCAGGTGCTGGCGCGCCTGAACGCCTCGGCACAACTGGTAGTGGCCGATGTGGATGAGAGTGGGCTGGTTGACTACGACGATGTACTGCGCTGGAACCGGACGCTGGACGGCGACTTATACCTGGGTAAGCTGGCGTCGTTACGGGCTTTGTCCAATGCCATCGCTGCCGGCCAGCCGGCCAGTATGATCACCGCCAAAGCCCGTAATGTACTGGGCAAACACAGGGTTGTCCTGAAATTTGATGTGGGCACGGTGGTTGTAAAAACACTTAACTGGGAGGCCCCCATCACGGTGGCAAATTTCCTGGGCTATGTTCGCAGTGGTTTTTACGACCAGATGTTAGTGCACCGCGCTATAGACAACTTTATGATTCAGATGGGCCTGGTTGCCGTGCTGGGAACCGATGATAATGGCCAAATACAGTGGGAGACAAAAACGCCTGGTGCCAGCATTGTCAATGAGTCCAGCAACGGTGTGTCCAATACCCGCGGTGCGCTGTCCATGGCGCGCACCAGTAACCCGGACAGCGCCACGGCCCAGTTTTTTATCAACCAGGTCAACAACACGTTTCTGGACAACGGCTCCAGCGGTAACCCGGACGGCTACGCGGTGTTTGCTCGCGTGGTGTCAGGTCTGTCAGTCGTCGATGACATTGCTGCCGAACCAACCACCTCGGTGCCCGGTATCGGTAATGATGTACCGGCCCGGGGTGTGGTGCTGGAATCGGTTGTCCTGCGATAGGACCCGGTGGCTTATTTAAGTGTTCGATACAACCTGGCATAGGCAATACTGTCGACATTGTCGATGATTGTGCCGTTGGGTAGCTCCTGGGGTCGGGCTGCAATTTCCAGCATGGCCTCCCCCAATTCTGTGGAAGTGATCACCAGTCCACCCGGTTTTAACAGGGCTGCCAATGCATAATGAAAGAAATTTGCCCGCTCGGTAGTTGGCCGGATAAAGGCGGAACGGTAGCCGAAGGTGCGCAGCGGGCTGCCATCGGCCAGGGCGGCCACCTCTTGCTCGGCGCGGCCCTTTTCCCTGGCCCAGTGAGCACTGCCCCGGGCATCTGTGCCCATTCCGGTTACATAATGGAACGACATGGGTGCGTCCGTTCTGGCCAGTAGCCACGCGTTAACGAAGGCCACCGGAAAGTCCACGTGTATCCAGGTGAAGGTGGTATCGTCGACATTAAACGATGAGGTGCCCAGACCCCATAGCACGGTGTTTACCTCGCCCAGAATATCGCCCAGAGGCGTGTAATCGGTAAAGTCCTTGAGTAGGCGCATTTCAACCCGCCCGGATGCCACGCCGGCATCGATGCGGGCTGAGCTGCGCCTGGTGACGACAATGATTTTTGTGACAGCCGAATCTTGCACGGCCGCCTTGAGCAGGCCATCTCCCACCGAACCGGTGGCACCAAAGACCATCACTGTGTGGTTGGCATCGGTGTCCCGGGCGGTTTCTCCCGCTGGTGATAAGCTGCCCAGGGTAACGCTGCCCCAGATATTCAATGCTACCAGCAGTGCTATAAAACCCAGCAGGGTTAACAGGCCTGCTTTTTTTGCTACTCGCATTTTTACTGCTCCTCTAGGGGTCGTTGCGTGCCATGTTGCCATTGAATAACCAGCGGTCCATAAAATTATCGCTGCGACGATTCAGCCAGCGGGTGATAAGCGCCAGGGTGAGCATGGTGAACAGCAGCCGCAACCAGATGATACCCGAACTGTGGGCCCCCAGCAGCAGCATCAACAAAGTGTCCTCGATCAGGCTGTGAAACAGGGCCAGCATGGTCATCGATGCAAAGATGTCTCTGCGCGAGAGTTGTCCCCGCTCGGCCTCGCGAATGAGCAGGCCGCCCCCAATGGCAAGCCCCAGGGTCATGCCCACTACCGTTAAGGTAGTAGCCTCCCTCCCTATGCCCAGCAAACGCAGGAAAGGTGCCAGCAGCATCCCCAGCAGCCTGTCTATGCCGACGAGGCGCAGACACTTCATAGCGGTGAGCAGGGCCGCAATGATGAGCAGAATCATCAGCAGACTCTGCACCTGGCTTATCACCCAGGCCTGTAAGCTGGTATCAACCACAGCTGGCTCCCAGGCAATTTCATTGGCCTGTTGTAGAAAGTTTCCAGCGCTATAAATGTTGTTGAGTATCCAGCCGAACAGCAGTGCACCACCGAGTCGAATGAGCAGCGTGACCGCCAGGCGAATGCCGGCGCGCTGGGCGATACGCGCCTCCACCGGTAAACCGTGGGCCACCAGCATAATGGTGCACAAAACCGTGACCTGGGCGACGCTCAGCGTCTCGGACTGGGCCAGGTCAAAGAAAACCAGCATGCCGGCGTAGAGGTTGGTCATGATGGTAGCCGCCCACACGATGCCCATGGATTCCGGCAAGCCCAACAGAGTCATTGCGGGAGACAGTAAATCGCTGAGGTAAACCAGTAGGCCCAACTCCTGCAGTAACTTGACGACGAGCAGCGTGGGAACCATTACCTTATACAGCGTCCAGGTAACGAAGTAGATTTCGCTGATGAGCTCGCGGAAGAATTGCTTTGCGGTGGTTCGCTGCATGGTGTTTATCGTGTCATAGTCGCGGCTTTCGGTCTAGAATTGTCACCGACTTCAACGGCTAGCAGCACGCGGGTGGACCCTGAAGTACACGCCCTGTTCCAGCGGGCTATTCGAATGGAAAAATACCCCGATTTTTAGGCGGTGAATTCTAATTATTTGATTGAGAATAGGGGTATTGCTACTGTGGAAGTGAGGTGTGTCCTATGAGTCTATTCAAAAATTTGTTTGTCGTGTACGACCCGACGCAGGAAGAGCAGCCGGCGCTGGCCCGGGCGGCTTCCATTGCCCGGGAGACATCAGCCAGTGTGCATGTATTTTCCTGTATATTTTCTGATGTCACTAAATCGGCGGACCAGGCGGCTGATATCAAACGCCTGATCGCGCAGCAGCAGGACGTACTGGAGATGGCAGTTGCCCCCCTGTCTGCGGAGGGCATCGCGGTGAGTACGGAAGTGGAGTGGGATAAAGACTGGTATCAAGCTGTGGTGCGCTCCTGTACCAGGCGCGGCGCCGATATGGTTTTGAAGTCATCCCACAAGCACTCATCGAGTAAGAGACTGTTGAGCCGAACTTCCGACTGGATATTGATCAGGCAGTGCCTGTGCCCGGTGTTGTTGGTAAAAGGTAGGAAGCCCAGAGAAATACCCAGAGTATTGGCCGCTATCGATATCCGAGCCAAGAGGGCCTCCTATGAACGGCTCAATCAGCGCGTCATCTCTGTTGCCAAAGAAATTCTTGATTGCCAGCACATGGAGGTGCACGTCGTGAATGCATTCACCGATTTCAAAGGCATACCCGACAGGCAGGAACTAATCCGGGTCAGTGGTGTTGAGAGCAAGCGCATCTATATTCAGGCGGGGGATCCGGAGAAGGTCATTGTAGCGCGGGCCAAGAAACTGGATGTGAGCCTGGTGGTAGTGGGCAATTCTGCGCGCTCCGGTTTGTCTGCGGCGGTGCACGGAAACACCGTGGAAAAAATGCTGGACAAGTTGCGCTGCGATGTCCTGGCTATGCCCTAATGACCTGGCGATGTCCAGAGTTAGCACCACCTGGTCAACGTCAGGGCTTGGCCAAGTGTATCCGGAGCTTCTCGTGGCCAAACTGTATTATATCGCCGCCCCTGATCTTCCGGCGTTTGCGGGTTTCTGTTTCGCCATTGACGGTAACCAGCCCCTGGTCGATAACCGTTTTTGCCTCACCGCCACTGGATACCAGTGCCTCGAACTTGAGGATCTTATAGAGTTCTACTGGCTCTTTAGTTATTTCAACGTTTCTCATTTTAGCTGCGGTCCAATGGCGGTTCAGATAATGGCGGCATTAAAAGTCAGGCGCTTAACAATTTCAAGGCCCGCTGCAGTTTATGCTGAATATCAGGGGCATTCAAAGAGTTGCCCTCAACATTAAAATTCTTATGAAAGCTGGGCACAGACAAACTGGCTCTGATATCCGCCGCAAAATGTGGCCCCGAATTCACCGCCGCTGCCAACACATTGCCAGCGCCCCCGGCGCCGGGCGAGGTCGATAGAAACACTACCGGCTTATTCTGAAACACATCCCGGGTAATACGCGATACCCAGTCGAAAAGGTTTTTGTATGCGGCGGTGTAACTGCCATTGTGCTCGGCGAATGACACAATGATGGCGTCGGCATCCGCCATTTTCTGGAGGAATGCTTTGGCGAGCTCTGGCTGCCCCAATTTCTCTTCCGCGTCCTCACTAAACAACGGTATCTCATAATCATTGAGGTCCAGGATGTCTACCTGGGCGCCGTCTATCAGGTTGGCGGCGTAGGTGACCAGGGTTTTGTTAATCGATCGTTTGCTGCTGCTGGCTGCAAAGGCTACTACTTTCATTACTGTCTCCACTATGTCTTAGCTTGTAAGGTTGCGTTGCTCGGGTATGTCACTGAGGTACTGCACAAACTCCACTTCAAAACCGCTGGGGTCTATGAAGTACACATTCTTTCGGTAGGGCTCGTCGGCACCGTCTTTGGCCTGAGGAAAGCCCGCTTCCGCCAGGCGGGCCACCAGGGCATCAATGTTATCGGTGACAAAAGCGAAGTGGGCCAGGCCATCGCGATGGCTGCTCAGGTCCCGGTTACCGCCAACCCCGTTGTCACCAAAAGCCAGGTACTGGTAGTTATCCCCGAAGTGCAGCCATTTTCTGGGCTTACCGTACCATTCACTCTCGCCGCTGTCGCGTATC
>SMVA01101215.1_pt1 | contig 12698 bp, 14 predicted proteins | sample 2456451 | NCBI WGS metagenome assembly SMVA01 (sample SAMN11095933, study PRJNA526329) | marine sediment metagenome | biome: Marine sediment; feature: Surficial sediment; material: Deep marine sediment; isolation source: Hadal surficial sediment | place: Pacific Ocean | collected 2014-05 | depth...
CCGATTTGATCCAGACAGGAAACGGTCCGTGCGCCAGACCAACAACGGGGCTGTCACGTCCAATGGCTTGCAACGTTTCAATTCCCGCTGAGAGTTTACACCGACAACTCAACGCCAGTACGACCCAACGCACGAACAGGGAACTCGCTCCCCAATTACGCAAGCAACCTATGCTGCACCACCGATCGTCAGCAGCGAAACCGCTCGATCTCTGCGCGCAGTCGCTCGGCTAGCTGCAGGAGTTCGTACACTGCAGTTTCCACTTGATCCACGGATTCCTGATTGGCACCGCCGCGCTCGTTCACGCATTTCAGCCGCTCCTTCGCCTCGGCGAAGGCAGCCGTCTGCTCCAACAGCGAGCGGCTGTTCCTCTCAACCTCGCCACGCACGGTTTCCACAATCTCGACGATCCGTGCCGACGGGTCGGCTTGGCCCGCCGTGGCCTGTAGCACCTCATGAGCGGCCGCTCCAAGGGCGACAGAGTCTGGGCTCACGCCCTCGGCGATGTTCACCTGCTCGCTGCACTTGACGCGCATCCCGAGGTTGTCCGTGTGAGCACGCTTTTTTTCTTGTTATCTGGATCGTTCGTTCAAGCTGACAGGCGGAGGCTGGTGGCGTAGAGGGCCATCGAAAACGGGCCGTTCGGGCCGGGAAGCCGCTCAGAACCCGGCAATGGGTCATTGCCAGATCGTCCAAAATCGTGGCGGGAATTACCCAGACCCGCGAAGCGAGGACGGACAGCCGCGGTCCCTTGGACAGCCGCCGCCGCTGCGGCGGCCCGCGCTAGTTCAGGCGGATCAAGATGATGTCGATGTGGGTGATGTCGCCATTGCGGCGAACCAAGGCGGTGGCGTTGCGGTTGTCCTTGGCGGCAATAATCGCGCGGCCATTGGGCGTATTCTTGATGTCGGTGCCCCAGCCTTCGGCCGCGAAGGTGTCGGCGAAGAAGGCCGCCACCTTCTCGAAGTCGTCCGTCGAAGTCATGCCGACGGAGAGTCCGTTGTCGCCCGACGCCTTGACGTGCGTGACGATGACGCCGGGATAGCGCGGCACGTCAGAGGGATAGTTGTCGGGCAAGCCTTCATAGCGAGGCTTGGCGAGTTCAACGCGGTCATCCAGCGAGAGCGGCAATTCGCTCGGGGCGAGCTGCGCGTTGGGCGCCGTCTCGGCGCTCTGCTGTTCCTGATCTCCACAAGCCCCGACGATCACGACGGCCCCGATCAGAGCCAGCAGCCGGATCCGGCGATTCCAAGCCAACACCACGATTCCTCCGAAAGTAGGAGCAGCAGAATAGCCGAAGCAGCCACCCGGCGGGCAGTTTCCAACCCCAGTTCGCCCCGGCTGCCCCAAGCCAACTGCAACCGCAATTCGCCGCCTCGGCGTACCGCAACCCGCCCACAGGCGGGCCTTGTCAGGAGACTAGAACGTGTTCTAGTATCAGCCTTCCTGCCCCGTCCGGGCGATCCATGCCGTGAGGTCCCGATGAGCGATTCCCCCCGCTACTCAGCCGAGCACGTCCTGCGCTACGACTACCGGCGCTCGGTCGGTCCCGTATTGGGTCGCTTCTTCACGGAGCTGCGCGACCAGAAGATCCTGGGCAGCCAGGCTCCGGACGGCCGCGTCTTCGTGCCGCCGGTCGAGTATGACCCCGAGACCGGAGAGGCTCTCGACGCGCTGGTCGAGGTCGGGCCCGCGGGGAAGGTGACCAGCTGGGCCTGGGTGCACGAACCCCGCGCCATGCACCCCTTCGACCGCCCCTTCGCCTGGGCGCTGATTCAGCTCGACGGAGCGACCACGAGCCTGGTCCACGCCGTCGATGCAGACGGACCCCAGGCCATGAAGACCGGCATGCGCGTGAAGGCCCGCTGGAGCGCCGAGCGAATCGGCCGGATCCAGGACATCGAATGCTTCGAGCCGGAGGGCGCCTGATGAGTGAAGAGCAGAGCGACGTCAAGACGATCGTTACTCCGACGAAGCTCGTCTACCAGTTCAGCGCGATTGGCTCCCACGCCGAATTCTTGAAGGCCGTCTCCGCGGGCAGGCTGATCGGCGAGCGCTGCCCGAGCTGCAAGAAGGTCTACTGCCCGCCGCGCGGCATCTGCCCCCGCTGTGGCGTCGAAACCCACGAGAAAGTCGACGTCGACGACAAGGGCACCGTCACGACCTACTGCATCGTACGCGTCCCCTCGGACAACATCGATCTCAAGCTTCCCTACTGCGCCGCCAACATCCTGCTCGACCGCAGTGACATGCCCATCATGGCGTTGATCCAGGAATGCGAGGTCGAGGACGTGCGCATCGGCATGCGCGTCGAGGCGGTCTGGACGCCCGAGGAAGATTGGGGACCGACCATGGAGAACATCCGCTACTTCCGCCCGATCGACGAGCCGGACGTACCCCCCGAGAAGATGGGAGACTGGTACTGATGCGCGACGTCGCCATCCTTTCGTTCGCCCAGACGCCCTACAAGCGACGCGAGTCCGAGCGCACCGAGGTCCAGATGGTCCTGTCCGTGGTAACGGACGCCATCGAGAAGTCGGGCATTCCGAAGGCCGACATCGGCTTTACCTGCTCGGGCAGCTCTGACTACCTCGCCGGCCAGTCCTTCGCTTTCGTGGGCGCGGTCGACGCGCTCGGCGCCTGGCCGCCGATCGCCGAATCCCATCTGGAGATGGACGGTGCCTGGGCCCTCTACGAGGCCTGGATCAAGATCCAGACCGGCATGTGCGACACCGCCCTGGCCTTCTCGTTCGGACGCGCGTCGATGGGCTCTCTGCCCGAAACCCTGAACATGCAGCTCGATCCATACACACTCGGCCCGCTCGGGATCGACTCCATCAGCATGGCGGCGCTCCAGGCGCGAGCCTGGCTCGACAAGGGCAACCACACCGAGCGCCAGATGGCCGAGGTCGCCGTGCGTAGCCGCAAGGACGCGCTGAACAATCCGGCTGCCCAGCTCAAGGGCGACTTCGAAGTGGAGAAGCTGCTGTCCGAGCCCTACTTGATCGAACCGCTTCACAAGCACGATTGCCCACCCATCACCGACGGCGCCAACGCCGTCGTGATCGCGGCGGCCGACGCCGTGCCGAGCGGCGCGAACCCGGTGTGGATCCGCGGTATCGATCACCGCATCGAGCCCCACCAGCCCGGCTTTCGGGACCTGACCCAATCGCACTCGACGAAGCTCGCCGGAGAGAAGGCGGGAGCGACCCGCCTCGACATCGCAGAGCTCCACGCACCCTTCACGCACCAGGAGCTCATCCTTCGCGATGCGCTGGGTCTGGGCGCCGACGTCCGCATCAACCCGTCGGGCGGCGCACTGGCTGCCAACCCGATGATGGTCGCCGGACTGACCCGCATGGGCGAGGCCTGCCGTGAGATCTGGGCGGGCCGGGCGAAGCGCGCCCTGGCTCACGCGACCTCGGGCCACTGTCTGCAGCAGAACCTGGTCTGCGTGCTGGAGGGCGATTGATGGCGGAACGCTGCGCAGTCATCGGAGTCGGACAGACCCAGCACGAGTCGAAGCGCATCGACGTGAGCCAGGTCGGACTGGTCCGCGAGGCAGCGCTGCGTGCCCTCGAGGACGCCGAACTCAGCTGGAAAGACATCGACGCTGTCGTGATCGGCAAGGCGCCCGACCTCTTCGAGGGTGTGATGATGCCCGAGCTCTTCCTGGCGGATGCCCTGGGCTGCAACGGCAAGCCGATGCTGCGCGTCCACACGGCGGGCAGCGTCGGGGGCTCCACAGCCATCGTCGCCGCCAGCCTGGTCGAGGCCGGCGTCCACGAACGCGTGCTCACGGTGTCCTACGAGAAGCAGTCCGAGAGCAACGCCATGTGGGCGCTGACGATCCGGATGCCGTTCCAACAGGGCGTCGTGGCCGGAGCCGGCGGCTTCTTCGCGCCCCTGATTCGTTCCTACATGCGACGCTCCAAGGCCCCCGAGGACACGGGGATCCGCGTGGCGCTGAAAGATCGGCTGAACGCGCTGAAGAACCCCTACGCGCATCTGAAGTTTCCGGGCGTGGACTTCGACCAGGTCGCAGACTCGCCGATGCTCTGGGACCCGATCCGGTACCTCGAGACCTGCCCGTCGTCCGACGGCGCCTGCGCCATGGTCTTGAGCAGTGAGAAAGCCGCCAAACAGTCATCCAAGACTCCCGCCTGGGTGCACGCCACCAGCATGCGCACGGAGCCCACCATGTTCGCGGGTCGCGACCAGGTGAATCCCCAGGCAGGCCGGGATGCCGCCAAGGACCTGTACGCCAAGGCCGGCATCACGAATCCGCGCAAGCAGATCGACTGCGCCGAGATCTACGTGCCCTTCAGCTGGTTCGAGCCCATGTGGATGGAGAACCTGGGCTTCGCGCCTGAGGGTGAGGGTTGGAAGATGACGTACGAAGGCGCCACCGCTCTCGACGGCGACATGCCCGTCAACATGTCCGGGGGTGTGCTGTCGTCGAACCCGATCGGCGCTTCGGGCATGCTGCGCTTCGCCGAGGCCGCGAACCAGGTGCGCGGTGAAGCCGGTGAGCACCAGGTCGATGGCGCCAAGGTTGCGCTGGGCCACGCTTATGGGGGCGGTTCGCAGTACTTTTCCATGTGGATCGTGGGTGCCGAGCCGCGCTAGGAGCGCGCCTCCACACCTTGGGATTTCGCGAAGCGCGAAATCCCCGTTGAAGAAACATCCTCGCAGTCGAGTCGAGGAAGGAGCCCACCCAATGGCAGAGATGGGATTTTGGAAGCTTGCGGAGCAAGCGCCCGAAAAGCTGGCGCTCATCGATCCCGAAGGGCGGGAGTGGACGCGGAGTGAACTGGTCGCCGAGTGCAACAAGATCGCCCACGGACTGCGCGCCCTCGGATGCCAGAAGGGCGACTGCGTGGCCGTGGTGCTGCCGAACTGCGCCGAGTTCTACGCTCTCTACCTGGCGGTCACCCAGATCGGCGTCTACCTGACCCCGATCAACAATCATCTGACGGGGCCCGAGATCGCCTACATCGTGCAGGACTCGGGCGCCATGCTCTTCTTCGGCGCCGAACAATTCGCCGAGGCCTGCAGCAAGGCCCGACACGAGATCGACTTCCCGACCGACCGCTGCTTCTCGGTCGGCAACGTCGAGGGCTTCCGCCCGCTCTCGGAACTCACGGAAGGCCAACCCGACACGCTGCCGGAAGACCGCAGCGCCGGCACCGTGATGAACTACACGTCGGGGACGACGGGAAAGCCCAAGGGCGTCCGCCGACCACTGGCCGACTTGTCGCCCGACCTGGTCTTCACGCTGATGACGGGCTTCCTGGCCATGTTCGACCTGCAGCCCGAGGACGACAACGTCCACATCTGCGGCTCGCCCCTGTATCACACTGCGGTGTTGATGTTTTCGGGCTCGGCCCTGCACATGGGCCACATCGTGGTGCTGATGGACAAGTGGACGCCGGAGGAGATGCTGCGGCTGATCGACCAGTACAAGGTCACCAACAGCCACATGGTGCCGACCCAGTTCCACCGACTGCTGTCACTCCCGGAAGAGGTGCGTGCCAAGTACGACGTCTCATCGCTGCGCGCCATGGTCCATGCCGCAGCGCCCTGCCCCGTCGAGACCAAGTGGAAGATGTTCGACTGGTGGGGCGACTCGATCTACGAATACTACGCGGCCACGGAGGGTGGCGGCACCCTCTGCAAGCCCGATGAGTGGAAGAAGCATCCGGGCACGGTCGGCACCGCGTGGGCCAACTCGGACATCAAGATCTACGACGACGACGCAAGCGAACTTCCGGCCGGTGAGGTGGGAACGGTCTACATGCTGCTCGGCAACGCCAACTTCGAATACAAGGACGACAAGGGAAAGACCAAGAAGGATCGGATCGGGAACTACTTCACCGTTGGAGACATCGGCTACCTGAACGAGGACGGCTATCTCTTCCTGTGCGACCGCAAGAACGACATGATCATCTCGGGTGGGGCAAATCTCTATCCGGCCGAGATCGAGGCGGAGATGATCCAGCACCCAAAGATCGCCGACGTTGCCGTGTTCGGCATTCCAAACGACGATTGGGGCGAAGAGGTGAAGGCCGTGGTCGAATTGATCGACGGCGAGAGCCCGAGCGACGCCGTGACCGACGACATCTTCGAGTTCCTGAAACCGCGGCTGGCCAAGATGAAGACGCCGCGCAGCATCGACTATACCGACGATATGCCGCGCGATCCCAATGGCAAGCTCTACAAGCGCAAGCTCCGCGATCCCTACTGGGAAGGCCGCGAGCGCGCCATCTAACCCGGGAGTCGCTGCGTGAACTTCGGATTCAGCGAAGAGCAGGGAGAGTTCCGCGAGACGTTGGTGCGCTTCTTCGAGGAGAAGTCGCCCATCACCGAGGTATTCCGACTGCAGGAGACTGCCGAAGGCAACGACCCGGCCGTCTGGAAACAGATGGCCGAGGAGCTGGGCCTTCAGGGGATCCATCTTCCAGAAGAATCCGGGGGCCAGGGGTTCGGCTTCCTCGAGCTGGGCATCGTGATGGAAGAGATGGGGCGCAACCTCGTTTGCTCTCCCTACTTCTCGACCGTTTGCCTGGCCGCGAACGCGATTCTGAACGCCGGCACCCCCGAGCAGCAGCAGCGATGGCTCCCGGAGATAGCGTCCGGCGGGATCATCGCAACGCTGGCGCTGCTGGAAACGGGCGACGTCTGGAGCGCCGAAGCTGTAGGGCTGTCGTTCGAGACGGATGGCGACGCCTACCGGCTGAGCGGCACGAAGCGGCTGGTGACCGACGCTGCCAGCGCCGACCTGCTGGTGGTCGCTGCGCGTCAACCGGGCACCACCGGTGAAGACGGCATCACGCTGTTCGTGGTCCGCGCTGAGCAAGCGGGACTGCGCACCAACGCCCTGGAGCCCCTGGACCTGACCCGCAAGCTCGCCAACCTGGAGCTCGACGGCGTGGTCGCCGAGCTGCTGGGAGAGGAAGGCAGAAGTGGCCCCGCCCTGGCCAAGACCCTGGACCAGGCCCGCATCTGCCTGGCCTTGGAGAGCGCGGCGGGTGCCGAGCGCTGCCTCGACGACGCCGTGGCCTACGCCAAACAGCGTATCCAGTTCGGCAGGCCGATCGGCTCGTTCCAGGCCATCAAACACACCTGTGCCGAGCTGCTGCTCGAAGTCGAGAGTGCCAAGTCGACGGCCTACTGGGCGAGCTGGGTCGCCTCCGAAGATTCGGAGGAGCTGGCGCTGGCGGCGGCGGTCGCCAAGTCCTGCTGCGACGAGACCTACGTGCGCGCCGCGCACGATAACGTCCACATCCACGGCGGGATCGGGGTGACCTGGGAGGCCGAACCCCATCTCTTCCTCAAACGGGCAAAGAGCACGGCGACCCTGCTGGGCGCACCGAGCTGGCTCCACGAACGCATCGCTGCACTCGAGGGCTTCTAGGCTCGCCTTGAGCGTCCGAGACATCCGACAAGCATCCGGCAACGCCAAGCGGGGCGTTCTGCCAGTCGCTCACTTCGAAGGAGTGAGGCGAATCTCGATGGCCGCTCGATCCTTGTAGCGGCCAGACAAGCGCGAGGCGAACAGCGCCAGACGCATCTGCCAGCCGTACTTGCCGATGACGGCGCCCAGCGCCCGGTCCAATTCGACCGGATCGTCGAGCATCCGGGCGCTGGCGTCCAGCCAATCGCCTCTCAGCTTGCCGCGCGCGTCACAGGGCGCGAGCCGCGCGCGGCCCTGGTTGCGGATGCGCTTGACCTTGCCCGATTTTGCGTTGGTGTAGACCAGCAGCCGATCTCCATCGGGCGCGATCCAGACCGGCGTGCGTACCTCGTTGCCGTTCTTCCGAAATGTCGCAAGGTTGACATAGGTTTCGTCGCCGATCGCGGCCGCCATCGTGAGCCCTCTCAGTTTGCTGGCACAGGAGGGGAAGCCTAGCTCCGCGGGAGATCCTCGAAAGGCGTCTCGCGATCGCCGCGATCCTCAGCCGGGAGGCCGAGCACGCGCTCTGCGGCCACGTTCTTCTGGATCTCATCGGTGCCGCCCGCAATGTGGAAGGCCGGCGCAAACAACCACTGATGCTGCCAAGTGCCAGTGCGCAGCAGACCCTCGGGACCGAGCAGCCGGACACCCAGCTCGGTGCCCTTGCTGACGATACGGGCCAGGGCGAGCTTCATCACCGAGCTCTCGGCGGTCGGAATCTCTCCGCGCGAAAGCTTCGTGACACAGCGGGCATTCAGCAGCTCGAGGGCCTTCACCCAGGTGAAGAGGCGCGCCATCTCGTCCCGTGTCGCGCCGTCCATGCGAACGCGATTGGCCCGGGCGTGTTCGACCAGCTCGCTCCAGGTGAACATGCCCTCGGTGCCGGCCATGGCCATCCGCTCGTTGGTCAACGTCGTCATGGTGCAGAGCCAGCCGCCGTTCACCGGGCCGAGCCGGTTCGCGTCGGGCACTCGCACATCGTTCAGGAAGACTTCGTTGAAGTGGGCGTCACCCGTCATCTGCTGGAGCGGACGCACCTCGATGCCCGGTGTCTTCATGTCGAGCAGGAAGTAGGTGATGCCCTTGTGTTTGGGCGCCGACGGTTCGGTGCGCGTCAGCAGCATTCCCCAGTCGCCGTACTGGGCGCCCGAGCACCAGGTCTTCTGGCCGTTCACGATCCACTCGTCACCGTCCAAGACGGCGCGACAGGCCAGGCCCGCCAGGTCGGAGCCGGCACCCGGCTCACTGAAGAGCTGGCACCAGATCTCTTCCACCTTGAGCATGGGCTCGAGATACCGCTCCTTCTGGGCATCCGTGCCGTGGGCGATGATCGTGGGTCCGGCCATGCCGTGGCCGGCCACGAACAGCGACGGCCCGAGGCCGACGCGACCGAGTTCGTGGTTCCAGATGATCTGTTCGATCGGACCCAGGCCTCGGCCGCCGTACTTCTTCGGCCAGGTCAGTGCACCCCAACCGTGGGCGTGCAACGTCCGCTGCCACTCGCGATGACGCGGCAGGATGACGGCGTCTTCGACCTGCTCCTTGTGGTACTGGGGAATCGGCTCGCGCGGGGCGTGCTCATCGAGAAATGCGCGCGCTTCCGCCCGAAACGCCGCTTCGTCGGGCGAGTCGTTGAAATCCATGAGAAGTCTTTTGGATCAGTCCTCGCTGAGGGAGATCGCCTGGCGCGGACAGAGGCGCACGGCTTCCTCGACCTTGCCGCGCAGCTCCTCGCCGGGGCTCTCGACCAGCACGGTCAGCGTGTCGTCTTCCTCGACCCGAAAGCATTTCGGACAGACGTCCATGCAGACAGCGTTCGCTTCGCAAAGTTCGTAGTCCACGACGATCTTCATGGCGGAATCTCTCCCGGATGAGGAGGGATTAGAACATGTCCTATGCAGACCAGCAAGTCACGGAGCGGCGTCGGATGCTGGACACTGCCCGGGTCGGAGCGCATACTGCCACGACTAGAACATGTTTCACTTGCCGGCGAGAGGCCCATGCGCATCGAACTGACCCCCGAACTCGAGTCGTTTCGGGGCGAGCTCCGAGACTACTTCGATCGATTGATCACACCCCGTCTCGATGCCCTGCAGCAGGAGATGCGACAAAGCACCGAAGGCGGTGGCCCGGTCTATCTGGAACTGTTGCAACAGATGGGGGCCGATGGCTACCTCGGAATCGGCTGGCCGAAAGAATTCGGGGGTCAGGGTCGCGGTCCGCTCGAGCAGTACCTCTTCACCGAAGAAGTCCAACGCACCGGCTTCCCGCTGCCCTTCCTGACCCTCAACACCGTCGGTCCGACCCTCATGCGCTACGGGAACGACGCCCAGAAACAGGACTTCCTGCCGAAGATCCTGGCGGGCAAGCTCGCCTTCGCGATCGGCTACTCCGAGGCCGAAGCGGGCACCGACCTGGCAGCGCTGAAGACCCGGGCCGTGCGCGACGGCGACGCGTGGGTCATCAATGGCGCCAAGATGTGGACCAGCTTGGCCGACTACGCCGACTATATCTGGCTCGCGGCCCGTACCGATCCGGACGCCCCGAAGCACCGCGGCATCTCGATGTTCCTCGTGCCCACCAACTCCGAGGGCTACAAGTGCACGCCGATCACGACCATGGGCGGTGTCCGAACCAACGCGACGTACTACGAGAACGTGCGCGTCCCCGCCGAGAACCTGGTCGGGGGTGAGAACAACGGCTGGTCTCTCATCACGGGCCAACTCAACCACGAACGCGTCTCGCTCTCGAACTACGCGCCGATGGAAAGACTGTTGGGACAGGTCGTCGATTGGGCCCGGGAGACGAAGCTCGCCGACGGTCGCCGCGTGATCGACCGACCGTTCGTGCAAGCGAATCTGGCGCGCGTCCACGCCCACGTACGCGTGCTCAAGCTGATGAACTTCAAGCTCGCCTGGTCGGCCCAGCACCAGCAGCTGCATCCAGCGAATGCATCGGCGGTGAAGGTCTTCGGCAGCGAATTCTTCGTCGAAGCCTATCGGGCGCTGATGGAGATCTTCGGGGCCCTCGGCTCCGTCCAGCTCGACAGCCCGGGCGCGATCCTGCGCGGGCGCCTCGAGTCCAGCTACCGCAACACCCTGATCTTGACCTTCGGCGGCGGCACCAACGAAGTGCAGCGCGACATCATCGCCATGGCCGCCCTGGGCATGCCCCATTACAAGCGTTGAGAGAACCGTCATGGACTTCAATCTGACCGAAGAACAGCAGGACATTCAGGAACTCTCGCGCAAGATCCTCGAGGATTTGCTGACCAACGAACGTCTCAAGGCGTTCGAAGCGTCGGGCGAGCCGTTCCACCGCGAAGTCTGGTCCGAACTCGCCAAGGCCAATCTGCTCGGCGTCGCCATCGGAGAGACCTACGACGGAAGCGACATGGGTTTCTTCAGCCTGTGCGTGCTGCTCGAGGAGATCGGCCGTAGCGTCGCGCCCGTACCCCTGCTGCCCACGCTCGTGCTCGGTGCCCTGCCCCTCGAGAAGTTTGGCAACGACGTACAGAAGCAGCGCTGGCTCCCGGGCGTGGTGCGTGGTGAGACGCTGCTCACGGCGGCACTCCAGGAGGAGGGACACGACGATCCCACTCAGCCCCGTACCACCGCCCGACCCGAAGGCGACGAATGGCGACTCAGCGGTCGCAAGATCTGCGTCCCCGCCGCCGAAGGCTCCGCTGCCGTACTCGTTCCCGCGCGAACCGAAGCTGGAAGCGTGGCCGCGTTCTGGGTCGACCCCATGGCGAACGGCGTCGAACTCACGCCGCAGACCGTGACCCACCGACAGCCCCACTTCCTGCTCGAACTCGACGGCGCCGTCGGCGAGCGGCTCGGCACGGATGAGAACAGCGCCGAACTGCTGCGTTGGCTTGCAGACCGCGCGACCACGGCCGTCTGTGCCGTCCAGGTCGGCGTATCGGATCGCGTCCTGCAAATGACGGCCGAGTACTCGGGGACCCGTATGCAGTTCGAGCGGCCGATCGGCAGCTTCCAGGCCGTGCACATGCGTGCGGCCGATGCCTTCATCCATCTCGAGGGAATGCGATTGACGATGTGGGACGCCGCATGGCGCCTCGACGCCGACGAGACTGCCCACGACACGGTCGTGATCGCCAAGTACTGGGCTGCCGAAGGCGGACAGTTCGTTGGCTATGCCGCCCAGCATCTCCACGGCGGCATCGGCATCGACGTCGATTATCCCCTGCACCGCTACTACCTGTGGGCGAAGCAGAATGAGCTGACCCTCGGCTCTGCAGCGGTCCAAGTCGAGACGCTGGGCGCCGGTCTGGCAGACGGATCCCTGACGTCACCGGCCTGACGCCGGGGCCCAAAGGCTAGGCCGCGCTGTTTTCCAGCAACAATCGGGCCGCGGTGCGGGTCGCATCGACGATGGCCGACTGACCGTGGAGTCCTGCCGACCAGCCGATCAGTGACGAGAACCAGACCTGTTGCAGCACGTTCGCGATCTGCTGTTCGTGCTCGGTCGCGGCCGCAACTTCGCCGACAGGCTCCCCGCGCAAGGCCGCGATGATCAAGGCGCCCACATCCGTGTGAAACGTGGCCACCTTTTGCGTCAGGGCCGGCTCGCCCGTGGCGAGGGCGCGAACCAGGGCTCGTGCCAGATTGGGACGGCGCAACAGCGCCCGCGTCATTTGCTGGAAAAAACCAGCCACGCGCTCAAAGGGCGTGTCACCTTCCGGCGGCCGCTTGAGGGCGCGCGCGCGCAGATCCTGGGTCTCCAGCTCCATCGCGGCAAGCAGTAGATCCTCCTTGCTGTGGAAGCGCCGGTAGAGGGTACCCAGCGCGACTCCGGCATGGGCGGCCACGTCGCGCAGCCGAACCGCCTCGAAGCCACCCTTCTCGGCCAGCTCCACGGCCGTTTCCACGATGCGCCGAGCGCGTTCCTCCATCGCGTCGATATTAGAACATGTTTCAGTCCCGATCCGGCTCCCGACGTCGGGCCGGACGTCGGCGAGGTCGGGCCCGACGTCGGCAATTGCTCCGCAATCCATACGCAGCGGGGCGGCAGGAGGTGTCGCAATTTGTGTCACCGGGAGGCCGCCCGACTGTTTCGTGCAACTCCCAACCCAACCCCTCGACTCCACACGACTTCGGGCGGCAGGACTCTGCGCAGCTGATGTGCAGCAGGGCGTAGCTCACGGAGGTGAGGTGACGCGGCGGGGAAGCCACGCCCGGGGCGTAGGATTTTACCCCCGGGGAAGCTAATTTCTTTC
>SMVA01269796.1_pt1 | contig 12696 bp, 9 predicted proteins | sample 2456451 | NCBI WGS metagenome assembly SMVA01 (sample SAMN11095933, study PRJNA526329) | marine sediment metagenome | biome: Marine sediment; feature: Surficial sediment; material: Deep marine sediment; isolation source: Hadal surficial sediment | place: Pacific Ocean | collected 2014-05 | depth 0-1...
AAAGCCGGCCGAGAAGCCCGCGCCAAAACCGGCAGGCCGTTTGCTGCCCTGGGACGCGAACTCGGAATCAGGCGAATAAACGCCTAGAAAGAATGTCGTGAACGAAGCGTCTCGAGCAATCCTCGGGACGCTTCTTCAACCAGATCCAACACGCGTTCGAATCCAGCCGAGCCGCCGTAATACGGATCAGGCACATCGTCCTCACGCCCGGCTGAGTACTGAAGAAACAAGCCCAAGCCGTCCTGAAATTCTTCGTCGGCCTGATCGCTCAGCAATCGAAGATTGTCCTTATCCATGCGATAACGTAGTGAAACTTTTCGAAGTCACTCGACGCGACTCGTCGCGCGCTTATACCCTCAAGAGATATGCCACGACGTTCGGCGGCGGCACACGCCCTGCGGTCCGCCGGTGCACCGATGTGATAGGCATGGATGCCCGCCGAATCGACTTTTATCCTGTCCGTCAGTCCGGCCTCTTCCACGACATGGCGAAATACACCTTCGGCCGTCGGCGAGCGGCATATGTTGCCCATGCAGACAGATAATACGCTTATCGTTGTCTTATCAACCATGAGCAAATGTTAGCAAGAATTCAGACCCGCTTTGTCTGCACGTCGACAGCGCCCGCCGGTCCTATCGCCTGCTCCAGATCCGCAATCAGGTCGTCAACTAACTCGATGCCGATAGACAAGCGCAGCCAATCCTTGGGAACCGGACTGTTCTTGCCCTCGATCGAATAACGATGTTCGATTAGACTCTCAACACCGCCAAACGATGTCGCACGAGTAAACACTTTGCATCGTTTGACGACATTCAACGCATCTTCTGCGCCACCTTTAACCTGGATACACAGCATGCCGCCGAATCCGCCATCCATTTGCCGCTTGGCGAGCTCGTGGCCCGGATGATTTGGCAAGCCTGGATAGATGACAGCTTCGACACCTGCATGTCCCTCGAAATATTCTGCAATTGCCAGCGCGGACTCGCATGCTTTCCGAATACGCAGGAACAGGGTGCGCATGCCGCGTTGTAAAAGAAAAGTCTCGAAAGAACCCAGAATCGCTCCATTGTCAGTGCGAAGTTCACAGATACTTTCCCAGAATTCATCTTCTTTGGCCGTTACGACCGCACCGGCGACAATGTCGCAATGACCGTTTAGGTACTTGGTCGCCGAGTGGACTACGAGATCGGCGCCGTATTTTATCGGCTGCGTCAGTACCGGTGTCGCTACGGTGGAATCCACCGCGAGCCGCGCACCGGCCCGGTGCGCAATATCGGCGGCTGCTGCAATGTCAATGACGTCCCAGGACGGATTGCAGGGCGTTTCAATCCAGACAAGCTTCGTCTTGCCGTTCTTGACCATGATTGCGAGCGCGTCCGGATCAGCAGCATCGAAGAGATCCAGGCTGAGGCCCCAGATGTCGCAAAACTTGACCAGCCAGTTTCGCAGTCCCCAGTACATTATCCTCGGCGCTACGATTTGATCGCCTGGCTTCAATGACTGCACGACGGCCATTGCTGCGGCGGTTCCGGAGCTGAACAACAATGCCGCCGGCCCCCCTTCGAGTTCAGCCAGAACGTTTTCGACGACGGCATAACCCGGATTCTCCGCGCGACCGTAGCTGTGTCGGGCGTTGATCAGTTGATAGTTCTCGTCACGAACGAAGGTCGACGACGGATGAATGGCGGGACTGACTCCTCCTGTCATCGGATCAATGTAATGCAGAGCCTGAGCGTTCAATGTCTCTGGTGCAAAATTCTTTTCCTTCATATGGCACATGTCCTAAACAAGCATAGCCATCGGGAGTCTAGCAGCAAAGACATCCTGCAACGCTTAGGTCGCCGCTTGAATGCTCGTCCGTTATACGGTGTATAACAATCGTCACCTCGATCTAAAAACTTCTCTGTCTGCAGCGAAATGAGATGGTACATTTGCTGCCATATGTGCGACCACCCAACAACATTCGAGATATCGACTGGATGAGTAGAAATCCCCGCTACGATATTCTTTTTGAACCGGTCAGGATCGGTCCGGTTACGGCGCCGAACCGCTTCTACCAGGTGCCTCACGCACTCGGGACCGGCCAGCAGATGCCGCACACGCGCGCAGCCATGCGCGAAGTACGTGCCGAAGGTGGCTGGGGCGTCGTCAATACCGGCTATTGCTCAATTCACCCAAGCTCGGATGACGCGCCGTTGCCCTATTGCCGTTTGTGGGATGATGAGGACATTAAGGTACACGCGATGATGGTCGACGCGGTACATCGCCACGGTGCTCTGGCCGGCGTTGAGTTATGGCATGGGGGCAGCGGCACGGGTAATCGCCTGACGCGCATGACACTGATGTCCGCTTCCGGTATTTCCAGTGATTCGACATACCCAGGCTGGATGAACCTGGCACGCTCCCGACCGATGGACCGGAAGGACATTCGCGAGTTTCGCCGCTGGCATGTCGATGCAGCGAAGCGCGCAAGGTCCGCGGGTTTTGACATTGTCTACATCTACGCCGGCATGAATTTTGGCCCGTACCAATTTCTGCTGCCGTGGATGAACAAGCGCACCGACGAATACGGCGGCAGCCTGCAGAATCGCGTAAGACTCATGCGCGAAATTGTCGAGGATATGAAGGAAGCGATTGGCCAGACCTGCGCAGTGGCCTTGAGGTTCAGCACCGACGAACTGCTCAAGATACCTGGAGACACGCTTGAGTCTGAAGCGCACGAAATCATCTCCATGTTGTCGGACGTGCCGGACCTATGGGATGTGAAATCGTCGAGCTGGGTCCTGGAAACTGCATCGGCACGTTTTAGCGAGCAGGGAGCGCAGGAAGCCTGGAACAGTTTCGTGAAGCCGTTGACCTCCAAACCCGTTGTTGGTGTTGGCCGCTTTACGTCGCCGGACGAAATGGTCAGTCAGATCAAGCGCGGCATATTGGATTTCATCGGCGCGGCTCGACCATCAATCGCGGACCCGTTTTTGCCAAGAAAAATTGACGAAGGGCGCGAAGACGAGATTCGGGAATGCATTGGCTGCAATATCTGCGTGTCCAGTTATCACGACTGTGTGCCGATTCGTTGTACTCAAAACCCGACCATGGGTGAAGAGTGGCGACGTAATTGGCATCCGGAGTACATCCCGCCCGGTGACCCGAAAACGAGCGTCTTGATAGTCGGTGCCGGGCCGGCCGGACTCGAATGCGCCCGGGCCCTCGGACAACGTGGCTTCGCCGTCACCGTGGCCGAGGCAAGAGAGGAACTCGGCGGTCGCGTCACCATAGAATCGAAGCTACCCGGACTGGCAACCTGGGCTCGGGTGCGTGATTACCGGACCAACTTGATTCTAACGATGGGAAACGTCGACATCTATCGTGGCAGCCCACTGTCGGCACAAGATGTGCTCGATTTCGGATGTGATCACGCCGTCATTGCGACGGGCGCGCAATGGACACGCGAAATCCTGAGTCCGAACGGGTATCCGGCCGATGCAATCGAAGGGGACACAGTCTTTACACCGGACGACATCCTTGCCGGTGCCGAACCCGAAGGCCCGATCGTCATCTACGATTTCGATCACTATTACATGGGGAGTTGCCTGGCCGAACTCTTGCGACAGCGCGGCAACGAAGTCACGATAGTAACGCCGGCGAACGCAGTATCCGCCTGGACATTTATGAACAACGAGCTGGCCAATATCCGCGTGCGAATGATCGAACTCGGTATTGGCACTGTATTCGAGCAAAACCTGACAGGCTTCAGCGACGGAACAGTGCAATTGTCCAGCATCTATCGTGGCAGCGATGTCATGTCTATCGACTGCGAATCGCTACTTGTTGTCGGAATCAGAAGCGGAAACGATCGACTGTTTCAGGAACTGAATTCAGACGAGGGTCGAATTGCCGATGCCGGCATAAGCTCTTTGCGGAACATCGGTGATTGCCGCGCGCCCGGCACTATTGCACACGCCGTGTACTCCGGACACGAGTATGCCCGAAATATCGATGCCGGCGACACCGTTCAGCGCTTCGCAGTGGAGCGGCCGATGCTTTCGTCCAAGGCGTAACTTACCTGTCTCTGTTTGCGTTGCCTTTCTATACTGCAGGCGGCCGTTCGGTTGGCGACGTGATCGTTACGATTCGATTGCTGTAAAAACCATTGTAGTCGGTCCGACCGCTCAGGCTATAGGCTCCAATATTGCCAAATTCGAGATGATCGCCAGGCCGAATATCAATTGGTAATTGTACGGACCCCGGCAGTGTGTCTGTCGAGTCACATGTTGGGCCGTTTATTTGAAACTCCATGGTCTCACCAATGAGCGGCTTGCCGTTGCGGTATGTCCGCACAGGGAATCTGTCAGGGCCATCAATGCGCAGTACCCAGAATATTCCGAACATCCCGTCGTTGAGGTATAAACGATTGTCCTTGCGTAGCAAAACCTCAACGACTGCTGACATACCAGGCGCCGCAAGCGCCCGCCCCGGTTCACCGAGCACTTCAGCGTTCTCTGCAAGTGGCAGTGTAGCAACAGACTCTGAGATCGCCTCAAAGTATTCATCGAGCCCCGGCACTATGAAGCCGGGATAGGATTTCGGGTAGCCGCCACCTACGTCGATCAATCGAAGCCGGAACGGCAGTTGTTCGAGAACCGACTTGGTAACGGACATGGAATGCCGATACGCGTCGGGATCGGTAACCGATGATCCAACGTTGAAGGCCAACGCCGGCTCAGCCCCGCTGTCGCGAATCGATTGCAACAGCAATGGCGTTTCTTCCGGTTGGGCTCCGAATCTTAGCGACAAATCCTCCATCGCCGATTCGTGATGCACTGCCATGCGAGCGAATATGACGGAATGGGCCGGCTCGATCTCTTGCAATAGCTGTGAGAGGCCGCTCAAATGATCAACGACAAAATGCCGTACACCGTGTTTTTCTTGCGCCGTTGCGGCTGCTCCCCGAATGCGAACAGGAGTCATGAAGTACTTCTTCGCATCGGGATTGATTGAATCAAGCAATTCAATTTCCGGCAACGATGCGCAATCGAAATGACGAACACCCGCATCGATTAACAATCCAAGGATTGTCGGGTCGGCATTGGCCTTGACTGCGTATAGCACGCGACCCGGAAATCCGCTGAGAAATTCCTTCGCGATATCTTGATATACCTGCGGGTAAATGCAGTAGACCGGATGCTTCGGACACTCTTTTCGAAGAAGACTTCCCACGTCCGAAAATTTTTCAATTAAGTTAGTCATGATTTACACAGAATTGGTTTTGCTAACTTCGCATTCGTGATCCACTTGGGTCATAGGATGCCTCTGGAATGATTACGGCCGGTCTCCGTTCATCCACAACATGTACGGAAAATTCATCGTTCGATGAATCCAGAAATTGTGTTTTCACGTAGCCCAACGCCAGACTTTTATTTACTGTATGGCCATAAGCACCTGAAGTCACAAATCCTGCATACTCGTCTTTGAACCAGATCGGTTCATATCCCCAGGCGTCCGCATCGCTCGAATCAATTTCGAGCGTTACCAGCTTATGATCATGGTCTGCATCGCGATCCGCCAATGCTGCGTCGCGTCCTATAAAATCTGCTTTGCCATAGTCGATGAACCGATCAAGGCCACACATGGCGGGGGTATAGTCAGGTGTGAACTCCCGCGACCATATCCCGAAACTCTTTTCTTTTCCAAGTGATACCAGGGCACGAATGCCGAAAGCGCGTATCCCGAATTTATCCCCGACTTCGAGTAAACGATCGTAAAGCGAGCGCGCGTATACAGTTGGTACATAGATTTCGTAGCCCAGCTCACCCGTAAAGGAAAGCCGCGCTATCAGGCACGGTGCAATACCGACATTCACAGACTGTGCAGACATGAATGGCATTGAATCATTGTCCACATCTACCGACGCGACCAGGCTCAGAAGTGCACGGGATTCGGGACCGGCAATGGCGATGGCGCTCAACTCGTCCGTGCGATTGACGATACGGACGTTTTTACCGGCCGAATTTTGTTCAAACCACAACATATGAAAATCTTGCAAGTAACCGGAGCCAGTGATCATGAATCTGTCGTCCGCGAGCCGCATGACAGTCAAGTCACCTTTTAGCTGCCCCGACGGGAGTAGTAACGGGCCCATGCGTATTCGCCCTACGTCCGGCAATCGGCTCGCGAACAGGTAGTCCATGTAACTTACGGCATCAGGACCGGAAATTTCGTATTTGGCAATCGACGAGGAATCCAATATGCCTACGCTGTCTCTGACCGCGCGACATTCCTCGCCGACAGGATCATGCGAATTTGAGCGTCGAAAACTGGGAACCTCTGTTGGCTCACTACCCTGTGGTGCAAACCAAAGTGGTATTTCAAGGCCAAAAGAGGCGCCAAACACTGCGTTCGCCTGTTGCAGGCGATCGTGCAAGGCAGATACCTTATTTGGGCGTGCTGCGGGCCACTCATCATTCGGACACAAGAGAAGAAATCGGTTCTGATAAAATTCCTTGCCCTTCTCAATCGCGTATTTTTTCGTCGCATACGCTCCGAAGCGATTAACATCCATTGCGAAAACGTCACCTTCCGGTTCACCGTCTATCATCCACTGTGCTAATGCCAGCGCAACCCCGCTGCCCTGACTGAACCCCGCCATGACTCCGCAACAGGACCAATAGTTTTGCACACCTCGTACCGGGCCAATCAATGGATTGCCGTCAGGCGCGAAAGTAAAAGGACCGTTGATGATGCGGCGAATTCCCGCGTCGGCCAACAACGGATACCTCTCGAAGCCCCTCAACAACTCACTTTCAATTCTGTCCAGTCGCGGTTCCAGCAGATCGCTTTCGCCGTAATCCCATGACGTACCGTCCACCGACCAGGGAGTTGAGTGCCTCTCATACACACCGAGGAGGACTCCGTTTTGCTCCTGACGCAAATACATCTCGCCATCGAGATCAAGAATCAGGGGCAACTCACTGTCCAATTCCGCTATTTCATCGATGTCTCCGGTGAGAAGGTAATGATGTTCCATTGGGACGATGGGCACATGAACGCCGGCCATTTGCCCGACCTCGCGCGCCCACAACCCGGCAGCATTGACGACATGTTCACATTGAATATTTCCCTTATCCGTTACCACAGTCCAGGTGCCGTCGGCCTTGTGTACAAGGTCCTCTACCATGGTATTCAGATATACTTCTGCGCCGGCCTTGCGAGCTGATTTGGCCAGAGCATGCGTTGAGCCATAGGGATCCAAATGGCCCTCATTAGCATCGTATAGCCCGCCGATCACATCCTTGGTGTCGATGATCGGACACAGTTTTTTGATTTCCTCGGGGCCGATCAGGTGACTGTCAATCCCGAGAACCTTGTGACGTTCCTTCTCGTAACGCAGTACTTCCCACCGCTCGGTCGTCGCCGCGATACTGATACCACCCGTCAGGTGCATCCCAACATCCTGGCCGCTAATCTCCTCCACTTCCTTATAAACGGAAATCGCATAGGCTTGTAGTCTTGCGACATTGGGGTCGCTGTTCATCGAATGAAATCCGCCGGCAGCATGCCATGTAGATCCGGCCGTCAGCTGTTTTCTTTCAACCAGGACGACATCGGACCAACCCAGTTTCGTCAGATGGTAAAGCATTGCTGCACCGACAATACCGCCGCCAATGACAACTACTCGGGCATGTTCTTTCATATCAGCTCACGGAAATTTTGTGGTGATTCGAATCGCTCATCATGGGGTCTTCGCCGGCAGCATGAATCCAGCGGCTCAGGTAACGAGCATGGCTCCGGTCAACGTAAAGATCGAAGCTATTGTCTTCGACAGCAACGATGAAAAGCAGCACATTTGCGAATCGAGTGTGAACACACTGACCCGGGGTGAATGCGCTACTGTGCATATCAATTCCGCAGCCCATCGCCAGCAGCGTTCGGGCCGCCGGACCCCGTAATGCAAAGCACACTTTGCTCGATGACACATCTGTCGCAGCATATAGCTGACCCGATAGCGTGGCGTCGATGTGACGTAATATGTCTTCGACCGATTTAGTGTCACTGGTGAGCAGCCATTGATCGGGACCAAGCCAGTAGGCCATCGGATCTTTGCCCCGCCATTGCAGCGCCTGTTGTGGAAGTTGTAATGCCTCGCCGGCCGCGTCCGCGCCGCTCGGGCGAACACGTAGCCGGGCCATTGACCGACCGTTAATCTGATCGAGATCGAAACCAGGATGTTCAGGCATTCAGGTTCTCCCCGGCGGGGTCAAGAAAAACAGAGTCCGCAATACGGACATCGAATGTAGGTCCGTTACGGTCATTTCTCCGCTGCTATACAATATACACCGCTACCTCGGTTTCTATTGCAAGAGAGCGGACGAGCGTACTGCAGATTTACACAGAGGCCAGAGCCTGACCCATCAATTGGTAGCTTGTCAACCATCATGCCGCTTTTCCAAGCGAGTAAACCTGTTCCATATTATAGAACTTCATGCAATATCGCCGATGAAAAACGCCGCAATAGCGGGGTCTTCTATTCAGGCTTTCATATGCTGCCCGCTCGGATCATAGAAGACCGGATCCGTGATACGGACATCGAATGTGCGGCCGCCATCGAAAACCGTCACGGTTTCGCCTTTTCGTTCAAAACCACTTTCCAGCAAACCGAGACCGATGACCCGATTCAATGTCGGGCTCAAACAAGCCGATGTCACTATGCCCTGACTGCGACGACCTTCATCTTGCGGCGTAACAAAATGTGCACCTGACTGCAGAATCTCATCGTCGTTCAGTGGTTCGATGCCTACGAATTGCCGCCGATCCTTGCGCTGGTCCTCAGCACGCAGGAGAGATCTTTTTCCAATGAAGTCGGTTTGCTTTTTGGCCACAATGCCAGCGAAACCGACGTCCAGCGCATTGGTCATACCATCGGTATCTGCGCCTACGTGTAGATAGCCTTTCTCGGTTCGCAGTACGAGCAACGCTTCAATGCCAACCGCTGCGATACGACTACCGCCGGCCTGCATCAATGTCTCCATGACATTCCGGCTTTGTAATGCCGGCACACTGATCTCGAAACTCATCTCTCCCGTATAGCTAACCCGTTGAACTCGCGCTGCTACGCCGAGAAATGTGCCGATCGCGACTGACATATGCGGCATTGCCTCCGCCGAAAAGTCGATATCGGAATGTATCCCTTGCAACAAGATTCGGGCGTTCGGACCTGCAAGCGTTGCAACGGCCCATTGGCTCGTGACAGGCGAGATGATCAAGTCAAGATCCGGCCATTCGCACTGGTGCCATTCTTCGAGCCAGTGGGTGATTCGATCTGCATGTGCCGTGGTCGTGCTGACCATGTAGCGATCGTTAGCGAGTCTTGCGAATACGCCGTCATCAATCACGATACCGTTTTCGCTGAGCATGAGCCCGTAGCGAATTCGACCGGGCTTCAATGTCAGGACATTGTTAACGTAAATTCGATTGAGAAATTCGCCCGCATCCGGCCCTGTTATTTCGATCTTTCCGAGTGGTGAGCCATCAATAAGTCCGGCGCTTCGACGCAGCGCAAGCACCTCTTCCCGAATGGCGGTTTCGCGATCTCGACCATTAATCGCGTAATACTCCGGTCGCTTCCAGGCGCCGTAGTTTTCGAACACAGCCCCCTGACTGACATGCCAATCGTGCGCCGGCAACAGCTGCGCCGGGCTATAAAAATCTCCATGCCGCTGCCCGGCGATCGCGCCCATCGGCACCGGCATGAACTGCGGTCTGAATGTCGTCGTACCGACTTCTTCAATCGGTCTATTGGTCAACTCGGCGAGCAGCGTCAGTGCGTTGAGATTGCTGGTTTTGCCCTGGTCGACCGCCATTCCCACAGTCGTGTAACGCTTCAGATGCTCGACAGACACATAATTTTCGCGCACCGCCAATTCGATGTCGGCTACGGTGACGTCATGCATGAAGTCTACCCACTGGCGACTCGTGTCTCCTGCCGGCGTAATTCTGATGGCCTTCAGGTTGTATTGATTGTTTGCTGTCGTCGCAATCTCGGTCGGCGAACACGTAAAGCCCGCTTTGCTCGCGGCTTCAGAACCCGCGTACGCGCCGTCCGTCAGCGCATCAGATAACGAGAACTTGCCATGCGCAGCGCCGGCGACCGTCACATTCTGTCGACACGCCTGCGGTAAAAAACACGCCAACTCGGCGTCATAGCGCAGCTTCCCGCCAGCCTGAGAATAAAGCTGACAGTTCGGGTTGAAGCCACCCGACATCGCGAGTCCGTGACAATCGATTATGCCGCTTGTGCTGATCGTGGACTGCCCATGGTCGGGCAGACGACCGACAGAGACCCGGACAAGAGCCATTGTGCCAACGGTATCCACAACAACGGATCCTGACATGATCGGTATGCCTCGCTGACTGGCTTGCGTCGAAATTTCGTTCGAAATATTTTTTCTTGCGTCGACGATAACCGGAACACGAACACCGCTGTCGTGCAGGGTAAATGCCACTTGATAGGCAGAATCATTATTCGTCGCGACCACCATCACATCGGCGGGCTTTACGGCATAGCGATTCACATACTCCATCGCCGCATTGGCCAGCATGATGCCCGGTCGATCGTTATTTTCAAAAACCAGCGGTTGCTCGATGGCACCCGTGGCCAGTACGACTTCTTTTGCCCTGACTTTCCAGAAACGTTTGACACCGGCCGTTGACCGATCGGCGATCGTAAGAACATTGTGATCGTAGTAACCCGAAACCGTCGACGACGTCATGACCGTGACGTTCACTGCTTCTTCAAGTGCCGATCTCGTTCGATTGATCCATGCGTCAGAGTCGACATCGTCAATCACTGCGCCGTTGGCGAGAAGGCTGCCTCCCAGTTCATGATCCTGTTCAACCAGTAGCACTCGCGCGCCACTATTGGCAGCAGTCAATGCTGCCGCAAGACCAGCGGGTCCTGCGCCGACGACCAGAAGATCGCAATGCAGGTTGTGGTGAAAGTACTTGTTCCCATCCTCGCCATCCGGCAAATGACCAAGCCCGGCCATGCGGCGAACAGCATCTTCATACCAGTGCCAGTTTGGCCATTTGAATATCTTGTTGTAGAAACCTGCCGGCCAGAGCCGGTGCGTGAAATCCAGCAAACGGCCCAGATCAAAGTTGACGCTCGGGAAGCCGTTCGGAGATTTGATCCGCTGGCCATCGATTAATGCGCGCACGGTTGTACGCACGACCGGTACATCACCACTGCCATCGAATGCCGTCAGCAGTGCATTCGTTTCTTCCACGCCCGCGGACATGATGCCGCGTGGCCGATGAAATTTGAAACTCCGATTAACTGTGCTGATGCCGTTGGCGAGCAATGCCGATGCAATGCTGTCGCCGTCGTAACCATGAAGCTTCTTACCGTTGAATTTGAACGACAGTGGCTTACTGCGATCAATCCGGCCACCCGATGCCATGCGGTTTTTTTGCGGATGAGCCACTAGTCGCGATCCGTTATTGTTATATCGGGTTTCGCTACACCCATTTTGTACACGGCGTGAATTTCGTGTGTAACCGTATCGCGCACGACGTTAAACCACTGACTGCAACCGTAAATGTGGCACCAGCGCTCGTAGTGCAATCCCTTCGGGTTCTCCCGATTGAACAGGTAATCCGCCCATTCGGCATCACTCACGTCAATGCCAGGGCGTTCGACGTGAGATTCACCGCCAAAGTGAAACTCGGTTTCGTCACGCGTGCCGCACCAGGGACAGGGTATTTGAAGCATCAGTGCGAAACCCCAGAGGCCGCGCCCTCGTCTATCAGCGCGCCGGATTCGAACCGCTCAAGCCCGAATTCGGCAATCAGCGGATGAACTTCGCCAGTAGCGATAGTGTGGGCCATCGTGTCGCCGCCCGCCGGGATCGCTTTGTAACCACCTGTGCCCCACCCCCCACTGATGTACAGATTCTGCACAGGTGTCTTGCCCATGATCGGCGTCGTGTCGGGTGTAATGTCAACGATTCCTGACCACTGGCGCATGAGTCGCAGACGGCTGAATGCAGGAAAAAGTTCGAGTAACGCGGCAACATTGTCTTCCATCACGGGAATGCCGCCGCGTTGCGCGTAACTCGTGTAAATGTCGGCGCCACCGCCGAGTACGATTTCTCCTCTGTCGGACTGACTCACGTACATGTGAATCACGGGCGACAGCACCATCGTATCCAGGCAGGGCTTAATTGGCTCGCTCACCATGGCCTGTAATCCCATGCTGGTGATCGGCACGCGAAATCCAGCTTTGGCGGCCAAGACGCTCGTATGACCGGCAACCGCAATGCTGACGCGTCCGGCCGCTACATTTCCTCGTGTTGTCTTGACGCCTGTCACTGTCCCGTTGGCAATGTCGAAATCCGTCACTTCGCATTGCTGCACGATGTCGACGCCCAGCGCGCTCGCCGCTCGTGCGTAGCTCCATGCGACGGCGTCATGGCGTGAGATTCCGCCGCGGCGCTGGATGAAGCCGCCATGGACCGGAAAGCGCGCATCCAGATTCATCAACGGCACGAGCTTTTTCACTTGTTGAGGTGTCAGCAGCTCGGAATCGATGCCGTTGATGCGTATCGCATTGGCCCAGCGCCGCAGGCTTTCAATTTCGTGATGACTGTGCGCCAGCGTTAGCACGCCTCGTTGGCTCAACATCACGTTGAAATTAAGCAC
>SMVA01045579.1_pt1 | contig 12690 bp, 22 predicted proteins | sample 2456451 | NCBI WGS metagenome assembly SMVA01 (sample SAMN11095933, study PRJNA526329) | marine sediment metagenome | biome: Marine sediment; feature: Surficial sediment; material: Deep marine sediment; isolation source: Hadal surficial sediment | place: Pacific Ocean | collected 2014-05 | depth...
TCCCGCAAGTGCGGCATCTAGGGAGCCTCCGCCAGGATCAGCGCGGCCGCATGTCCCTCGGCGCCATTGCCGCCTGCGGCATCCCGGCTACGCTTCCGGCCGGTGATCGCCATTTGGCCCAGGCGTAATGTGCAGCAACTGCGTGGGTTCCAATACATCGACTCTATGCCATTCGCCTTTCCGGACGATGCAGGCCGCACCGGGGCCTAGCTCCAGCGGTTCCTGCGGCGATGAATCGCCGACCACGCGCAGCCTCCCGGAGATGACGTAGAGCAATTCATCCCCGTCGGGATGAACTTCGCCGCCGTGTGGTGCGTTGTGTTCCATCGTGACGATGCCAACGGTCATGCCATCGATTCGCTGAGGCGGTCCGGGCGTCCTTTCTCTGGGTGAAATCGTCTTGTCCAGCCAGATATCAAAGGAATGATTCGCCGCATCCACTGGTATGAGTTCAGCCATTGAGTAGCCTCCTGTGCTGGCGCGATCCGTTGAGAATTCTCACGAATCGCGATTTTCTAATCGCATCGGGGTGGATATGATACCGCCGGTATCCTCGGCCTCTCCAGTTCTGGTAAACCCCCATTTTTCATAGACGGGGATCGCAAAGGTCGAGGCTCTCAGGTCGAACTCACCTCGATTACCGGCCGCCAGACACGCCGCCCGACCCAACTTCCACAATTGGCCGGAAATACCTTTTCTGTGCCAGCTTGTGGCCACGAAGTTGTGTGCAACATGACTCGTCTGCCTGATTCCAATGACACCGATGATCGCGCCGTCAATTTCAGCGACGAAATAGATGTCGCCGCGTTCGATGTACTCTCGGATCGCGCGGTCGGAACAGAGTTTCTGCATCAATTCCTGGCCTGCGGGCGTGTACTCGTGGAACGTGAATTCATGCTGCGAATCCAGAATGAGAGCGGAAATCTGCGAGGCGTCGTCCGCCGCCGCTTGCCGGTAGCAGATCGTGTCAGGTGCCAGCATCGCGGAACGCGGCTGCATAGCGCACGGTGCCGGTAGTGCCGGCGAGGCTGTCGGGTTGCAGTTCGAGATGCATGAATGCGTCTGTCGCGCCGTACTCGTTGTGCAGATGAGAAGCCGTGAAGCCGAATCTCGAATAGTAGCTCGGGTCGCCGAGCAAAAAAAGCGCATCGACGCCGAGCGTCCTGGCTGCTGCAATTGTCGCCTTCATGAGCTGCGAGCCAACACCCTGGCGTTGCTGCTCCGGTTGCACCGATAAGGGTGCAATGCCGAGGTAGCTGCCATCGGGCGCGGGATCAATCCGGATCGGCGACGCAATCACATGGCCGATGATGCGCCCGTGTTGCTCTGCGACGAGAGAAAGAGTCGCTTCTTCTCGAGCGCGCAGCAGCGACACCAGCCGGCTTTCGGCCTCACCGCCGAACGCGGCGGTGACAATCGTGGCGATCGCTGCCGTGTCTCGCGTGAGTTCGGTGCGAATCGTGATACCGTCTTGTGGATTCACAGTCTCAGCGCACATCATGCACCCACAGTTGAATGCGTAACATTGCATCGGCAGGTATGAGATCTACCAGACCCTTTTTACCGTAAGCCAGATGCGGGCTCACAAGAACCTCACGCGAGCCGCCGGCTTTCATTCCGTAGAGAGATTTTTCAACGCCGGCGATTGGCTGACGCTTTCCCAGGATCGTTGCGTGATCGATCAGTTGCACACCGTCTATTTTGCGCGTGGTCAATCTTGTTTCATACAGGGCAATGGATTTTGCGTCGATCGTGACTTCATCCCCTCTTCGTAGAAAGAGACGCGCGTTGTATGTCACGGCACTGCCTTTCACAGCGGCTGTACCTGTTCCGGGCTTGTCGCTGAGCAGTTCGATCCCTTTCGCGATGTGGGCGGCCATCCAACCAGACTTGCCGTTGAGTATCAGCGCCGATACTACCGGATGACGGGGATGACGTTGTAGCTCGTACGCCGCTCGATTACTGGGGTGGTCGATTACGATATTGCTGCCACACCCGGCAATACACGATCACATTGAGCACGACGACGACGCCACCAAGGATCAGTTGCAATTCCCGGGTGAGCGCATCGGGATAGATGATGGGTATGACGTATCGTTCGATGAAACCGCCGGAGTATCCCGCCGCCCCACTGAGTTCCCGCAATGAGTTCTCTACGCCAGTCAGCGGACAGTACCAGCCGAAGAACTCGATCGCCGCTCCCCACACAGCCGCGGGCAGGTGTCCCCACATCACCCAGTGCCAGCGTAGAACGAGCAGGCCGCCGAAAACCACGAAAGCGATGAACGCAAGGTGGGTTAGTACGACTAGATCAGCTAAGAGCTGGTAGAACATTCGACTGAGCCTGTTAATCCGCTTGCGGGTTCACGTCCTTTACGCAGAATTCGTTTCCTTCCGGATCAGGGAGAACGCTGCAACCGGCACGGATACTTTGTCACGCCCGGATCATCGCAAATACCGGTGCGAATATTTCGGTCTGGTTCATGGTTGGCTCTGCGGGCTCCCGTTCAGCGACGCACCGTCACTTCTCCTGAGTGATTCTAATTTTGAAAAACGGCGTAGTTCACCTGGCCTTCGAGTCCCGCTTCCCTGTGGTGGTGAATGGCCTGATACTCGGTACTGTTCACCATCTGTGACAGCGCCATTGGCGTGGGATACTCTACCAGGGCAATCACGTCCCAATCGCCGTTTCCCACAAGACAGATCATTGCCTGGCCGGCGAAGAGGCTTTTTGCGCCGACCTTCTGCAGTAGAGGCTGAACGCCCGCCGCGTATTTGCCGTACTCTTCGGCGCCGCCATCCGGTTTGAACTTGAGCAGATTCACCATGACCACGGGTCGTTGCGGAAGATCGAGGAACGCCTGCATCTGCTCAGGCGTCGGCGCCATCGCATTGATCTCGACGACGTTTGCTTGAGCTTTTTCTGTGCTGCTGAGCGCAGCTCCCAACGCAAGTCCGCCTGCGGTTGCAGCGGCGGTGTTGAGGAAACTGCGACGTGAATCTTTCATGGAAACCTCTGGATTGAGATGGTTGGAAACCTGCTGAGTCGTTTATCTATCTCGGCAGTTGGACGCGTGCAATTGAGCGATGCCAGCAGCGTCTCGAGTTCTTTGTCCGATTTCACGAAATGATACTTCGAAGATCCCTGATATTCCTCGCATCAGTATTAATCCTCTGACAGGCTCAGCCGGACGTATCAGGCCCCTGCGCGTGCTGGGGTGCGTCACCACCAATGTGATCCCAGGGTGCTTTGGAATCCACGAAGATGTGCATTTCGATCGCAACACCCGGATCGCCATCAACACATCCCAGGGTGAGGCCATGCACCTGATCATTAAAGAGCCCGCAGAGCGTTGATCCGCAGATGCTGCAGAATGCGAGCGCCCAGCCCTGCGCGGATTCGTGCCTGCTGATTTTCTCTGCGCCGGATATCCAGTTGAAATCGCTGCCCTCGGCTAACTCGGCGTAGGCGGATGACGCGGCGTTGAACGCTTTGCGACAACGCGAACAGTGGCATGCGCGCGCGTTGCACAATGAGCCGTTGAGTTCGTAGCGGACAGCTCCACAGAAACAACCGCCTGCGATCATCGTGCGAGCCTGCTTGATTGATTCTCTAACGAAGCGTACGTCTGCTTGTTAATCGACATTGCCTGCTCCCAATTTCAGCCGGATCTTCATTGTAGCCGACCTCCTCGTCAACAAGTTGCTCGATTCAGATCAAGCACCTCGGGTGTAATGTGTGGTTTCATCTTAAGATGGCTTTCGGACTTCGTGAGCGTGAGTTCATCGGCCGTGCGTTTGTCGGACGTTGAGTTGACATCTGACCATGGGCAGGCAGATTCTCCGTTGTGCCAACGTCAGGTGTAGCAGCATGATTCATAAACGCTTCTCTGGGGTCTCGCTTTTGCTGGCAGTGCTTTTCCTCCCGCCGCTTTATGCTGCGGATCGGGAGCATCCTTCGATCGGTCAGCTGGAGACACGAGACTACCTGATAATCATCCACTCATCCCCCGATGGCCTTTTGTATACGCTCAAGACCCATGAGGGAGAGGTGGTCGGACACCAGCTCACCGACCAGTTGCTCGCCACGCGGTATCCAAAAATTCATGAATCTCTGCAACGAGGTATTGCCGCTCCGCCTCAAGCGACTCCTGAGGCAGCGACTCCCGCGGATCCGCAACGGTAATTGGACGAGAGTTTCCTAGTGCGCTGAGTGCTTACGTCGGGTGGTGACGTTGTCCAGTGCGCTCGCCCAGTCAAAAACCCGCTTCAAAGTGGAACTCCACCAGGTATACATTTTCACCTCGACCGTGCTTCGCAACCTTGAGCAGATCCGCAACGCCCACAAATCCGGACTTGCGAGCCAGCGCTGGCGTGATGTCGTCGAGTTCGATCCGATAAATACGATCAACCACAATCGCTCCATCTTCCAGTCGGTATCGATTGCCCACTTTGACTCTGGGGCTCTTCCAGATTCTCACGCTGCAGGTGATTTCGCCGCGCTTTATGGGGTCTCTCAGTCTTTTGGTGAATAGCACGAGGGGTAGCGCAGGTTTCAGGTGTCGAGCGAGGCGACATGGGTGATGCACTGTTGCAGATACGCGGATTTATCGTCGTTGCTGATCCCCTCAGGGTCTGGTAGCAGGATATAACTCTGTTTGATAGGCGAATTATCGAAATACCTCAACGGTGTGGCTTTACCCTCCTCGATGAGTCGTTCGCAGTGTGATTTCGGCAGCTTGAATGCCAGACCTTTTGGTGTGAGCGAGGCACAGATTTTGTTTTCTACGTACAGCGCAGCGCCGCTAAAAAAGTGTTTGCAGATCAAAGCGGGATTCTCCGGCTGCACAGAGACAACCAGTTCCTGCAGCTGATCGAGATAGGGTTGCGCCATCGTTGGTTTGCCGGGCTTACTTCGGTCTGCCTTCGCTATGTTGCGGAACCTGCTCCGCGGGATCGTACTGTCTGCAAAGACAGCTACCCATCATTGATGTGTTAGGAGGCATGTTAAGAGGTTTCCGAAGTCGGTTTGGGACATTTCTGGTGTCTCGAGTTGAAAGCGGGTTCTCTACTGTGCCGGCTGAAAAAGCTCAACGACGTTTCCGGATGGATCCAGGCACAGAATCTGTTTTCCTCCCGGACCTTCGACTATTTCGTTTTTAAACTGAACACCGTCCAATTGCAGACGAGCAACGTCAGCTTCCAGATCAGCCACAGTTACCACAAAGCGAGACCAGCCGCCCGGGACCGGAGTGGAGCCGTCGGGCATCGGTCGTGATGCGGAAGCTTTGGGTCCAGCCACCCACAGTGTCAGGTCATCTTTTTGCAGGATGGCCATAGCGGATCCGAACTGATTTTCCAATTCGAAGCCCAGCCGGGAGACGTAGAATTCAACTGCCTTTTTCACGTCATCCACGATATAACGTACGTGCGCCATCGTGGTTTTCTCTTTACAGCTTCGTTCGTAGCGAATCCTAGCGCAGAAATGGTGAGGTTGTTACCGAGCCACTCGAATTCTCTCACCGGCCCGGATGACGTGGTCGAGCGAGTTCTCTCCGAGTGGGACAGGGCAGGCGTATGTTGGGTCGTAAGCATCGCTTGCATGAGTGAACGAAGCGCTGGCAATAAGGAACGCAAGCATTGCGATTGCGATGGTCGGCTTACGGGGGATCGGATTTTTCTCTAATGCGTCGGCTGAGCATAACCAGACGGGATTGCGAGGTATCGAACAGCAAGGCGATCCACGAATCCCGCCAGCCGTATTTCAAACGCATCAGAGTTCTTATCTGCGTGTGAGCCGTCGGTTCCTCCCTGATTGAATACGAATAGTGGCCATCGATGCCGGCCCCACTCAGTTTTAAAATGGCTGAATGGGTCAGATCCTGCACCCAGGGATTGTCCGGATGGCCTGCTTCAAGCAGGATCCTGCCGTCGTGCTCGACGTACCAGACGTGCGTGGAGCGAGTCTCACCGCCCGGAGAACGCAGGGTTTCTACGGACACCACGCCGCCTGATTCCAGCGCCAGATAGGTGGCAGCGATAAACGCCAGCAGCGCGATGCTTGTGACTAGAAGTAGCCCTTTGATCATCTTTCGTCTGTCGGTGTTTAGTGTCTATTCAGACGGCGCGATCGTACAAGCAGCCAAGGCATCTAGTGTTTCCTCATACCACATCGCGGATTGTTCGCCTGCCAAGCTGTGACATGTGCACCTCATCGGGACCATCCGCGATCCGACAGTAACGACTTGTCAAAAAGATGCGAGCGATGGGTGTGTCCTGCGTAACCCCCATGCCGCCATGAGCCTGTAGCGCACGGTCTGCCACGATCTGGCACATCTGGGGCGCCACGATCTTGACCATCGAAATATGGTCGCGCGCGCCCTTCGGGCCGAACTTGTCCATCTTGTCGGCAGCCGCAAGCACCAGAAGTCGACATTGTTCGATCTCACAGCGCGAACGGGCGATGTCATGTTGAATGCTTGTCTTTTCGGCCAGCTTTTCACCGAACGCTTCGCGTTCCTCTACCCGCTTGCACATGAGGTCCAGACATCGCTGTGCCATGCCGACGAACATCATGGCGTATTGGAATCTGCCCGGGCCGAGTCTGCCTTGTGCAATTTCAAAACCACGACCTTCGCCGAGTAAGAGATTCTCAACAGGTACTCGTACGTTGTCGTATAGCACCTGAGCGTGGCCGCCCGGTGAGTGCACACTGCCAAACGCGCGCACGTGACGTTCGAGGACCACGCCGGGTGTGTCTTTCGGCACCAGAATCATTGAAAACTGTTTATGACGCGGCGCCTGTGGATCGGTCTTACCCATTACCACGAATACCTTGCACAGCGGATTGAACGCGTTGGATGTGAACCACTTGCGGCCGTTGATGACGTACTCGTCGCCGTCGCGAACGATGGTCGTTTCGAGGTTCGATGCATCCGAAGAAGCAACCGCGGGCTCTGTCATCGAGAATGCCGAACGGATCTTGCCGTCCAGCAGCGGCTTCAGCCACTGTTCCTGCTGCTGCTCATTGCCGAAGCGCGCCAGTACCTCCATGTTCCCGCGATCGGGTGCGCTGCAGTTGAACACCTCCTGCGACCAGGGTACCCGGCACATGATTTCCATGAGGGGGGCGAACTCGAGGTTAGAAAGCCCGGGACTGAACTCTTTATAGTCCCTGGGTAAAAACCAGTTCCAGATGCCTGCAGCTTTGGCTTTGTCCTTTAGATCTTCGAACCAGGGTGGGTATTGCCAGGCGTTCGCGGGATCCTCCACCCAGTTCCCGTGGTCGAGCTCGCGCGGATAGATATGCTCGGTCATGAAAGTTTCGACCCTGGCACGCAGCTCCAACACTTTGTCACTCGGTTCAAAGTCCATACTCACCCCCATCAAGTCGGTTTTTGAAAACTGGAAATATTCCAGCAATCGTGGTTCGTCCAGGGAGGCATTGATGGCCCGTTACTCAGCGACCGTTTGATCTTTTTGTTGACCGGCAATCGGAGTCGCATTGGGCTCGTAAACCACTTCCAACTTTATGCCATCTGGATCCGCGAAGAATACTGCATAGTAGCCTTGTGTGTAGTCGTACTCTGCCGGTGGGTCTAGAACGGTGATGTCGTTATCCAGTAAGAATTCAAAGAACGAAACAACTTCCTGTCTGGTCTGGGCATGGAATGCTAGATGGTGCAGACCTGGCACATACCGATCGTGTTCGCCTGCGGACACAGCCTGATGCAGGGCGATACTGAAATCTGGAGCCTCTGCAGCGACATACGCCCAGCACGGGGAGGTGCCGGCATAGACGCCGGTACGCCGATACCCCAACCGGTTCAGCACAATTCCATAAAAAGGCACTGATACCTCGAGATCCTGGACCGTCAAATCAATGTGATGTGGGAATCCGAACATTGCTGCAGTCACCTGGCGTTTGAAGATTTTCCGAGGATCTTCAGGTACAGGACCTGGATTCGATCTGGCTCTGCTCTGGTGCCACAGATGGTAAAGCCATGCGAGAGATTGAGCCTGGCCATCGCACCGTTTTCTTTGTTTGCTGAGGTCTCGATCAGCTGGTATCCCTGCTCTGCAGCCCAATTATGTTGACGTTTCATGAGCTCAGATGCCAACCCTTCCCGGCGATGGTCGGGATGCACCACCCAGCCAGCTGTAGTATTTGGTTTGCGTCATGGCATAGCCAATTTTGTACGCGGCAAGCCCACTGGCAGATTCAGCGTAAAACGTGCTGGTGTGCGGCATGTTGTGTAATCGCCAACGAACGTAGTTGGGATCGATATCGCCGAAGATCAGATTGTTGAGAGCGACCAGCTCTTCCACAAATTCTGCTGAGTAAGGTGGTAGTTGTAGACGGAAGTTAATATCTGTAAGCGTTGAGTTGATCACTAGTCATCCCAGTCGAATTCATCGAACGCCGGTGGCTCGGCAGAGATGCAGTGCCAGGGAGCTTTGGATGCCGCGAATATCTGGAGGCTGGGAGTTACCTGCGGGTCGGTGTCGAAAGAACCTGCAGGTATGCAAACGTAATCGTCGTTTTCGTTGGGAACAGATGAGCCACAGGTCGGGCAAAAAGCGCGGATGTGGTCGGGAGAAGACACATGCTTCGAGACAAGTTGGTCGCCCGCGAGCCAATGGAATTTGTCGCTGTGAATATGTGCGAACACGCCGTAAGACGATCCCGTGATCTTGCGACACATAGAGCAATGGCAGATGTTCATCAACTCTGGTGGTTCGTCGATTTCGTACCGAACCTGTCTGCAGAGGCAACTTCCTGTGATCATCCTATGGACCTCAGGCTGTTGCCTGATGCACGAGTCGAGTGTCTGCGCAAGGTGGATGGCGAGATCGATATCATGTGCTCTCCGACAGCAAACGCAGTCTGGCGATGCAGCGAATTGTCAGCCGTCGCGCTGGGCCGGTTCATGACAGGCTGCCGCTATTTTGTTGCCGTCGAGATCACGAACATAGCACGCATAAAAATTATCGTGGACCTCACGACGCATACCGGGAGCGCCTTCGTCACGGGCGCCCAGACTGATTGCCAGTTGGTAGAATGCATCTACCGAATCTCTCGATGGAGCGACGAAGCACACGTTGGTACCGTTTCCGGCAGACGCGGGTTTCCCGTCTAAGGGAGTGGTGATCCAGAACGTATCAACGCCTTGTTCGTTGGCTTTACCGTATCCCGCTCCTGATTTGGATGACCAACGCCGCTCCTGGTGCAGTAGCCCGAGTACCTGGTCGTAGAAATTCGATGCTGCTCGAATGTTGTTTGATCCAAGGATGACATGACTTAGGAAATGTTCACTCATGGGCAGCTGACGATTCCTGGGTCTGAGTTACTTCAGCTTTTCGTTGTTCCAGGAGACTATCGTATCGGGGATGAATGCAATCCATCGTCTACTTCTACCAGAAGCTGTGGGGGTATACGGAATGATAGCGCCGTCTTTCATCAAATTGTGTTTCACACCCAAATTCATTTGAGCCTCTTCGAGGTACTCATCGGCGGTTTCGTCCTCGCCGGTTTCGAGGATATGTGCATGTCCACGCATCATGATGCCTTTTAACGCGCGCCATTCGCTACCGACGTCAACAAGTACTGTCGCTGTATCACTTCGTCGAATATCTGCTACTTTTTGACCACGCCCAAAGATGTAAACTCTGCCCCCTGCCCAGCCAAACGTCATCGGGGTTAGATTAATTTCGTCTCTCGGCCCTACGGTGGCGATTCGTAATCTTGATTCGGTTCGCATGAGATCATTGATCTCATCGCTCGAGAGTACCAGCGAAGAATCGATTTTCGCCATCTAACCGCAGCGCCGAAAAATGCGATTAACCGAAGCCGGCGATCTTTTTACGTTAGCAAACGAAGCGGCAGGCGCGGACGTTCGCTTCATGTTAGGTGCCAGTCGCGTTCATCGAGCATTCCTCAACCTATCTAATGCTTTGTTCTGATAATCCAGAGTTTCGTCGGGATCTTCCGCAAACTGTTTTTGGCTGTCCGCTGCATCGACTGGTTAGGTATTACCGCTAGGCGACCAGTGATATTCCACATCCGGCACGGACTCTGGAGCGGGACTGACTCCAAACTTAGCTGCAACGAAACCGTGTTTCTCGTAAAAGTTCCTCGCGCGCACGTTTTGTTGATGTGTATGAAGTTGCAGGCCATCAGGAAAAACTGATTTGGCATGGTCTAGCAGGCGAGATCCAACACCGGCTCTTTGATGCTCCGGATCAACATACAAACGATCTATATATGAATCGCTTAATGCTAGAAAGCCTCGAGTAATCGAATTTTTCTCTTCCACCCAAAGCTGGTTCTTTGGAAGAATCACGTTACGAAACACCTTCAGCGCTTCCAGCTCGTCGAGCGCTTGAAACCGCGGCAGATAATCGTATTCATCGAGGCCAGACCGATACCAGATCAGCGCAACGTGGTCTATTTCTGTGGAGCGAAGCCGTCTGATCATAGAACGAATTCGTGGTGACGCGGAACGCCAGGACAAGACGTGTTGCGACACGAGGGATCTTGCCTAATAGTTTGCAAGCGTACCCTATCAATTTGATCACACTAACGCATATAACGTAAAAGTTGAGCGGTTGCGTGGTGGCCAACCAGCTGAGGATGCTCAAGTGTTGCGTTGTAAACGCCTCCAGCTGGATCTAGGAGTGGATTGAGTTTCCTTTTTCTCATGGTTGTTGCGGATCGCATAGCCCACCACCAAACCGATGGACATGCCGATGCTCGCGCCCATGGTCATGCCCATTGCCAACCCAGCACCGACATTCCCGGATACCGAACCCCAGAGCAACCCGAATAGGATCCCTGCACCACTCCCTAGGCTGAGGCCTAAGACAAATGCTGGCGAAACCATGTCCCACTCACCGAGTGGGTCGGAATTACTCTTGGTGCTTCTCATCACTCTCTTGCTCATCAGCTACTCGGGAGTCAATGCAATGATACCTGGCGCAGTTTAGGCGTCATTTAGGCTGACCTCGATGTAACTCCAAGAATGCCCGTCCGCGTGGGGTAAGCGTTACACTCCGATTGCGCACATCGACGAAGGAGGCATCCACGGAATCTTCCCATATTGTCAGTCTTGGACAGGAGGTTCTCCACGCAGACATAACGTCGGGATACGCTTTTGGGCCGGTCTCCATCCATTCTAAGAAGTCCAGGATCAGGGCTTCATTTTCCATTTCAGATACTGGATAGCCTTTCAACCTCTAAATCTCCCAGCTGTTGCATGCAAGAAAAGTGAAACTTTTGGGGGCCTGCTGCATCGATGGATTAGTCATCAGTATAACTCCTTCGAAAAGCCAGGCGAGTCCACGTAACGTTTCGTTTGTTGGGAAGCGCACTGGCCTGATTGGGAATATTTAACACTAAGTCTAATCCAACACGTGCGGCTTCGGTGACAGTCTCATTCGCGGATGCTTGGAAGTAGTGTGTTCCGGTTCCAACAGGGCCATGACGCAACGCCACGGCGAAAATACCTCCCTCATTTAGAGTCTCGGAAATACACACAAGCGCCTCGATTCTGCCATCATGATCGATGTGTTGCCACACGCCATGACAAAGGATGAAATCGAATGTTGTCGTTAAGGCGTTTAGATTCGGTAAACTATCGTTGACCCACTGAATATTCAGTAGTGGGTGAATACGCATAGCTGTTTCAATGAATTCGGAAGCGGGTTCAACAGCAGTCACGTTGTGACCCATCCGGGCTAATGCGGCAGCATCCCTTCCCGAGCCACTTCCAATGTCCAAGACGTCAGATTCTGTAGCCGGTACTAAACCAAGGATAAGTTATGTAGTTTTTCAAACGTTATTGATTCACTAACGTCGATAAAACGGCCAGCTACCTGAGCGTATCCTTGCGTGCCCGGAACTGTTTCCATGACGCCTAACGCCTGAGTTCAGCGGCAGATGAAAGAGGCGTGAGGCTTGCGCATGCAAGACGCGTGGCGCTTTCGAAAGTCCGCTGCAACGAATTGTCATACGGTGCCTCGATCATCCGGAGGTTCCCAGTTTATCGAAAGTCTGCGCGAGCTACTCCGCCTTTAGGCGCCCCTTCATATCAGTGTATGCAGTTTTGATTAGCTTCAACAGAGCCGTGGCATCGACGTCACGTTCGGGCCTGAGTTTCACATGACGCATAAACTTGCCAGTACCCTCCAGCAAGGCCGCCTGATCAGCAATCTCGGCGCCACGAAAGAACCCGACATTGACATGAGCTTTGAAGGCATTGACATAGGCGAATGCAGCATCACCTACACACGCTGTCGGATAGCCATCATGCAGTAACTCTCGAACATCATCTCCACAGTCGCGCATGACCTCGAACCAGCTTCGCGCGATCACCCCCAATTCACCCGAATGCTCGTGCATCCAGACCTCGATGGCTGGATCCCGCTTGACCGAACTGGGGAATCGCAAAAATTGGCTCATGGCGATCTCATCTCGAGGTAGGGCGACAAATCTGAACTCTCGAGTCTCGCAGTCTCCAGCGCCGTATAACGTCTGAGTTCAGCGGCGCAGCAAAGAGGCGCGACTTTTGAGATTGCAAAACCCGTGACGCTTTTTTGTGTCCGCTGGAACGATTGATTAGGCGTCTGGCGGAACCAGCTGGCAGTATGCATTTCTAGCAACCCGTGTTGCATGTCAGATGACAACTCAGA
>SMVA01051804.1_pt1 | contig 12690 bp, 11 predicted proteins | sample 2456451 | NCBI WGS metagenome assembly SMVA01 (sample SAMN11095933, study PRJNA526329) | marine sediment metagenome | biome: Marine sediment; feature: Surficial sediment; material: Deep marine sediment; isolation source: Hadal surficial sediment | place: Pacific Ocean | collected 2014-05 | depth...
AAAAGGGACTGCATTCGCCCAGTCATTCTTCCAGGTGTGTCTGACTGGCCGTATCCTGGTGGTTTGAGGTATCAATGCGTTTATGACCGGCTTCTTTAAGCCGGTCCAGGTAGTCTTGCCATTTCTCAGTCTTTTGCTCACCCAGTTCAAACAAATAATCCCAGGTGTACAGGCCGGTATCGTGACCGTCATCGAAAATGAGGCGCGCCGCATAGTGCCCGATTGGTTCAATTGCCGTTACCCGGACATTTTCCTTGCCGACCTGCAACACGCCCTGTCCAGGACCATGACCCTTGACTTCGGCAGACGTTGAATAGACACGAAGGTATTCGAACGGAAGGTCAAAGGACGTCCCGTCGTCGTATTCCAGCGTAATCAAACGGGCATCTTTACGGAGTCTTACCTTGGTGAGAGTGGGGGTCATTATCGTATTCGATTCTCTTCAAACAGAAATCCAGAATACCCTATATATCTCTCAACGCTCAAAAACAGATCGGAAGACGAAACTGATGCCCTTGAGGTCGCCAGAGGAACTGAATCGGTAGGCCAGGCCCAGGCGATCGAATTTGAACCAGCCGAATTTGATTCGTCCCTCTTTCTTGTGAAATGAAACGCCAAGTTCCCATTGATCCGTTATAGCGTTGGTCGAGCCATTTTCGAGAACCAGGTCCAGATCGTCCTCGTAGCTTGTATAAGTTCCATGCCAGCTCAGGAATACCTGTTCGTCGTCTATCTGGTAGTTGCCCAGCGGATAATCAAACTCAAGGCCGGCCATCAGCGGCCAAAAATCCTCGGCAGCGCCGTCACTCGGGGTGTAACCGACATAGGTAATTGAATTGAGCAGCGCCCAATCGAGTTTGCCATTTTGAAAAGTGTACCTGCTCTTTACCCCGGCCCAATATGTCCAGGCAGACTCGCCGCCATTGAGCAGCGATCCCCAGCCAATCGACGCGAAAGGCCGTAGCGCCCAACGCTCACCAACTGGAATCGTAATATCAACGCCGGGCGTTACGCTGAGACTGGCAAGGTTGTCCGGGTTCGCGGTGCCTGGAATATCATCAATCTGAAGCCGGTCGAGACCAGCGGTTATTGGAAACTTAAGCTCTATGCCGATTGTTCGGCTGCCGTCTTCGGCAATGTCCGCTTCACGCAACTCCCAACGCGGGGTGGTGCGCAGGACGAAAACGTCGCGGTCATCGTTGACCTGATACCAACCAGAGCCGAAATAAGAGCTGTAGGCCCAGTGAACTGAGCTACTGCTGGTGTCCTGTGCGCAGCAGTCAGCAACGACAAGCAACAGGCAAGCCGAGCCAAAAAGGGGTGAGAGTAGTCTTGTATTCATTTGTCGCGTTGCATTCGTCTCATTCTTATTACTCTAACAAAAACAAGGAGTTAAATATATTCATTATGATCGAAAGTGCACATGCCAAGTGTCCGCTACCGACTGTTATCGCCTGTAAATAGGTTAGATCTGTGACAAGCATCAATGGCTTCCAGGCCGAGGGTGATCATAATATTGACTATGAATATCCGCAAAATATTGCTCGCAACGGCGTTGCTTCTTGGACTTATGCAAAGCGCGAACGCTGACGTATGGCGCTGGACAGATGCCAATGGCATTACCCACTTCGTCGACACGATGCGACCTATCTACACGTGGCGAGACGACTTCGGCAAAGTATTCTTCAGCGACAAGCCGGACCACGTCAACGCGGTAAGCGTTGAACTCATCTGGCACTCAGGCGGAACCATTGATGAGGTAGAGCAGGAAGAGGGGTCCAGCGGCAGCAACGAGCTGTATCCGGGTGAGACCGAAGCTGAAAGAGAAGAACGAATGGCTGCGGAAGCCTACTATTGCAGGCGCGCTACAGAGATTTATGATTCTTACGTCAATGCGCCGAGGCTTTATAAGACCGGTGATGATGGCAAACCGGAATATTTATCTGAAGACGACGCTGCTCAGACCATTGCAGAAACAAAAGAGAAGGTCGACGAGCTCTGTAACTAGACCAGCGTCGAAATGATCGTATCCCGGTCGTCGTCAAAAAACGTGAGCGGATCAAAAGCAGTATCCAACTCATCCAGCATTCCCACACCAGCAACCGATATTGCGGAAAAATCATGCAGATCAGTATCAAGCATATGGCTGCGCGTTATGCGTTGCATAGACTTGAAAATGCTGACCACTCTGTTCGGTGACTCTTTTTCCCATTCGGCCAGCATATTTTTGATGTGAACACGTTGCAGATTGGTCTGCGATCCACAGAGGTTGCAGGGAATGATCGGATAGTCACGGTAACTCGCGAATCGGGCAATATCCTTTTCCCGACAATAAACCAACGGCCGGATTACGACATTACGGCGATCATCACTGACAAGTTTCGGCGGCATGGTTTTCAGCCGTGATCCATGAAACATGTTCAGGAACAAGGTTTCAACCAGATCGTCCATGTGGTGACCCAGCGCGATTTTCGTCGCGCCGATCTCTTGCGCCACCCGATACAGAATGCCGCGTCGAAGCCTCGAACATAACGAGCACATTGTCTTGCCCGGCTTGATCTTGTCTTTCACGATGCTGTAGGTGTCTTCTTCGACGATGCGATACTCGACACCGCATGACTCCAGATACTCGGGCAGGACGTGCTCAGGAAATCCGGGTTGCTTCTGGTCCAGATTGACGGCAACAAGTTCGAAGTTCACGGGCGCAGCCTTTTGCAGGCCTGTCAGCATCTCGAGCAAGGTGTAGGAATCCTTGCCGCCCGACAGGCACACCATTATTCGATCGCCATCATCGATCATGTGATAGTCGGAGATGGCGGCACCGGTCTTGTGGCGCAATCGTTTGTGCAGGCGTTTGAATTGTTCGGTTTTCATGGCGGCGAATTGTACAATGGTGGCGGCTCGAAATACTCTTCGGAGAGCAAAATCGGGCGATTTTTGGAGAATAGTTGTGTCAACAAGCCAGTTAGCTGCCGACTACAGAAAAAACGGTTTCACGGTTATCGAAAATGCCATCGCCGCGTCCGACCTGGATTCCATCAAGAACGCAGCACATAACATCGTCGAATCCTTCGATGCAAGCAAGCATCGAAGTGTCTTCAGCACCAAGCACCAGGATAAGGATCGCGACACGTACTTTATCGATTCGGCGGAGGCGGTCCATTGCTTTCTTGAAGAGCATGCACTGACCGAATCCGGCGAATTAAACCGGCCCAAAGATCGTGCGATAAACAAGATTGGCCACGCGATGCACGATCTCGTGCCCGAATTCGCCGACTTCTGCCGATTGCCAGTATTTGCCGAAACGATGCATGCGTTGGGCTTGCAGACGCCGAAACTCTGGCAAACCATGTACATATTCAAGCAGCCACAAATCGGTGGCGAGGTCCGGTGGCATCAGGATGCGAGCTATCTTATTGCGAACAATACCGGCGTTATTGGCTGCTGGATCGCCATCGAGGATGCCAGCAAGAGCAACGGCTGTCTTTGGCTTGAGCCAGGTGGACATCATTCACCGTTGCGCGAAATTTTTGAGGTCAGTCCGGAAGCGCCGACAGGCTTACTTCGAGCACTTGATGACACGCCCTGGCCGGATAAGTCGAAAGCGTTGGCCGTTGAAGTTGCGGCAGGCAGCATCGTGCTTTTCAGCGACCGCATGCCTCATTACAGCTCACAAAACTTTTCTGACCGGTCGCGGCAAGCCTTTACGATGCACTTTACCGACAAGAGCTCGCAGTGGTCGGAGAAAAACTGGTTGCAGCGGCGTAGTCTGCCGCCATTTTTGCTTAACTGATGGCCAAACCAATTCCCGCCGGATCGAACGTCTTGAACTGGCGCCGCGCTGCCATACGTTTTCGTCAGGTCACTGGTACTCCGTGTTCTATAGCTTAATGTTATGCCCCGATAAAAACTTGATCGTTCCCTGATCGACGCTTAGCCAGTAGCGTTGGTTTCCTGATTTACAGGAGACCGTCGTGGCAGCAGTTCCGCAGGAAGTCATCGCACCCACAGTCAGCGCAGAAGACCTGATGGCGCTGCAACGCACGGTTGTGAGCTTCGACCGGGAGCAATTAATCTGGTCCAGCGGTTTTCTCGCCGGGCTTGCCGGTTCGGCGCAGCCCGTCCAGCAAATTCCCGATTCAATACTGTCTGCAGCACCTGAATCCGCAACGTGGACGATTTTCTATGCTAGCGAAACAGGCAACAGTCGCCGTGTCGCTGAGAAACTGGCCGATCAGTCGAAACAGGCAGGACTAGCGGTCAAACTTCAGGACCTGCGCGAATTTCGGCCGCGGGGCCTTGGCAAAATCGATAACGCCTTGTTCGTTCTCGCGACACACGGCATTGGTGAGCCGCCCGAGGGTAGCGAGCCGTTTTTCGAATATTGGTTTGCCGAGAAGGCGCCCAACCTGCCCAACCTCAAATACTCCGTTCTGGCGCTTGGCGATTCCAGTTATGCCGACTTTTGCGAAATTGGCAAGGCACTCGATGTTCGCTTGCAGCAGCTCGGTGCTTCCGCCGTGGTGGATCGGATTGACTGCGACCTCGACTTTGAAAAAGCGGCAAGCAACTGGTCAAATAGGGTGCTTGAGTTCGCGCGTGACAATTCGAACGGGCACGAGCAGCCGCGCACGGCGATCCTGAGGTCCATTGATCTATCGCCGTCGGCGTCGCGCGACAACCCGTTCAGTGCGGAAATTCTGACGCAGCAAAAAATAACGGGAAAAAATTCAAGCAAGGATGTCCGTCATATCGAACTGAATCTCGAGGACAGTGGACTGCAGTATCTGCCCGGTGACTCGATCGGCGTCGTTCCACAAAATCCGCCGCAACTTGTTGACGCGTTATTAAAGCAGCTCAATTATTCCGCTGGCGAAAGTGTCGTCGTGAATGAAAAACAAACTGAGCTACGGGATGCTCTACTGAACGACAAGGAGATCACCATTCTCAGCCGCCCATTGCTTGATGCAACCGCAACGACGCAACCCCGCCTGAGGTCGATACTGGGTCATCGGGAGCGCTTTAGCGAGTACCTGAATACAAGGCAACTGATTGATGTTGTCCATGAATTTCCTGTCGAGTGGCAACCGCAAGAATTCGTCGACAAGCTCCGCGGCCTGACTCCACGTCTGTATTCAATCGCCTCCAGCCCGGATGCTAATCCCGACGAAGCGCATCTCACGGTTGCTGTTGTTGATTACGAAAAATTCGGCCGACGTCACTGGGGCACAGCGTCGAACTTCCTGATTGGCGAAAACACGCATGCACCGATCTATGTTGAGGCCAACGATCACTTTCGGCTGCCCACCGACGGCAGTACGCCCATCATAATGATCGGCGCGGGTACCGGCGTGGCGCCTTATCGCGCATTTATCGAGCATCGTCGCGAACTTGGTCACGACGGCGACAACTGGCTGGTATTCGGCGACCGAAATTTCTCCTCGGACTTTCTATATCAACTCGAATGGTTGCGGTACCGAAAAGATGGGCTATTGAACAAACTCAACGTCGCATTCTCGCGCGACAGCGACCAGAAGATCTACGTGCAACAACGCTTGATAGAAAACAGCAAGTCGGTTTTCGGCTGGCTCGAACGTGGCGCCCACATCTATGTTTGCGGCGATGCGGAGTACATGGCGGCAGACGTCCATTCAGCGTTGCACTCCATTGTGCAAAGTGAGGGCGGCCTGAGCGAAGACCAGGCAACGGACTATTTGAATGAACTGAAACAAGCGAATCGTTATCAGCGGGACGTTTATTAGGATTTCATAATGACAGACGACGTTACACTCACGCCTGTTGAAGGCATCAAGCAACGCAGCAACTATCTGCGAGGTACGATCATTGAAAGCCTGGCCGACGGCGCAAGCGGTACCCTGGCTGAAGACGATACGCAGCTATCGAAATTTCACGGCTTCTACCAGCAGGATGACCGTGATGTTCGAGCTGAGCGACTACGCCAGAAACTCGAACCAGAGCACAGCTTTATGATCCGTGTGAGGGTGCCAGGCGGTGTCGCCACCGCCGAACAATGGCTGGAAATGGACCGGCTCGCGACGCAATACGCCAACCATTCGATCCGCCTGACAACGCGTCAGGCGTTTCAATTCCACGGTGTTATTAAGAGCGATCTCAAGCCGACTATCCGGCGCATCAACGAAAGTCTTTTGGATACCATCGCTGCGTGCGGCGACGTCAATCGCAATGTGATGTGCACCTCATTGGCAGAGAAGTCGAAAATACACACGGCGGCCTACAACGCAGCGACCGCGATCAGCGAGCACCTGACGCCGCAAACGTCTGCATACCATGAGATCTGGCTGGACAAGAAGCGGGTGGCCGGCAGTGAAGACCATGAGCCAATCTATGGCGCATCGTACTTGCCACGTAAATTCAAGATTGGCATCGCGATACCGCCATCAAATGACATCGATATCTTTTCACAAGATCTGGGCTTCATTGCGGTTGAAAAAGACGGCGAGCTAGCCGGATTTAATGTCGCCGTAGGTGGAGGCATGGGTGTGACGCATGGAGAGCCCGAAACCTATCCGCGAGTTGCCGATGTAATCGGTTTCTGCACTCCTAAGCAAGCCGTCAGCGTGGCGGAACAGGTGGTGAAGATTCAACGCGACTTCGGTGATCGCACCAATCGCAAACACGCGCGCCTTAAATATACGATTGATGACAGGGGTATTGAATGGCTTAAGACAGAGTTGCAGGATCGCCTCGGCTTTAGTTTGCAGCCCGAGGCGCCGTACCGGTTCATTTACCGGGGTGACCAATTCGGTTGGTCGCTCGATCAGCACGACGAATGGCATTTGACACTTTTTGTACCGCAAGGCCGAGTTCAGAACACAAAAGATCATCGCCTGTTGACTGCAATGCGTGAGATCGCCAAAGTACATACGGGCACCTTCCGTTTGACGGCCAATCAAAATGTCATCATCAGTTCGGTGTCCGCCGGGCAAAAACAGCAAATTGAACGCCTGCTTGAATACTACGGCGTCAATTCTCTGCAGAACATAACGCCTCTCCGGGAACAGGCTCTTGCTTGTGTTGCGTTCCCGACTTGCGGCTTGGCCATGGCCGAGGCAGAACGGTACCTGCCCGCATTTACGTCAAAAGTAGAGTCGCTTCTCGATAGTCATGGACTAATCGACGAACCCATTTCCCTGCGAATCACAGGTTGCCCAAACGGCTGCGCGAGACCGTATCTGGCTGAGATCGCACTGGTCGGGAAAGCACCGGGCCAATACAACTTGTTCCTGGGTGGTAGCGCGGACGGTGCGCGACTCAATCGGTTGGCGAATGAAAATATTGGTGAGGAAGCCATACTTACCGTATTGGGCAAATGGTTGGCGCAGTTCGCCGCACGCAGGAATGCAGGTGAGTCATTCGGCGATTTTGTTGATCGTCACGATCTGCGGCTCGCTGAGGCGGTTTGATGTCGGCCTGCGCACAATTGGTGTCGGCTGACGCGGATGCTTCGATCAAAATCACTCACGGTGAAGAGGCAACCAGACGACTTGCGGTTGATCACTGCAGCAAAATGTTTGGCAAACTGAGCGTCGAGGAACGAATTCAATGGTGCCTGGAGAACTTGCCTGGCCAGCACATTGTCACCTCGAGTTTTGGCGCGCAGGCGGCCGTTTCGCTGCACCTGCTCACGCAGCAGAAAGCGGACATCCCGGTCATCCTGATTGATACCGGATATCTGTTTGCCGAAACGTATCGATTCATTGATCAGCTGACCGAGCGACTGGGCTTGAATCTGCACGTATTCAGGCCCGAAACGTCTGCTGCCTGGCAGGAGGCGCGCTATGGCAAACGATGGGAACAGGGCGCCGAAGGTTTGCTCGCGTACAACGAGGAGGCCAAGGTTGAGCCAATGAAGCGGGCCATACGCGAACTGGACGTAGGCACCTGGTTTGCAGGACTAAGACGGACTCAGAACAGAGGCAGGGAAAACACGCCGTTTCTCGAGTGGTCGAATGATCGCTGGAAGGTGCATCCGATCGCGGACTGGACGGATCGGGATGTGCATTTCTACCTGAAAAAGCACAACCTCCCATACCATCCGCTACGGGAAAAAGGTTACCTGAGTATCGGCGATCACCACACAACGCGCTCGATACATGAAGTGAGTGACGAGGAGCAACTCAGGTTCTTCGGACTGCAACGCGAGTGTGGTCTGCACGAGTTCGACTTGTCGTCGGCCTGACAATGCGACTATGCGGCGACCGGCAGGCCCTTGCTGCAGCCGCTCCGAGTCGGCAGATCGATGTCATTTGCGAGCGCGTCGACTATTTCCTGTGACTCGGCGGTCGTTGCGAGTTTTATGGACTCTTTCGGCCAGTGCGGCGCAAAAAGTGAAATGAAATCCAGCATATACCGGCGAAGTGCCCGATCTCGCGGCACGCCCAGCCAGGTCGTTACGGTGGGGAAAAGCCCCTTCGCATTGGCACCGTACAAATCCTCCAGATCTTCACATTGAAGCGCCATTGGCGCAATGATGCCGACTCCCATACCCATGCGCACATAGGTTTTAATAACGTCGGCGTCTCGCGCGGTGAACACAACATTCGGTTCCAGAGATTCGGCCGCGAATGCACGCAGGAACGACGATTCCTTCTTTGAGCGGAATACATAAGTGATCAGTGGATACTTCGCGAGTTCCTGCAAGGTAAGGGGGCTTTCTTCGCCAGCCAAAGGGTGATCTTTCTTTGTAAGAACGATGCGGTCCCAGTGGAAGCACGGCAACAAGTTCAGTTCGGGAAACAACTGACGCGAGTCCGTCGCGATAGCGAAGTCGACTCGGTTCTCGGCGACCAGCGCTTGAATCTGCTCGGACGTGCCCTGATGCAGTTCGAGATTGACCTTGGGGTAGCGTTCGTGGAACTGGCTGATGATGTCTGGCAGTACGTAGCGAGCCTGGGTGCTGGTGGTTGCGATCGACAAAGTGCCTTCCTGCTCTGTCATTATGTCCTTGCCGACACTCCTGATGTTGTCGACGTCGCGCATAATCTTGCGGGCGTATTCGATCACCGAAGCGCCGGCCGGTGTAACGCCGATCAGGCTCTTGCTCTTGCGCGAAAAGATCTGGATGCCAAGCTCCTGCTCCAGCAATCGAAGCTGCTTGCTGATGCCCGGCTGGCTTGTATAAAGGCGCTCTGCCGCAGCCGTTATGTTGAGCCCGTTGTCCACGACGCCGAGCAGGTATTTCAGTTGTTTCAGGGTCATTCGTCGGTCCTCAGCCGCTTGTGTCGATATAAACATTGACCTGTCGAGCAGTCAATTTGTTTCAGTTCAGAGCAACGCATTCGTATGTCCTGCTATTGCCGGGAACGCGGATATGCGTAAAATAGCAGCGCTTGAGGCTCAAAACCCACCCTAACCAATACGAGGATTCCCGTGAGTATCTACGACCAACAATTGCACAAGATGAAAAGTCAGGATGGCTTTATAGCGGCGCTGGACCAAAGTGGCGGCAGCACACCGAAAGCGCTCGGTTTATATGGTGTTACTGAAGATGCCTGGTCGAATGACGAAGAAATGTTCTCTGTCGTTCACGAGATGCGAACGCGGATAATGACCAGCCCGAGTTTTACCGGCGAAAGAGTTCTTGCAGCGATTTTGTTCGAGAATACGATGGATAAAGAAGTCGAGGGACAGCCAACGGCGGACTATCTTTGGGACGTGAAAAATATTGTTCCGATCCTGAAAGTCGACAAAGGACTTGCGGACGAAGAAGGTGGCGTGCAGCTGATGAACCCGAATCCGGACCTGGCGGCGTTGCTGAAAAAGGCTAAATCCAAAGGAATTTTCGGCACCAAAATGCGTTCCGTAATCAAGCAAGCAGAGGCGGCTGGTGTCAAAGCTATTGTCGCGCAGCAGTTTGAAGTGGGCAGGCAGATATGTGATGCGGGCCTGGTACCAATCATTGAGCCTGAAGTCGATATTCATTGCCCGGATAAAGCGGATGCCGAGGCCCTGTTACAAAGCGCGATTATGGACGAGTTGGGTCAACTCGATGAGGGCCAACTGGTTATGCTGAAACTTACGCTTCCCGAGGAAGACAACCTATATAAAGACGCCATCGCGCATCCGAATGTCGTGCGAGTTGTGGCGTTGTCGGGTGGTTACTCGCGCGAAGAAGCGAACGATCGCCTGGGCCACAACAACGGCATGGTCGCGAGTTTTTCTCGTGCATTGTCGGAAGGGCTCAAAGCGCAGCAAAGCGATGAAGAATTCAATGTGACGCTTGATACGTCGATTGATGCGATTTGTGAGGCGTCGAAGACTTAAGTTCGTGGCAGGTTCAATCGCGGGTATAGACCCGCGATTGGGCTTGAGCACTTCATGAACATCAGCCGTTTCTTTCTCATCCTCGGGCCTGGCTTGCTGGTTGCCGCAACCGGCGTCGGTACCGGCGATCTCGCCACTGGCAGTTTCGCCGGCAGCATGCTCGGCACTGCCATTCTCTGGGCCGTCTTACTCGGCGCGTTTCTCAAGTTCATCGTCACCGAAGGCCTAGCTCGCTGGCAGCTTGCAACAGGCACCTCGATACTCGAGGGTGTCGCGCGCAATCTCGGCAGGCTGCCGATGCTGATTTTCGTTCCTTACCTTGTGCTCTGGTCGTTCTTCACGGCCTCGGCGATGATGAGTGGCTGCGGCGTAACCCTGCACGCGCTGATACCGATTTTTGAGCATGTGGAGACCGGAAAAATCTTCTTCGGTACATTTTCCAGCATTGTCGGTATCGGCCTGGTGTATGCCGGCGGCTATCGCTTGTTCGAAAAGATCATGACAGTAAGCATCGTCCTGATGTTCGTAACGGTGGTGCTAACCGCAGCATTACTCTGGCCAGGTACGGGCGCCGTTCTGCAAGGCATATTGTTGCCATCGATTCCCGACTTCAGCGGATCAGGATTGACCTGGACCGTAGCGTTGATTGGCGGAGTCGGCGGCACCGTCACCATACTCAGCTACGGTTACTGGATTCGCGAAGAAGGGCGAACCAGTCGCGATGATCTCGCCATATGCAGAATCGACCTTGGCAGCGCCTACATAATGACGGCGATTTTCGGTATGTCTGTGGTCATCATCGGCAGCCAGATAGAAGTTTCCGGTTCGGGTGCCATGCTAATCGTTTCGATGGCGGACCAGCTTGGCATCGCACTTGGCAGCTTCGGCCGCTGGATGTTTTTGATCGGCGCCGCGGGCGCTGTTTTCAGCAGCCTGCTCGGTGTCTGGCAGGCGACTCCATATATATTCGCCGATAGCTGGCGCTTGTTTCGAAACCCGCCGGACAAGCTCGGCGAAATAGTACCGTCGAAAAATCCGGATACGTCCGCGCCAATTTATCGCTACTACTTACTGGCACTCGGATTGATTCCGATGCTGGGTTTGTTCTTCAGTTTTCGTGAAGTACAAAAACTGTATGCGATAACGGGAGCCTTTTTCGTGCCGCTGCTGGCGCTTGCACTACTATTGCTGAACAGTCGCAAAAAGTGGGTAGGCGCGGGTTACCGTAACCACGCGGTGACCGTCATGGCGCTCGTTGCTACAGTCGCATTTTTTCTGTGGATTGCCGTGACCAAACTGATCGCCTGAATCAATCGCGATTCAGGTGATCTTCCAGTATTTGTGCGACGCAGCAGGTCAGTCGCTTGCCTGTTTCTATATGCAAGAACTCGTTTGGACCATGCGCATTGGACTTGGGCCCAAGCAATCCAGTGACGAGAAACTGTGCGTCAGGAAATTTTTCACCGAGCATTCCCATGAAAGGAATCGTGCCACCGGTGCCCATGTACAAGGACTCTTTGTCGAAGAAGCTCTGCGAAGCCCTCTCCATTGATGCCTCGAGCCACTCCGCCACCGGCGGTGCGCCCCAGCCAGCCATGGTGGATTCGACTTCGAAGTGCACTTTCGCAAATGGCGGCGGATCCGCTTCCAACGCTGTCTTGACTGCAACGGCGGCCTGATCGGCATCGCAACTTGGCGGCAGCCTGAAAGAAAGTTTCAACGTGGTTCCAGGCAACATGACGTTGCCGGCATTGACGAGTTCCGGCATTCGATCGGCGCCGGTAATGGTTACGTTGGGTCGCCAGGTATTATTCAACAGCAATTCAACTGCAGACTCGGACGGTTTGCCCTCCGCCAGAACCCAGGGATACTTCTGGTGCACAGAATCGCCAAGCGTGGCAGCAGCAAGTTTTGCCTGTTGCAAACGCTGATCGGGAATCTCCACGTGCAAATCGTCAACCAGGATAGTGCCGTCGTTTTCGTCCTCGATGCGACTCAACAGTTGGCGCAAGATGCGAAAACTGGATGGAACAATTCCGCCAGCGCCACCGGAGTGAACGCCCTCGGTCAAAACATCAACGCTCAACGTGCCGGTGAGGTTGCCGCGCAACGATGTTGTGCACCAAAGTTGATCGTAATTGCCGCACTCCGCGTCCAGGCACACCACGAGGCTTGGCGAACCGATGCGATCTTCCAGTTGATCAATGTAGAAGGGCAGGTCGAAACTGCCGCTCTCCTCACAACCTTCGATAAGAATGACGCAGCGCGCGTGCGGTATGCCTTGCTCGTGCAAGGCGCGAATGGCGGTCAATGAACCGAATACAGCATAACCATCGTCGGCGCCGCCCCGTCCATACAATTTGCCATCGCGAATGACAGGCGTCC
>SMVA01158594.1_pt1 | contig 12690 bp, 10 predicted proteins | sample 2456451 | NCBI WGS metagenome assembly SMVA01 (sample SAMN11095933, study PRJNA526329) | marine sediment metagenome | biome: Marine sediment; feature: Surficial sediment; material: Deep marine sediment; isolation source: Hadal surficial sediment | place: Pacific Ocean | collected 2014-05 | depth...
CCATGAAAAATGAATCATCTCTTGTTAACATTACTTTATTTTAATTGTACCCATAATAATTTTTGCAGTTTCTTGCCAATCTTCCTTCACATAGTTTTGGCAGCTAAAATTAAATACAAATGTTCCTCCATCTACAATGGTATATTGGATATAGTAATATTTTACGACACTATTATTTTTTCCGATTGAGCCTGAAATACCTTTTATTTTAGATACAAACTCAAAGACAGCAAAATCGCGGCCATTGATATTTGTAATTTCCTCCTTTGAAAATTTTACCTCATCAAAAATTTCCTGTATGCTGGCCATATACATATTTTGAAGCAAAAGAATATCTCCTTCTTCCCACCTGGTGAAAGCATGATTGATCCCTAATTCAACAACCCTGTCTTCATCAGAATACAGTGCAATTGCTTTTCGATAGGAGCTGGATCGCTGCCACATATCTTCTTCACCCATCTCAATAAATTTTGATGGAATTTTCATAGATATTTTATTTGATATTTTAACATTCTTAAGTTTGACCTGCGCAAATAAGGGTGCGCTTGTAAAAGTCAGAGTTAAAAAAAATAAACCAATTTTGTTAAAAATAATTCGTCTGATCATAGGTGTTTTAATAACGAGATCAAAGGTATATAATTACCTGATATTACTAAATTTGCACTTCTTTTTTGAATAGAATATGTACAGATCACACAATTGTGGAGAATTAAGAATAAATGATGCGGGCAACCAGGTGACTCTTTCAGGATGGGTTCATAAAATTCGTGATAAAGGAGGGATGATCTGGATCGATCTGAGAGACAGGTTTGGTATTACCCAGCTTATTTTGGAAGAAGGAAAGTCAGATTCCTCATTATTTGAAAAAGTCAGGAATATTGGTAGAGAATATGTTATTCAAGCTACTGGAGAGGTAGCTGAGCGATATGCTAAAAATCCTAACCTGGAAACCGGTGACATTGAAATAATAGTGAAGGAACTGGTTGTTCTGAATAAATCTGAAACGCCTCCATTCACAATTGAGAATGAAACCGATGGAGGAGATGAGCTTCGGATGAAGTATCGGTATCTTGATTTGCGTAGAGAAGTAATGCGAAATAATTTGATGCTTCGACATAAAATGATGCAGCAAACCCGGCGATACCTCGACTCAAAATCTTTTATTGAAATAGAAACCCCTGTTCTCATCAAATCAACGCCCGAAGGCGCCAGGGATTTTGTTGTCCCTTCAAGAATGAATCCCGGAGAATTCTATGCACTGCCTCAATCTCCACAAACATTTAAACAACTCCTTATGATTGGAGGACTAGATAAATATTATCAAATAGTAAAATGTTTTCGTGATGAGGATTTACGTGCAGACCGCCAGCCAGAATTCACACAGATTGATTGTGAAATGTCCTTTGTTACCAGGGATGATGTAATTGAGACATTCCAGGGATTAATTCAGCACCTTTTCAAAGAAATACTAAGCTTAAATATTACGGAATTTCCATTAATGACATATGATAATGCTATCTCAACATATGGTTCGGATAAACCAGATATTCGTTTTGGGATGACATTTGTGGAACTGACAAAATTAGTGCAGGGTTTTAATTTCAATGTTTTTGATCAGGCAGAAATAGTCGTTGGGATTAAAGCCGTAGGATGTGCTTCTTACTCAAGAAAACAATTAGATGAATTAACTGATTTTGTTCGAAGGCCACAAGTTGGGGCAAAAGGGCTTGTATATGTAAAATGCAATGAAGATGGAACATTCAAATCTTCAGTTGATAAGTTTTATAATGCTGAAAAGCTCCGTGAATGGGCTGGGGTATTTAATGCCGGCCCCGGAGATTTATTGTTGATTCTTTCCGGAAATGCGAAACCGACGCGTGAATCACTTTCTACATTAAGATTGCATATGGGAGATGAGTTGCAGCTCAAAAATCCGAAAGATTTTAAACCCCTGTGGGTAGTTGATTTTCCTTTGCTGGAGTGGGATGAAGAATCATCGCGGTATCATGCAATGCATCATCCGTTTACCTCCGCAAAGCCAGAAGATATTGAAAAACTTGATTCTTCTCCGGGAGAAGTGAGGGCAAATGCTTACGACCTCGTGATAAATGGTGTAGAAATTGGTGGCGGGAGTATTCGGATCCACGATGAAAAAACGCAGAAAAAAATGTTTGATGCCTTAGGGTTTACATCTGAAGAAACCGAAGCCCAATTTGGATTTCTACTTAATGCTTTCAAATATGGTGCCCCTCCCCATGGTGGAATAGCATTTGGATTTGACAGGCTATGTGCGTTGTTTGGAGGGTCAGATTCTATCAGGGATTACATTGCGTTCCCAAAAAATAACAGTGGCAGAGATGTCATGATTGATTCACCATCTAAGGTTTCTGATGAACAATTAAAAGAATTATCAATAAAACTGGATAATTAAGCTACTTTTTCTTTTCTCAGATTGTTAAGAAAATTTTGATTCAACATTGATTCATTAACCCCTCAACCCCTTAACCCCTCGGCTCTGAAGCTACATTAGTAGCTTCAGAACACTCCTGTAAAACGACATTCGTGGTTATCCAACTCACCAAACCAAACTAAACCTAACCATGATGGCCGCATTCCAACATCACTCAACTTCACAATGCATCCCACGTCTATGGAAAAATCGTATCAACTTCTCAATCCAACTAATTGATTTTTCCTGCCATCTCCCGAAACCGTTTTAACTCCCCTCTATTCAAACTCTAAACTTGCCCTATGCAAGTATCTAATTTATTTCCATTACAAAAGTATTGTGGCACAATACCTGATTCGTGCAGTTTTCACCTAAATTAAGCGATAGGTAAAATACCTAGTACTTTACGGGTAACCCCGAATAAATTTGATTCTATGGATAAACAGAGTATAATTGGTTGCCCTTGAGTACTTTTGAAGCGCAAAAAACCTTATTGAAATGAGGATCATTATTTCAGGAGCAGGTGACGTCGGTTTTCACCTGGTGAAGTTGTTAGCATACGAAGAACATGATATTACCCTCATTGATCTGGATCAACAAAAACTTGATTACGCCAGCTCTCATCTTGATGTCGCTGCTATCAAAGGAAGTTCCACATCATTCAAAGTTCTTAATGAAGCAAATGTCAAAAATTCAGATTTGCTTATTGCAGTTACCCAATTTGAGGAAACCAACTTAACTACCGCAATATTTGCCAAGCATTTAGGCACAAAAAAAACAGTTGCGCGGATTCAAAATACGGAATATCTGACGGATAAGGATGTGCTCAATTTAGCAGATTTGGGGATTGATGAAATTATATCACCTGAATCTCTGGCTGCACGCGAAATAAAACGACTAATGAGAGAATCGGCTGTCACCGATTCATTTGATTTTGACAATGGTAAACTATCTCTGGTGGGTACAATCATTGATAAAAACAGCGAACTTAATGAGAAATCATTGGAGGAAGTTGGGCACTCCTTTAATAAAAATGAATTTATTAATGTCGCTTTATTGCGCGAATCAAAAACCATAATCCCTAACGGACGATCCAGATTCCAAACTGGTGATCACGCATATTTTATCACGCTTCCTGAAGGAACGCAGCAGATATTGTCTCTGTCGGGACAAACCAGAAAGCATATAAAGCGGATGATGGTACTTGGAGGAAGCAAAGTGGGATATCATGCAGCTAAAAGTTTAAGCAAGAAGTATAAAGTCAAATTGATTGAACAAGACAGGGACAAGTGTTTTGAGCTTGCAGATAAACTCCCTAATGTAATGGTTCTCCATGGAGATGGGCACGATGTAGAATTTCTTAAAGAAAACGGAATTGATGAAATGGATGCTTTTATAGCTGTTACAGGAAAATCGGAAACTAATATAATTTCATGTCTGGTGGCTAAAGAAAATGGCGTAAAAAAAACAATTGCACTTGTGGAAAATATTGATTACATCCACCTGTCTCAAAATATTGGCGTTGATACCATGATCAATAAGAAATTAATAACTGCCAATTTTATCTTCAGATCTATACGCAAAGGCGATATCATATCCCTTACTTCCATCCATGGAGTAGATGCAGAAATCATGGAATTTGTTGTAAAACAAGGATCAAAAATTACCAATGAAGTTTTGAAAAATCTGGAATTTCCCAATGCAGCAATTGTTGGCGGAGTAATAAGGAAAGGAGAAGGAGTAATCCCACATGGTGATTTGCAGCTAAGACCAAAAGACCGGGCCGTTGTATTATGTAAACCAGAATGCATCCCGGAAGTAGAAGAGTTTTTTAAATGAGACGGAATTTCAGGGCAATTCTTAACATTTTAAGCATTTTACTTATCATTAATGGCGGATTCATGCTTCTGTGTCTTCCTTTTACATTTTATTATGGAGAAGATTGGATCCCAATTACCCTGTCCTCCGGAATAATTCTGGGTTTTGGATTTATTATTCGATTTCTAACAATTTCGAAAGGTATAAATGAATTAAAAAAACGAGATGGATACCTTGTAGTTACCCTGGGTTGGATTTTTTTATCTCTATCTGGTTGCCTCCCATATATTATTTCCGGTTCTATTCCTGAGTTTACGAATGCATTTTTTGAAACAATTTCAGGCTATACCACTACGGGTGCTACCATCCTGACCGATATTGAATCAATGCCAAAAGGAATCTTATTCTGGCGAAGCATGACACAATGGATGGGCGGAATGGGTATCATCGTACTCGCTGTCGCAATTCTTCCCTTGTTGGGTATAGGAGGAATGCAATTATTTGTAGCGGAAGCGCCTGGCATTTCCCCGGACAAATTAAAGCCTCGAATTCAGGATACAGCAAAGCGTTTGTGGTACATCTACGTCGGATTTACCCTTGGTGAATGTGTTTTGCTAATGTTCGGTGGGATGAATTTTTATGATGCTATTAACCACTCTCTCACCACAATGGCCACTGGAGGATTCTCCACAAAGAATGCAAGCGTTGCGCATTTTGACTCACCATACATCCACTATGTAATTATTTTGTTTATGTTTTTAGGGGGTACAAGTTTTACGCTTAGTTACTTTGGCTTTAAAGGAAAACTCAAAAAAATCTGGTCAAATGAAGAATTCAGGGTGTATCTGTTTTTGGTATTGAGTCTTTCCATAGCTGTTTCTATTTCGGTATTCTTGTTTACCGATCTTCCAATAGAAAAATCGGTTAGAGAAGGCCTGTTTCATGTGGTTTCCATAATTACCACTACGGGATATTCAACTGCCGATTATACGGCATGGACCCCATTCCTGACAATGATATTTTTTGCGTTAATGTTTATAGGAGGGTCAGCGGGTTCTACTGCTGGTGGCGTAAAGGTAGTTCGGCATCTTGTACTTTTTAAAAATAGTTTTCTGGAAATGAAACGTCAATTGAATCCCTCGGCTGTAATTCCAGTTCGATTGAACGGAAAAGCTATTTCCCAGGACATCACTTTTCATGTACTGGCATTCATGATGCTGTATCTCACAATTTTCTCCATAGGGTGTGTAGCATTGGCCTGGTTAGGTCTCGATTATGAGTCTGCATTAGGTGCTGCAGCATCCTGTATTGGAAACGTTGGTCCCGGGATTGGATCCGTTGGTCCTGCTTATAATTTTGCCCATATCCCGGAAATGGGAAAATGGCTACTTGGATTTTTAATGCTTATCGGGCGCCTTGAAATTTTCACCGTTCTTATGTTGTTGAATCCAAATTTTTGGACACGGAACTGAAAGCTCCTAATCCCTGAATGATTTGAATTTCTCCATTTCCGTGAAGGATCTTTATATTTTCAGAAATAAAAAAAGGGAGAATGTTTTCATTCTCCCTTTTTAACTATTACCTGGTTGATCAGACAGGAACAGCTGTAGTGCTAATTTTATCTTCTTTTTTAGAAGAATGCGAAACCTTTTTCTTTTTATTTAAATCAATAACTAATGGGGTTGCAATAAAAATAGAAGAGTATGTGCCAATTAATACCCCAATAAGCAATGCAAATGAGAATCCTCTTAAAACAGCGCCCCCAAATATTAATAATACTGTCACAACGATAAGTGTTGTAAAAGAAGTGATAACGGTCCTATTTAATGTCGCATTGATAGCTGCATTAAATACAGTTGGTAAATCATCGCTTGTCTTTAATCCCAAATTCTCTCGAATTCGATCGAATACAATTACAGTGTCATTTATGGAATAACCAATAATTGTAAGCATAGCCGCAATAAACACCTGGTCCACTTCAAAAGTATATCCAAAGACACCTGCAATTGCGAATGCTGAAAGTACAAACATGGTATCATGGAAGAGGGCGACGATGGCACCCAATCCAAACTGCCACTTCCTGAACCGAACAAGGATATACAAGAAAATGACAATCAATGCGAATACTATTGAACGCAACGAGGCACTCTTAATATCATCTGCAATTGTCGCTCCTACTTTTGTAGAACTTGATATCGTGAATTGATCACTATTTACCTCTTTATCGCCTTCTATAAAAGTTTTTCCGGTAATGTTTACAAGACCTGCAACTAACGTTTCTACTACCTCTGTATCTGCTTCGTCGGATTCATCATCAACTTTGTAACTCGTAGTAATTTTCACCACGCTGTTGGAACCAAAAGTTTTAACCTCTGCACTTGCGCCATGGAACTCACTTGTCAGGCCGGTTTTCAACGTAGAGGCAACTACAGGTTCACCAAATGTAACCACATAAGATCTGCCTCCTTTGAAATCCACTCCCAGATTTAATCCATTGATGGCGATCAGTACCATTCCAACAGTGATGAAAATGGAAGAAAATAAGTATGCTTTGTACCTCTTGGCCATAAAATCAATCCCAAGGTTTGACATCACACCGGATGATAATCCTGTTTTAAAATTGAATTTGCTGGCTTCTCCTTTTTTAGTCATTCGCTCAATTATCACACGTGTGATGTAAACTGATGAAAAGAATGAGGAAGCTATTCCAATCATCAGGGTGATTGCAAATCCTTTCACCGGACCCTGGCCCAGGGTGTATAATATTACTGCCGTTAAGAAGGTTGTCACATTCGCATCAATAATTGAAGAATGTGCTTTTTGATATCCCAGAGAAATTGCTTCTTTCAACTTAACTCCTCTTCGCATTTCCTCCCTGATACGTTCAAAAATAAGTACATTGGCATCAATCGACATACCAATGGTTAGCACAATTCCTGCGATGCCGGGTAAGGTAAGTGCAGCATTTAACTGCGCCAGAATTCCCATGATAAAAAAGATGTTGAACATCAGGGCAAAGTTTGCCACAAATCCTCCCTTGGAGTAATAAGCCACCATAAACAAAGTAACAATTACTATTCCGCTGATTATAGAAATAAATCCCTGCTTTTGTGCTTCTTTTCCTAATGTAGGTCCAATGATTGCCTCTTGTACAATTCTAGTGGGTGCAGGAAGGCTGCCGGCTTTAAGCACATTGGCTAAGTCCTTCGCTTCTTCAAGTGTAAAATTTCCTGAAATTTCGGAATTGCCATTTGGAATTTCACCGTTAACATTTGGCGCAGAATACACGTAATTATCAAGAACAATCGCAATTCTTCTACCAATATTTTCTCCCGTCATTTTCTTCCATCTTTTGGCCCCAATGGCATTCATTTGCATAGAAACTGCCGGTTTAGCATACTGGTCAAGTGTTTGCCTGGCATCAGTGATCACGTCCCCCTCCAACGACGCTTTCCCGCCTCTTGCAACTTTCAGAAAGTGCAATGTCAATATCTCATCTCCCGTTGATTCATCTATATTGGGCTTTATTTCCCAGGCAATTTTCATTGTCCGGGGGATCAATTGTGCAATCTCCGGCTGACGAAACATCCGAATAATCTTTGATGTATCTTTTACATTATACATTAATGGCCATTGACTTCGTGTGTATGCAAACAGTGGGGCTACCTGGGTTTGGAGTAAAGAATCCAGGCTTGAAGCATCTGCAGTACTATCAGATGCTTCAAGCTGACTTGCAAGATCACCTTGTGCATTGCTATCAATAAGACTTTCCAATGCCGATTCAGCATCTTCCGATTCCGCTTCCGCTTCCGCTTCGGGTGTATCTTCAGATAATGATCTTTCAAGCTCCTTTTTCTTTTGGAGGGCAAGCCATGTATTATTAATTGCAACCATTGTGGCGTTAGCCTCTTCTGGTTCAGCAACTTCAAAAAATTCGAGTTTTGCCACGTTTTGCAATAAATTTCTCACCCTTTGAGGATTATCTGCTCCGGGTATTTCTACCTGAATTCTTCCCTGATCTTCTAGTTTCTGTATATTAGGTTGAGAAGTACCAAACCTGTCAATCCGGGTCCGTAAAATATTAAATGATCTATCGATTGCATCATCAATTTCAGTATTGATCATGTCCATAACCTCATCATCGGATGAGCTAAAACTTATTTTTCCCCTGTTTGAAGAGTTTGCAAATATCTCAGCAAGTCTGCCATCAGGACTAATAGTTTTGAACGACTTATAAAATAAACTTGAGTATGAATCCTGGCTATTTTTTTGCAATTCCTGTGCTTGAGCAATCGCGGCCAGGAAATTAGCGTCTTCATTGTTTCCACTCAATCCTTTTAGAATTTCCACAGGACTGATTTCAAGCACTACATGCATTCCACCTTGCAAATCCAATCCAAGATTTAATTCTGTCTCTTTGACTTCCTTGAAAGTATATTCTGATCCAAATAAAGAATAAACGGGCTCATTCCAAACTGAATCAAGATATTGCTGTTTCTTACTCAGGTCGATTATACCTGAATCATCGGTTGAAAATTCAATTGCATCTTTCTGTATCCCCCTTGAAATAATGGTAAAAGAGAGGTAGTAGACACATAAAAAAGAAATTATGACAGCTAATAATACGACTGCGCCTTTATTTCTCATAATTGTATATTTTTTAAAATTTTAAAAGTGAATAATGTTAGGGTGTTCAGTTTCCGGATTTGTCGAAACTGACCTAGGGAGCGTTAGGAGAAATTACCTGCCCAAGAAGAATCTTCAAGTAAGATTCTGGTTCCTCAAATGATTGAAAATCCTTAAAATCCTGTTCTACTTCGTACTCAATATCCATTATTTCATAAAACACATGATGAATATGAGATTGAGAAGCCGGTGTTACCATGGAGAAGCTTTCCAGAACAAATGACTCTGATTGTTCACCCTCCGCCTCTGTGTTTTTTTCATCACCTATATCAACCTGTTCAGTTTCATCAGAGGGAAGGCTTACAGCTTGCTGAGGGAAGACCAAACTCATCATCAGGAAGCTGATTAGTAATTGACTTTTCCTGACAACAGACAATATGGAACTCAACTTCTTCATTTGGGAGCACAAAGTTATGTATTATTTGAAGACTTTAATACTAAGAATCAGGAAACCTTCGTCCTGAGAAAAGCCTCCAATACATCAAGTGCAGTATTAAAATCAGAATTATTCGGAATCACCAAATCGGAAAGATGTTTGTAGGGCTCTATATATTTTTCGTAGGTTGGGATCACATGATGTTCGTATCTATATAAAACATCATCAAGATCATAGCCTCTCTCTTCATTATCTCTGATTATTCTGCGCTTGAGTTTAATATGATCCTTCGCGTCAATGTATATTTTCAAATCCAGAAGATCTGATAATTCCTTTTCTGAAAAAACGAATATTCCTTCTATAATGATAATGGGAGAAGGTCTGAAAATAAAATCCGTGGGAACGACTTTTGCATTGTTGAAGGTATATTCCTTCCGCTCCACAGTTTTACCTGCCTTCAGAAGATTAATATCGTTTACGTAAGCATTAATATCAATGGATTGCGGGAGGTCAAAATTTATAACATCATTCTGATCTTTGGGTTGCTGATCTCTGGGAAAGTAATAGTTATCCTGTGATATTACACAAATATCCTCCGCTGAAAACCTTTTTATCAATGAGGTTAAAAAAAACGTTTTCCCTGATGCACTTCCGCCGGTGATTCCTACAGTGAATGGATGTTGCACGCCTTAAGATAAGAGAAAATCTATGAATTTTTTCATTGCACGTCCCCGGTGACTAATTGAATTTTTCTCTTCTGGTAACATTTCGGCAAATGTACGACTCTCTCCTGATGGCATAAAGATGGGGTCGTATCCAAAACCATCTTTTCCGGATGGTGAATCAGTGATAGCTCCTTCAACAATTCCTTCAAATTGGAAAACCTTTCCATTCTGAATTAGTGTGATTGTAGTTCGAAATCTGGCGTTTCTGTTTTCCTGACCTTCCAGGTTTTGAAGGAGAAGCTCCATATTTTTTTTACTATCATCCGGAGTTCCTGCATACCGGGCTGATAAAACCCCCGGCTCACCTTTCAATGATTCAACTTCCAACCCGGTATCATCGGCAAATGAATCAACATGAAATGTGTCATTCAAGAATCTGGCTTTTATCAATGAGTTGGCTTCAAGGGAATCTCCTGTTTCCGGGATTTCAATATCCACACCAAGATCTCTCAAACTTTTAACCACGTAAAGTGAGCCAATTAACTGCTGGACTTCAGCTATTTTATGGGAATTGCCTGAGGCAAAAAAAAGATCTCTATTTGATGACACTATTTAAAGTAACATCAAAGATCAAATTGGCATTAGGTGGGATTAGAGATGTTGATTGGGTACCATACGCTAGTCCAGACGGAATATAGAGTGTTGCTTCTCCACCTTCCTTTAGTAAAGGAAATCCTATTTGCCATCCTTGAATAAGGATATTCAAAGGAAATTCAACGTCCGTATTCGCATCAAACTCATTTCCATCAAGAAAAGTACCAACATAATCCACATTTACTACATCATCGACTGTTGGATTGATTCCTGTTCCGGGTTCATGGATAACATAACGCAGGCCGGAAGGATGTGGGGTTGCACCAATGCCATTTTCAGCCAGATAAGTATCAATAATTGCCAAGTCAATCTCTAATTGTTCCTTGGCAGTAATAACTTCATCATCCTTAATACAGCCAGAAAATGAAATAACGCAAATCAAACAAAATATCTTCCTCATCTTCTATTAATCTAATACTTCAACTAATTCAACTTCAAATATAAGGATCTCGTTGGGACCAATAACGTCACTCCTGGCGCTCTCTCCGTACGCCAATGATGACGGTATGTATAAAATAGCCTTTGCCCCGGGGTTTAACAATGCAATCCCGATATCCCAACCTTGAATTACCGAGCCGGTTCCCAACTTAAATTGATATGGTTCGTAGTTTCTGCCGGGGGTGAATACTCCTTCTGCTTTTGCCGTCTCCTCTACGCTTGTGTCAAATAACCTCCCATCAAGTACTCTTCCTGTATAGTTCACTCGAACAACTTTTCCGGGAGTTGCATTTTCTCCTGAACCTTTCGAAATGGTTGAATATCTGATACCTGATTCATGTACTTGAGCTTCCAATTTATTTTCTGCCAGGTAAACATCAATTATATTACCGTCTTCAATAATTCTGGATTTATTTCTTTCCAAAGCTGCTTGTTGCCTTTTCTGATCCTGTTCAGCTCTGTAATCGTTAAATTCGTCAGTTGTAAGAACCTTTTCTAATCCAATACAAACAGTAACTGTGGAACCCCTGGTCAATGTATCAGGAAAAGACAAACCAAAAGTTTCCTCAATCAGGTCTTCAATTGGATATTGTAGCATCAGGCTATCTCCTTGTCTAAGCATTTTCAATCCTTCCTCAAGGCCCCCATATCTTCCAAGAGACGAGCTATCATAGCTAACGGGCATTGACCCGCCTCCATTGGAGGTATTGAAAAGTTCACGGCCATCTTCAATTGTGTAACTCACATTCATGATCATTATGTTACCATTAACAGGTTCGGGTCCGCTCCCTTCTCTTTCAAACATATAGTTCAATCCAGAATCTGTGACTGCATATTCTTTATTGCCATTCTGGCATCCAACCATTACTCCCAGTCCTAACAAAAAGGGAATAATATTTCTAACACTTTTAAACATTTACTTTAGTACTACTTTCTAATTGTTCTTTATATGATGGCAACAGATCTGTGAATTTTTCAACAGTGGATTCAAGTCCTTCTGTTGATTTACCCCCTGCTGCATTTTTATGACCTCCTCCGTTAAAATGATCTCTTGCAAAATCATTCACAGAGAAATCACCAATTGATCTAAATGACATCTTTATCAGATCTCCGCGATCTATTATTACGACGGCAAGTTTAATTCCTTCAATTGATAGTGCGTGGTTGACAAGTCCTTCAGTATCTCCGGTTTTGGAATCAAACCGAAGTAAATCCTCCTTACTTATTGCTATATATGCTGTATTAAATTCAGGAAGTACAACCAATCGCTCACTCAGTGCAAAACCAAGTAATTTGATTCGATTCATGGTATTTGAATCGTAGATAAGCTTAGCCACCTTTGAAACATCCGCACCTAAAGCAATTAGTTCAGAAACAATCAGATGTACATTCTGAGTGGTGTTCGAGTGTACGAACGAACCGGTATCAGTCATAATACCGGCATACAGATTTTCCGCAATTGATTTGTCAATTAAATCTTTCTTCCCGAGTTCGACGATAAGCTCATAAACCAACTCTGCTGTTGCTGCAGCTTCTGTGCTCCAAAATTTATAATCAGCAAAATCTTCAGGATCAAGGTGGTGGTCAATTAATACCTTTGTTGC
>SMVA01089802.1_pt1 | contig 12685 bp, 9 predicted proteins | sample 2456451 | NCBI WGS metagenome assembly SMVA01 (sample SAMN11095933, study PRJNA526329) | marine sediment metagenome | biome: Marine sediment; feature: Surficial sediment; material: Deep marine sediment; isolation source: Hadal surficial sediment | place: Pacific Ocean | collected 2014-05 | depth 0-1...
CAACTGATCCGGACCGCGCGTCTCGAGCGTGAGCAACAGCGGCCACCCGACGCTTTCCGTCGGCTATTCCGTTATTTGCGCGACCTCATCGGCGACGACGACAACACTCGCGGCTCGTAGGAGCGGCTTTCCAGCCGCGAATCCATACGATCAAGCCGCCGTACCCCCGACGGTCAACTTGTCGATCTTGATGGTCGGTTGACCCACACCCACCGGGACCGTCTGCCCCTCCTTACCGCAAATCCCCACACCGGAATCCAGTTCCAGGTTGTTCCCCACCATGGAAACCTGCTTGAGTACTTCGGGGCCACTGCCGATGAGGGTGGCGCCCTTTACCGGGCGAGTCACTTTCCCGTTTTCGATCAGGTAAGCCTCCTGAGTCGAAAACACGAATTTTCCCGAGGTGATATCCACCTGCCCACCACCGAAGTACACCGCGTAAAGCCCGCGCTCAACCGATTCAATAATCTCGCCCGGGTCGTGTTCACCGGCCCGCATATAAGTGTTGGTCATGCGCGGCATGGGTTGGTGCGCATAAGATTCTCGACGCCCGTTTCCAGTGGGGCTCTGTCCCATCAACCTGGCGTTGAGCTTGTCTTGCATGTAACCCTTCAGAACACCGTTCTCGATGAGTACCGTGGTCTGTCCCGGCGTCCCTTCATCGTCCACGGTCAGGGAACCGCGCCGGTCGGGAATGCTGCCGTCATCCACTACCGTGCACACCTCGGACGCGACACGCTCACCGATACGTCCGGCGAAACTCGATGTTTTCTTGCGGTTGAAGTCACCTTCCAGACCATGCCCGATGGCTTCATGCAGCAGCACACCGGGCCAACCGGGCCCGAGCACGACCACCATCTCTCCCGCCGGCGCATCCACCGCTTCCAGATTGACCAGCGCCTGTTTTACGGCTTTGCGGGCGTACTCAAGCGCACAATCACCATCGAGAAAATAGGCATAACCGAAACGTCCGCCGCCGCCGGCCACGCCCCGTTCCCGGCGCCCTTTTTCCTCAGCGATCACTTGCACGTTCATCCGCACCAGCGGGCGCACATCACCGGCCAGAGTTCCGTCGCTGGCCGCCACCAGAATCGTGTCGTGGGTACCGGCCAGGCTGACGATAACCTCGCTTACCCTGGCGTCCAGCGAACGCGCATAAACATCCACCTTCCGTAACAGATCCACCTTGTCCTGGGCGCCCAGACTCGCCACGGGGTCCAGAGGTTGATACAGCGCCGACGTCTCCGTTCGATGCCACGCCTGGAGTCGCCCTTCCCGGCCGCTCCTGGCGATTGCCCGTGCGGCTTTCGAAGCTTCCAGCAGCGCCGGCAAAACGATTTCGTCCGAATAGGCGAAACCGGTTTTCTCGCCACTGATTGCCCGCGCACCGGCCCCCTGCTCGATACTGTGGGCGCCTTCCTTGACGATGCCGTCTTCCAGCACCCAACTCTCGTGACGCGAATACTGGAAGTAAAGATCGGCATTATCGATGGCGGGGCCGAGCATGTTGTCGAGTACGCGGCCAAGATCGCTTTCCACCAGCCCGCCCGGATCGAGCAGTTGACGGGTTACCAATTCAAAAGTGTCGCTCATCGTCCGCTTTGTTCCTGCACAGTTGTTTCGTGATTTCCGTCCTGCACGGAATGGTCCACTGCGGGCAGCGTTTCGATCTCGGGATCATCCCAGGATCCTCTCACCGAATACCGGTACACCGCCATCTCCGACAACTCATCCTTGAGCAGGTTCTGAAACACCAGCGCCACCGCGGCACCCGGTGGACCCAGCGCCAGCCCGGCCACTACCGGTAACGCGCCGCTGATCCTGGGCTTGACCGTGATCTCCTGATCATAGTCCCGATCCGCCAACCCCGTGCGCCCACTCACCAAAACGGTCCCGGAAGGCGCCTGCACGACGATATCGTCCGTATAGGCGTTGCCCACCTGCAACCGGAACGTTCCCTCGATGCTGTCAAAACCGAAACCGCTTTCCAGCACATCGCTGAAATCCAGACTGAGTCGCCGCGGCAGAGACTCGACGCTGAACAATCCCACCATTCGTCCCGCGCCGGGTTCCACATCAAGCATGTTGCCGGAGCCCATGGACACCTTGAGCTCCCCGTTGAGACGCGCGAGTTGGAAGTCCGCCGGAGAACCTTCCCACCACGCATCGAGCTGGACGAAAGTCTGCCCGCCTTTCAAAACGCCTTCTACGCCGCAGGCTTCCAGCGATTTTCCGAGGTTTTCGGAGGTAAAGGTAATATCGAAGTCACTGTATTCCTGGCCACCGCTGACGTTCCAGTCACCGGTGGCCCGGATTTCATGCAAGGGACCAGAGCTCTCGAACAGGCCTACCTGCAGCCCGTCTACCGTCGCGTAGGTTTCCAGCCGCACCTCACCCAACGGGCATCCCGCGTAGGTGAAATTCCGCGCAAACAGATGTAACTCGGGGATGTTTCTTGGATCCACATCCGTATCGGATCCTTCATCGATGGCTTCCGGGAATTCGAAGCGATCAAGGTCCATCACGATGGCGTTGCGCCTCGCGCTGCGGGCAGGCAGTTGTATCCGCCCGACCGCTTCGTCGGCGGCGACCTCCGCCTGCCAGACCTCGCCCACCCGTTCCGCCTTGAAACTGACGTTGTTGAAAAAACGCCCCGAGAAACTCACCCGTTCCGCATGTATATCCACATATCGCAACAGCGGCGGATTGCCTTCTTCCTCTTCCTCGAAGAGGCCGTCGAACCCGGTCCACCAGTCCGCCGCGTTGATGGATTTGGCATGGCCCGTAACAGCTATTCCCTCCGCGTCCATGAGCTCGGGCGGCGTGTCCCCGAAATGCAACACGCCACGCCGGAGCCGGTCCTCGCCCATCTCGAACAGACCGTGAAAATCGTCGCCATAGCTGAGCCGGATGGGATTTTGTCCCTGGGGATAGCTGAACACGACCTCAATTGGCCGGACTTCATCCGCGGGTTTTGACAGCGGTGAGGGAAAAGCGATTTCGATGCCATCGAGATCCGAACTCACGATCATGGCATTGGGATCCGCGTCCGGCCCGGACGCCGCCGGAACGTCCAGACGCACCAGCCAGTCAGACTCGCCCTGGGCATAATCAGCCAGCGGGAGCAGCGTCGGATAATCTGTCAGAAGGGTGGCGATGGGCATGGTTGCGCGCAAACGCGCCTCAAGAATATTGGCGGCGTTGCTCGTGAGTTCAGTGCCGATATGCAGATCCAGGGTCCCGGGTTTGCCTCGAAAATCCACCGAGATGTCCTCTGCACTGATGCCTTCATCGCTGAAGCCCAGGGTGCCGGTGGCGTCGCCAACCGCGAAGCCCCACCGCTTCTCTGTAATCGCGTTACCCAACAGAGAGACTTCGCCCACGATATCCAGTTCACCGGTACCTTCCGTCAACGGCACGCGCAACCTGATGTCAGCGCGCATCTCGCCTTCTACTTCCAGCGCCGCGATGTGTTCGCCATATCGATCGTTGAGCGGGCTCTCCCGAAGAAAACGCAGCCCGTCGGCTGCCGGGCCACGCGCCAGCCCTTCCATCGTAAGAAAGGCGCGGGTCACATCGCTGATGTTTATCGTTGCCTCCAGCACTTCGGTCCCGAAGATGCGGCCTCGGTTGACGTTCGCCTGCAACCCCAGCCCGGTGAACTTGACTACCGCGTCCACCTGTTCGGCGCGAGGCCATTCCGGGTGGTATTCCAGCACCACATCTTCCAGGTTCCCGATCATCTCGAAACGGCCATCACCGTCTTCATAAGGCCAGTCGTCCAGGTCTCCATAAAGCGTGGCCGCGATGGAAGTGATGCGCCCACTCACCGGTCCGTTGTTGATCCACTCCACTAAAGTTTTCTTATGGGACAGTAATCCGGTGGGCACGTAACCCTTGGCCGCCTCCACATCGAGATTCCGGATCGTCGCAAACATATCCACGAAGGGTTTGCCATCAGGAGAGGTTTCGATTCGCGCTCGCGCGTGCAGATCCAAATCATCGTTACCGATGAATATTTCCGGAACGGTCACAATCCAGCCGGTTTCTTCCCGCCGCCAGGAAACCTGGCCAGTGGCATAGTCGAAATGCAGGGATTCCGGGAAAACCCCGGGAACGCTGACAACCGGTTGCGCACCATAGATATCCAGCGTGCCACCATTGGAGTCCAGATCTATTCGCCCGGTCAGCCCCTCGATTCTGGGCGCATCACCGCCGGGCCCGAGACCGATCCCATCCAGTTGCGCGGAAGCGGTGATAAACGGCGCCTCGTCGCCCAGCCGCACGCTGGCGCGCAGACCGCGGACGGCACCCCGCGGCGCCCAACGCTTGAGCCGCAACCGCGCATCAGGGTCGAACTGGTCCAGCACGGTCACCAGCGCCGCCACGTCGTCGAGGCGAAGATAATCCGCCCCGAGCGCATACCCGTCTTCGCTGGTCTGGATACTCAGACCACCGGCAGGCCAAACGTGATCATCCGCGCCGAATTCCAGATCGTCCAGATTGAGCAACCAGCCGTCATCCAGCCGACGCCACTCCACGAATCCCGAAACCATATCCGCCCAGAACGAGGCGTCGATGGTGTTGCTTTGCAGATGCACATCAAAGACGGAGATGTTGCCGGTGATATCCAGAACGCGCCGTTCTTCCCAACTGCTCCAGAGTTCAAAACTGGCCAGTCCCGACAGCGTCGCTACCGGTTGCACGCCCAACTTGGCCAGCAGATCGCTCACGGGCACACGGTCGCCGCGAAGATAAATACCCACGTCACGGGCCTCGGCCGGCATGCCGGTCCATTCGGCACCGAACTCAAATTCATGATCCGGCAAGTCGGGCACCTTGACGGATCCGGAAAGAAAATGCTGGTCGCCCCGGTTCTTCAGACGCAGCCGCTGGATCGCGACGGTCATGTCCATGTCCGGACGCGCCAGGTCCCGGAAACTCACTTCCCATGAAGCCAGGTGAATGTTCCCCTGCGCCACCAACCACGGCAGAAAACCCGGTTGACCTTCCGCGCTGTCTGCTGCCGCGGGACCCGCCATGCCCTCGACGGACAGATTGCCGTCCTCATCACGGCTCACCAGCAAACGGGTACCGATGATCGTGAATGTGGTTGGATTCTGGCTGCCGAGACTGACCCATGCCCAGATGTTGTAATGCAAGCGCACCTGTTCAAAGCCCAGTTCCGCGATACCGGTTTCCGGGTTGAGCAGTTCGACGTCCTGGAGAATGAACATCGGCCCCGAAGCCGTCCATCGGGCCGTCAAATCAGCGATCGCGACTGGCTGACCCAGATAGTCCGCAAGCTGCGCCTCGACCTCGGGGCGGTAGTTGGCGGAATATGGCAACACCAGCTTGGCAACGCCCACGAGAATCGCGCCCGCAATCACAAGAGCGGATAACGCCCGCCACGTTACTCGTCTGAAGGTTTTGAAAAAACTCCTCACGCTTCGCGCCGACCTCGCTTCTCAGAACAGAACCACATCGAACTGGTCCTGCCCGTACTGGTCTTCAGAACGCAACTCAATGGTTTTGCCAATGTGCTCTTCAAGTTCAGCGATACCTGCAGACTCCTCTTCCAATATGTGCTGAACGACCTGGGGCGCCGCCAATATCAGCAGACGTTCGGCATCAAACTGCCGCACGGCGCGGTTAACTTCATGAAAGATCTCGTAGCAGACGGTTTCTGTTGTTTTGAGAAACCCCCGTCCGTCGCAGATCGAACAAGGTTCGCACAAAATATGTTCGAGACTCTCGCGTGTACGCTTGCGCGTCATCTCGACCAGCCCAAAATCGGATAGCGGCCCCAGATTGATCTTTGCATGGTCCTTCTCGAGCGCTTTGTCCAGGGTGCGCATGACCTGTGCCTTGTGCGCATCATCCAACATATCTATGAAATCAATGATGATGATGCCGCCCAGGTTGCGCAGCCGGAGTTGCCGCGCGATCGTCTGAGCAGCTTCCAGATTCGTTTTATAGATGGTCTCTTCGAGGTTGCTCCTGCCCACGAACCCACCGGTGTTCACATCGATCGTGGTCATGGCCTCGGTCTGGTCGATCACGAGATACCCTCCCGATTTGAGAGGCACCTTGCGTTCCAGTGCGCGCTGGATCTCATCTTCGACGCCATAGAGTTCGAACAGGGCCGGTTGATCCGAATAGCGCTCAATCCGGCCTTCCAGTTCGGGAATGAACCGGGCGGCAAACTCCAGTGCTTTTTCGTACACCTCCTGATCGTCAATGCGCACTTTGCTGGTGGAGGGACTGGCCAGATCGCGCAACGCCCGCAGGGGCAAAGACAGGTCTTCATAAACGAGGTGACCCGGCGTCTTTGACCCAGCCTGTTTCTGAATCGATGTCCAAAGCTTCGCCAGGTATTGAATGTCACTCTCGAGTGCGCCGTTAGCGGAATTCTCCGCCGCTGTCCTGACGATGTACCCGTCGTCACCATCCTCAGGCATCACCTGCTCCACGGCCTGGCGCAAACGGTCTCTTTCGTCGGGACTTGCGATGCGCGCCGAAACGCCAACCCCTTCACCCCCTGGCAACAACACCAGGTAGCGGGAAGGCACGCTGATCTGCCCCGTCAGGCGCGCGCCTTTTGTACCGATCGGGTCCTTCACGACCTTGACCAGCACATTCTGGCCCTGATGGAGCATCTGGCTGATGGGTGGGTCCTTGCCCGTGCCGTTGTCATTATTCGTGCGCCCCACACCGAGATCCGCCGCGTGGAGGAAACCCGCACGACTCATCCCGATATCGACGAATGCGGCCTGGATCCCGGGCAAGAGCCGCGAAACGCGTCCCTTGTAGATATTCCCGACGATCCCCCGCCGCTGCAGTCGCTCTACATAGATTTCCCGCAAGACGCCGCCTTCCACGTGCACGACGCGCGTTTCTCGCGGAGTTATATTGATGAGTATCTCTTCTGCCAAACCGGAGATTCTTTTTCTGCCACTTGTTTCGGCCGGTACGTCAAGCGCTTGCGCGCAAACACAATCAGGCGGGCAATCCTGCCTTGATTCGTACCTGACTGAAAAGTCCTGGGTGAGAGCAGACCCGGTCTGACCCGCGCGATGGGCGGGAGCGTGGACTTTCCAAAACGAGCTTCTAGTTTAGCAGCCCCTGTCCCGCCCCACGATCCATCCATGGCCCCATCCATGGCCCATCTACAAAGCTTCGATTCCGGCATCGCGCAACAGTTCCGCGGTCTCGAACAGGGGCAAACCCATGACCCCGGAGTAGCTGCCCGAAAGATGCCTGACGAACCGGGCCGCCTCGCCCTGGATCCCATAGCCACCGGCCTTATCGGCAGGCTCGCCGGATGCCACGTAGGCCTGGATCTCAGTCGCATTGAGCTCGCGAAAACTCACCTCGCTCCGGCTGAGACGGCAGCAAACATCCGTACCCTGAGCCAGGGCCACGGCGCTCAGCACCGTATGAGTGCGCCCGGCAAGCTGAGTCAGCATGCGTGCCGCGGCCCGGTCGTTCTCCGGCTTTCCGAGAATCTCGCCGTCAACAATGACGATCGTGTCCGCCGCGAGAACCGGCAACTCCTCACCGGCCAGCGCAACACCGGCGCGCGCCTTGTCCCTGGCGACGCGTTGCACAAAATCCTCTGCGCTTTCGCCCGGTTGCCGTATCTCAGGTACATCCACATCCACGGTTTTATACGCGACGCGGATCTGATCCAGCAACTGCCGGCGACGCGGGGAGCGGGAGGCCAGAACAATCATATGCCGATCACATACCAATCACGGGCCTGTCACGCACCATCAGGCACGATGGTAAGGATGATTACTCAGAATCGTCCAGGCACGATACAACTGTTCAGCAACGATCACCCGCACCAGGGCGTGGGGAAGCGTGAGTTTGCCCAGTGACCAACGGCGTGCGCAATGTTCCAACAACTCCTTCGACAATCCATCGGGACCCCCGATGAGCAAGGCCACATCCCGCCCTTCACCCATCCAGTCAGAGAGATGCCCGGCCAGTTCTTCCGTGGTCCAACCGTTGCCGCCGACATCGAGTCCGATAACCAGCGCATCGGGAGGAATCCTGGCCATTATCCGCCTGGTTTCCTCGCCAATAGCCTTGTCTGCTGGAATGGATTTGCCCCGCCGGCCAGCTTCGATCTCCACGAGTTGCGGCGCGCAATGTTGCGGCAAGCGTTTCACATACTCATTGAAACCCGCCCGCACCCAGTCCGGCATACGAGTGCCGACCGCGATCAACTGGATCTTCATTCAGGACTCGGCCTGGAGGGACAATCCATCGTCTACGGACCAGAGTTTTTCCAGGCTGTAGAAAGCACGGGTTTGCGGCTGCATGACGTGGACGACCACATCGAGCAGGTCCACGAGAACCCATTCGCCGACAGATTCGCCCTCGATCCCCAGGGGGGCATGCCCGGCCTGTTTTGCCTTGTCGATCACGGCATCTGCCAGCGACCGGACATGGCGGTTCGATGTCCCACTCGCGATCACCATGACGTCCGTAATCGACGTCTTGCCCCTGACATCCAGTACCTGGATGTCGCGCCCTTTCAGATCGTTCAAAGCCCCCAGAACCAGTTCAACCAGTTTGTCCGTATTCACTCTTTATCCCGTAAAGTCCCTTTTCCAAAATGTAATTCAGCACTGCTTCGGGCAACAGGTAACGCGCATCGCTCTCGCGGTGCAATAAAACCCTTATCCGTGTCGCGGAAATACCCAGCGCGGTAACCTTTATCGGCAAAACCAGTCCCGCCGGCCGTTCGCACAGGCTTGCACGATCTTCGGCCAAGTGTTCTTCCACCAGACCCCTGAGTTCAGGCGGTGTTGGCCTGGGGTCCACCGGGCGTGTCATCACCACCAGATGGCACAGTTTCGGAATCTGCTGCCAGTGGTGCCACAGGTACAACCCGGCAAAACTGTCTTCGCCCAGGACCAGGCACAAGGGTCGGTCACCTTCTTCTTCCCGTATCGAAGAGAGTGTGTCCACCATGTAGGACGGCCCTTCCCGCTGCAGTTCCCGTTCATCCAGATGCAGACCTTCGCACCCGCGGATACCGATTCGCAGCATGGCGGCCCGGTCCTGCGGTGACGCAATCGGCGCGTCCCGGTGTGGCGGAATCCGACACGGCACCATGCGCATATCGTCCATCCCCACGAGTTCGCGCACCTCCAGTGCCGTACGCAAATGTCCGAAGTGAACCGGGTCGAAAACACCGCCAAATATTCCCAGCGGCCCGGCAGTCATCGTGTTCCTCCCGCCGTGGCCAAAGCGAGTCGTTCCAGTTCCAGCCATGGATCACCCGTCGAAAGTCCCTTGATGACCTTGTCGATCCGCGCACAACGCTGGAGCAGGGACCGCCAACCGCGGGCACTGCGGCGTGGGATTGCGTTCTGGAACAAATGCCGTTTCGCCGGCCAAATGCGCTGGCGCGCGACAATACTTTCAACGTTGCCCTTGCCCTGTTCGCACTCCCAGGATATGTGTGCGAGTTTTTCCAGATCCTGGCTCAATGCCCACAATACGAGCGCGGTTGGCGCCCCTTCGGCACGCAGGCTCTGCAGGACACGCACGACCCGGTCGGCGCGGCCCGCCAGAGCCTCATCGACTATTGCGTAGACGTCAAAGCGCGCGTTGTCAGCTACGGCTGCGTCCACACGGTCCGCCGACATGGATTCTCCGGGATAAAGCAGCGCGAGCTTGTCGATCTCCTGTTGTGCCGCCAAAAGATTACCCTCAATCCGCTCGGCGAGCACATCCGCGGCTTGCGTTTCGGGTTTCAGCCCCGCCTTGCGCATGCGTTGCTCCACCCACCCGGCCAGTTCATCCGGGCGCGGTGGCCAGAGTTCGATGCAGGCCCCCACCTTTTCGAGGGATTTGTACCATTTCGAGGAGCGGATACGGCTTTCCAGCGAACCCACGGAGACGATGAGCAACAGGTCTTCCACCGGCGCTGCAGCATACTCGGACAACGCCTTGCTGCCGCCGACACCGGGTTTTCCGGTCATCAGTTTGAGATCCAGTATGCGCCTTTCGGCGAATAGTGATGGCTCCGCTGCATCGACGAACAACTTTTCCCAGTCGCTGCGCGCGTCAGCCGCGACGACCTCACGTGATGTATAGCCCTGTTTCGTCGCCGTGTGCCGGATCTGCTCGCTGGCTTCCTGCAGCAGCAGCGGCTCGTTACTGGCCAAAACATAGACAGCTTTCAGGTCTTTGGCGAGATGCCCACTCAGCTGATCAGGCTTCAGTTTCATCGAATGCTTCGTTGCTGACGCCGGCTAGCCACGCGCGCTCGCTGAGATTCGATCCATGATCAACGCGGCCATTTCACGATGCATTTCCCCGGTCAGGATCTGTTGTTGACCGGATTTACCGAGCACCTGCGTCTCGCTGAACTCGTAAGCCTGGTGAAGTTCCAGTTCCTGATCCGGCACCAGTACCTTGCCTTCAGAATTGGTGACCCGGAATTCCACGTGGTAATCGAGCATGAACTCCTGGACCCGGGTCTTTTCACTCACCGTCAACACGCGCCGGGTCAGATCGTCACGGGTGATTCTGATTACCGCGTCCGCCTGGCCGGTCGAAAATACGACCCTGGTGCCGCTGTTGGCCAGAACGCGTTGGACCTCGCGAACGAGCGGTGAGCTGGGCCGCACCGCCAGGACATAGGTCTGCTCCATGTATTGAGGCAGATCCGAAGACCCTCTCAACTGGTAGCCACAACCAACGGTGGCCACCACAAGCCAGGGCAGGAGAAAAAACAGAACTGCGATGCGGATCATGTTCATGTCACGACGATATTGACGATTTTACCCGGCACAACGATGACCTTTCGTACCTGTTTTCCTTCGACAAAACGCCGCACGTTGGGATCCGCCAGGGCCGCCGCCTCCACGTCCTTCTGTTCCGCCTCTGTTGAGACGCGGATACGCCCCCGCAGCTTGCCATTGACCTGGACCACCATTCCCACTGTGTCCCTGACCATGGCCGCCGGGTCGGGATCCGGCCAGGCTTCATTCATGAGCAGCGTATCGTGTCCAAGACCCTCCCACAGCGCCTGGCAACAATGGGGCGCGATCGGCGCCAGCATGCGCACGATGGCGTCCCAGCACTCGTCCAGTACCGAGCGGCCCTGGTCGGAGCGGTCATCGAAATCATCCATGGCATTGATCAGCGCGCGCAGCTTGGCGATGGCCGTGTTGAACTTGTAACGCCGCCCCACATCATCGCTCACGCCTTCGATGGTTTCGTGCAGCTTGCGTCGCAACGCCCTTTGCCGTTCATCGAGTGCCGCCACGTCCAGCGCCGGCACGGCGCCTTCAGACACATGGGCGGCCACCCGTTTCCAGAAAGCCTTCATGAAACGGAACGCGCCTTCCACATCCGCATCGGAGAACTCCAGCGACAGTTCCGGCGGAGACTTGGACATCATGAATAACCGCACGGTATCGGCCCCATAACGATCCAGATAAGGCTGCGGGTCGATCCCGTTGCGCTTGGATTTGGACATCTTCAGCATGCCCAGATACTCCACGGGTTTCCCGTCTGCCTTCAGAGTCGCGCCGATTACCCGGCCCTTGGCGCCCCGTTGCACTTCCACCTCGTCCGCGTTGTAGTACTCGATCTTGCTGTCACCAGGATCACGACCATAGGTGTCGCCATGTACCATGCCCTGACACAACAGATTCGTGAAGGGCTCATCGGATTGAACCAGGCCCTCGTCGCGCATGGCCTTGTGCCAGAAACGTGCATATAAAAGGTGAAGAATCGCGTGTTCGATGCCACCGATGTACTGATCCACGGGCAACCAGTAGTTGGCGCGCTCATCCAGCATGGCGTCGTTACTGTCGGGGCAGGCGAAACGCGCGTAGTACCAGGACGACTCAACAAAGGTATCGAAAGTGTCGGTCTCCCGCCTCGCCGGTTCGCCATCCACGGTGGTCTCGTAGAAGGAGGGCATCTCCTTGATGGGTGACTTCACTCCCTTGAAGGTCACATCTTCAGGCAGCACAACCGGGAGTTCCGACGCGGGCACAGTCTGACCGTCGGCCGTGTGCACCGCCGGGACCGGACAACCCCAGTAACGCTGCCGGGATACGCCCCAGTCGCGCAGGCGATAATTCACCTTGCGACAACCGGTCCCTTCCTTTTCGAAATGAATCGCCAGGGCGTCAAAAGCTTCCTCGGAAGTCAGCCCCGTGTACTCGCCCGAGTTCACCAGCCGTCCGTAAATCACATCGGCGCCCTTTTCCAGATCGCCGGGTTCGCCTTCCAGGGGTTCGATAACCCTTGGTGTGGGAATATCGTGCGCGCGCGCGAATTCCCAGTCACGCTGATCGTGGGCCGGCACGCCCATCACGGCGCCGGATCCGTATTCCATGACAATGAAGTTGGCCACCCAGACGGGGATCACATCACCGGTGATGGGATGAATGGCTTGTATGGAGGTGGGCACACCCTTTTTTTCCAGCGTGGCCAGTTCCGCTTCCGCGGTTCCGACGCTGCGACACTCCTCGATAAAGGCCTCGAGTTTCGGATTGCTTTCCGCTTCCTTCAGCGACAACGGGTGATCCGGGGCCAGCGCCATGAAGGTCACGCCGAACAGCGTGTCTGGCCGCGTGGTGAATACTCGAATCGTCTCACCACCCACAGGGAAATCGATCTCGAGGCCTTCCGAGCGCCCGATCCA
>SMVA01387472.1_pt1 | contig 12685 bp, 10 predicted proteins | sample 2456451 | NCBI WGS metagenome assembly SMVA01 (sample SAMN11095933, study PRJNA526329) | marine sediment metagenome | biome: Marine sediment; feature: Surficial sediment; material: Deep marine sediment; isolation source: Hadal surficial sediment | place: Pacific Ocean | collected 2014-05 | depth...
ACCTTCACGCCGTTCGGAAGGTTTGGCACCCCGATCACGCTTAGTGCGGGACCGGGATCATCGAATAGCACCGGATGAGTGGCGCTGAACGCTTCTACCGCATCGCTCTCTGTGAACCAGGCACGCACCCGGACGACATCGGCGAGAGACGATCCGGCTCTGTGCATCACATCCGCGGCCGCCTGGTACACCTGCCGGGCTTCTGAGGCTGCGCTACCGCGCTGAGACGGGATGAGGCCGGACGATATCAGCCGATCTCCCACGATGGCCAGGGTCGCCGTGCCCAACACGCTTTCAAGGTGGTTACCGGTCGTGATCGTTGAACGCACTATTTGGAAACCTTCTTCGTATTTGCTCAGTCCGGGTCCGACAAGCGGGCGCCTTCAATTGCCGGGTAGCCGCGGAGGAACTCAGCAGCGGATACGGCGCCGCGCCCCTCCAACTGGAGACGCTTCACATCGAGGCTACCCTCGCCCGTCCCTATAGTCAGCCGGCCATCGTTTATCGAAACTACACCCGGACCACCGTCCTCACCCGCTTCAGATACCGATGCTTCAAGTATTTTCAACAACTTCCCGTCCCAGCGTGTGAAGGTTCCGGGCCACGGATAGTACGCCCGTATGGCCCGGGTGATGTGCAGCGCGGGCTCACCGAAATCGAGCGCGCCATGCGACTTCTCGACGAGGCTGGTAACCGTGGCCCGCGCGTCGTCTTGAGGAACGGCCTCTATATCGCCGCGCTCCCAGGCTGGAATGGTCTCAACAAGCAGGTCCACGCCCATCGTGAAGAGCTGATCGGTCAGAGACTCCGCCGTGTCCTCCTCTGTAATAGGCATCGGTGCAGATTGTGCGATTACCGGGCCTGTATCCATGCCCTCATCAAGAAGCATCACCGAAACGCCGGTCTCGGAGGCACCGTCGCGGATGGCCGTAACGACCGGGCTCGGGCCGCGATATAAGGGAAGGAGCGAAGGATGAACATTGAGGACGCCGCGTGGGGGCAGCGCCAGTATCCCCGGCGGCAAAATTCGCCCATACGCGAGCACAACGAAAATATCGGCCGGGATGCCGGCCAGATCTTTTAGAACGTCCTCATTGCGCAGGCCCGGCGGGGTGTGGACCGGAAGCCCCAATTCCACAGCGGCCTCATTCACCGGGGTCGGCCTCAGTTTCCGTGATCGGCCGGAAACCCGGTCCGGTCGCGTGAAAACCGCGACCACCTCTTGACCGTCTTTTACCAGCGCGCGCAGCGCTTTCGCGGCCGGTTCCGGTGTGCCAAAAAAGATGATGCGCGTCATAGTGTTTGACCCCATCCGGCCCAAATTTGACCGGGGTCATTGAAATCGAATCGGCCTGAAGGTTGACGCGCGCCGCTCATCCGCGTTAGTACACGGTTCCGGATCATTTCCCAACCTGTGGTAAGCGTATTAGAGCCAAGATAGACAACAAATTATTTCCCAGAAAGTCGACCCCAAAATGAGTCGCCGCGGGGGTTGTGTTTCCCGGGGTACATGGTAACGTCACAGCGGCTTCGGGATGGTGCGCAGGTGCAGCGCGGACCGGATCCGTGAGCATCTTTTCGGTCCCGGCTTCGGCCCAGTGACCACCCATCAGGCACCCGCCACTCTGATCCCGCCAGAGGACGCCATTCTGACCACTCAAGCGCCATCTCAACTCTGGACCGCCACCCTCGGTCGTCTTCAATTAGAAGTTCCCAGGGCGAATTTCGAGACTTTGCTCAAAGGCACGCAGGCGCTGCGTTTCGACGACGATTGTCTGGTTATTGGCACCGAAAGCGCGTTCGCCGCGACCTGGCTGGAAGAACGTCTTGCCGCGACCATCTCACGGGCTGTAGAGCGTATCGCAGGACAGCCTGTAAAGGTACGGTTTGAGGTTATCGCCGACGCGGACAGTCCGGCCATCGACGCGCCCCGCGACAATCAGCAAGAACGTCCGGTCCGATCCCCCAACGGCAGCGGCAGATCTTCAGGTGAGCGCGATTCTCAGTTTGGGTCACTGCCCCTTAACTCACGCTACACATTTGACGAATTCGTCGTCGGCCCATCCAACGAACTCGCGCATGCGGCAGCCACCCGCGTCGCAACGGAACCCGGCCGCGTCTACAACCCTCTTTACCTCTACGCGGGCGTAGGTCTCGGCAAGACTCATCTGTTGCAGGCGATCGGGAATAAACTGACGGCCCGCGGGATGCACATTATTTACGTAAGTAGCGAGCGGTTTACGAACGACTACATTCGCTCCATCCAAGAAGGCACGACAGAGCAGTTCAGGGCCTTTTACAGGGGCGCAGACGCCCTCCTAATGGACGACATCCAGTTCATCGCCGGTAAGGCACAGACGCAGGAAGGCTTCTTCCATACGTTCAATGAACTGCACATGGGCTCCAAGCAGGTGGTCGTGACCGGCGACGAACCCGCACGGCAGTCACTCCTTGAAGAGCGAATTCAATCGCGTCTCGAGGGCGGACTAGTAGTAGACATCCAGCCGCCCGACTACGAGACACGCACGGCGATTTTGCGTGAAAAGTCAAAGAACCTGCAGACTCAACTTCCAGAAGACGTGCTCGATATTATCGCTTCACGGCCATTCTCAAACGTCCGAGAACTTGAGGGCGCGCTGAACCGTATCGTTGCTTACGCCCACATGACCAACTCGCCTGTGACGGAAGACATCGCCCGGAAGGCGCTCGGTGATCTGCTGACGACACGGCAAGAAATCCCGATGACCCCGTCTGCCGTGATCAAAGCCGTCTCAGAACAGTTCGGTATGGATCCAGAGACGATCAAGGGTCCAAGGAGAACCAAAGAGGTATCTCTGGCACGCCACGTCGCCATGTACTTGCTCCGTGAGACCAGTTCCTTGAGCTCACCACAGGTGGGTCTCGCCCTGGGCGGTAGAGATCATTCAACGGTCCTGTACGCCCAGAAGAAGATGGAACAGCTCATGGAGACCGACACTGAGCTGAGAAGCGTAATTGCGACGATACGCCAACGGTTGGCCAACCAGCCCCGCTAAGCGATCCTTCTTGAAAAGAGGGCTCTTATTTGGCGTCATATTGCAGATTTTTGCCATACCCTCGCGTTAACCCGCAATTCACCCAACAAACGTTAGCCTGTGGATAAGCCTGCTAATAACTGTGGATAACAGGCTCTTGTTGTTAAGAATCTTCCGGTGGGCTAGTACATATGGGCAGGTGTTTGCCAGTACTACCACCCAGTCCACAGCCTATCCACATGAACTCCTCAGGCATTACGAGCCAATCCACTCGTAACCTAAGCTGATTTCCCGAGTATCCACCGACTTATTAAGATGATGAACGTGCCAAAGACCATTTGTATTTCGATGTTTGTTAATTGATTGATTCCACACTTATTCATATCCGTTCTGGGGACGGAGGGAACGGAGTGGTTTCATTCCGTCGGGAAAAGTTCGCGCCAAACGGAGGACCGGACGGCGGCGATGGCGGGGACGGCGGCGATATTTACCTGGTGGCTGATAGAACACTGAACACGCTCAAGAAGTTTCAGTACAGGCAGAAGTTCGAGGCGATCGCCGGGGGCGACGGCTCAAGTAAGAAGAGACATGGCGCGAGCGCGGATGATCTCACGATCACTCTTCCTGTTGGTACAGAGGTGTGGGAGGTCTCGTCAGATCCAGACAAAGAGGATGAACTTGTCGCGGACCTTTCTGAAGACGGGGACACCGTGGTTGCGGCGAAAGGTGGAAGAGGGGGCCAGGGCAATGTCAAATACGTGACTTCTCAGAACCAGGAGCCGATGTTGGCCGAGGGTGGTCAAATTGGAATTGGTAGAGAGTTACGGCTGGAACTGAAGCTACTGGCGGATGTCGGGATTATCGGGATGCCGAATGCCGGCAAGTCCAGCTTGTTGACGGCCCTTACGGGCGCCCATCCAAAGGTGGCCGCATATCCCTTTACGACTCTGGAGCCATCACTAGGGGTGTTGCCCCGACGACTTGACTCGATGGTCCTTGTCGAGATTCCGGGATTGATTGAGGGCGCCGCAGAAGGAATCGGTCTGGGACACGATTTTCTGAGGCATGTGGAACGGACCCGCTTGCTCGTTCACCTCGTGGATGGGACCGCCGACGATGTAGAAGATCGGATGAAGCTGATCAATGCCGAACTACTGGCGTTTGACGCGAAGCTCGCCGAAACACCGCAGATCGTGGTGATTAACAAGTCAGACCTGCCTGAAGTTACGGAGAACTTCGAAATCCTTGAAGGCGATCTGGCCAAGAGTGTTTCGACCGGCGAAGCGTTCTGTGTGTCGGCCGCGACTTATGACGGGCTTGGGGATCTTTCCGATGCCCTATTCAGGTGCCTCGCCAGGATCCGGGAAGATCAAGAGGCGCTGGAGGCCCTGGGCGGAGATGAGAACCAGATCAGAGTGCTCAGGCCGAGCGCGAGAATTTCACGTCCCCTTGCGGAGATAGAAGGCTCAGGGTTTCGGATCTTGCATGACAGGGCGGTCCGCGTTGCCAATGCGAGCGATCTCAGCATCTACGAGGTCCAGATTCAACTCCACAGCTTGCTCGGCAGGTTAGGCGTTGTTAAGGCTCTTGAAGAACTGGGAGTGAAAATGGGAGACACCGTTTCCATCGGCGAGGCCGAGCTCGAGTGGAATTAACGGGCGCTCCCAGTTCCCGAGCCAGCCGGATAAGCAGCCGGATAGGCGTTCTCGGGGGGACGTTTGATCCCGTCCACAACGGGCACATCGGAATCGCTACGGCTGTCTTCAACGTCCTTGAGCTGACCAGCGTACTTTTCGTTCCAGCTGATCGCCCGTGGATGAAAGAGTCAGGTACGGGGCCGGGCGTTAGCTCTATAGATCACCGTATCGCCATGGTGGAGCTTGCTACACGGGACCGTGAGGGGTTCGAGCTGTCCACCGTGGACGCCAAGAGAGGCCGGCCGTCTTACAGTGTCGACACGATCTCTGACCTTCGGGAGGTGTACGGACACGCCTCAGAGCTGTTCCTGATCCTGGGAGCCGATGCGCTTGAAGAACTGCCGCGCTGGCGTGATCCCGAGCGGCTCGTCAGTATGTGCACGCTGGTATGTGTTGGCAGGCCCGGTAGCGGGCTGCCGGAGGGTTTGCCGGCCGATCATCCAGGCCGCAACGCTCAGTTCGTATCCGGGCCGATGCTTCCGGTCAGCGCAACAGAAATCCGGGCGCGAGTGGCTGATGATCGATCGATCGACGGGCTCGTGAATACGTCCGTGGCCGCATATATCGAAGAGAACGGTTTGTATCAATAACGGCTGTATGAAAATGGGACCACAAGGAGAGGCGATAGTTGGCTGATCTCAAGGCGCTTGCGACAAGAACCCTGGAGCGAGCACAGGAACTCGATGCACTCCAGTTTGGGGATTTCACGCTGACCTCTGGCGCGAAGAGCAGTTACTACTTCGACGGTCGCGTACTAACGCTTGACCCTGAAGGGGCTGACCTGGTGTCGGAAGCGTTTCTCGCGATGGCTGTAGAGGCCGGTGCGGCCGGTGTGGGAGGGCCAACGGTGGCGGCTGTGCCGATCGCCGGAGCACTGGCTCTGCGAAGCCGTCAGGCCGGTACACCGATGGACGGATACTTTGTTAGAGATGCCGTCAAAGGCCACGGCGCACGCAAACAGGTGGAGGGGGCGATCAAGGCGGGAACGAAGGTAGTCGTTTTTGACGACACCGTCTCCACCGGAGGCAGCCTGCTGAACGCCCTGGATGCGATACAGGAGTTCGGGTGTGAGGTGGTCGCGGTGCTTTGCGTGCTGGATCGGCACCAGGGCGGGAGCGACGAGGTCCGCAGGCGCGGCATCTTGTTCAGGGCCATGTTGGAAGCAGACGCGGACGGCAACGTCGCCGTATCTGAGGCACTTTAGCCGGGCAAGAAAAAGCCCGGGCCCCTCAAAATGAGAAGCCCGGGCGATTATCTACTGGTTCCTGGTCCGACTAAACGTCCAGGTTCTTTACCTCAAGTGCGTGGGTTCTGATGAAGTCCCTGCGGGGCTCCACGTCGTCACCCATCAGCGTCGTGAACATCTCGTCGGCCCGGATCAGGTCGTCCGCCGTTACCCGTAGCATTACGCGTTTGGCCGGGTCCATTGTGGTCTCCCACAGTTGATCGGCGTTCATCTCGCCCAGACCCTTGTAACGCTGGATCGACACGTTGCCCCGATCTGCGTTGTCTTCGAGCGTGGTCACAAGGTCGTTCCATGCGACGTCTCTTGCGATCTCGTCCTCTTCACGAGCGATCCCGTACGGCGTGTTCTCAACAACCTTCTGAACCCTCGGGAACAGACGGCGTGCGGAGTTAAGAGTCGGGTGCTCGTAGATCGCTCGCGTGAGCGTGAAGCCATCGACATCGAACGTGAGGTCCGGCAGCGGTGGCGGCGGCTCTACGGGTTCGACCGATTCCTCAACCTCTCCTGAAGCTTCGGACTCCGGATCCGATTCATCCGAAGACAGATCTTCATCGAACATCGTCGGCTGTACCGGTTCTGGAAGCTCTGGCGCCGGAGGTCGGAAGTCCAGGTTCTGCAACTCCGGATCGGTGAGCAGTTGAAGCGTTACCGCCTCTGACAGACCCAGGGTGCGAAGCGCGGCGATAACGTCCGCAAAGTCACGAACCGGCGACATGATGCCGCCGAGCGGTCCGCCCTTGAACGCAACCGAATCATCGACCTGCGATGTGACGGACAACTTTGAATACACCCGTGACGCAAGCCAGCGGTCCAGTTCGTCATCCGAGAACAGCCAGGAGGATGCCCGGCCCCGGGAGGCTTTGTACAGGGGCGCCTGTGCGATGTACAGGAAGCCTCCACTGATGAGTTCCGGCAGATTGCGGAAGAAGAACGTAAGCAGCAGGGTACGGATGTGCGCCCCGTCCACGTCCGCATCGGTCATGATGACCACGCGGTGATACCGGAGCTTGGACTGGTCGTAATCCTCACCGATGTTGCACCCGAGCGCCGTGATCATCGTACGAATCGTCTCGCTCTCGATCATCCTTTCGAACCGGGCCTTCTCCACGTTGAGGATCTTGCCCCTCAGAGGCAGGACGGCCTGGAATCTACGATCGCGGCCCTGCTTCGCCGATCCGCCGGCCGACGGTCCCTCGACGATGTACAGCTCGCTCAAGGCCGGGTCTTTCTCACTGCAGTCGGCGAGCGTGCCCGGGAGTGAACCGCCGTCCATGGCGTTCTTGCGCAGGACGAGATCGCGCGCCTTCTTGGCCGCCGCGCGAGCGCGGGCGGCTGTGGTCGCCTTTTCAAGGATCTTCTGGGCGTCTATCGGGTTATCTTCCAGGAACTCCGAAAGGCGTTTGCCGACGACGGCCTCGACGGCTCCCTTGATCTCAGGATTTCCGAGACGGCCCTTTGTCTGGCCCTCAAACTGCGGGTCGGTCAGCTTTACGCTGATGACGCTGAGCATGCCCTCACGGACATCCTCGCCGGAGAGGTTTGGCGCATCATCTTTCAGGAACTTGCTCTTGCGGCCGTAGTCGTTCAGGACGCGTGTAAGCGCAGAACGGAAGCCGGTGACGTGGCTGCCGCCGTCGGTTGTGTTGATGCAGTTGGCGAACGACAGGCAGTTCTCGACGAAAGACTCGTTGTACTGGAACGCTACTTCTACCTGTGCGCCATCCACGGTCTCCCGCGTGTAAACTATGTTGTCGTGGATGGCCCCTCGTTTGCGGTTCATCGTCCGCACGAAGCTTTCCACCCCGCCGTCAAACAGGTAAGACACCTCGTTGTGCGGCCAGAGTTCCTCATGGAAATCAGAGCGGAAACGGATGCTGAGACCCTGGTTGAGGTAGGCCATCTCTCGGAACCGGTTCGAGATAGCGTCGTAGTCGTACGTGAGCTCCTCAAACGTGCCCATGTCCGGGCTCCATGTGACCGTCGTTCCGGTGCCCTTCGGGTCGGTGCTGATCTGTGGTCGCGAAACCAGTTCGGTCACGGGGGCGCCGAGTGAGTATTCCTGCCGGTACACCTTGTTGCCTCGACGTACCTCCACGATGGTGGTCTTCGAGAGGGCGTTGACGACGGACGCGCCGACGCCGTGCAGGCCGCCGGAGACCTGGTACGACTTGCCGCCGAACTTGCCACCCGCATGGAGGGTGGTCATGACGGTTTCGACGCCGGTCTTGCCGGTGGTTTCGTGCCTGTCGACGGGGATGCCGCGACCGTTGTCGATGACGGTTACTGAACCGTCCCCGTGGATGGTGATGTCTACGTGGTCGCAGAAACCTGCCATCGCTTCGTCAACGGAGTTGTCTACGATCTCCCAGATGAGGTGTTGCAGACCGGACGGGCCGGTGCTGCCGATGTACATTCCGGGGCGAAGCCGTACGGCTTCTAGACCTTCTAGGACTGTGATATCGGAGGCGTCATAACTATCCGGGTTGACCGGGGCCTGTGCCATCGAGTCTCCTTAGCGATCGTTGGGCGCGCTCTTCAGAACCCCGGGGCGAGAATCCGGGGCGAAAATGGACGCGTGACGTTTCTGATGAGGGCGGTGTTTATGAGGTGTCGGTTTCCGGATCAGAGCCGCATCGCGGAGTATCCAGCCCTTCGGGCGGACGCTCGCGCGCGCTTGTGCCTTATCCCCGGTGCGCAACCGTTCAATCGTAACACAAACGTAGAGACGAATCAAAAAATAGCCCCATCATTTCGCCCGTTATTTGGGCCGTAAACAGGGTCTGGAAAGGGCCATATTTTGCATGAATGACCTGATCGTCATCGGAGGCATCAGCGGGTACCTGATCGTGGTCAATATGTGGTCCGCGGCACTTGTCTGGTGGGATAAGCGTCACGCCAGACTCGGTGGACGACGTATTCGAGAACGTACGTTGTACCTGTCTGCCTTCTTTGGAGGCTTCTTCGGTGGAGTCTGGGCGATGCGTGGTCTGCGCCATAAAACCGTGAAAAGTGCGTTTATCTGGCGTTACGCTGTCGCCGCAGTGGCACATCTGTCTATCTGGGGCGTTGCTATCTGGCTGGCCCTTTAAGAGCGCTTCTGGAGCGTCAACAGAGACAGATTCCTGTGCGGGGATATAATCACCCCGCTTTGCGGGGGTATCCGGCCCCGAATTTAGCCAGTAACAGACCGGATTTCGGCAGACTTCCCGATAAGATCCCGAGAACATCCCGAGAACATCCCGAGAACATCTCAAAAACATCAAGGTAAGCACAACCTTTCAAAGCGCCTGAGGAGGCACTCCCTTGGCCATCGATAAAGATCTCCTGATGCTGATGCTCCGGCGCATGTGGACGATTCGTCACTTCGAGGAGACGGTGATCGAAATTTACGCCAAAGGGGAGTTCGGCGGCGCCGCGCACCCGTATATCGGTGAAGAGGCTGTTGCCGTCGGGGCGTGTGTCGCCATGAAGGACACGGACTACATCGCCGGCAACCACCGCTCGCACGGTCACCCGCTGGCGAAGGGCGGAGACCCAAAGCGCGCCATGGCGGAGCTGCTTGGCCGTGTGGATGGCTACTGCAAAGGCAAGGGCGGCTCGATGCACCTTGCCGACTTCTCGATCGGGATTCTCGGCGAGTCCGGGATTCTTGGCTCGTCTCTCCCGGTTGCTACCGGTGCGGCGCTGGCGTCCAAGATCAAGGGCGAAGACTTTATATCGGCGGTGTTCTTCGGCGATGGAGCTTCGAACCAGGGCGCATGCCACGAGTCGATGAACCTGGCGTCCGTCTGGAAATTGCCGATCATCTTCATCTGCGAGAACAACCAGTACGCCGTAACGACATCGTACCGGGACACGGTTGCGGTGGAGCATGTGTCCGACCGCGCAAGCGCCTACAACATGCCTGGCGTGCTCGTAGACGGCCAGGACGTGGTCGCTATGTATGAGGCCGTCAGCGTGGCTATCGACCGGGCCCGGGCGGGTGATGGGCCGAGTCTGATAGAGGGCCTCACCTACCGGTACGAAGAGCACTCGCTGGGTCTTGGACGGATTCGCCGTGGCGAGTATCGGTCGGAAGAGGAGATCGAGTCGTGGCGGCAACGTGACCCGATTAAGATCCACGAAAAGCGTCTGGTTGAACAGGGAATCGCATCGCAGGAAGAGTGCGATGCGGTGCGGGATGAGGTCAGAAAAGAGATCGATGAGGCGCTTGAATTCGCCCGAAACAGCCCGTTCCCAGAACCCGAAGCACTGTTTGAGGACATGTTTGCGGACCCGATACCGCAGCCGTAGTCGGCCCCAATAACGCCCAATATTTCAGGGTAAGCCGTCAATTTTCCGGGTGCGACCGGACGTAAAGCGAGTTTTTAGACCGTGCCAGAAACAGTATTTGTAAACGCAATCAACGAAGCGCTCCACGAAGAGATGCAGCGGGACGAGTCGGTCTTCATCATGGGCGAGGACATCAGGCGCTCGATCTACGGGGCGACGATGGGACTCCTTGAGGAGTTCGGCGAGAAGCGTGTGCTGGACACTCCACTGTCCGAGAACGCGTTCTTTGGCGCCGCCGTTGGGGCCGCGGCCGTTGGCTTGAGGCCGATTGTTGAGACGCTGACGAGCTTCATGTGGGTCGCGATGGACCAGCTCGTGAGCCAGGCCGCGAAGATGCGCTACATGTTCGGCGGACAGGTCAATCTGCCGGTGGTGTACCGGGCAACGATGTACTACGGCAGCGGCTCGGCGGCGCATCACTCGGACCGCTCGTACCCGATGTTCATGAACATGCCCGGACTCAAGATCGTCGTGCCATCGAACCCGGCGGACATGAAGGGCCTCATGAAAACGGCGATCCGAGATAACGACGTGGTGATCATGTTTGAGGACGGGACATTGTTCGGTAGCCGCGGCGAGGTGCCGGCGAATGAGGATCTGCCTAACGGCGAGTTGCTCATCCCGTTCGGTGTGGCGAACACGCTGCGCGAGGGAACCGATGTGACGGTGGTGGCGATTGCCGGTTCCGTGCCGCACGCGATGGCCGCAGCGGAGGAGCTTGAGGCTGATGGCATATCGGTCGAGGTGATCGACCCCCGAACGCTTGTGCCACTGGATAAGGCGACCATCCTGGCGTCCGTCGAGAAGACGAGCCGGCTAGTGATCGCAGATCCGGCGCACAAGGTGTGCAGCGCAGCGTCCGAGATCGCATCTATCGTGGCCGAAGAGGGCTTCTGGTCGCTGCAGGCGCCGATCATCAAAGTGGCCTCAGAGCAGGTCCACATCCCATACAGCCCCGCGCTGGAAAAGCTGGTCTATCCGACGAAAGAGAAGATCATGACAGCGGTGAAGCGGACGCTGGAGTAGTCTCCGGCGTCTTTGTATGATCTAAACGGGACTCCTGGGCCGGTTATCAAAGCCGTGCACTGGGGTCCCGTTGTTAGTTTGGTTTTAGAACGGAGCGCCCTTTGAAGCCGGAGCTTGAGAACTGCAAGGCCCTTACGTTTGATCTGTTTGGGACTGTGCTGGACCTTGGTGGCAGTTTGACGCCGTTTATCGGCGAGTTTCTGACGGCGAAGGGGTCAGATGCTGATCCGGCGGAGTTCTGGGCGCAGTGGCGGTATCGGCAGCGGATTGAGCAGTACCAGGACAACATTGTCGATCTTGGTCACTCTGGCTATCTCGAGGTCGCTCGACGGGCGTTTGCCTATGTCCTCGGGTTGAATAACTTGGAAGCGAGCCGGGACGAGATCAAGGATTTCATGGTCGCCTGGCAGAGTCTTTCGCCGTTTCCGGAGGTTGTTGCCGGGCTTGAACGCCTGAAGACTCGATTCAAGCTTGTTGCGCTTTCAAATGGCGAGCCGGATTTTCTTGCCCACCTCGTGAAGAATCGCATCAAGTGGGACTTTGATGACGTTATCTCGGTACAGGTCGTGGGCGCGTTCAAGCCGCATCCGGGCGTTTATCGACGGGCGGCGCACATTCTCGGACTTGAGATCGGCGAGTGCTTGATGGTCTCGGCGAACTCGTTTGACGTGATGGGCGCGAGAGCATGTGGCATGCGGGGGGCGTTTGTTAATCGATACGCGCTGCCGTACGAGGACTCGCCGCACGTGCCGGACATCACAGTGACCAACTTCACGGAGCTTGCGGACTCGCTGCTGGCTTAGGGGCGTGGTCGACTGACGGACCCTTCGAGAGCCTCAGGGTGGGTTTTGCAGCTTTAAGGCTGGATGGCTTGTGAGCCTTGGAAGTTAGATAACGCGCTGGCGTCATGCCGCTTTTTAAGCGGCACACCCCTCACCCCAGCCCTCTCCCGACCGGGAGAGGGGGAGACGCAGACGCGCTGTAGGGCCTCAAGGGCGCGTGTTTGTTTGACGGACCCTTCGAGAGCCTCAGGGTGGGTTTTGGGGTCTCAAGGGTGGGTTCTAGGTCCGGATTGCGTCGGCGCGTATAACGAGCCGATTGGTTGGAGACCGGGGGGTTGTCCTCCCTCACCCTTTGTGCGTTTGGCGTCTCCCACCGGGAGAGGGGGCCAAGACAAGCCCCGGTGCTAGCCGGTTAACCCAGGTATCGCGCGTCCAGCGGCGTCTCTTTGTAACCATCGCCGTCTCGTTCTACTCGGTATGCCCGGCAGTCCGGGTCCTGCGTGACGATCTCGTGCAGCTCGTCGCCTATGTAGTGGACCGCACAGTTGTCGTCCGTGGCGATCCCGTCCGAGACCTCGCCTGAAGCGA
>SMVA01407187.1_pt1 | contig 12683 bp, 12 predicted proteins | sample 2456451 | NCBI WGS metagenome assembly SMVA01 (sample SAMN11095933, study PRJNA526329) | marine sediment metagenome | biome: Marine sediment; feature: Surficial sediment; material: Deep marine sediment; isolation source: Hadal surficial sediment | place: Pacific Ocean | collected 2014-05 | depth...
ACCAGGCACCGTGGGTGCCTAGGGCGCCATCAACCTGGCGCTTGATCGAGCGCACGCTCAGGAAGTCGTTGTCGTCTGCCGGCATCAAATAATGCTCTAACAACTCCGCCATCTCTGCGTTGCTTTGACCGCGCACCATGACGTACAGGCGAACTGGCAACGCACCTTCGCGTTCCAGCAAGCGAAAGAAGTCGATCTGCTCGAAACTGGCGCCCGCATCGTGGAAGGAAGTAATTCCATTGCGCAGCGCCGCCTCGCCAGCCAGGTAAACGCGCTCGCGAAGCAAAATTTCTGTCTGCTGCGGCGACATCTCATCGGCGTGTTCACGTAGTGCATTGCGGACGGACCGTTGCGCCGACTCCCGCAAAAGGCCGGTCGCCTTACCGTCCGCCGCACGCACGATCGTGCCGCCCTCCGGGTCGGGCGTTTCATCATCAATTTCCGCTGCTGCGAGTGCAACTTCGTTCGCAAACGCCGCATGGCCACTTGCGTGTCCGAGCAAGACCGGGTTGTTCGGCGACACTCTATTGAGAGTATCGTTTCGCGGCACGCCGTCGACCGAGTCTTCAGGAACGCTCTGCCACTTTTCCTGATGCCATCCCCGGCCCAGTATCCAGTCGCCCGGCTTCGCTTTGTCCGCAGCAATGGCTACCATCGTTACGATCTCGCCCCAGCTTTTTACCCTGGAGAAATCGAGTATCTGCTGCGACTCGCCAAAACCAAGAAAATGACCATGGCCCTCTATAAAGCCCGGCATGGCAAAGCGGCCGTCCAGTTCGATGACTTTTGTATCCGGCCCAATAAAAACTGCAATTTCGTCGTCGGTGCCGATAGCTGATATTTTGCTGCCAGTGACGGCAATTGCCTCAGCTTGACCGATTTGCGGATCCACGCTTGCAACCGTGCCACCGCGCAGAACCAGGTCGGCAGCCGCCACTTCCTCGCGGCTCTCATCCACCTCAGGCGGTGCATTGCACGCTGCAAGCGACCCCAGACAAGCAATTGCCAACAAACACCTGATCACGAGACTCTCCTGTAGCAAGCAGCGCTCACTTTCGCACCGTGGAAAAGCCAATGCAATGCGGTTGCAGCATTAATCGCTCCGGCGCGGAGGTCATGATATATAATCCTGCACCGTCGGCTAAGGACCGGCGATTGTTTAAAGGCAGAACCGGAGCAAAGAATTGAAGCGCGATCAGAAATTTTTCGACATGTACTCACTCGTCATCGGCGGCCTCGCGATATTTACGCTGGCCATTTTCGTGCTGGCGATGAAGATGTCGGACCTCACACAGGGTATCTACACGTCCGACGTCGAAGAATATCGGGATGCCATAAATGCACGCCTGAAACCTGTCGGCCAGATCTATTTGCCAGGTGATGACCTTCCTGTTGATACGCCTTCAGTCTCGCCTGTTGAAGAGGCAGCCCCCGTGAGTACAACGCTCTCCGGGGCACAGGTTTACAACAAAGCTTGCAACGTTTGCCATGGCAATGGCATTGGCAATGCTCCTATGCTGACGAATGCGGCAGACTGGCAACCTCGCATAGCGCAAGGTGTTGACACCCTGAAAGAACATGCGATCAATGGCTTTGGCGGATCCGCCGGATTCATGCCACCGAAAGGCGGCAACGCATCGTTGTCCGACGCGGAAGTACATGCCGCTGTGGAGTATATGATCGCGGAAGCGAGTAAGAATTAACTATTCGCTCATTAGATGAGCGACCATCAAGGCCTTCGCTGGCTCTCCAGATAGCGCAACGACAGCGCTTCGCCAACATGCTCTGTTTCAATTACGTGCACGCCGGCGAGATCAGCAATTGTTCGTGACACTCGCCAGATTCGATGATGCGCACGAGCGGACATGGCGAACGTGTCCATCGCCTTTTCAAGCAACTCCCAACTGGCATCGGTGGCGACACAAGCTTGCTGCAGGCGATTGCCTTCAAGCAAAGCATTGCTACTTTGGTTGCGCAACTGCTGTATCGCTCTTGCTGCCAAGACCCGTTGCCTGACGATCTCGCTGGATTCTTCCAATGGTGCGCTCGGTCGCAACGATTGTTTTGGCGGCCGCTGTACCGACACCTGAATGTCGATCCGATCCAGCAAAGGGCCTGAGATTTTGCCACGATAATGGCTAACGCGGTCGGCGCTGCAGCGGCAATTGGCATCCGGGTCGCCGAGATAGCCACAAGGGCAGGGATTCATTGCTGCGACCAATTGAAACCGGGCGGGGAAGTCCGCCTGTCGACTGGCTCGCGATATAGTGATGCAACCGGTCTCCATCGGCTCGCGCAAGACCTCCAGGACATGTCGGCTGAACTCCGGAAGCTCGTCGAGGAATAACACACCGTTATGAGCGCGGGAAATTTCGCCAGGCCGCGGATCTGAGCCACCCCCGACAAGCGCCGCTGCCGAGGCCGTGTGATGCGGGCTGCGAAAGGGCCGTCGGCCCCACGCGGCAATGTCGAGCGACCGGCCAAGAATAGAATCGATCGCCGCCGTCTCCATTGACTCATCGACCGTCATGGGTGGCAGAATGCCGGGCATGCGTTTTGCAAGCATGCTCTTGCCGGTTCCGGGCGGCCCGCTGAGCAAGATATTGTGTCCGCCGGCTGCCGCGATCTCTAATGCGCGTTTCGCCTGATGCTGACCACGAACGTCTGCGAGATCCGGATAGTCGGCTTCTACTTGTGCCAGACCCGTTTGAGCATGACGCTCGGTCACTTGGGTACCGTTCAGGTGTTCGCTGACCTGGCGCAACGTTTTTGCGGGATATACGGCCGCACACGAAAGCGTAGCCTCGTCAACATTACCCTCGGGAACAAATAGCGGCGTGTTTGAACTCGCCGCGCGCAACGCTGAGGGCAGGATTCCGGCCACATTACGTATATCACCATTCAAAGCCAGCTCACCATAGAATTCATAACGAGCAGCGGCTTCGGCGGGAATACTGTCGCTGGCGACAAGAATTCCCAACGCAATTGGCAGATCAAAACGTCCGCCGTACTTGCGCATATCGGCGGGCCCCAAGCTGACGATTATTCGCTTTTGTGGAAAATCGAAACCGGAACTCTGGAGCGCACCGCGAACCCGGTCCTTACTTTCTCGCACTGCTTTTTCCAGCATGCCAACAATAGCGAATGTCGGCAGCCCCCCTGCCAGAAATACTTCAACTGTCACCGGCGGCGCATTGACCCCAAGCTGCGCCCGGCTCCTCAGAATTGCAACACTCACTTGTCTTCCTTGACGTCTGATGTTGTTTGGTCAATACGAAGTTCTATCGAACCTCACCCCTGCTAACGGCGATCAATCCTCTGGCTTTTTCTTCGCTGCCTTCTTTTTCTTGCGAGCGCTCGTCCCTGGTTTCGTCTCGACTGACTCAAGCCGCTTTTCCAGCGCTTCAAGTTTTCCCCGGGTTCGACTTAAGACCGCTTGTTGAACTTCAAATTCTTCGCGGCTGACCAGGTCGAGCTTGCCAAGACCCGAACGCAAAACAGACTGGAAGTTTTGCTCCAGATCATCACGTACGGACTTAAGCCCCTGCGGAACCACCTCGGCCAGCATTCTCGCGAGGTTTTCTATCATGTCGTTAGCCATGCCTACTTGATACCGCAGTCCGCCACAAAACGCCAGCCGTAGAAATACCCGTCTGCGTGCACTTTCTTAGCCTCCCCAAATTGATGCATTGAGACCAAAAGATGCACCGTGACGGTGCGCCAGCATTCCCGCATATTATTTAACAGGCGGATTTAATTAGACTTTTTTAAGTTGGCACGCTTGCTGCATTGTATTCAGGCACAAGATGCAACGCCGTGTTGGCAGCATTCGAACGACATGAGGACAGGCAAAATGAGACCGCTACGACTATTACTGATTTCTTCCCTGCTACTGGCAACGGCTTCGGCGAATGCCGACTGGTCAGCGAACTTCGGCTGGACCAGCGACTACTACTACCGGGGTATTTTTCAAAAGTCGTCATCTGCCTCCGCTGGTCTTGACTATGACAGCAACGGATTTTATGCCGGCACCTGGATCGCCGACGTAGACGGCGCATTCGGCGACGGCCTGGAGGTGGACGGTTACTTCGGCTACGGCGGTGCGGTTGGCGAGATTGGTTATGGCGTTGGCTTTACCGGTTACTACTACACAGGCGATTTCGACGACACCTACCAGGAAATTAACCTGAGCGGCAGTTACGGCTGGGTGAGCGTTGATGCCGCTATTGGTGAGTACAAGAATTTTGACGGGCCGACTCTGAACTATCAATTCTATTCTGTCACCGTCGAGAAGAACGGACTCTACGGCAAGTATGGAACGTTCCAGGACGAGGCGTCCGGCAGTTACTTTGAACTTGGTTACAGCACCACCGTCGCCGAAATTGATCTTGCAGTGTATTTGTTATCCGCCGACGAAGACCTGAGTGGCGGCAGCAGGAATGAATCACTTGTCTTTACCATCGGTAAATCTTTCGACCTGAATTAATCACTTAAGGGAACCGCAATGAAAATGATCACGGCTATCATCAAGCCATTCAAGCTCGACGACGTTCGTCAGGCAGTCGCCGACATCGGCATTCAGGGCATCACAGTAACCGAGGTGAAAGGTTTCGGACGGCAACGAGGACACACTGAGCTTTATCGTGGTGCCGAGTACGTTGTCGACTTTCTGCCCAAAGCCAAAATAGAACTTGCCGTCGCGGACGAAATTCTCGACCAGGTAACAGAGGCCATAGTGGAAGCGGCTCGCACCGGCAAAATTGGCGACGGAAAAATATTCGTTACTGACCTGATCCAGGCCGTTCGCATTCGCACCGGGGAAACCGGCTCGGAAGCGGTTTGAGCCATCACAAACTTTAGGGAGCTTCCAATGGAAGACGTAACACAAATTGCAGGGCGGCTTGTTGAACTCAGCTATGCCCTCGACACTTTTTATTTTCTGGTTATGGGCGCGCTGGTCATGTGGATGGCGGCTGGCTTTACGATGCTCGAGGCCGGTCTGGTAAGGGCCAAAAATACAGCTGAAATTCTCACCAAGAATGTCGGCTTGTATTCGATTGCCTGCATCATGTACATGCTGTGTGGATACACCATCATGTATCCGGGCGAGGTCGAAGGCGCAATATTCGCAAGCTTGGGCACCTTTGGTAGCGGCTTGCTGGGCAGCACTGACCACGTGGCGGCCGATGTCATCGCAAGCGGCGGCGAGACCTATTATTCAGGCTTGGCAGATTTTTTCTTTCAGGTCGTGTTCGTTGCGACCGCAATGTCCATTGTCTCCGGTGCCGTGGCCGAGCGCATGAAGCTCTGGTCATTCCTTATGTTTGCGGTCGTACTAACCGGCTTTATCTATCCGGTTCAAGGCTTCTGGAAGTGGGGCGGCGGCTGGCTCGATCAACTGGGCTTCCAGGACTTTGCGGGCTCCGGCGTTGTTCACCTTTGTGGTGCGGCGGCGGCTTTCGCTGGCGTTCTGTTGTTGGGCGCACGCAAAGGCAAATACGGATCGAAAGGCGAGATATTTGCGATACCCGGTTGCAACCTGCCGTTAGCAACGCTGGGTATGCTTATTTTGTGGCTCGGCTGGTTCGGCTTCAACGGTGGCTCTGAACTGAAAATGTCCGACGTTGGCGAGGCCAATGCTGTTGCATTGGTATTCGTCAATACGAACATGGCGGCCGCCGGCGGCCTGGTATTTGCGCTGTTGCTGTCGCAGTTCTGGTTCGGCAAAGCGGACCTCACCATGGCGTTGAATGGAGCACTGGCCGGTCTGGTTGCCATCACGGCAGAGCCGTTGGCACCAACACCGCTCGGTGCAACCCTGATCGGTGCGGTCGGCGGATTGCTGGTAGTTGGCTCAATCGTCACGCTGGACAAACTGAAAATCGACGATCCGGTTGGGGCTATTTCCGTTCATGGCATCGTCGGCATGTGGGGTTTGCTGGCTGTCCCCATTTACAACGAGAAGGCGAGTCTCGGCATTCAGTTTATCGGACTCGCATCCATATTCTTCTGGGTATTCCTTACCAGCCTGCTGGTATGGGCGGCGCTCAAATACACGGTCGGAATCCGCGTTGAAGCCGAACATGAATATGAAGGGGTGGACTTAAGCGAGTGCGGTCTCGAAGCCTATCCGGAATTTACCAACGCAGATTAGTTATGAAGCGGCATGCAAAGCGGGCATGGCGACATGCCCGCTTTTTTTCGTGATATTCGACACAAATACGGCTGTGATAAGCGTCACAACAATGCTGGAATCGGCATGATCTAATACATTATGGTTCAATGCCTCATTGACGAGGCATCCCGTACCGACGGGACCGACGACGAAGGATTGCGACAATGCGCTACTTTAATCTTACAGCCACACTGATCCTGTCAGTTGCCCTGGCAAGCGCCGCGACAGCCAGCGAAATTTACAAGTGGACAGACGAAGACGGCAACGTTCACTACACCGACAAACCGGTTGATGGCACCTTCGAGCATCTGAATATTGCCTCAAGATCGACAGACAATGAGAGCGTGCGCGCACAAACCCAGGCACGCCTCAGTCGCCAGAATGAAGCCGCGGAAGCGGCGGCGAACGCGCCGAAAGGGCCGACGGCAGAAGAGTTGCGTGCCGAGGCAAAAGAGCGGTCCGACAAATGCTCGATGTACCAGGCGCGCCTGACCAGGTTCACGCAATCAAGGCGCCTGTACCGTGAAGACGAAGACGGCGAGCGCGTGTATCTGGACGAAGCCGATACGCAAAAAACCAGGGACAAGACCGAACAACAGGTCCGCGAGTACTGTAACTAGTACTGCGACTAACGCAACGCCCGTCACTATTTGATAAATCCTCTTGCGGTACAATGCGCGATCACGCCTTAGGAGGATCGCATTGGCCTCTGACGCCCACAACGAAGACGCCCAGGCCTATCTGCCGGACTTCTGCGCTGCCGCCACGATTCTGGTAATCGTATTGGTCGCAGAACTGGTGGCGATCGTCCTCACCCTGGCTGCACACAGCGTTCCGGGCACCTTTCTCACCGAGCTGGCGAAGATGTCGATGCTCAGCCAATGGCTGGCCCTGCTCAGCGCTGCAACATTGTGTCGTTTGCGTCCGTGGCTGGAGTCATTCGGCGGCACACGTGCATTCGTCATCGCCTTTTTTCTGCTGCAACTGCTTTGCCTGGCGATGGCAGAAGTCACCTGGCAGGCGACTAGTAAATACGGGTTGTCCCTCATCATTGACGACAGTCATTCGGGCTTCATCTTGCGGACATTCGCTGTGAGTTCGATTATTGTCGCCCTTGGCATGCGTTACCTGTATGTCGCCAGCGAATGGCGTCGCAGCATCGTGCTGGAGGCGCAGTCTCGCATCTCTGCATTGAAGGCGCTGATACGGCCACACTTTCTATTCAACAGCATGAACACCATCGCATCCCTGACACGAACCGACCCGCGGCGCGCCGAGGAAGCGGTGGAAGACCTGGCGGATTTATTTCGCGCCAATCTGGGAGGCCAGAAGGATCGCACCACACTCAAGCAGGAATTCGAGGTTGCGGCGATTTATCAACGCATTGAAAAATTGCGCCTTGGCGATCGCCTCAAAGTACGCTGGGATATCAACGATCTTCCGATGCGCGCCCTGATACCCAGCTTGATCATTCAGCCACTGCTGGAGAACGCAATTTACCACGGCATCGAGTTATTGCCCGATGGCGGCGAAGTACTGGTAAGCGGCACACGTGATGGCGACAATATTCGCATTGAGATTTCCAATCCGGTCGTAGAAGGCAAACGAAGCGACAAAGACGGAAACAACATGGCGATGTCGAATATTCAACAGCGATTTGCGCTTGCCTACGGTGGCCGCGCATCTGTAATAGTGGAAAGCGGCGCGGAAGAATTTCGGGTGGTACTAACCTTTCCAAACGAAGAGAACGATTGATGAGGGTGCTGATCGTAGATGACGAGGCACCGGCAAGAGACCGGCTGCGTCAACTGCTTGAGGACGACCCACAGCACACGGTTGTTGGTGAAGCCGGTAATGGACAACAAGCAATCGATGTTGCCGCTGAAACCAAACCAGACGTCGTGTTACTGGATATTCGGATGCCGGGGCTGGACGGAATCGAGGTGGCAAGACATCTGAACTCGCTTGAAAATCCGCCGGCCGTAATATTTGCGACCGCTTACGATGAGTACGCGATCGACGCATTTGAGGCGAATGCGGTTGGCTATGTACTGAAGCCTGTCCGACGCGAGCGGCTGGAGAAAGCGCTGCAACAGGCTGCGCGAATCAACTCGAGCCTGATCAATGACATTGCTGACATGCCCGGCCTTGACAGCCGACGCAATCATATCTGCGCCAGGGTTCAGGATCAGCTCATACTCATCGAACTCGATAACATCAGCCGCTTTCACGCCGACCAGAAATACGTGCGTGTTCACCACAGCGGTGGTGAGCACCTGATAGACGAATCACTTAAAGCCCTCGAGAGTGAGTTTCGCGACCGATTTGTACGAATTCACCGCGGTGCGCTGATCGCGGTATCGCACATAGACGCAATACGAAAAACGTCAGACGGGCAGATGATAGTGGCATTACGAGGTGCACCGGAGGACACGGATAGCCTTATAATCAGTCGCCGGCATTTGGCCGATGTCAAACGCCGATTAAAAGGAGCTTGAATTTCAGTGCATCTGAAGATTGCTACGCGCAAGAGCGAGCTGGCCCTGTGGCAGGCCAGGCACGTTGCCGAAAAACTTGAATCTCTCGACGAGGTAGAACACGTCGAGTTGCTGCCGATGACCACGCGCGGCGACGATATTCTCGACCGAAGCCTGCAGCAAATTGGTGGCAAAGGCTTGTTCATCAAGGAACTGGAGGATGCTTTGCAACAAGGACGTGCGGATATTGCTGTGCATTCGATGAAGGACGTGCCCGCGGATATGCCCGGCGGGTTTTGCGTTGCCGCCGTACTGGAGAGAGATAACCCTTTCGATGCGCTGGTAACCTCGGACAACCGGGGTCTGGACTCGGTACCGCAAGGCGGCACCATTGGCAGCTCGAGCCTGCGTCGGCAAGCGCAGATATGCGCGTTGAGGCCCGACATCACGGTCAAACCTCTCAGGGGAAACGTCAATACGCGGCTGGCCAAATTGCAGCTCGGTCAATTTGACGCGATCATTCTTGCCAGCGCCGGACTGGAACGACTTGGCATGTCGTCAAAAATTTCTGAAGAATTTACAGCGGAGCAAATGCTTCCGGCTGCCGCGCAGGGCGTACTCGGTATCGAATGCCTGCAAAGCAATGATGAGCTACGCGAACTGTTAAGCCGCCTTGAGCACGACGCAACGAAAACAACGACGATCGCTGAAAGAGCGGTTGCGCGTGCGCTGGAAGCATCCTGTCAATCGCCGGTCGCAAGTTTTGCGATAATTCAAGGCGATGAATTAATGCTGCGGGCACTGGTTGCGTCCATAGATGGCAAGACAATCTTAAGTGAATCGGCAACAGCCAAGCTGGGCGAGGCCAATGCTCTCGGTATCCAGGTGGCGGAGCGCTTGCTCGAGCGTGGCGCAGGCGATTTGCTTACACAGTGAAGCATGCGCTGACAGGAATCGGCATCCTCGTCACCCGAGCGCGTGAGCAAAGTGGCGAATTGACCAGGGCATTAACCGACGCTGGCGGCAAGGTCTTTGAAATGCCGGCCATTGAGATAATCCCGAACGATGCCGATGCTGTACTCGCACAGGCCAGCGCGCAGCCGCCGCCGGACATTGTTATTTTTGTCAGCCGAAATGCAGTGTTGTTTGGTGCACCAGCCACTCGTCGGGTCGCATCGGCGACCACAAGAATAGCCGCGATCGGCAGCGCTACGCGATCCGCCCTCAAAGAGGCCGGCTTCGAGATTCACATATGTCCCACTGACAAGTTTGATAGCGAACACTTACTCGAGCATGCGGAACTGCTTGACGTTACCGGCAAACAAATATTGATAGTACGCGGAAGCAGTGGCCGTGAATTATTGGCCACGACACTCACCGAGCGCGGTGCAACTGTCCGCTATCTGGCCACGTATGAACGGAAAACAGCGGAAGTAGATCCGGACACCTTGCGCAAAATTGGCGCCATATGGCGGGAAGGGCTCATCAACGTCGTTGTCGTCATGAGTGTTGACTCGTTAAAGAGCCTGTTGCAGATTCTGCCGCCTGAGGACCACCAGTTAATGCGGAAAACACGACTGGTTACGCCCAGCAAACGTGTGATACAAACGGCGGCAGAAGCGTTGCCCGGCATTAGCACCGTGCTGGCTGAAAGCCCGCTGGCCAAAAGCCTGGTCAACGCCATTAATCAATAACCACAGTATCGTATTATGAGCGAATTATGAGTAATCGAAGCGACGAGCTTGAGGACAAGATTGCGGACGATAAGGCTAGCGGCGCCGGCTTGTCAGATGCCGAGTTTCCCGACGTTGACGAGGCCATTCGCATTGAGGAGCCCAAACCGCCCCGAGCGCCGGTTCGCCTCGCGATGCTGGCAATCGCCCTTTCGATCACAGCACTCGTCGGCGTCGCCTGGGTTGTGTTGATGCCGACTCCGCAGCCGCAACAGGCCGACACCACCGTCGTTGATGCTCTCACCGGCAGGCTTCAGTCCGGCGAAGATACGGTTCGCCGTCTGCAACAGCGATTGAACGGGCTTAGCAATCGTAACGACGCCGTCGCAAAGAGCATGGACGATTTTCAGCAACAACTGAATCAGCGGCTCAAGAGACAATTGGAGGTATTCGAGTCACTACCCGGGCGTATGAGCAATGTCGAGAGCTCGATGTCTGCGATCCAGGGTATATCAACCGGAGTACGCGACAGCTGGCTATTGGCTGAGGCCGAATATTACATGCAGATCGCAAACGCCCAGCTGCAGCTGGCCGGCAATCCTCACCTGGCACGGCTTGCCTTGTTGCAGGCGGACGACCGTATTCGCCAGCTTGCGAATCCTGCGCTGACAAACGTGCGGCGGGTTCTTGCCGACGAATTGCAGGCGCTTGAGTTTATCAGCCGGCCCGATATCCAAGGCGTTACGCTGACTCTGGCCAGTCTGGCCAGGATCGTTGATTCACTCCCTTTACAGCAGGAAATCGAATTGCCCGCAGACGAACGGCCGCAAATTCAAGCTGAGTTAAGCGGCATGGAGCGAGCGATGGCGTCACTGAGAAGTACCATCAGTGACGTGGTCTCGGTTCGCCGCACCGATGAAGCCGTGCGCCCGTTAATCGCACCTGAATCTGCCTATTTTCTGCGCGCCAATCTTTCACTTCAATTGCAGATCGCACGCCTTGCCTTGTTACGCGGCGAGCGCGCGGCCTTTCAACAAAGCCTGGACGATACCGACAGGTGGTTAGGTGAATACTACGACACCGACTCGACCAGGGTAATGAGTGCCAGGCAGACAATTGCCGAAGTCCGCGAATCTCTGTTTGAAATCGAGATGCCCGATATATCAGAGTCGCTTCGATTGTTGCGGCAATTCAATTCGCTCTCGACCAACTTAGAAGAGACAGCCGCACCCACAAGGGCTGAGCCCACGCAATGAAGTTTGGACTGATCGTCATCGCCACACTGGTGGCCAGCGCATTTGCAGCTAATTTCCTGCTGCTCGACCCGGGCTATGTTGTCATCAGTTTTCACGGCTACCTGATCGAAATGTCGGTACCGGTTCTGATCGCCTTGATACTGTTCCTGCTGGTTCTCATCTGGTTGATCCTGAAGTTGATCAGGGCGCCCCGACGACTCGGCGAAGTGGCTGGCCGGTACCGTAGCGGGCAGAGTGGCAAGCGCTTGACCAGGGGCATGATCGAGATCGCCGAGGGCAACTTCGCCAAGGGCGAAAGGCTGCTGGCACGCACGGCTCATCGCAGTGATGCACCGCTTTTGAATTACTTGCAAGCAGCCAGAGCGGCACATTTACTCGGCCACGATGAGCGTCGAGACAACTGGTTGCGACAGGCATACGAACAAATGCCAGAGGCTGCAAACGCAGTATTGCTAACCCAGGCCGAACTGCAACTTGACCAGGAGCAACACGAACAGGCGCTCGCAACGCTCAGAAAAATTGAAGAAAACACACCAAACCACGGCCGTGCGTTGTTGTTGCTTGGCCGCTTGTATTACCGCCTTGAAGACTGGGATCATCTGGGCGAGTTACTGCCCAAATTGAAAAAGCACACGCGAATGGTTCCCGCAACGCTTGAAGAGTGGCTTTATCGGGTACACAGCGAAAAACTGATGCGCTCGGCCGATGGCAATACTGTCGCCATTACCTGGCAAGCAATTCCCCGGGCCGATCGCAAGAATGACGCCTTGCGCGAGATTTATTTCGCCAGCCTGATCCGCACGGGCATGCATGAAAAGGCGGAAAAAGAACTGGCGCAGGAGTTGAAACGAAACTGGCGCGGCCCGCTGATCAGGCTTTACGGGCTGGTTGAAGGCCCGGACGTTACGCGCCAGTTAAAACGCGCCGAGTCCTGGCTTCGCGATCGTGGGGAGGACGCGGAGCTGTTGCTTGCATCCGCGCGCCTTTGTTTGCGAGCGGAACTGTGGGGCAAGGCACGCTCCTACCTTGAAACCGTCATTGCCATTCGACCGTCGCCCGAAGTTTTCAAGGTTTACGGCCTGTTGCTAAGTCAGCTTGGCGA
>SMVA01000555.1_pt1 | contig 12682 bp, 10 predicted proteins | sample 2456451 | NCBI WGS metagenome assembly SMVA01 (sample SAMN11095933, study PRJNA526329) | marine sediment metagenome | biome: Marine sediment; feature: Surficial sediment; material: Deep marine sediment; isolation source: Hadal surficial sediment | place: Pacific Ocean | collected 2014-05 | depth...
ACTTGAACAAGTGAGAATGCTTAGGACAAATTATAGTATTCTTTACATGACTGTTAAAATAAAAGTCAATCTAACGGTTCACAGAATATAATTTTCTTTTGTCCATCTGGTAGAGTTTTTGATTTTTTACCTTCATCCCAAGACGGAAATTGATGATAATCAGCCGTAACTCCGTCTTGGTTAATTGTTAAAATTGCATAGCCGTGATTATAATATCCATTATCCATTTCTCCCTGCTCTATGCCTAATCTATGGTGTGGAGGGCCAAGTTCTTTTATCATTCCTTTTAATTTGACTTTGTAAGGTGAATCTACTTCTTTGTTTTCCTCATAGCCACTACATCCAATTAATCTACCTCTTTGCAAGCCCAAATTTTTATCAAATATAATCATATTATGTTCATGTCCCCAATACCAAGCCAAAATTTTTGAAAAATCATTCTCAAAAATTGATAAGAGTTTTTCATTTTTCCATTGATCTTTACCTGAAAGTTTTCCATTAATTGCATCATTATATGAAAACAATTGATGATGTGATAGAAGGATTGTTTTTCCTGAGAAATTTTTCATTTTATCTCTTACCCATTCTTCTTCACTCGGAACAAGACCTGGTCCTACATTCCAGGGATTGATCAGATTTGCAGGATTATGGTCATTTCTACCTGTATCAATTCCAAGTATCTGTAATTTTTCATTTACTCGCAAACAAAAATAACTTGCACTTTGTTGGTAACCAATTTCCTTCAATTTTTTGTTCAAATTTTTGGTCAATTTTTTGTTCAAATTGTTGTTCACTTTATCAAGTAAAGGAAAAAACTCACGACCTGAAGAATAGTAATCATGATTGCCAGGAATCATCAAAAATAAAATGTCTTTACCATTAATTTCATCGTTGATGATTTTGAATATTTTTTCACATTCTTTTTTTGTACATGAATAATAAATATCACCAAGATGTACTATCACGTTGACCTTATTTTGAACCATTTCCTGTAACAGAGCTTGACAATCACTTGTACCAGTTCCCCAATCTGCCATCAAACCTATTCTTATTGTTTGTTCTTCTGGTGGTTTTACTGGTGGTTTTACTGGTGGTTTTACTGATGGACTAATATCAATAACTGAATAATTTATGTTGCCCTTACCTTGAATTTTCCAGTCTCGATATTCTATCTGACCTAAATATCTAAAATAATATTCTAGATATGTCTCTTCGCAGTGAATAACCCATTTTGAATAAGGATCTGTTCCATAAAGTCTATTATGTTCTTCTTCTAATTTTTTTGACAGGTCATGGTTTTTTTCTAATTTTGCATTTGCAATACTAAATCTCAAATGTGAAAAATACTTTAGACTTTCAAGTGTATCTTTCTCTAGTGTTTTTGGTATGGAATCAAAATTAATTTTAGAAATGGTTTTTGGTTCTACGATTTCATCTCCTTTGTCTACTGCAATGACATGCTCTGTTGCAGCCTGCATCAATGGATGTTTGAGAATATCTGTTGTGGGGTGTTCTTTTCTAATTGTTTCAGCTACTGCTGATTGCCATAATGCTAAATTGCGTCCAGTAACTGTTTTGAATCTGGCATTATGCACAATACTTTGTTATAGTGTATATTAATAACATTTTAAAGAAATTCATATCTAAACGGCTTAATAAATTCAGACAAATCAAGTTGAAAATTTAAGAATTAAATAGATTGATCTAAGTTAGACTCTAAGTGAAGTAATGAAATATTGCCATTAGTAACAGATTTTGTTAATGACTTCAATTTTATATTGTCCTCAAACTACACACATAATTGTACATCAGGATATTTTAGATAAATCTGATTACAATGTTATCAAATACATTGAATTTAATCCCCTCAAGTCAATTTCTCATCTTGTTTCATAATTGAAATCACGTGGTTTGAAATTTCATTAAAGGGTAAACTGTAATTGTTAGTGAATCACGTCTCAACTTTAATTCACCTTTAAAATTTGTGATCTGTCAAGTGAGTTTGTTTAGAAGTTTATTACAATAGTAACCATCAGATAGTTCTTCCCAAAATCAGAAATATTTATTACTAACTTATCATATTATGCATTTAATAATCTAATGACTGACTCAACAGTTCCACCAAAATATTCTCCCAAGGTTCTCACAAAGCCGATAGATTATGGAGTCCTAAAGCAACTTGAGGGAACGTGGGTTAACTTTAACCCTAAAAATAACAAAACGGGTTTGGGAATGTTTACCATTTGCATGCCATCCCCTGGTTCTAACCCCGAAACAATTCTCGGAAAGTTTCACTTTCTATGCGAAAATTATACTGAGGAACTCACTTTCAAACTGGTTCCAGGTGGCGTTCGTAATCGTGGAGGCACTAATGAGCAGTTTTGTGGAGCAGTAAAGTACGACCAGAGTATTCAAGACTTGAATGGTAATGGTCTCCACGAGGAAAATGGAATGTACCTTTGGCTTGACAACTTGTACAATCATCCTGCTGATGCTGAGTCTATCATGACTGATATTGGATACCCTGAACTCTCTTCAGGTGATGGGGCAAATGGCCCTAACTACGTTTCAACATACTCCATATCCCGTAGTGGCACAATACCTCATGGCAGCACCATTTTACTGTTAGGGAAGTATTCTGAGAAAAATGGAAAACCTGAGTTTCCACAAGGCATTGCCGCCTGGGAACCTGATTTCCTTTCCATATCTCCTAGTATGGGACTAGCAGGTACAAAACTAGATGGTCCAATAAATCTTGATAAACCTGCACCTGCTTGGGTACACGACTCTAGTCTAGCTGAAAGAGACCCTAGCGGAAAAAAGACGTATACTCAACGAATACTTGCACATGAGTTGTACCCTTACTCTGTTCGTCCTGATCTTCGTTTACGTGATGCCATCAAAGATCAGAACATCAAGAGTCATGTTTTGATAGAACTAACCACGCGTGAACAAGGTGGACCTAAAGGTGGTATTTTGAACACTCCTTTTGTACAACGGTTCACTCCAGTAACTGAAATGAATTTTCGCATGTGGATTGAAACGGTAATTGAAGATGGAAAAGAAATTCTTCAGTTACAGTACGAGCAGATTCAGTTTTTTGAGTTTCAATTTGACGCTGAGGGCGGTACCACTCGTTGGCCCCACATTGAAATCAACACACTCCGCAAAAAAGAATCGTTGAAATAATAATTATGAAAAATTATGATGTAATCGTCATAGGTGGCGGTCCTATAGGATTAGCTGCTTCAGCAGAATTATCCAAATCAGATAAGCAAACTCTAGTAATAGAACAATTTAGTTTTATTAATCAAAAAGGAAGTTCAGCAGGACTTTCAAGACAATTTAGAGTTCAATATGCACAAAAGTATATGTCACAATTGGCTTTGGACTCTATTCCATATTGGGAAGAACTTCAAAAAACTACTAAGGATGTACTAATAGATCGTGTTGGATCTTTATGGTTTGGTGATCCAAAACTGAGCTCACAAGAAGGAGGTATAGAAGCTGCAATGCATGTTATGGATGAATTAAAAATACCATATGAGCCACTCACATCTGCTCAAATTGAGAAAAGATTCCCTTTTAAGGATCTACCGCATGCTTACAGCGGATTCTTTCAAAAAGATGGAGGTATAATAAATTTTGAAGCAACTCAACAGGCTCTTCTAACTATTTGCAAATCTGCTCCTAATGTTAGTTTATTGGATAATTCTCCGGTAACAAATATTCAATCTTTAGCCAATGGAGAAATTATTGTTTCTGTAAAAGGGCAAGAAGACTTTACAACTCAAAAACTAGTAATTTGCCCAGGTGCATATATCAATGATATTTTAAAACACTTTGGCTTATCAGTGAGTATCGATATATGGGAAATGTCATCAGCTTATTACAAAAAAACTAAAGATGTTAAACTGCCGACTTGGTTTGTTTTTCAAGAACCACAAAATACAAGTTTGTTTTATGGTTTTCCGGAAGTAGAATGGGCCAATCCAGGATATGTACGAGTTGCCCCGGATATTCCAGATAGAATTATCATAGATCCTTCTCAAAGATGTCCCAATCCAAGTGAAAAAAGTTTACAATTAAACGAAGCTTGGGTTAAAGACCATATGGTGGGACTGTCGCATAATTCAGAATTCACATCTACATGTCTTATTGCTTTGAGTGATAATAGTAAGGGATTGTTACTAGATAACCTACCATACTCAGTAAACAACAACGAAAACATTGTGGTATACACTGGAGGTTGGGCAGCTAAGTTTGTACCATTATTGGGAAAAATTCTTTCGGATTTAGCCTTAAACAACTCAACATCCTACGACATATCAAATTTTGAAATTAAATACAACACGATTAATAAAAATCCAACAAGATTAAAAAAAATAAAACTTGAGCAAAACATTCCTACAAATAGAGCTGTTGAGGTCGCCATCATCGGAGCAGGAGTATCGGGATTATACTCTGCTTATCGACTAACAAACGATGTCAATAACCCATTACCTGCAGATCAAGTGCAAATATTTGAAATGAGTGACAGAATAGGTGGGCGTTTAGAGTCTGTGGAGCTTCCTGGAATGACAATTTCAGGCGAACTAGGCGGAATGCGCTACATGACTTCACAAAAAATTGTCACTTCTTTAATTCAAGATGTTTTTGAGGATGAACTTACTAACGTTTCTTTCCCTATGGGTATTGAAGCAAATCATTTTGGCTATTTCAGAAAACAACGTCTTAGAATGGACGCATGGGAAAATGCTCAGAAAGAAGGAAAAAAATTACAAACTCGTTTTTATCTAAACGATGATGATATCGGATATAGTGGCGACCAGTTATTTAATAAGATAATTTATGACGTGCTAGCCAAAGATCCGTGGTTTATGAAAAAGTATTGCAACTTGATAAGCAATCCAAAAGAATACGCATACCATTTTAAAATAACAAGAGAACAATGGAACGACATTAAGCCAAACCTGACTTACAATTTTGACGGACCTTATTTGGGAATGAAGGTCAATGATATAGGGTTTTGGAACCTAGTCAAAGATCGTGTTTCACAAGAAGGTTATACGTTTTTAGCGCAAGCAGGAGGCTATTATTCCAACACCATCAATTGGAATGCAGCTGAAGCATTCCCATACATGGTGGGGGATTTTTCCAATGCGAAATCAGAATACAGAACCATAGAAGGAGGATATGATTTGATAGCATATGCTCTGGCCAAGGGCTACCTTAAAAAAGACGGCGCGAACATATGGGCAGGCAATCGTTTGATCACATTTGTTAAGCAAACATCAGGGAACTACAAGTATGAGTTGGAGTTTTTTAACGAGGAAACTAAAACGAACTGGACACTGGAAACAAATAAGATTGTTTTGGCCATGCCAAGAAGGTCATTAGAATTATTAGATCAAAACAATTTCTTTTTTGATCAGGTTAGCCAAACCGTACTGCAAAAAAATATGGCTTCTGTAATTAAAGAGCCTTCACTGAAAATATTGATGGGGTTTGAACAACCGTGGTGGAAAGAAGACTTTCATACAATGGCAGGTCATTCTATTACCGATTTACCCTTGCGTCAATGCTACTATTTTGGCACAGACCCCAAAGATAGTCACTCCTTATTTTTAGGCAGCTATAATGATATGCGTACGGTAACCTTCTGGCAAGCATTGGCAAATTCTAGAAAGAAAGGCGGAATAAAGAAGGCACTATTCAAAGCTCGTTCCACAAAAAAGGTATCTGCATCTGACATTAGTGATAAAGTCGCTTCAAATCAGGCCACACAAGTAATGGTCGATGAAGCAATGAACCAAATTAAAGAATTGCACGGACGAGAAGACATACCAATGCCTTATGTCACTTGGTACAAGGATTGGACCAAAGACCCATACGGTGGCGGTTACCATGCATGGAAGGCAAACTATAACATAGCAACTACCATGGCCTATATGCGAAATCCAAATCCTGAAGAGAGCATTTACATTTGTGGTGAAGCATATTCAGACCAACAAGGTTGGGTAGAAGGTGCATTTTGTGTTGCTGAGAGAATGTTAGAGGATCATTTTGATTTACTACGTCCAGGTTGGATTCCTTGTGATTATTATCTAGGTTGGTAAACGATTTCATGAATAATATAAATGAGCAAATATGAAAACTGATTCGTTTGTATCCTATCAGGTAGAATTAGATCCATCAAGTTTGGAAATGAAAGTGTCTATGAAGATTACAGGAAGTGTAGCCAAAGGTAAAGATGAAGAATCTGATTTGGAAAGGAAATGCATCACAAGCTAAAGAGATTGGACTATGGTTGAACACAGATGACTTTAATCCAAATGACGGGCAAAAGTTTGCATTAGATTTTTATGATAATTTCCATGGTGTGGAAACTTTGGTATAGTAAAGATCATAATAATATATAAAAATAATAGCGTCTGTTGCGGTAGAATCAAGATTTGCCTAAAGCTTCAAAACTGTATCGGGATGATCTAGCGGAGTATCAAACTAATTTCACAAAACTCGCCCCTGTATTTTCTACTAGTTTGATATTTTGATCGAGATCGGATAAAAAATAAGCTCGCAAACCCTAATCATTTAACTCAAAATGAGGGTATCTAACTTTTTGTTCAACACCGCAAATGGGGTTTAGAGATTTGAACCTCATAATCTTGTATAGGATTATGAAAAGAGGATTGAAGTAATTTTAAAAAGCCCTCGAGGTGACTATCAATTTAGTTCAAGATCATTCAATTTTTAGTTTAATTTATGCCTGCTTTTTTGAGATAAGACTTTCTCTCAGAGTAAAACAATTCTATTGAAAAATACCTAAAAAGCATTTTAAAAAGTTAGATATATTTGAAATAATTGAAAGTTCAACCAATAAGTAAAAATCAAATGATTAGAGAGTTAGAACAGATAAAACTTCTTCTTGAAAATATTAATGGGAATTTAGTAGGTAAAACATCCAAGAAACACAACTTTCAAAGAAAGACACCAAGTCTAAACCATTCTAAAAAGGAAATAGAGCAAGAAAATAATCTTTTGAAATATATTAGCAATCATCTAACCCCTGAAACAAAAATAGTGAAAGAAACTACTGATCTGCAAAAAAAATCAAAGAGTTTGACTCAATCTCTAAAAGAAATAGAACAAGAAAAACTCATTCTAAATACTATTAACAATCAACTCATGACAGATGATTCCAAATACAAAGACATTCTTGATACGCTTACCACAGAATTTAAGACACCGTTAATTCCAATTAGGATATACTCAAAGAGTCTTTTGGAAGGAGAATTTGGAAATTTAAACAAAATACAAAAAGAAAAACTGAAAAAGATTACTAAAAATACGGATTCGTTACTAGATATGATTTCTGAACTATTAGTTGCAAAAAATATTAGCAAAGTAAAAACAATGTTTTCACCTGAAAAATTTCATAGATCACTTGAGAACATAGCAACAAAAAATGAACAAATCAAAGAAGAAGATAATATTTTACACTTTTCTGAACAAATCAAGCAATCTGTTGTTGGTATAATTGACATAGTAGGTTCCACAAATATTGCTGTTAGCTTACCTGAAAAAAAGATAGGAGATTTTTATGGCATATTCATTAATGATGTAAGTAATATTATCAAAAAATTTGAAGGAATTGTAGTCAAAAATATAGGAGATTCTTTGTTATTTTATTTTTCAGAAACTTTAGAAGAATCACACAAAAATGCAAATCAGAAATCAGTTGAGAATGCCATAAAGTGTGGATTTGCAATAATCAATTATCACAGTATAATTAATAAAAAAATGTCCAAACTAGGATTGCCTAAACTTGATTACAAAATTAGTTTTTCATTTGGAAGAGTAAGAATTGCAAAGATTTCTACTTCTACAGTAGATGATATTTTTGGTCCTGCAGTAAATATTTGTGCCAAAGTTAATTCACTATGTCCACCAAATAGCATTGTTATAACTCAAAAACTTCATGATGAACTAGTTTCTTTTGATTGGCAACAATCTGAAAAACTCTGTGAGTATAACTTAACTAATTCAAAAATGCAAATATATCGGATTAAAGAAACAGTATAACTTGAACCTAGAATACAAAACCAATACATATTATGTTTGGTATGTGAAAATGTTTGTCAAATAGCGATACAAGTACTGAAAAATTAAAAGAAGAATTCCTTGACTTAATTACACATGAATTCCAAACACCTCTTGTTCCAATCATAGGATTTTCTCAAGCACTTCAGAATCCTGATATATTTGACAAGCTTACTGAAAAACAATTAGATGCAATTAAGATAATTTTTAGAAATTCTAACCATTTACAAAATATGATCACTAATGTTCTAGATGTAATGAAGTTAGGAACTGATAAAATGACGTTCTATCATAAAGAATTTGATATCAATGATTTGGTGACTGAAGTTCTTGATGAATGTAATTATAAAACAAATGAGAAGAAAATTCAAGTAACCAAAAAAATTGACGACAATTTAATTATCAATAGTGATAGACTTAGGATAAAACAGGTTTTGATTAATTTGTTAGATAATGCAATTTCTTTTGTTCCAAAGGACAATGGAAAAATTGAGATTGGTTTCTCAGAAAGAGAAAAACATGTTCTCTTTTATGTAAAGGATAATGGTCAAGGAATGGGAAAAAATGAACAGTTTGATCTTTTTAAGATGTTTAATCAAGTTCTGCAAGGAAAGAAAAGAAAACATGGCGGTCTTGGATTAGGTTTAGTGATTTGCAGAATGATAGTAGAAAATTTAGGCGGGGACATCTGGGTTGAAAGTGAATTGGGTAAAGGAAGTATTTTTTATTGTACTGTTTCTAAAGGAAGTAGAAAATGAACATTTTAGGAATCGACGATAATGAAGACATTCTCAAGTTATTAGACACCGTCATTACCAGTAAGGGTCATGATTTTGTGCAGGCACTGAATGGTAAGGATGGATTAAAGTTAATCGAACAACAAGATTTTGATGCTATTTTATTAGATTTGGCAATGCCAGAATTTTCAGGCCTAGATGTTATTGAAAGTCTCAAAAAAAGTAACAAGCTAAAGGATCAAAAAATAATTCTATTTACAGCATCTTCTGCAACAGATAAAGAGATTGATAGATTATTACAATATGATGGTATTATGTCATGTATTAGAAAACCTGTAGACATTAATATTCTCATAAAGAAAATAGAAGAAGTAGCAAAATCCTAGTAAAACACTTACTTTGATTTATCCATTTGTTCTGGTTGTTGTGCAATTGTAAAGTAAAAAGTTGCTCCTTTGCCTAATTGACTTTCAACCCATATTTTGCCACCTAATTTTGTTACAAGTGCTTTACATATTGCAAGACCTAAACCAGCTCCGCCATGTTTTCTAGTTAGAGCTGTGTCTATTTGAGAAAATGAATCAAAAACACGATCAATTTCTTCTGGTGGAATACCAGTACCATTATCTTGTATGGTAAATAGAACATTATCTTTTTGCAATTTAGCCTTAACAAAAATTTTACCAGTATCTGTTGCGACAAAATCAATTGAATTGACTAAGATATTTGTTAAAACTTGTTCAACTCTCTGCTTATCTGTAGTTAGTAATATTGGTGATTTTGCATCAACAGTAACTTGAATTTTCTTTGATTCAATTTCTTTTTCATAATTATTTATTATAGAATTAATTAACTCAACGACATTGACTTCATTAAAATTAAACTTGATTTTGTGAAAATCAAGTCTATGCGAATCAAGCAGATCTCCAATTATAGATTGTAGTCTGTTTGCATTTTTTGAAATAATTTCAACAGCATCTTTTTGTTTAGGTGTTAAAGTTCCCAGGATTTCTGGATTACCTAGAGCCTGACAAAATCCAATAATAGGCGTCAGCGGTGTCTTTAATTCGTGCGTAATCATTGAGATAAATTCTTCTTTTTGTGTTTTAGCTTTCTTTAATTTAGTTCCCATATCTTTCATATTCTTAATTAGTTCAGTAATCTCACCTCTACCTTTGATTGTTATTTCTGCGTCAAAGTTTTCTTTACCGATTTCCTTTGCCAAATAAGTTAATTTTATAATTGGATTAGAAATGTCTCTTGAAAAAATAATTCCTATTCCTAATGCTATTACAACAATAATGGCAGAAGTAATTATAATATTTTCTCGTAATGCAAGCATTCCTGACAAAATTCCAACTTCTCCAATGTCGTGTTTAATGACAACAATCCAGTCTTGTTCTCCAAGAACTTCAAGATTAGAAGGTCGGGTATACACAACAAGTTCTTTTTTAAATTTCTTATCATTGACAAAAAATCCTTGTTGTGGGCCACTTTGTAATTTGGTAAAAAAGCTTTGATCAGAAATGTTTTCATTAAATCTAAATGCCTTTGTTGAATAAACGAGGTGTCCATCTTCTGTAACTATGTTTACCTGAGTTGTGTCTTCGTATTGAGTAGAAATTTCAGCCTCTCTAATAATGGATCTAACAGAAAGTGCTGCTTTCAAAACACCAACAAAGTTACCATCTTCATCTGTAATTTTTATTCCAATAGAAATAACATCTGTTTTGGTGGATTCATCATATTCAGTTTTGCTAATACTAATTCCATTTGCTTTTGCTTTTTGCCACCAATCTTCATCATCTTGTCTATAATCTGTTGTTTTTCCAGATTGTGCAACATTTGCACCATATTCATTTGTTAAAAACAATTCAGCAAAAACACTTTGACTTGTTTTTGGATTAATTTTTTCTACGAAATTTTTCCTTATGTCTTCTGCTAGATCATTTGAAATTAGTGATTGCATGAATGGTGTTATTATTTCATCTGGAGTAGATGTCCATGTAGATTCTTGTAGATCAATATAGCCTTGTATATCCTCAAATTTACCAAACTCTCGATTAGATTCCAGAAGTGCTTTTTGTACAATATCGGTTTTTGAATAATCAGTCAGGTCATTAATTTTAATAGAAACACCAGATTCTATGAATTTGGCCATGTCTTCTGCCAATAACAGTGAGCTTTGACCCACTGATTGTTGTATGAAATCTTGGCCTACTGTAACTGAATACATGGCCTGAACTATAAACAAACTAGTAATGAGAAGAAAAATTGAAATTACTATTATTCTTATACCTATCAACTCTATCTCCTAAATTCTATTTCTCCATTGACAATATGTGAGGGGAAAAGTAAGAAACCCATATCATGTTCTCCTGGCAAAATATCAACGCTACCAAATACTCCCGAATAACTAAAACCCATATCTAGAATATTTTTTACATTTTCTCTAGTAAGTTCTTCATTTTCTAACAATCCATCTAAAATTCTAATAAAATCATAACCGTTCCCTGCATTATGATCAAATTGCTTATTGTATTTTGATTCAAAAACTTTCGACACCTTACTGGCAAATAAGAAATTATAATCATAGATTGCTGGAGTAGCAAAGTACATTCCATTTGCTTCAGGCATATTGAAGATAAGAGGGGTTGCAGCATCACTTGAGCCAATAATATGTCCTTGATAATCAGTCTCGCGTATCTGTTTGAGAATTAACTCGACAATTTCTGGCCATGCTATTATAACAATTGCATCTACACTCTGTAGTTTTGTAATTTGTTCTTTGTAATCAATTGCATCTGGAGCAAAGAGTTCCTTTCTTATTGTTCTTTCAGCGTTTTCAAACTCTGTTTCAACTGCTACTAAAACTGATCTTCCAAACTCGTCGTTTTGATATAGAATACCTAGATTACTAACATTCAAATCTTTTAGAATTTGTATAATTGGTATTACTTCCTCGTCTGCAGTTGGAAAATATCTATACGTCCACTCTTTTTGTTTTGTGACACCTGGTGCCGTTGAAGATAATGCAATTAAAACAACTTCATTTTCTTCGGCTAATGGAGCAACAGCTGTAGATATAGAACTTAATGAAGAAATATACATTAATGGCGTATGAGTTTCTTCTATTTCAAGAAATTTGTTTTTTGCTTCATCTGGGCTTGATTGATTGTCTTTAATAATTAGCTCAATATGCCTTCCATCTATTCCACCACGAGAATTAATCTCGTCAACAGCCATTTGCATTCCATCTCGCGTTTGTTCTCCGATATAACTACCTGAACCAGTAATTGACAAGATCACGCCAATTTTAATGGACTCTGTACCAACTAATTCTTCAAAGAAAAAGAAAGACCCCAAACTAACAGCTATTACAATTATTCCAATAATCCAAAGAGTTGATTTACTCTTTTTTTCTAATTCCAATGTTACCTCATACAACAAATTCTACTTAAAAAGATAATTTGAAAAACTAACAATGGTTACTTGTTGTTTATGGAAATTAGGGTCTTCAAAGGGACTCGATTTTAGTTCAAGACTCAAAATTTTTTTCAAGAACAAATCATGATAGAACAATAATCCACATAATCCTCCTAACGATTATGAAATGCAAATTTGAATCAGATGATTTTCAGGAAAATTTAGATTTTATTTATAAACAAAATAGGTGGGCATCAAACTAATTTAACAAAACTCGCCCCCGGCATTACAGTTTTTGTTAATATTCTAAATCACACTATTTTTTGCAAATAATCAAATCTACTTTATAGTTCAAAGTAGCACGCGGATTTAGTTTTAAATTCCAAGGTATGTAAGATGGATTTTTTGTTTTAGAT
>SMVA01239344.1_pt1 | contig 12682 bp, 10 predicted proteins | sample 2456451 | NCBI WGS metagenome assembly SMVA01 (sample SAMN11095933, study PRJNA526329) | marine sediment metagenome | biome: Marine sediment; feature: Surficial sediment; material: Deep marine sediment; isolation source: Hadal surficial sediment | place: Pacific Ocean | collected 2014-05 | depth...
CGCGGCCTCTTCGACCCCCAGCCCGAGCCCTGGCAGGGCGCACTCTTCGACGCCTATGCGACGCGAATCCCTCTGCTCGTGGTCTGGCCCGGTCAGCTCGAAGGCGGCCGGATCATCGAGGCACCGGTCTCGATGATCGACGTGCTGCCCACGGTGCTCGACCTCGTCGGTCTCCCCCAACCCGACACGCTGCAGGGTCAATCGCTGGCGCCGCTACTACGGGGCAATGAGATGCAGGTGCGGCCGGTGATCCTAGACGAGTTCCGCGTCGACGAGGCAACGGGCGAGATGATTGGCAATCTCGAGATCATCGACGGCCGCTGGGGCGCTTCCCTTGAGATCGCACCCGTTGCGGAAGACGCCGACGCCACGCTAGGCCGACATTCGGTGCCCGCGGGCGGACGCTGGGGAGTCGTGCACCCACTCTTCGAGGACGTACCCCGCCTGCTCCTCTACGACCTCGAGAATGACCCCTTCGCGCTTCGCGCCGTGAATGCCGACCACCCCGAGCTGGTGACGCGCTATACCGCCCTGCTCCTCGAGCGCTGGCAGGCCCATCGCTCGCTGGCACAGAAATTCGAGGATTCGGAGGCCGCCCCGCTCAGCCCCGAGCAACTCGAGCAGCTACGCATACTCGGGTATATCGACTGAGAAAGATGCTCTCGTTTCAACCAGGAACGATTGTTCTGCCTTCCGCGCATCGCAAGGTGCATCGCGAACCCGAAGCGAATCTGCAGCCATCCGATCCCTGGGCACGATTCACAGAACTTCACGCGGGCGCTGAATCGCGCCGTGTTTATCTGGAAATCGACGAATGCGCCGCCGGAAGGACGACTCGATCGTAGAAGAGCTGGTACGCGTACGCGTGATCCTTCCCCTCGTAGACGTTCCAGCCCGTGAACACGCCGATCAGATTGAGTTCGGGCACGATCAGCGCAAACTGTCCGCCCCAACCCCAGCTGCCGTACATGAAGGGGCCGCCGTCGCTGCCATCGTAATACACCCACCACTGGTATCCGTAACCGACGTTGAAATCCGGATCCTCCGGGCCGGTGTCCCGAACATGTGGATGGGTGGATCGCGCGACCCACTCGGCGGGTATGATCTGACGGCCATCCCACTCGCCCTCGCGCTCATACAGCAACGCAAAGCGCGCGAACTCGCGCGGTGTCAGGTATAGGCCGCCCGCAACGTCCTTGAAGCCTTCGGGCGCATCCTTCCAGAAGTAGTCCGCGATGCCAATCGGGCCGAATAGCAGTTCTTCCGCGTACTCGTCGAGTGCTCTGCCGGTTGCCCGGGATACCATCTCGGACATCAGCTGGGTGTTGGTGCTGTTGTACTTGAACGTCGACCCCTGAGCGTTCGCCAGTGGTTTATCGAGCAGATAGGCAACCCAGTCATCCGTTGACTCCACATTTATGGCGTCGTTTCTCGGATCCCAGTAGGAAACATCCTCCTCCCATTCGAAGCCGGGTCTCATGGTCAGGATGTTATCCAGGGTGATCGCGGCCTTTTGCGGGTCGGTGATCTTGCGGTCCGGCAGGAGTTCACCGAGTGTGGCGTCGACTTCGGGGAGTTCACCGCGAGAAATCGCGATGCCAACCAGGGCCGACATGAAACTCTTGGTACTCGACTGCATGGTGTGCAGGTCGCTTCCCTTATGGAAGGGGTGCCAGTTCGCGTCGTAGTAATTCCACGGCCCGGATTCACCGCTTACCAGGTCTGCGTTGAGCGCCTGGTAGTCGTTTTCGTAATAGGCTTCGAACGCCATGCGACCGTTGCGGATGATGAGCATCGAATCGACGTAGCCGTGCTTTCCCGAGCGAAATTCATCATCTAGCTGTGCGATCGCGCGCGCATCGAGGCCTTCCCGCTCCGGAGTCGATACCTGCCAGCTTTCGGCCGGCCAAGAGATCGCCGCTGTCGGTTCAGCGGGAGTCGTCGGTACGACATTCGACGCACAGGCACCGAGCAGAAGCGCCGAAAACAAACTCAACAATCTCGTCACGATCATTGGAAACCTCGATTGACGGAAACGCAGGTACGCGTGTTCATTGCGTCAGCGCTCCCGAACGCGGACTTCAGACCTTCCGCCAGGCCAAGAGAGATCCGGCGATCCGCGGTCGAGCGATTAGCGAGCCATCGCGCGCAAGCATCGATCGACCACCTCCAGCGCATGGTCCGCATTTTCGCAGCTGAAGGGTAACGGCGGACGAACCTTGAGGACGTTGCCATGGGTGCCCGTCAGACCCATCAAGACTCCCTCTTGACGTATCGCGGAGACGAGGCGTTTCGCGTCTTTCGGGTCAATCGGCCGCCGACTCTCGCGGTCGCTGACGAGATCGATGCCCCAGAACAGACCGGAGCCCTGCACGTTGCCGATGATCTCGTGATCCCGCGCGAGTGCTGCGAGGCCAAGCCCGAGGTGTTGACCTACCTGCTGGGCGTTCTCGAGCAGGCCCTCGTCGTCGATCACGTCGAGCACCGCCAACGCCGCGGCGGCCGAGACGGGATTTCCCCCGAAGGTGTTGAAGTAATCAATTTTCTCCCCGAAGGCGGCCGCGATCTCCGGGGTCGAAACGACCGCTGCGACCGGGTGTCCGCCACCCATTGGCTTCCCCAACACGACGATGTCCGGCACGACGCCGTATTTTTCGTGTCCCCACCAATCGCCGAGCCGGCAGTATCCCGATTGCACTTCATCGGAGATCACGAGCCCTCCGGCGGACCGCACGATCGACGCGGCGCGAGAGAGATAATCATCGGGCGCGATCAGAACCCCGTTCGCGTCCCAGCTCGTGTCAACCAGCATCGCCGCTGGCTGGTAGCCTCGAGCCGCGAGTCCTTCGACCGCTTCGGCCGCCGACGCCGCATAACACGCAGCGAGATCGGCGTCCTTGCGGCCCTCTTCACCGGCTCGGAACGGGCCGCGATAGGTATTCGGCGCCTCGGCGACAGCAAGCCAATCGGGTCGGTCTTCGGGCGGATAGCTGTCGGTCGATAGCTTGAGCACCAGATCGGAATTTCCGTGATACGCGCCCCCGAAAACGAGCATGCCGTAGTTGCCCGTGACAGTCCGGGCGATCTGGGTCGCCAGATCGTTCGCCTCCGTTCCGCTGCAAACGAACCAGCACACGCTGAGCCCGTCCGAAAACTTCGTTCCCAAGCGTTCCGCAAGCTTCACGACGGTTTCGTGCAAATATCGCGTATGGGTATTGAGCTTCCCGGCCTGGCTCGCGATCGCCTCGACGACACGCGGATGGCAGTGCCCGACCGAAGGCACGTTGTTGTAGCAATCGAGGTAGCGGCGCCCCTCGTCGTCAAAGAGCCAAACCCCCTCGCCACGCACGAGGTGAACGGGCTCCTGATAGAAAAGTTCGTAGGCCGGGGCGAGGGCACGACGTCGGCGCTCCTCTAGCTTGTTTGTGCTCATGGGGTTCTCCTCGACGCTCGATGGTGGGAGCGCTGCATGGTTATGTTCTAGAATAGGGAATTCTCTGGCGTTTCACTTCGCTCCGACGTGTCGAAATGAACGCTCCGGCCGATCGGCTAGACCCACCACAATCGGTCGGGGGCAATTCCGGCTGCTCGCCACTCATCGGAGCGATTTCTAGTAACATCATCGGAGAAGGCCAGCCATCTTCACGGAGAATCACCATGTCAGCGCGCAAGGATGTCATCGTCGTCGGAGCCGGAGCCATTGGCTGCTCGATCGCCTACCACTTGGGCCGTCGGGGAATTTCTACCTCCATCGTCGATCGCGAATCCATCGCCACGCGTGCATCCGGTAAGGCCTGGGCGGTATTCACCTATGCGCCGGCCATGACCGCCTGGGAGAAATCCGTCGCGGCACCGTCGAAAGAACTCGAAACCGGCCCCGTCCACACCGAGCTGACAGTGCCCGGCGAGAGCATCGCGCATTGGCTGTTACTCCACTCTTCGTCCTATGACCGCATGCCGGAGTTCGCGATCGAGCTGAAGGAGCGCGGCGGGATTGACATCGAATACTGCGAGACACCCAGTACCAATTTGGTGACCCAGCAGGAATTCGAGGAAGCGGGTGGGCCACAGGAACTACTCCGCCCCTACCGAAACGCGGGCGGCGTCGAATATGACTGGATCGACTTCGATGCGCTGCGAGAACAGTTTCCCTCACTGAGTGAGGAATACGTGGGCGGCACCACCTATCCCGCCGGACAGGTGGAGCCCTACAAGTTCACCCTCGCCATGGCCCAGGCTGCTGAAAAACTGGGCGCCGAATTCGTGCGGGGAGAGGTAATTGGTTTCGCGAAGGAAGGCGACCGCCTCACTGGCGTCCAGCTCGCATCGGGAAACGAACTCCACGCCGATGCGGTCGTGCTCGCCACGGGCCCGTGGATGGGAAAGGGAACCGCCCTGCTCGGCTGCGAGATCGCCTGCCGCCCTGTCTTCAGCGAGTGCCTGCGTGCAAAGCTGCCGGTCGAACTGCCGCTCCATACCCTTGGAGCCGGCAGTTTCTGGATCCTCCCCAAGAAAAACGGTGAGGTGATCCTCGCCACATACGGTGCGGCCGATTTCATCGATCGCCCTGACTTCGACGCAAGCGTATCCGAGGAAGTAAAGCTGAACGTCGTGAACGGTGTCACGAAAATCTTGCCCGCGCTCGAGGATGCCACGATCGTCGAACATCGAGGCGATCTGCTCGCGATGGCGCCAACGCCTCCGTTCCAAAAGCCCGTGATGGGCCGTTTCCCGAATTGGCAAAACGCCTACATCGCATCGCGCTTCGGCGGGGACGGTATATGCATGAGCCCCGCGGCAGGTGAATTGATGGCCGAACTCATCGACACCGGAAAGGCGCCGCTACGCGCCCGCTATATGTTCGAGAAACTCGCCCCGGTTCAATAGGGAAAACGCACGGCGTTGAGTTCTGAAGAGATGGCAAATTCTATCACGCCTAGGGTCACTTCTACCGCTTGGCCAACGATCCGGCGCGTCAGCTCTGCCTGAAATTGGCACTTGGCTGGGTCGTTGGTGCTCGATAACTGGCGCGTTCTGCACAGGCGCCACCGTGACGCGTCACAGAGGCATTTTCCGCCCCAATCGCCCGCGCCCGCGTGATAAGATCACCCCCTACCCTTGTTTGTCGGAAGGGGATTTCCGATGCACGCGTCTCGCGAAGACGGGCGGATCCTGAAGCTGATTGCCGCACTCACGGCGGCGCTGATCGGCGTGGTGCTCTACACAGCGCGGATCGCTCCGGGTTGGGCAAATCACGAGCCCGAGGCTCCGGCTGTATCTGCCCGCCCGCCGCGAATCGCCACCAGCAACCTCATCTCGGCGCTCGGCCGCCTCGAACCCCGGGACGGCCTGCGGCGAATCTCGGGGCCATCAGCGACCTCCGTGGTAATCGCACAACTCCTGGTGGACGAAGGCGACACCGTCAAGGTGGGGCAGCGCATCGCGGTGCTCGACACCGCCGAGTTGGTCGAGGCGGACGTCGAACGCCTGCTGGCCGAACTCGCGAACGCCGAGCACGAGCTGGAGCGCTATCTCAAACTGAACGAGCGGCGCATCACGTCGGAGTCCGAGCGGGACAACCGAGAGCTGCGAGTGCGTGTGGTCCGGGCGTCCCTACGCGGGGCCCGCGCCGAACGCGACCGGGCCTACGTTGATTCGCCCATCGACGGACAGGTGATCTGGGTCCACGCGCGCGAGGGGGAGCGGGTCGGCCCGGAGGGAATCGTGGAACTTGGTCGTACCGGTGAGATGTACGCCATCGCCGAGATCTACGAGACGGACATCTTGCGCGTAAAACTCGGCCAACGCGCGACGGTGAGCAGCCCGGGCATGCCCGAGGTGCTGACGGGAACCGTCGAGCGCATTGATCTCGCCGTGGGCAAGATGGACACACTCGGAACGGATCCGGCGGCCCGCAAGGACGCCCGCGTCGTCGAGGTCGAAATTCGGCTCGACGACAGCCGCGTCGCTCGCGGACTCACGAATTTACAGGTCGAAATCGAGATCGAACCCTGATCAAGCTTCCCATCATCATCAAGCTTCCGCTGGGCTGGATCCAGCTCCGGCACCAGAAGCTTCGCCTGCTGGTGGCCGTGCTCGGCATTTCTTTTGCCGTGGTTCTGATCCTCATGCAGGTCGGATTTCGCGAGGCACTGTTCGAGAGTGCCGTCCGGTATCACAAGCGCTTCAACTACGACATCGCGCTGTTCAGCACGGAGAGTTCGTTCATCGTTCGCCCACAGTCCTTCTCGCGGCGACGACTCTACCAAGCGCTCGGGGTGGACGGCGTCGAATCCGTGAGCCCCGTCTACATCTCCCCGTCGAACTGGAAGAATCCCTACAACCATCGGGTGCGGAGCGCGATGACCATCGGCGTCGACCCCGACCAATTCGTGCTCGACACCCCTGGCGTGCGGGAGAATCAGGTCAAAATGCGACAGCAGGACGTCCTACTCTTCGACGCGCTCTCGCGACCGGAGCACGGTCCGATTGCGGAGCGATTTCGGGCCGGCGAAACCATCGTCACCGAGGTGAACAACCGCAAGGTGACCGTCGTCGGCCTGTTCGAAATGGGAACTTCGTTCGGCATCGACGCGAGCCTCCTCACGAGCGACACGAACTTCCTGCGGCTCTTTCCGAGCCGCGATCGCAACGACATCGACCTCGGACTGATTCGCCTGAAGCCGGAAGAGGATCCCGTACGGGTCGCCGAGGTAATTCGGAACCTGCTGCCCAACGACGTGCTGGTTCTCACGAAGCCGGAGTTCATTCAGAGGGAAATCGCCTACTGGAACGGAACCACCCCGATCGGATACGTGTTCCCGTTCGGCGCGATCGTCGGTTTCGTCGTGGGCGGGATCATCGTCTATCAAATTCTCTACGCCGACGTCTCGGATCACCTGTCGGAGTACGCGACACTCAAGGCGATCGGCCACACAAACCGGTTCGTCTCCGCAGTTGTGGTGCAGCAGGCCATCATTCTCGCCGTTCTCGGCTATGCGCCTGGGATCCTGGTCTCGTTCTGGCTCTACGACACCGCCAGCGCAGCGACGCGCCTCCCGCTGGTGATGACCTGGGAACGCGGCATCGCCGTGCTGCTGCTGACAATCGCAATGGCAGCGATCTCGGCTCTGATCGCCCTGCGCAAGGTTCGCTCCGTCGACCCCGCAGAGATTTTCTAATGGCCCGGGAAACAGCGATTCGGGCGAAACGCCTGAGTCACTACTTCGGCTCGGGAGAGCTGCGCAAACAGATCCTCTGCGAGATCGATCTGGAGATCGGCCGCGGTGAGATCGTGCTAGTGACGGGGCCTTCGGGTTCCGGCAAGACGACGCTCCTCACACTGATCGGCGCGCTGCGATCCGCACAGGATGGAAGCGTCGAGATTCTGGGACAAGAGCTCCGCGACGCGAATGCAAAGGTTCTGGAGAGCGTTCGTCGGAAAATCGGTTACATCTTCCAATCACACAATCTGGTGTAATCCCTGACAGCGCGGCAAAACGTCGAACTCTCACTCTACCTCCACCCGCCGGCATCCCGCTCGACGGTCCGTAAACGAGCTAGCGAGATGCTCGATGCCGTAGGTCTGGGCGAACATATCAACCGTCACCCCTCCCAGCTGTCCGGTGGCCAGCGGCAGCGGGTTGCAATTGCGCGCGCGCTGGCAGCGAACCCCCGGATCATCTTGGCCGACGAACCGACCGCCTCACTCGATAAGGAATCCGGTCGGGATGTCGTCGATCGCATCCAGTCGCTCGCGCGCGATCAAGGCGTCACCGTACTTCTCGTGACCCACGACAATCGCATTCTCGACATTGCCGACAGAATCATTCACCTCGAAGACGGACGTCTCCAGTCTTTCCAAGACTCCGTGGTCGCCAACACTCAACACATGATGAAGCTGTTGGCCGGCAGCAACCGAAAGGGCGAACTCAAGGCTCACGTCAAGGAGTTGCCCCACGAGCAGTTCGTGAAGCTGCTCGACCAGGTGACCACGGAATCGCGGAACTTCTTGGAGTCGACGGAACTGGCGAACAACGAGGCGTTCGAGAGCATGCTCGACCAAGCGCTCGAAGCCTTCACGTACAAGCTCGGTAGACTGCTGAACTGCGAACGGTCATCGCTGTTCCTGGTAGACGAGGAGCGCGGCGAGCTGTGGCTGAAGGTGGCCGAAGAAGAAGGTGGCATACCGGTGACCGTCCGCATGCCCATCGACCAGGGCATCGCGGGCCACGTAGCGACCACTGGCGAAGCACTGCGGATCGACGACGCCTACCAGCACCCCAGCTTCAACCCCGAGGTCGATCGCGCGACCGGGTTCCGAACGCGCGCCATTTTGTGCGTGCCGCTGCGAGACGCCAGCAACCGTGTGTTCGCCGTCGCCCAGCTCCTCAACCCACGAGACCGCACGTGCTTCGGCGAAGCGGATGAAGCGCGCTTCGCGGAGTTCACCGCCTCGATCGGAGTGATTCTCGAGACCTGGTGGACGATGAGCCAGAGACAGCGCGAGTCGAGAGCCACTTAAACCCCATGCGTGGAGGCGAAGTGAATGTCTAATCAAACAGGTCGGGCTGCTCAGCACTGATTACATTGTAAAGTGGCTGAAAACTAAACCAGCCCGCCAGATTGGAGCCCACTGTTTCGCAGGTTTTTCGGGCATTCTCATCATCAATGATCTGCGGCGTGCCGGCAGCTTCTGCCAACAATTGCGCCTGGCAACTCCGCTCCATGGTTATGAACCACCATGCGGCTTCTTCAACGGACTGGCCAACGGTCAACAGGCCATGGTTTTGGAGAATGCAGGCTTTGTTGGATCCCAGCTCCGCAGCAATACGTTCGCCTTCACCCATTCCCAGCACCACTCCAGTGAAATCCGTGAACACCACATGGTCCTCAAAGAACGCACAGGCATCCTGGGTGATCGGATCCAGCTTCCGTCCCAGCGTAGACCAGGCCTTGCCATGGATGGAGTGTGAATGGGCGGCGGCAACCACATCGGGGCGTGCCTTGTGGATATGGGAATGGATGGTGAACGCAGCACCATTTAACAAACCCTCTCCCTCAACCACTTTGCCATCGTGGTTAACGAGCAACAGGCTGGAAACGTTGATCTGCTTGAACGAGACGCCCATCGGATTCACCCAGAAGTGATCCGTACGCTCGGGGTCGCGCGCAGTGATGTGCCCTGCCACCCCTTCATCAAAACCGAATTTACCGAAAAGGCGGTAGGCGGCAGCGAGGCGTTGTTTACGGTGCAGGCGGCGCTCTTCGAAACTGCCCTCAGGCTCACCGACCGGCATGTTGTCATCGCGGTTCATGACGACGCTATTCGCTTCACTCATGGGTTGCCCTGACAGGTAATTTCCTCAATCGATTATATCCCTGAAGCGAGAATGAAAAGAGGGCGAATTCCGCCTCACTGTGCGGCTAACGAGCCAGCAGCCTCGCCTTCTGCTGGTCGAACTCTTCCTGGGTCAACGCACCGCTCTGACGAAGCTTGTCGAGCTTGCCCAGTTCGTCAGCGATCAATAGCGGAGGCGCGTAACTCGGCTCGGGTGGATCCTGCATCCGCAACACGATCTGGTCCGCTAGCGCTGCCACCCAGATATTGTAGTTGGGGTGAATTCGCGGCCCCGTAGTGACAACGCGTGACTTGCCTCTATGTTTCCTGATCAAATCCTTCGGATTGTAGTTGAGGTTCACGCTGTCTTTGTAGTCGATCCAGAAATTCAACTTGTCGTATCCGATCGTGACCACCGCCTCGTGCGACCGCCGCAGAAGGATCACCGTCACTATACCCGGGGCCTCATCAACGACTCGCCACCCCTTGTCTTGAGCCGCCGCAGTGATCGCGGCAACACGCTGCTCAACAGAAGTTCCGACTGGCGCGAGATGGAGCCGCGGCGAAATGTTCTCAATCGTCTTGCTCGATCGCGCGGCCGTAGCAATTGCCGGCGCCAGCGGCTGGATGAACAGAACCGCGGCGGTCCATACCCATACCACTTTCCAAAGCCGCTTTGTCACGCTCGACATCATTCGACTCCTCGTCTTCTTCTCCCCCGAATCGAAGGGCAGTCCACAGATGGCGAATCGGGGTCAGTAGGATCTCGATCCCCCAAAGCATAGGAAAAACAAGCTGCGTTTTCGGCAGTGTCCGGTAAATAGCGACTTCGTCAACCAACACTGATTCTGGACCCTTCAGTGCAGGCAGGTCACAACCTGCTACTCGCCCTTTCTGCTCGCCTTGCGCTACTGGCGTGAGTCAACCATCGGCGCCGCGATCGGCTCTCTAGGTGACTCGGCAAAGTCGTCACGGTTTCGATTCTGCACAGCTGAATTCTCGTTCCTGCGGGCTATGCTGATCGGCCGGGGGAGAAACGATGCCGATTGCAGATGATGTGACCCGTCAAATCAAGGATGCCATGAAGGCGAAGGATGCAACTCGCCTGACCACGCTTCGTTCGATGCGAGCCGTTTTTCTCAATGAGATGAAGAAGGATGGTTCCGATTCTCTCGACGACGCTGTGTGCGAGACGCTCCTTCGAAAGCTCGAGAAGCAACACAAGGAGAGCATAGAGGCCTTCACCAACGCCGGGCGCGACGAGCTCGCGACGAACGAGCGAGCGGAGCTCGTGATTCTTCAGGAGTTCTTGCCTCGTCTGGCCGACGAGGCGCAGACACGCAATTGGGTGACGGCGGCGATCGCCGAGTCTGGAGCCACGGACCCCAAGGATATCGGCAAGGTCATGGGCGTACTCATGAAGGCCCACAAGGCCGATCTCGACGGAAACCTGACCCGCAAGATCGTTCAAGAACTCCTGGCCCCGTGACGGAAGAGGCAGCACGGCCTAGGTCGCGATTTTCGGCGACTCGATGATACAGACGAAAGAATGGTCACCTAGGCGAAAGCGTCGACCCAACGACCAGCCGTCGCGCCCCATCCAGGGTTCGCCACACTAGCGACGATTCGCCAACCGCTCATCGCTTGTCTATTCGATTCTTTTCCAATAGAGGCTGTGCTGAAAAATGCGCTTTGCTTTACCGTCAGCCGCCATATCGAAAACCCAGGGTTCCCGAGATTCATCGTCATCTGTCAGGCGAATGAACGTATGGCCCTTGTCATGCTCGAGCTTGGTGATGGCCTTTTCGAGATCGTCCGAGGGAATATCGATGGCTACGAGCTGATCGCCCCACTGACGAATTGCCAGCTCGCCACCCCACGGAGGCACTTCATAGTTCCCCTCGTACATTGAGAAATCCGGCATGGATTCTTTCGATGGCGTTTTCGCCTCTTTCAGCGCGGCACTGATTATCTTCAGCAGATTCTCCGCCACGCGTTGAGCGGGGCCATCACCCGCGTTTGTCAGAGCCACAATCGCAATTTTTTCCTTCGCAGCCATCAAGAAATTGGTGATGTACCCAGGACAGCCACCGCCGTGGCCGACGACCCTAATGTCCCCAACACGCCAGATCCCGAAACCGAGGCCGCGCATCCAGCCGTTATCATCATCCATCCAGTGGACGCGATGCATCTCCCGCAGTGTGTTTGCGTCCAGTACCTCCTCACCGCCTTCTTCGAGAAGCCTGAATTGCCAACTCGCGAACTTGGCCAAATCATTCACCGACGATGTGAAACCCGCCGCCGGAGTAATGCCGCGGGTGAAAAACGGCTTGACGACTTCCCTTGTACCGCTGTGACCGATACCGGTATATCCGATGGCCAGCTCAGCACCGCGCATTTCTTCGGGGTAATAGGGGCGAGTGCTCGACAGCCCCAACGGATCTAGAATATGCGCCTTGATATAGGCCTTGTATTCCTGCCCCGATCGCTCTTGCACGATCTCACCAGCGAGTGAGAAGGCCAGATTCGAGTACTGATACTGTCGTTGCGCGGGATAGAGCGTGCTTTGGGTGCTCAGCCTTTCGATCATCTGCTGCCGGGTTGGGAAGGGAAAGTCCGGCCCGGCCCAATACGGAAAATCGGATTCTCTTGGCAATCCCGACGAATGAGTGATCAGGCTCTCGATCGTGATGGGTCCGCTGTCATCGTGTACCTGCTTGATGTCAAACCAATCCAGATGCTCGCCGACGGGATCCCGCAACGTCAGTTTTTTGGCATCGCGCAATTGCATGATGCCGATCGATGTAAACAGTTTGCTGATGCTACAGATGCTGTAGAGCGTATCCGCATTGGCCGAGCGTTTTTTTTCGAGGTTCGAATACCCATATCCGTCGTTCCAGATCAGGTCCTGATCATGGACGATGCCAACCGATATTCCGGGGATTCTGTCGTACCTACGAACGCCCTCTACCCACGCATCGATGGCACCGAGAGCGCCTTTGACCTCGGGGTGCGCAAGAAATTCAGCGGTGGTCGGCTCCTTGCTGTCTTCATCAGCAAGAGCGAGGCTCGAGTAGGCCGCAAAGCTGCAGCATGCGATGAATAGAACGACCTTTGAAGATGACATGGACTCACTCCCCTATCGTTATCTCGACAACCGTGACGCAAATCATACCGCCCCGTGGCTGACGACTCTAGCGCGCTACGGCAATCGATACATTCGGCGGCGTCCGAAAACGAACAGGAACGCGAGACCGGTCGCAAGCTGGAGCACTGAGCCTGGTTCCGGCAAGGTGGTCGCGTCCATCACATAGAGTCCGCCCTGGAGATCACTCAGCAAGA
>SMVA01074015.1_pt1 | contig 12676 bp, 10 predicted proteins | sample 2456451 | NCBI WGS metagenome assembly SMVA01 (sample SAMN11095933, study PRJNA526329) | marine sediment metagenome | biome: Marine sediment; feature: Surficial sediment; material: Deep marine sediment; isolation source: Hadal surficial sediment | place: Pacific Ocean | collected 2014-05 | depth...
TAACGCGCACCGATCCGTATGACGATGTTGCGCAACTCGCGAACGTTTCCCGGAAAGGCATATTCGTCAAGCAACGCGGCGGCGGCAGGAACCAATGTAAACGGTTTGATCGCCCCCGCGTAGAGATTTTGAAAGTGCTCCAACAGCAGCATCCAGTCGCGACCACGGCTGCGCAGCGGTGGCACGCTAATGGTCAATACACTTAATCGGTGGAACAAGTCCTGACGAAATGCGCCGGTGCGTACCGCTTCGCGCAGATCGCGATTCGTCGCGGCCACGATCCGCGCGTTCGAATGTCGCGCGCGGGTTTCGCCAAGCGGCAAGTATTCCCCATTTTCCAACACGCGGAGAAATTTTGTTTGCAGCTCGAGGGGCATATCGCCCACCTCATCGAGAAACAAGGTTCCGTCTTTTGCGTCTTCGAAAAATCCCGGGCGTGCTTTCTCGGCGCCAGTGTAGGCGCCCTTAACGTGGCCGAATAACTGCGCTTCAAGCAGGTCGGCGGTGAACGCAGCACAGTTTATCGTCAGCAAGGGCTCATTGGCGCGATCGCTTTCGCGGTGCAGGCATTGGGCAACGAGCTCCTTGCCGCAACCTGACTCGCCGTCGATGAGTACCGGAAATGGGGTGTTTGCGAAGCGCTTCGCCGTATCGCGTAGCGCCTGCATCACGGGGCTGTCGCCAAGCAGGTCTTCGTCGCCGACGTGAAAGGGCGTCGCGTCGCCTTGTTCCGCGTCGAGAATGAGGATCTGATGATTCAATCGCGCGCGCAACAAGTCGGCATCGCACGGCTTGGGGACGAAATCGACCGCCCCAAGGGTTAAGGCATGTTGGATATTGCTGCGGTCACTTTGACCGGACAACACCAATATTTTCATCGACCGATTAAACGCGAGCAATTCTGCGATAAGCGCAAAACCTTCGTCAGGCACGTGGGGCTCCGGCGGCAGGCCCAAATCGATTAGCGCCAAGGAGGGTAATTCTGTTAATCCCTGTAACAGCGTCTTTGCGTTGCGGCGGCTGTTGGCGGTATAAACTTCAAAATCAGCGCCGAGGACGAAACCCAATGACTCCACGATCAAGGGATCGTCGTCCACGAGGATGAGTCCAGGTAGACGCGTCTCGAGGTTGCTAGTTTTCTGCGGTCTCGCCACGGCGGCTCTCACTGTGTGACGTCTCGATGCCGAGGTTCTGCCAGATCGCTTCGGACGCCTCGTACTGATTCATGGTGTAAAAATGCAGCCCTGGCACGCCCTGATCGAGCAAGCGTCGACACAGTTCGGTGGTGACATCGATACCGAAGGCACGGATCGCGATCCGGTCGTCACCGAAATCCCGTAGCCGGCTCACGATCCAACGTGGGATCTCCGCGCCGCACATCTCGGAAAATCTGCTTAGCTGGGTATAGTTAATGATCGGCATGATACCCGGCACGATAGGGATATCGATGTCGAGCTTGTGACAACTGTCGAGAAAGCGAAAGTAGGCGTCGGGATTATAAAAATACTGAGTAATAGCGCTGTCGGCCCCGGCCTCGACCTTCCGCTTGAAGTTATTCAGATCGGCCGTGGCCGAGTTCGATTGCGGATGAAATTCAGGATATGCTGCGACCTCGATATGGAACGCCGATCCAGTCTCACTGCGGATGAACTCGACCAACTCGTTGGCATAACGAAGTTCCCCCACACCAGTTGTCCCCGACGGCATATCGCCGCGCAATGCGACCACGCGTCGGATACCCTGGGCGAGATATCCCTGCAGAACCGCACGTATTTTTTCTAGCGGGTAGCCGATACACGACAAATGCGGTGCGCTATCGACACCTGTCGCCTCGGCGACTGCCAGGACAGTTTCCAAGGTCAGCTCGCGCGTGCTACCGCCCGCGCCGAAAGTCACCGAAAAATAATCCGGTTTCAACGCCGACAGTCGTTTACAGGTCAATTCCAATTTGCCTCGCGCCTCTGCGCTGCGCGCTGGAAAAAGTTCAAAGCTGAACGTCTTTTGCTCTTGTGCTTTTTGCATACCCCTGACCTAAATTTCAGCTCCGCGGTAAATTTTGCCCCAGCGACACTCAAAACTCCGCTTGATTCGCGGTCCGGGACGAAGCTACGTGTCGGCTATAATACAATAATAATGGTCAATATCCTTCGGCCCCGGGACTCCGAATCTAACGCTCAACGTTAAATGCCAAGCGGCCAACCGATAGTGTCGTCGAACCACCGGAGGGGCTTAGTAATCGGTGCGGACCCAGCTTGAGCCCGTCGCTCGAGGCACGCGATCGGATCCTTACCGGGGTGCGCACGATATCGCTTCAAGCCGAACCATAGGCACCACGCTAGCGTCGCGTGGCACGCGGCTTAATCTGTGCTTTTGCCAATCCGCTCACCACGTTAAAATACCCGCGCGCGGTCGACCCTCTGCGTGATCGGCCCGCTGAATCAACATCGAATATGGTCGATTATTACCTTGGTTGGGGACGGATAGTCGGTGCATTTAACGATTAACGAGGACAAAAAATGCTGGGGTGGGCGAGCGATCGCTGGCCGCATGCTTGAGTCCGATATCCAACGTTGGTGGGCTTTGTGTAATGGTAATGTCCATGGTGGCACCTCAAGCTTGCCGCACCGGGCACGCAGTGGACGATTAAAAACGACTTAATAGCCGAGGTAAATATAATGAGCGAACCGGTGCCAGTGGACCGCGGAGACGACGCGATGCCTCGTCGTCGCGAGGTCGCCAATGCAATCCGCGCTTTAACGATGGACGCCGTCCAAGCAGCGAATTCCGGGCATCCCGGCGCGCCGATGGGGATGGCCGATATTGCCGAAGTACTGTGGCGCGACTTTTTGCGCCACAACCCGGCGAATCCGTCGTGGATGAATCGGGATCGCTTCGTATTGTCGAACGGTCACGGCTCGATGTTGCTTTATTGCCTGCTCCACCTGACCGGCTACGACCTTTCAATAGACGAAATCAAACGATTCCGGCAGTTCGGATCGGCGACCCCAGGACACCCCGAGTACGGCGACACGCCGGGGGTGGAAACGACCACCGGTCCACTTGGACAGGGCCTGGCCAACGCCGTAGGAATGGCGCTCGCCGAGCGCAATCTCGCGGCGCAGTTCAACCGCGACTCGTTCGATATCATCGATCACTACACCTATGTCTGCGCCGGCGATGGCTGCCTGATGGAAGGGATTTCACACGAAGCGTGCTCGCTCGCCGGGACGCTGGGCCTGGGCAAATTGATCGTCATCTATGACGACAATCAAATTTCTATCGATGGACCGGTCGAGGGGTGGTTTACCGATGATACCCCGGCAAGATTTTCCGCCTACGGTTGGCAGGTGATCAGCAATGTTGATGGCCACGACGCGGTGGCGATTGGTGCGGCATTCAACGAGGCGCGGGCCGACGTAACGCGGCCGACCCTTATTTGTTGCCGCACGGTCATTGGCTACGGGGCGCCAAATAAACAAGGTAGCGCGGCTACCCACGGCGCCGCGCTCGGGGCAGATGAGGTCGCCGCTGCCCGCACCGAACTGGATTGGCCCTACCCGCCATTTGAAATTCCACCGGCCATCAAGAGCGCCTGGAACGCCGTTGCGGCCGGTGCCGAGGCCGAGGCATCGTGGCAGCGCTTGCTGGCAGAGTATCGTAAGAGCCATCATGACCTGGCGCGCGAATTCGACCGGCGTGTAGGCGGCAAGTTACCCGAAAATTGGGCGCACACCGCGCAATCGTGCCTCACTCAAATGCAGTCCGACGCAACCAACCAAGCGACGCGTAAAGCCTCCCAAGAGGTGCTGGAAAAGATCGGACCCTCGTTGCCGGAGTTGCTCGGGGGCTCTTGCGATCTCTCTGGATCGAACAATACCGCGTGGTCCGGCTCGCACGCCTTGACCCATGATGGTGGCGCCGGAAATTATGTTAATTATGGCGTGCGCGAGTTTGCGATGAGCGCCATTATGAATGGTCTGGTGTTACATGGCGGATTCATCCCCTATGGTGGAACGTTTCTAGTTTTTTCGGATTACGCGCGCAATGCTGTGCGGTTGTCGGCGTTGATGGGCATTGGTGTGATCTACGTCTATACGCATGATTCGATCGGCCTCGGCGAAGATGGACCAACACACCAGCCTATCGAGCACGCAGCATCATTAAGATTAATTCCACGCTTATCGGTGTGGCGCCCGTGCGACGGCGCTGAAACGGCGACGGCATGGCAAGCGGCCATCGAGCGGCGGAATGGGCCCACGTGTCTGTTGTTGACGCGCCAAGGCCTGCCGTCACAGCCACGCAACGAGGCGCAATTAACCGCAATCGCGCGTGGTGCCTACACGCTGCTCGAACCGCCAGGCGGCCCCCAGGCCGTGATAATCGCGACCGGCTCCGAAGTTGAATTGGCGATGGCGGCGGCGCGGGCGTTAAATGCACACGGCGCGCGCCTACGAGTCGTTTCGATGCCGTGCACCGATGTATTCGAGCAACAGGACAGCGCTTACCGGGAGATGGTGTTGCCGGCGCGACTCGAACGACGCATCGCCATCGAGGCGGGTTCTACAGTTGGCTGGTTTAAATACGTCGGTCTGCACGGCTGCGTGCTCGGGCTCGACGACTTCGGTGCATCGGCGCCAGCGGCCGATGTATTCGAGCACTTCGAGCTGACGAGTGTGCATGTGCAACGCAAGATCCAGTATTACCTGGCCGATTCCAAATCTTAGCGTGACAATCAAGTGATAACGGTCGCAACAAACAAACACAGTTTTATTAGCAGTTTCGGTTAGGAGATCAAACTAATGGCTATCAGGGTCGGGATTAACGGATACGGCCGCATCGGCCGCAATGTGCTGCGAGCGTTGTATGAAGCGGAGCGCACGGATGAAATTCAAATTGTCGCGGTAAACGATCTGGGTGATGCGGAGACCAACGCGCACCTGACGCGCTATGACACCGCTCACGGGCGTTTCCCCGGCACCGTCGAGGTGAACGATGGCGCAATGTTCGTGAACGGCGACCGCATCGAAGTCTGTGCCGAACGCGATCCTAGCAAGTTGCCGTGGGGCGATCTTGGGATCGACGTTGTCATTGAATCGACCGGATTTTTTGCCAACAGGGAAAAATCCAAAGCGCACCTCGATGCGGGCGCGAAGAAGGTCGTGATCTCGGCGCCGGCAGGTAAAGATATCGACGCGACGATTGTTTACGGCGTTAATCACAACGTGCTCAAAGCATCTGATCGAATTATCTCCAACGCGTCGTGCACCACCAACTGTCTGGCGCCATTGGTACAACCGCTGCATGAGAAGGTCGGTCTGAAGTCCGGCATTATGACGACGATCCATTCGTACACCAACGACCAGGTGTTAACCGATGTCTACCACACCGATTTGCGCCGCGCGCGTTCGGCAACGCAATCGATGATCCCGGCCAAAACCGGGGCCGCTGCAGCCGTTGGTCTGGTACTTCCCGAGTTGGACGGATTGCTCGATGGCTCCGCGGTGCGTGTACCGACGATCAATGTTTCGCTCGTCGATCTCACCTTCTGCGCCGGTCGCGAGACCACCGTGGAAGAAATCAACCAGATTATGCGCGATGCCGCCGATGGCGCCCTTAAAGGGATCCTCGAATACAATACCGAGCCGCTGGTTTCGATTGACTTTAATCACAACCCCGCCTCGTCAATCTTCGAGGCATCCCAAACCAAAGTTGTCGCCGGGACCTTGGTCAAGGTGTTGTCGTGGTATGACAACGAATGGGGGTTCTCCAATCGCTTGCTCGATACGACCATCGCGTTGATGAATGCTAGAGGCTGATCCCGGTGCTAAAAATGCACGATGTTGCGCTCGGCGGCAAAAGAGTCGTCATTCGCGAAGACTTCAACGTTCCGATGAACGACGGTGTCATTGCCGACGATACAAGGCTGCGCGCCGCGCTGCCGACGATCAAACAAGCCGTGGCGGCCGGGGCACAATTAATGCTGTTATCGCACCTTGGGCGCCCGACGGAGGGAGAGTTCGACCCGCGCTATTCACTTGAATCGGTCGCGCACGCGCTGTCGCAGCTATTGCATAGAAACGTCCGCTTCGAATTCGACTGGCTTGGCGGCGTTGAGATGCGCGATGGCGACATCGTGTTGTGCGAGAACGTGCGGTTTCTTGCGGGGGAGAAGGCCAATGATGAAAACCTTTCTCGCCGTTTAGCCGCCCTGGCGGACGTTTTTGTTAACGATGCCTTCGCCACCGCGCACCGGGCCCAGGCGTCCACCTACGGCATCGCCCAGTTCGCGCCGCTAGCTTGCGCAGGTCCATTGCTCACCTCGGAACTCGATGCCCTTGGCACAGCACTGCATAATCCAGCGCGACCATTGGTTGCGATCGTCGGGGGCGCTAAAGTGTCGACGAAACTTGCATTGTTGGAATCGCTGTCAGCTAAAGTAGATCGGCTCATTGTCGGCGGTGGCATCGCGAATACTTTTCTGCGTGCGGCTGGGTTCGAGATTGGCAATTCGCTGTATGAGCAAGAGATGATCGAAACGGCTGCGCGGTTGCTCGCCAACGGTAGCGTACCGCTACCGACCGACGTCGTGTGTGGTAAGGCCTTCAATGCCGCAACACCGACCCGGGTGGTGGCGGTCGATGCGGTCATGGCGGACGACATGATCATGGATGTCGGCCCGCAAACGATCGCCGCGTTCGCCGAGCTCATTCGCACGGCCGGGACGGTGGTGTGGAACGGGCCGCTCGGGGTATTTGAATTCGATCAATGCGCCAACGGCACCCGGGTTTTAGCCCACACGATAGCGGATTCGTCGGCGTTTTCGATCGCCGGAGGTGGTGATACGATTGCTGCGATCACCCAATTCGACGTTGCCGATCGGATCTCCTATATCTCGACTGGTGGTGGTGCCTTTCTTGAATTTCTCGAAGGCAAGACCCTCCCGGCCGTCGCCATCCTCGAACAACGCGCCGCGTAAGCGTAAGGGCTAGCGCGTGAGACGAACCAAAATTGTTGCGACCTTAGGTCCGTCGACGGATAAGCCAAAGGTACTTGCGCGCCTCATCGCGGAAGGGCTTGATGGCGCGCGGCTCAACTACTCGCACGGATCTCGCGAAGAACATGCAAAGCGCGCGCGCGCCCTGCGCCGGGCGGCAAAGGCCGCGCACCGCGAAATCACACTGATTGCCGATCTACAAGGACCTAAGATCCGTCTTGAACGCTTCTCCAACGGCGCGATCCGGCTCGAAGAGGGGGACGACTTCGTTATTGATGCCGATTTGAATGCCAACGCCGGCGACGAACACCACGTCGGGGTCACCTATAAGGGGCTGGCCCAAGACGTTAAGCGGGGCGATACCCTGTTGGTCGACGACGGGCGGATCATGCTACAAGTGGAGAATGTCGATGGTAATGCCATCGAGACGGTCGTCCTGCTCGGCGGTGAGCTGTCGAACAACAAGGGGATCAATCGCGAAGGCGGCGGACTATCGGCCAAGGCATTGACGCACAAAGATCGCCTGGACATAAAGCACGCCGTGGACATTGGCGCCGACTATATCGCGGTATCGTTCCCGCGCACGGCAAAAGACATTGACGACGCTAGGCGTCTAGTCGAAAAAGCTGGTGGTACGGCCGGTATCATCGCCAAGATCGAACGCGCTGAAGCGCTAGAACACGCAGAAGAGATCATGCTGGCAGCCGACGGAATTATGATCGCGCGCGGCGATCTCGGCGTCGAAATCGGCGACGCCCGTTTGCCGCCGGTGCAAAAAAAACTCATCAATCTCGCGCGCCGCTGCCATCGCATCGTGATCACCGCCACACAGATGATGGAATCGATGATTGAGCATCCAATGCCTACGCGCGCAGAGGTCTTCGACGTTGCCAATGCGGTGCTCGACGGCACCGACGCGGTCATGTTGTCGGCCGAAACTAGTATCGGTGCGTATCCGGAAAAGACGGTCGCGGCGATGGCGCGGATATGCCTTGAAGCGGAACGAGAGTGGCCCGACAATCAAGCCGAACTGCTGCTCGATTCAACCTTCGATAGGGTCGATGAAGCCATCGCGATGTCTACAATCTATTGCGCGAATCGCATTGGGGTTAAAGCCATCGCCGCCCTAACCGAAACCGGTGCCACCACGAAATGGATGTCACGGATCCGCACCGACATCCCAATATTTGCAATGTCCGGGATCACCACGACCCTGCGTAAGGTCAATCTTTACCGTGGCGTACAACCCATCGCATTCGATATTCGCAATATCAACTATACGGAAATTACCGCTGGGATCCTCGATCAACTTCGCGCGCGCGGTGTGGTCAAAGATGGTGACAAGGTGATCATCACCAAAGGCGACCTGCTGGGGCATATCGGCGGAACCAACGGCATGAAAATTGTAACGGTCGGCGAGTTCGTCGAACACGTGGCGTGAACGACGCTATAAATAGAGGCTACTAGGATCAAGTTAGGCGCGGCAACGCACTAACCCCGAGCTTGGCTGCAACCGCCAGCCGACGCCGCGCGGATCCGACCGACGGAACTAGCCGGTAATTCGCTCGAGCGCCTCGCGGTATTTTGCCGCGGTTTTTTGCACGATATCCGGCGGTAAAATTGGCCCCGGCGGGCGCTTATTCCATGTCAACGTTTCCAGGTAATCGCGCACAAATTGTTTATCAAAGCTCGGCGGACTAACACCGATTTGGTAGTCGGACTGCGGCCAGAATCGCGACGAGTCGGGGGTCAGGGCCTCGTCGATTAGCACAAGATCCCCGTTCGTGTCGACGCCGAACTCAAATTTAGTATCGGCGATGATAATCGCCTTGTCGCGGGCAAACTTCGCCGCGCGCCGATAAATTTCCAAACTAATGTCGCGGATCCTACGCGCATATTCCTCGCCGATCAGCGATGCAGTAAAGGCAAAATCGACGTTTTCATCGTGCTCGCCCACATCCGCTTTCGTCGAGGGGGTGTAGATCGGCTCGGGTAGCTGTTCCGCTTGGCGCAGACCGGCGGGCAGCGCGATCCCGCAAACGCTACCGCTGCGCTGATAGTCTTTCCACCCGGAGCCGATAATGTAACCGCGAACGATGGCTTCCACCGGTAGCGGTTTCAGCTTTTGTACGACGATAGCGCGCCCTTCTACCGGCGCGCGCTCGGCCGCATCGGGCAATACCTCTTCAAGCGATAATTTACTCAGGTGGTTGGCGATAACGTCGTTCATTTGTTCGAACCAAAAATTCGACATGGCTGTAAGGACAACGCCTTTGCCCGGGATCGGATCAGGCAAAATAACATCAAAGGCGGAGATCCGATCGGTCGTTACGATCAGTAGATGTTCGCTACCGATTGCATAGATGTCGCGAACCTTCCCGCGCTGAATCAACGGCCAAGTGGTGAGGGTTGATTGGTGCAGCGCAAAATCTGGTGTTTCCACAACGGGCGTCCGGTTCAAATTGAGCGCGCGATTCTCGCACAAGCCCCTGGATCACGATAGGAGTAGATTCCCCTTAGTCTCAGTGTATGTGCGCGAACTCCGGGAAGTCGCCAACACCGCCAAGCGGGACGGATCGGGGCACAGCAAAGTGAAGTCAATTTGGCGCCAGCCCTAAGTTGCCGGGGCCTTAAAATGCGCCATTCAACCACTAACAGTTTTTTGGCGTCTACGTTGGATTTGGATTAGCAATCGCATCGACAGCCGAACGATTAAATTCAAGGCGCACGATCTTGATGCATCAACGATTCGATATCATCGATTTGTTTCGGCGCATTGGCGCTCAAGACCTCATGGCCCGTCTTGGTGACAAGGATGTCGTCCTCAATGCGGATCCCAATATTGTGCCATCGCTTCGCCAGGCCCTTAATGTTCGGCGAGAGGTATAACCCTGGTTCCACCGTCGTTACCATTCCCCGCTCGAAGCTACGCCACTCGCCGGCAAGTTTATAATCACCCACATCGTGCACATCCATACCGAGCCAGTGCCCGGTCTTATGCATATAATACGGACGATACGCCTCGTCGCGAATGAGTTTAGATACGCGACCCTTTAAGATCCCGAGGTCCAATAATCCCCGCGTAATCACATCGATAGCCGCCTCGTGCGGCATATTCCACGTATTGTTGGGTTGTACCTCGGCGATGGCTGCGAGTTGGGCTTCAAGTACAATCTCGTAGACCGCCGCCTGATCGTTAGAGAATTTACCGTCCACCGGGAACGTACGGGTAACATCACTGGCATAGCAATCGTATTCGGCGCCAGCGTCGATCAGCAGAAGATCGCCGGCTTTCAGCTGGTCCTGATTTTCGACGTAATGCAATATACAACTGTTCGCGCCGCCGCCCACGATACTCGGATAGGCGGGGGATCGCGCACCGTGGTGCATGAAGGTATGCAGCAACTCCGCCTCGATTTGATATTCATACATGCCAGGACGGCACACCGTCATAGCACGTCGATGTCCCTCGGTGGCGATCGCCGCGGCGCGGCGCATGGTCTTTATCTCCTGGTGGCTTTTATACAGCCGGCTTTCGTGCAATATGTGGCCGAGTGATACAAACTGATCGGGGGCATGGATGCCGGCGCGGCCTTTGTCGGTAACGCGCGTGACCCAACCGACAAGTCGCTGGTCAAAATCAGGATAGCGCCCCATCGTGTAGTAGATGCGTTCTTTGTTTTCCAACAAACCGGGAAGGATGTCATCGAGGTCGGAAATTGGAAAGGCGTCGTCCGCACCATAAAATTCGCATGCCCCATCGAGTCCTGTGCGGCGGCCATGCCAGGTTTCCGCCACGGCATCACTTTCACGGCAGAACAGCAGGAACTCACCCTGGGGGCGATCGGGAACTAGAACGGCGACGGCCTCGGGCTCCGCAAACCCGGTCAGGTAGAAAAAATCGCTATCGGGGCGGTGCGGATACAAAACATCTCGATTACGCACGCGTTCCGGCGCGGTCGGCTGGATCGCGATACCGCCGACATTGATCATGTCCATCAAGCGTTTTCGACGACGGGCGAATTCTCGTTTCTCCATAATATTTTAGGGTTCGATATGCTCAGTGGATGGTTTCATCATGACGATTGTTTTGGGTTACAAACTGCGTTTCGTCGAGCAGTAACAAGGCGCCCATGCGGGTGTACTCACAAACTTCTACGAACGCGAATTCGTCGGCGCCATCGCCCGATTCTTTTGGGTCGATGCGACCGATATCCTGAAGATCATGTAAAAACTCCTTAGTGTCCTCGCTCAGTTGTCCCGCTTCGCCCTGATCCGTCAGTCCGAATCCCGACAGAAAACCTCGGCACCACGAACCCAGGGCTTCAGTCCTGACCGCCAATGGACAATCGTCTTCAGGCAGCAGTATCCGCAACGAAAAATCATCAGCCGATAATTCAGCGAGCGTTGCGGTAACTAACTGGGATAACGGATGGTCGGCGCCCAGATCGGGTAGGTTGATATCGCCGTGATAGCCGGTCGTATGATCCAGCCACGCGGATCCTTCGAATTCCCGCACGCCGCAAAGCATTCCGCACAGTATCCCATGGCACTCCGCCGCGCCGATATCACAGTTCATTACACGCAGTGCAGCTGCGACCAACTGGTAGCGCGATTTTTCGGCATATTCTGTCATATATGACTGTATTACGCTGTGTTTACCGCAACAATTTCATACTGGCCTTCGTCATGAGGTGGTACATTGGTAGACCACGGACCACCTTCGCACCCAGGAGCCGTCACAGACGTAGTTTGCGACTACGTTTAGCCTCCCGGCAAAACAAATAACCCGATAGGGTCCACTGCTAATCAGCGCCGCAACAGAGCGCTAAGCTGGGATTATCTCATGGCAGGGCGCACCAATTAAAGTACCAGCAAGCTTGCCCAAGTCCGATTCACGTCTTGCTCTAGGTCAATTTAATATCCGGAATTGGCTCGCATTGTGGTGTCGCAGGCGGTTGACCGAAGTAAGTAGCGGCTCTATATTGAGCCCGACGAAAAAGCATATTACACAGACGACCGAATCGCTGCATCATGACGCAAGTAGACAACGAAAAATTAGAACTGGCGGCGCTCGAATCGAGGGTCGACGAGTTGATCAAAACCATCGAGGGGCTCGCTAGCGAGAACCAGGCTTTACGCACACAGCAGGCAACATTAACCACCGAGCGCGCGGCCTTGATTGAAAAAACCGAACAGGCACGGACGCGAGTCGAAGCAATGATTTCACGATTGAAGGCGATGGAAATACGTTAATGACCGATAGTGTAAAACCGATCACCGTCACTATCCTCGATAAGGAATATATCGTCGGTTGCACCGAGGGTGAGCGTGAATCCTTATTTGCGACCGTGGAGTTTCTGAATATCAAGATGCAGGAACAGCGAGACAGTGGCAAAGTGATTGGCAGTGAACGAATCGCGGTGATGGCCGCGCTTAACGTGGCGCATGAATATCTTGAATATCGCCGCCACAATGAATCCATGAGTTCCGACATTGGCGCCGGGATCGATCGTATTCGAAGTAAGATCAACACCGCGCTATCGCGTGGCCGGACATTCGAACTGACCGACGCTTCGTAAATTAATGGACGGCAATCAATATTAGGTATGGTGTTCTCTGTGGTGTACGCGTACGGGCTGGTTAATCCTTGAGCCTATAAGCGATATACTTTGGGACTAA
>SMVA01219628.1_pt1 | contig 12674 bp, 7 predicted proteins | sample 2456451 | NCBI WGS metagenome assembly SMVA01 (sample SAMN11095933, study PRJNA526329) | marine sediment metagenome | biome: Marine sediment; feature: Surficial sediment; material: Deep marine sediment; isolation source: Hadal surficial sediment | place: Pacific Ocean | collected 2014-05 | depth 0-1...
CCCTCCACTTCGATTCCCGCACTGCGCGCACTTCCAGCTATCGTGCGTACCGCCGCATCCATGTCGGCTGCGGTGAGATCCGGCATCTTGATTTTGGCAATTTCTTCCAACTGCGCCCGGTTGACCTTCGCCACCTTATGGGTATTCGGCGTGGCGCTGCCCTTGCTGATTTTTGCCGCCTTGCGCAGCAGGACGGACGCCGGTGGTGTTTTGGTAATAAAGGTAAAGCTGCGATCAACATAAACGGTGATCACAACTGGAGTAGGCATTCCCTGCTCCAGGCTCTGCGTCTGGGCGTTAAACGTCTTGCAGAAATCCATGATGTTCACGCCGTGTTGGCCGAGCGCTGGACCAACCGGCGGGCTCGGGTTGGCCTGGCCTGCGGGAACCTGCAGTTTGATATAGGCCTCAACTTTCTTCGCCATCGTTTCTCTCTCCTATCGGGTTCTTAACGTGCCCTTATCGCGCCTATCGGTGCGCAGGTGCACTCCCCTCTTAACTCACGCCAATGCTCAAAATCTCGATTACTCGAGTTATCAACCCTTTTCCACCTGGCCAAAATCCAGTTCCACCGGTGTTGAGCGGCCAAAAATCGTCACCGCCACCTGTACTTTGCTTTTCTCGTAGTTGACCTGCTCGACGACCCCGTTGAAGTCGTTGAATGGTCCATCGATGACCCGTACGATTTCTCCAGCCTCGAAGATCGTCTTCGGTGTTGCCTTGTCACTACCAGCGGCAACTCTGTCGAGAATGGCATTCGCCTCACTTTCCGTCAGCGGCGCTGGATGATCTGCTTTGCCACCGATAAAACCCATCACTCGTGGCGTTTCCTTGACGAGATGCCAGGTGTCGTCGTTAAGTTCCATTTCCACCAGCACATAGCCAGGGAAAAATTTGCGCTCACTGCGGCGCTTCTGACCACCCCGCATTTCGACCACTTCTTCGACGGGCACCATGATCTCGCCAAAAAATTCCTGCAGCGACGACAACTCTATGCGTTCCTGCAACGCCCGGGATACGTTCTTCTCAAATCCAGAGTACGCATGCACCACATACCACTTCTTCGACATAACGCGTTACCCTATCACCGTGGAAACCAACCAACTCAGGCCCGAATCCAACAGCCACAATATCAACGAAAAAACCATTATCAACACGAGCACGATCATCGTGGTTTGCACAGTCTCCTGGCGGGTCGGCCAGACCACCCGGCGAATTTCACTTCGGGCATCTTTTAATAGATCCCAGGCTGCGCGACCTTTCTGGGTCTGCACCAACGTCAGTAGAGCAACGATGGCAAGTACCAACAGTCCCAGCACTCGATACAACACCGACTGATCCTGGTAGTACCAGTTGCCAAATACGCCTGCACCAACCACGGCGTAAACGACGATCCATTTCAACCAGTCAATGGCCGATTGTCCCGATGTTTCTGCGCTCGTATTCAAAAATAGAATCCTGCTCAACTGGCAGGCCAGGAGGGAATCGAACCCCCAACCTGCGGTTTTGGAGACCGCTGCTCTGCCAATTGAGCTACTGGCCTAATAAATTCACTAAAATTACGTGCCTACTGGAGCCTTCAGCGTCACCCCCCTACTCGATGATCTTGGTAACGACCCCTGCACCCACTGTGCGTCCGCCTTCACGGATAGCAAACCGTTGGCCTTCTTCCATCGCAATCGGACAGATCAGCGTCACTAACATGTTGACGTTGTCTCCCGGCATTACCATCTCAACGTCCTGGGGCAACTCAACACTCCCCGTCACATCCGTCGTCTCAAAGAAAAACTGCGGCCGATATCCCTTGAAAAACGGGGTATGCCGTCCTCCCTCGTCCTTGCTCAATACATAAACTTCCGAATCGAAATTCGTATGCGGCGTGATGCTCTTCGGCTCCGCCAATACCTGACCCCGCTCAACCTCCTCGCGCTTTATCCCGCGCAGCAACACGCCCACGTTCTCACCCGCGCGTCCCTCGTCCAGAAGCTTGCGGAACATCTCTACCCCCGTGCACGTCGTCGTCTCCGTATCCCGTATCCCAACGATCGCTACCTCGTCCCCAACCTTCACAATCCCACGCGCAATCCGACCCGTCACCACCGTGCCTCGTCCCGATATCGAAAATACATCCTCAATCGGCATCAGAAAGGGCTGGTCAATCGACCGAACCGGCTCCGGAATGAAACTATCCAGCGCATCAATCAGCTTCTGTACGCTCGGCATCCCTATCTCGCTTTCGTCTCCCTCCAGCGCCTTCAACGCACTGCCTAGAATGATCGGCGTGTCGTCTCCAGGAAACTCGTACTGATCCAATAGCTCGCGCACTTCCATCTCAACCAGTTCAATTAGCTCATCATCGTCCACCATGTCCACTTTGTTCATGTAAACCACGATGTTCGGTACACCCACCTGCCGCGCCAGCACAATATGCTCCCGCGTCTGCGGCATCGGTCCGTCCGCTGCACTCACCACCAGAATCGCTCCATCCATCTGCGCAGCCCCCGTGATCATGTTCTTCACATAATCCGCGTGACCGGGACAGTCAACGTGAGCGTAATGGCGGTTCGTCGACTCGTACTCAACGTGGGAGGTCGCTATCGTGATCCCACGGGCCTTCTCCTCCGGCGCATTGTCAATCTGGTCAAAATCTTTTATCTCGCCACCAAACGCCGCCGCACACACCTTCGTCATCGCCGCCGTCAACGTCGTCTTACCATGGTCTACATGGCCAATCGTGCCAACATTTACGTGCGGCTTCGTCCGCTCAAATTTCTTTTTGGCCATTGTTTACGCCCTTGTCCAACAACAGTTTTTGAATAGTCTGGCGAACTCGCCTAGCGATTGATGATACCTTCAGCAATGTTGTTCGGCACTTCCGCGTACTTGACGAATTCCATGGTAAAGGTTGCGCGACCTTGAGTAGCTGATCGCGAATCCGTTGCGTAGCCGAACATCTCGGCCAACGGAACATTCGCCCGGATAATCTTACCCGCGGGATTTTCGTCCATGCTGAGGATGATGCCGCGGCGCCGGTTCAAATCCCCCACAACTTCACCCATGTATTGTTCCGGTGTGACAACCTCAACCGCAAAAATCGGCTCTAGCAACACGGGTTTCGCGGCACGGGCACCATCTCTGAGCGCCATGGACCCGGCAATCTTGAACGCCATTTCTGAAGAGTCCACCTCATGGAAGGAGCCGTCATACAGTGTTGCCCGAATGTTGATCAGCGGGTAACCCGCAATCACCCCGTTCTGCAACTGCTCCTTGATACCCTTGTCCACCGCCGGGATGTATTCGCGCGGCACTGCACCACCAACGATCTCGTTGACAAACTCGTAACTGTCACCATCCTCTTCCGTAATTGGCTCTAACTTGAGCCATACGTGTCCGTACTGACCCCGGCCACCACTCTGGCGGACGAACTTACCTTCCTGGTTGACGGTGGTACGAATAGTCTCCCGATACGCCACCTGAGGCCTGCCGACGTTGGCCTCAACGCCAAATTCCCGCTTCATGCGCTCGACGATAATGTCCAGATGCAGCTCGCCCATGCCCGAAATGATGGTCTGGCCGGACTCCTGGTCCGTTTCCACGCGAAAAGACGGGTCTTCTTGCGCTAACTTGCCGAGCGCGACGCCCATCTTCTCCTGGTCCGGCACCGACTTCGGTTCTACGGCAACCGAAATCACCGGCTCCGGAAAAACCATTCTCTCCAGAGTGATGATGTCACTCTGGGCACACAACGTATCTCCGGTGGTCACATCTTTCAGCCCGATGGCCGCAGCGATGTCACCTGCCCGCACCTCTTTGATCTCGTTGCGGTTGTTGGAGTGCATCTGCACCATCCGGCCTACACGCTCGCGCTTGGATCTCCCCGGGTTGTACACCTGGTCTCCAGAGTTCAAAACACCCGAGTAGACCCGGAAGAAGGTTAACGTGCCAACGAACGGATCGGTGGCGATTTTAAATGCCAGCGCCGCGAAGGGCGCGTCGTCGTTCGCTTCCCGAGTTCCCATAGTTTTGTCTTCGAGAATGCCTTCGATAGGTTTGACCTCGGTCGGCGCGGGCAGGTAATCGATTACCGCATCCAGCAACGCCTGCACACCTTTGTTTTTGAAAGCCGAGCCGCATAGCGCCGGTACAATCTCATTGGCGATTGTACGTATGCGCAGCCCTTGGCGAATATCTTCCTCCAAGAGACTACCCTCTTCCAGGTACTTCTCCAGCAGCTCCTCATTGGCTTCGGCGGCACTTTCCACCATTTGTTCCCGCCAATGTTCGGCATCCGCCAGCATTTCTTCCGGGATGTCGCTGAGATCGTAACTGAGGCCCTGATCATCCTCGTTCCAGAGAATGGCTTTCATCTGAATGAGATCTATCACACCCTTGAAGTTTTCTTCCGCGCCGTAGGGGAGCTGAACGGGTACTGGGTTAGAACCGAGACGATCTCTGATCTGATCGACCACACGCAGGAACTCAGACCCGGCCCGGTCCATCTTATTGACGAACACGATGCGCGGTACCTCATAACGGTTAGCCTGGCGCCAGACCGTTTCGGACTGGGGCTCTACACCGGAGGTGCCGCAAAAGACGACTATGGCTCCATCGAGCACCCGCAAGCTGCGCTCGACCTCAATGGTGAAATCCACGTGACCGGGAGTATCGATGATGTTGACGCGGTGCTCGTCAAATTGCTGGTTCATGCCAGCCCAGAAGCAAGTGGTCGCGGCAGAGGTAATGGTGATGCCACGTTCCTGCTCTTGCTCCATCCAATCCATGGTGGCAGCCCCGTCGTGAACCTCACCAAGCTTGTGAGAAAGACCGGTGTAAAAAAGCACCCTCTCGGTGGTAGTGGTTTTACCAGCATCCACGTGTGCCACGATGCCGATGTTGCGGTATCGGGAAATGGGGGTCGTACGAGCCATCGTGCTCTCCGTTAACTAAACCTGAATTGATGGAAGGATAGAAGTTAATACCGGTAGTGCGAGAAAGCCTTGTTGGCTTCTGCCATTCGGTGTGTATCTTCGCGTTTCTTTACTGCGGATCCACGGCCATCGGCCGCATCCATCAGCTCTCCTGCGAGTCTCGCGGCCATGGATTTCTCGCCGCGCTTACGCGCGCTATCCACCAACCAGCGCATCGCGAGTGCAGTACGCCGTGAGGGCCGCACCTCAACTGGCACCTGATAGGTAGCGCCGCCCACTCTGCGGGATTTCACTTCGACAAATGGCGCGACAGCTTCCAGCGCCTTTTCAAAAACCTCTACCGGATCGGGATTAGAGCGATCCTCGATGCGCGTAAGGGCACCGTAAACGATATGTTCGGCGACCGCCTTTTTACCACTGACCATCACATGGTTGATGAACTTGGCAACCGTTTGGTTGTTGTACTTGGGATCTGGGAGTATGTCGCGCTTTGCGACGATGCGACGTCTTGGCATGTCCGCTCCTTTGCTTCAGGTTCGCCCCCGAGCTTGATCCGGGGCCTTACTTGGAGGAGTGCCCGTCGGCACTCGTTGAGTTAATTGTTAACTAGTTCGTGCCCATTCTGGGCGGAAACTAACTATTCGCTTGGACTATTATTTAGGCCGCTTAGTTCCATACTTGGAACGGCTCTGCCGACGATCCGCGACCCCTGAGGTATCCAGAGTGCCACGCACAGTGTGATAGCGCACACCCGGTAAATCCTTGACTCGGCCGCCTCTGATAAGGATCACCGAGTGTTCCTGCAGATTGTGGCCTTCGCCGCCGATGTACGAAGTTACTTCAAAACCATTGGTCAGCCGCACACGGCAGACTTTGCGTAATGCTGAATTCGGCTTTTTAGGTGTTGTCGTATAAACGCGCGTACAGACTCCACGTTTCTGAGGGCTGCCTTGCAGCGCAGGCACGATGTTCTTGTCGACCTTGCGTTTACGTGGCTTTCTTACTAGCTGGCTGATGGTCGCCATTGTTGCTCCGTTGCGTATTCCGGCTAAAAAAACGCCGACCTAAAATCGGACGCGCGATTCTAATGATGTTAGTTGGCTAAAGCAACGACCGGACAGAGATATCCGGCCGTTACCGCTGAGGGCTCCTTAACCCAAGCCGCTGACTCAATCAGTACCGCTGAGAGCCTCGGACAGGGCCTTCTCTACCTCGTCCGCTGTAGCCCCTTGCTGTTTGACAAGCCTGGCAGCGATCTCCTCTTCGCGTCTGCGCTTACGCTCGCTATGGTACGTAAGCCCGGTACCCGCAGGAATCAGCCGCCCTACCACCACGTTTTCCTTCAAACCTCGCAGGTAATCGCGTTTACCGGTCACCGCAGCTTCCGTCAACACGCGCGTGGTCTCCTGGAAGGATGCCGCCGAAATGAACGACTCCGTTGCAAGGGATGCCTTGGTAATACCCAACAGTACACGCTGGAATGTCGCAGGTTCCTTACCTTCCGCTTCGAGCGCTTCGTTGATGACGGTGACCCTGGTGTACTCCAATTGTTCACCCCGGATCAGATCAGACTCTCCGGCGCTCACGATCTCCGCCTTACGCAGCATCTGCCGGACAATGACCTCGATATGTTTGTCATTGATGGTCACACCCTGCAAACGGTAAACCTCCTGGATCTCGTTGATGATGTACTTCGCAAGTTCGGGTACGCCCTTCAGGCGCAGGATGTCGTGGGGATTTGGCGGTCCCTCACAGACCACTTCACCACGCTCCACATGTTCGCCTTCGAACACGCCGATATTGCGCCACTTCGGAATGAGATTTTCTACCGGGTCGCCTTCGGCAGGGGTGATGACCAACCGGCGCTTACCCTTGGTCTCCTTGCCGAAGCTAACTGTGCCCGTTGCTTCCGCCAGAATAGCCGGCTCCTTCGGCTTGCGCGCCTCGAAGAGGTCGGCCACTCGCGGTAGACCACCGGTGATATCCCGAGTCTTGGAGCCTTCCTGAGGAATTCGGGCAATGATATCGCCTACTCCGACCTTCTCTTTGTCCTCGAGATTGAGGATGGCGTCATGTGGCAGGAAGATGTGTACAGGTACATCGCTGCCAGGCAACACAATTTCTTTGCCTTTGTCGTCGACCAGGCGCACAGCCGGACGGAGGTCTTTGCCGGCGCTCGGCCGGTCCTTTGGATCGAGCACGGTGATATTGGTCAACCCCGTAAGTTCATCGGTCTGACGGTTGATGGACAGGCCTTCCTCCATATCCTCCAATTCCACCGTACCTGATACTTCGGTAACGATCGGGTGAGTATGGGGATCCCACTGGGCAATGATCTGTCCGGCTTCCACCGTATCTCCGTCTGAGATAGTTATGACTGCACCATACGGCAGCTTGTAACGCTCGCGCTCGCGGCCGTGTTCATCGGCAATCGCAATCTCTCCCGATCGGGACACCGCAACGAGTTCACCGTTTTCGCGAGTAACCGTCTTCAGATTGTGAAGACGAGCGCCACCGCCGTGCTTGACCTGGACGCTGTCGATGGCCGTCGCTCGTGACGCAGCACCACCAATGTGGAACGTGCGCATCGTAAGCTGCGTTCCCGGCTCACCGATAGATTGTGCAGCAATGACACCGACGGCTTCACCCGCGTTTACCTGGTGCCCGCGAGCCAGGTCACGTCCATAACACTTCCCACAAACCCCAAAACGCGTTTTACAGCTTATGGCCGAGCGAACGATGATTTCGTCCAAGCCAAGATTATCAAGCTGTTCGACCCAGGCCTCATCGAGCATGGTACCGGCTTCAATCAGCACGGTCTTACCGTCGAACTCATAAACGTTTTCCGCAACAACACGACCGAGTACCCGATCACCTAACGCCTCCACAACGTCGCCGCCCTCGATAATCGCCGACACCAACAGACCGTCTTCCGTGCCGCAGTCCGCGTCCGTCACGACAACATCCTGGGCGACGTCTACTAGACGACGCGTCAGGTAACCCGAGTTAGCGGTCTTGAGCGCTGTGTCCGCCAGACCCTTCCGGGCACCATGGGTAGAGATGAAGTACTCGTTTACCGATAACCCTTCGCGGAAGTTTGCGGTAATGGCGTTTTCGATGATGCTTCCATCTGGCCGCGTCATCAGTCCACGCATCCCGGCCAACTGGCGAATCTGCGCAGGCGATCCCCGCGCTCCGGAATCGGAGTACATGAAGACGGAGTTGAACGAATCCTGTTCTTCTTCTTCGCCATCGCGATTGATCACCGTTTCCTTAGAAATACCATCCATCATGGCGCGGGCGACCAGATCGTTAGCTCGCGACCAAATGTCGACCACCTTGTTATACTTCTCGCCGTGAGTCACCAGACCGGACGCGTACTGCGACTCGATTTCTGCGACTTCAGCTTGCGCATCATGGATGATCGAATCCTTCTCCTTGGGAATGACAAAGTCATCCACACCAATGGATGCACCCGACGAGGTGGAGTGGGCAAAACCCATGTACATCAATTGGTCGGCGAAAATTACCGTATCTTTCAAGCCGACATTTCGATAACAGGCATTGATCAGGTTCGATACTTCTTTCTTATTGAGCGGCTTGTTGACCATCTCGAAGGGAAGGGTCGGGGGTAAGATTTCCGATAGGAGCGCACGCCCCACCGTGGTATCCACCAGCTTACGTTCAACCGACACAGAGCCATCCTCGGCGACAACGTGCTCCTCCACTCGAACCTTGACCCTCGACTGCAGTTCGGCTTGACCCGAATAATAGGCCCGGTGCACTTCCTTGACATCGGCAAACACACTGCCCTCGCCCTTTCCGTTCACTTTCTCACGGGTCATGTAGTAAAGCCCGAGCACCACGTCCTGGGATGGAACGATGATTGGCTCGCCGCTGGCCGGAGACAAAATGTTGTTGGTCGACATCATCAGCGCCCGGCTCTCAAGCTGAGCTTCGAGGGTCAGTGGCACGTGAACGGCCATCTGGTCGCCGTCGAAGTCCGCGTTATAGGCCGTACATACCAACGGGTGCAACTGAATGGCCTTGCCCTCAATAAGCACAGGTTCGAACGCCTGAATGCCGAGACGATGCAACGTAGGCGCGCGATTCAACAACACCGGATGCTCGCGGATCACCTTAGCAAGAATGTCCCACACCTCGGGTGTCTCGCGTTCCACCATCTTCTTGGCGGCTTTTATTGTCGTCGCAAGACCGCGCGCTTCCAACTTTCCGAAGATGAACGGCTTGAACAGTTCCAGGGCCATCTTCTTTGGCAAGCCGCACTGATGCAGCCGCAACGTTGGTCCCACCACGATCACCGAACGGCCAGAGTAGTCGACCCGCTTGCCGAGCAGGTTTTGACGGAAACGACCTTGTTTCCCTTTGATCATGTCGGCTAAGGATTTCAGCGGACGTTTGTTGGAGCCGGTGATGGCCCGGCCACGGCGGCCATTGTCGAGCAGCGCGTCAACTGATTCCTGCAGCATGCGCTTTTCATTGCGCACGATAATGTCCGGCGCCGACAAGTCGAGCAGGCGCTTCAGGCGGTTGTTGCGGTTGATTACCCGCCGGTAAAGATCATTCAGATCTGAGGTGGCGAAGCGACCCCCATCCAGAGGCACCAGGGGCCGCAAGTCGGGTGGTAACACGGGTAAAACCATCAATATCATCCACTCAGGTTTGTTCCCGGATCTAAGGAATGCCTCCATCAGCTTCAAGCGTTTGGAAAGCTTTTTGATTTTGGTCTCGGAGTTGGTTGCGGGAATCTCTTCGCGCAACCGTGCCGTTTCTTCGGCCAGGTCCAATGCCAGAAGTAGTGAGCGTATCGCTTCGGCACCCATTCGGGCGTCGAACTCATCGCCGAACTCTTCGAGCTTCTGGTAATAATCCTCGTCGGTCAAAAGCTGACCGACCTCGAGGTCTGTCAGACCCGGATCCACGACAACAAACGACTCGAAGTACAGAACACGCTCAATGTCACGTAGCGTCATGTCAAGCAACAGGCCGATACGAGAGGGCAGCGACTTCAGGAACCAGATGTGTGCCACAGGGCTCGCGAGCTCCACGTGACCCATACGTTCCCGCCGCACTTTTGAGAGCGTTACTTCAACGCCGCATTTCTCGCAGATGACACCGCGATGTTTGAGACGCTTATACTTGCCACAAAGGCATCCGTAGTCTTTGTTCGGACCAAAAATGCGTGCGCAGAACAAACCGTCGCGTTCTGGTTTAAAGGTGCGGTAATTGATGGTTTCAGGTTTTTTCACCTCGCCAAACGACCAGGAACGGATCATCTCAGGGGACGCGAGTCCAATTCGCAGCGAGTCGAACTCGTCGACGTTTCCCTGAGCCTTAAGTAGGTTGAGTAGGTCTTTCAAGATCTCTCCTCCCGGTCGGATTTAAGTAGCAAACGAATAAGGTTGTTGATAACGATCATGCGCTATTCACTCTCCAGCTCGATATCGATGGCAAGAGAGCGGATCTCCTTCACCAGAACGTTAAAGGATTCCGGCATGCCGGGCTCCATGCTGAAATCGTCGTCGACGATGTTCTTGTACATTTTCGTGCGACCACTGACGTCGTCCGACTTGACGGTAAGCATTTCCTGAAGCGTATAGGCAGCGCCATAGGCTTCGAGTGCCCACACTTCCATCTCGCCGAACCGCTGTCCACCAAACTGCGCTTTACCTCCCAACGGCTGCTGGGTTACCAGGCTATAGGAACCCGTGGAACGCGCATGCATCTTGTCGTCGACCAAATGGTTGAGCTTCAGCATGTACATGTAACCTATGGTCACCGGCCGATCGAACTTGAGTCCGGTACGGCCATCGTAAAGCGTTGTCTGCCCTCCGGTAGGTAAACCCGCGAGCTCGAGCATCTGCTTTATTTCGCTTTCTGCAGCACCGTCGAAGACCGGAGTCGCCATCGGTAGTCCGCCTCGCAGGTTTTCAGCAAGCTCAACAATTTCGCTATCCTTGAGGGACTTCAACTTTTCCTTGCGCTCACCAACCGTGTTGTAAATTTTGTCGAGGAATTCGCGCAGCTCCGCGGTTTTGACCTGCGCGTCGATCAACTCACCGATCTTCTCGCCGATGCCTTTGGCCGCCCAGCCTAAATGGGTTTCAAGAATCTGACCGACATTCATGCGTGAAGGCACACCGAGCGGATTGAGCACGATGTCTATCGGATTGCCGTTTTCATCGAACGGCATGTCTTCAACGGGCATGATCACCGAGATCACGCCCTTATTGCCGTGACGTCCCGCCATTTTGTCACCGGGCTGAATGCGCCGCTTGATGGCAAGATAGACCTTGACGGTCTTCAACACGCCAGGGGCAAGGTCATCGCCACTCTCGAGCTTTGAGCGCTTGTCGGCGTAAACCTCGTCAAGCTGGGCTTTGCGCTCTTGTAGCTGAGCCTCGGCCCGCTCCAGCTGTGCATTCAGCACATCGTCGGACATACGAATCTTGAACCAATCGTCGTGGCTGAGACTCGCCAGATAGTCCGCATCTATCTTCAGACCTTTGGTCTGACCCGGGGCGCTTGCTTCCTTATGACCGAGCAGAGCGTTTTGCAGACGTTCGTAGGTCGCCACCTCGACGATCCGGTATTCGTCATCCAGATCCTTGCGGTGCTGCGCCAGTTGCTGCTGCTCGATATCCTTTGCGCGCTGATCTTTTTCGACACCATCGCGAGTGAAAACTTGCACGTCGATCACCGTGCCTTGGACACTACTAGGCACTCTGAGCGAAGTGTCTTTCACATCCGAGGCCTTCTCACCAAAGATAGCCCGCAGTAGCTTCTCTTCCGGCGTAAGCTGGGTTTCGCCCTTAGGCGTTACCTTGCCGACCAGAATGTCACCGGACATCACCTCAGCACCGATATATACGATGCCCGACTCGTCAAGCTTCGACAGCGCACCTTCGCCCACGTTGGGGATGTCGCAGGTAACCTCTTCCGGTCCGAGTTTGGTATCCCGAGCGGTACAGGTGAGTTCCTGTATATGCACGCTCGTAAACCGATCTTCCTGCACGACGCGCTCGGAAACGAGGATCGAGTCCTCGTAGTTGTAGCCGTTCCAGGGCATGAAGGCGATACGCATGTTCTGCCCCAGCGCCAGCTCCCCTTTGTCGCAGGAAGGTCCATCAGCCAGGATGTCACCCTTTTCGATGCGGTCACCCGGCTTCACCAGCGGTCGCTGGTTGATGCAGGTGTTCTGATTGGAGCGCGTGAACTTGGTCAGGTTGTAGATGTCGACACCAGCTTCTCCAGCTTCGGTTTCGGCATCGGCGACACGCACCACAATTCTTCCCGCATCGACACTGTCGATCGTGCCACCGCGCTTTGCAATCACGCAAACGCCGGAATCTCGAGCAACGTTGCGTTCCATTCCAGTGCCAACCAAGGGTTTTTCGGTGCGTATGGTTGGCACCGCCTGACGCTGCATATTGGAACCCATGAGCGCTCTGTTGGCATCATCGTGCTCCAGGAACGGAATCAACGAGGCGGCCACCGAGACTACCTGTTTCGGCGACACGTCCATATAGTCCACGTTAGCTGCGGAGGTTTTCTGGAACTCATTTTGATGTCGGACCTCCACCAGATCGTTCTCGAACTGGTTTTTAGCGTTGATTGGCGAGCTAGCCTGAGCAATGACGTATTCCGCCTCGTCGATTGCCGACAGGTACTCGATGTTCTTGGTGACCTTCCCGTTCTCCACGCGCCGATACGGCGTTTCCAGGA
>SMVA01374238.1_pt1 | contig 12673 bp, 14 predicted proteins | sample 2456451 | NCBI WGS metagenome assembly SMVA01 (sample SAMN11095933, study PRJNA526329) | marine sediment metagenome | biome: Marine sediment; feature: Surficial sediment; material: Deep marine sediment; isolation source: Hadal surficial sediment | place: Pacific Ocean | collected 2014-05 | depth...
CCGAACTCGCGCCGCCCGAACTCGCGCCGCCCGAACTCGCGCCGCCCGAACTCGCGCCGCCCGAACTCGCGCCGCCCGAACTCGCGCCGCCCGAACTCGCGTCGCCTGAACTCGCGCCGCCCGTCCCAACGCGGCCCGACTTAGCGCGGCGCCCCAGCCCGCGATCGGTGTGACTTTCCGCACTCAACTCGATGGGCCTTCCGATCGTTTCTGGTCGTTGCGGCCTAGTATTCCGGCCCTAATTATCCCGATAGCGATATCCGACCCCGTACAGGGTATCGATCTGGCCGAAATCGTCATCGACCGCTTTGAACTTCTTGCGCAGCCGCTTGATGTGGCTGTCGATGGTGCGGTCATCGACATAGACCGAATCGCCGTAGGCGGCATCCATCAACTGGTCCCGGTTCTTGACGTGGCCCGGGTGCTGGGCCAGTGCCTTGAGGATCAGGAACTCGGTCACCGTAAGATTGATGGCAGCACCCTTCCAAGTGCAGAGATGGCGCAACGGATCGAGCATCAATTCGCCGCGGGTGAGCGGCTTTTCCGCGCCCTCGGGACCGGCGTCCTGCTGGGCGGCCTGCTCGCGCCGCAGCAGCGCGCGAATGCGCTCGAGCAGCAGGCGCTGGGAAAATGGCTTGGTGATGTAGTCGTCCGCGCCCAGGCGCAGACCCAGGACTTCGTCCACCTCCTCGTCCTTGGAGGTCAGGAAGATGACCGGCAGGTTGGAACTCTGGCGTAGCCGGCTGAGCAACTCCATACCGTCCATGCGCGGCATCTTGATATCGAGAATGGCGAGATCGACCGGGTTGGCCGCCAAACCGCGCAGCGCCTCGGAGCCATCCACATAAGTGCGGACCTTGAAGCCCTCGGCCTCCAGCGCCATGGAAACCGAGGTCAAGATATTGCGGTCGTCATCGACCAAGGCGATGGTGCTCTGCATGATCAGCCTTTCTGTCTCCCGCCGATGACGATCAGCCGCCCGGCGTCACGGCGGCCAATCTGGCCCCGGACTGTGGCGCTTTTGCGGCGGCGGGCCCCATTCGATATTTCTTGGATCCAGGCCGTTTTTCGCTTTCATATCAAGGATAACAGAGCCGAAGCCAGATCGAAAGCCGCGGCTCTCGCGATGTCCGGAGGACCCGCCGGATATGAAATACGACGCGCCTTGGAACCGCCCCACGAGGGTGTATTATCGGCGAATTCGAGACCGGAGAAATTGCCATGACCGCCGCCGATGGCCCGCAGATCTTTGTATTTCTGCTGATGCCCAAGTTTGCCATGATGGCTTTCACCTCGGCGGTGGAGCCCTTGCGTGCGGCCAACCTATTGAGTGGCAAGGAACTTTACGACTGGCGCGTGATTACCCGCGACGGCAAGCCGCTGCCGTCCTCCAACCGAATCCGGTTGTTGCCCGACGCCTCGATCGAGACCGTGGCAGACACGCTGAGTCCCTGGGGGAACTCTGGCGGAGCAGGCGGCCGGCTGGCCAATGTGGTGGTCTGCGGCGGCATGGACGGACAGATTTACCAGGACAAGGCGGTGTTTGCCTGGCTGCGCCGCCTGGCGCGCCAGGGCGCGCGGGTCGGAGCGGTATCGGACGGCAGCTATATCTTGGCCCGCGCCGGGCTGCTCGACGGCTATCGCTGTACCATCCACTGGAGCTGCCTGCCCGGATTCATCGAGACCTTCCCCCAAATCGAGGCCAGCTCCGAGATCTACCGCATCGACCGCAACCGCTTCACCGCTTCCGGCGGCACCGCTTCCCTCGATCTGATGCTGCACATGATCGAGGTCGATCACGGCCGCGATCTGGCCATCGCGGTCGCCGAGCAGTTCCTGCACGAGCGCATCCGCTCGGACCTCGACCGCCAGCGCATGCCGCTGCGCCTGCGCCTCGGGCTGAGCCATCCCAAGATTCTCGAGGCCGTAGGGCTAATGGAGGAGAACCTGGAGGAGCCGCTGTCCTGCGTCGAGCTCGCCGGGCGCAGCGGCCTCTCGACCCGCCAGATGGAGCGCCTGTTCCGCAAGTACCTGAAGCGCACGCCGCAGCGCTATTACCTGGAACTGCGCCTGGAGCGGGCCCAGCGCCTGCTGACCCAGAGCAGCCTGCCGGTCATGGAGGTGGCGCTGGCCTGCGGCTTTGTCTCGCCGTCCCACTTCGCCAAGTGCTATCGGGAGCAATACAATCGCGTTCCCAAGAGCACCCGACTCGGAACTTCTGTGGCAGCCGAGTAGCGGACCAGGCCATGGCCGAAATCGAGGACCCAAATCCCGGCGTCGCAGCCCGAAAATTGGTGCGCGAGGCCGAGCGGGCGACCTTGGCCAGCGCGCTGGCCCGCGACGGCAGCGGCCGGCCCTATGCCTCCTTGGTATTGAGCGCCTGCGATCACGACGGCAGCCCGCTGCTGTTGCTCTCCGATCTCGCCGATCACAGCCGGAACCTGGCCGCCGAGCCTCGGGCCAGTCTCTTGTTCGACGGCACCGCGGGTCTTACCGACCCTCTGACCGGTCCACGCGCCAGCCTGCTCGGCGAGATTCGGCCGGTCGAGGACGAGTCCAAAGACGGAGACCGGGCCGAACGACTTCTGGCACGCTACATCGCCCGCCACCCGGGTGCCGCGGTCTACGCCGGTTTCGCCGACTTCCGGCTCTACCGCATGACCGTGGAATCTGCCCATCTGGTCGCCGGGTTCGGCCGCATCCACTGGCTGACCGGCCCGGACGTGCTGTTCGACACCCGCGAATGCGGCGCCCTCGCCGGGGCCGAAGCGGATATCATCGCCCACATGAACGCGGACCATGGCGCGGCGCTGGCGGCGATCGCCCGGCGCCTCCTGGGCCTGCCACAGCCGGACAGCCCGGGCGCCTGGGTCATGACCGGAATCGATCCCGAAGGCTTCGACCTTCGGGCCGGGGGCCGCCTGGCCCGCGCCGGCTTCGCGGCGCCGATACCCGATGCCGGCGCCGCGCGCAGCGCGCTCGTCGCCCTGGCCCGAAAGGCACGGGATTAAATTCCGTGGCGATTCCTGTTTGGCATACTAGACCCAGATGGGCATACTGCGGCAACGGCCCGGGGTATGATAATAGGACGACAAACATTGCTCGCCGGGGCGCAAGGGAGAGGGCACGTGACCAACTTGGGACCGGTCGTCAGCCGCCACGGACTGGAGCGGCACGGAATTCGTAACTACGCCACCGCCCATTGGAATTTGGCCGCGCCGGCGCTTTACCACCACAGCTTGCGGCGCGGCGAGGGCAAATTGGCCGAAGGCGGTGCGCTGGTGGTGCTCACCGGCCAGCACACCGGACGCTCGCCCCACGACAAATTCATCGTCGAGGAGGCCTCGACGCGGGACGACATCTGGTGGGGCGAGGTCAACGCCGGCATCTCGGAGCAAGGCTTCGAGCGGCTCTACGCCAAAGTGGTTTCTTACTTCCAGAATCGCGAGCTTTTCGTCCAGGACCTTTTTGCCGGCGCCGATCCCGAGTACCGGATGTCGGTCCGCGTGGTCAGCGAGAGCGCCTGGCATTCGCTGTTCGCGCGCAACATGTTCATCGAACCGGACCACGACGCGCTGTGCGATTTCGTGCCCGAGTTCACGGTTCTGCACGCGCCCTACCTGGAGGCCGATCCCGAGACCGATGGCACCAATTCCGGCACCTTCATCGTGGTCCACTTCGCCCGCCGCCTGATCCTGGTCGGCGGCTCGATCTATGCCGGCGAGATCAAGAAGTCGATCTTCTCGGTGCTCAACTATTTGCTGCCGGCGCGCGGCGTGCTGCCGATGCATTGCTCCGCCAACATCGGCGCGGCGGACGACACGGCGATCTTCTTCGGCCTGTCGGGCACCGGCAAGACGACGCTCTCGGCGGACGCTTCGCGGCGCCTGATCGGCGACGACGAACACGGCTGTTCGGATACCGGTGTGTTCAACTTCGAGGGCGGCTGCTACGCCAAGGTGATCCGCCTGTCCGAGCAGGCCGAACCCGAGATCTACGCCACCACCCGGCGCTTCGGCACGATCCTGGAGAACGTGGTGCTGGACGACGCGACCGGCAAGCTCAACCTGGACGACGACCGCTACACCGAGAACACCCGGGCCAGCTATCCGCTCGACTTCATCCCCAACGTGAGCGAGTCCGGGCGCGGCGGCCATCCTAAAAACGTAGTCATGCTGACCGCGGACGCCTTCGGCGTGCTGCCGCCTATTAGCCATCTGAGCGCCGAGCAGGCGATGTACCATTTCCTCTCGGGTTATACCGCCCGGGTCGCCGGCACCGAAAAGGGCCTGGGCAGCGAGCCCCAGGCAACCTTCTCGACCTGTTTCGGCGCGCCCTTCATGCCGCGCCATCCCTCGACCTACGCCAAGCTGCTGGGAGAGCGGATCGAAAAGACCGGCGCCGACTGTTGGCTGGTCAACACCGGCTGGAGCGGCGGTTCCTACGGGGTCGGCACGCGCATGCGCATCGACCACACCCGGACCCTGGTGCGCGCGGCACTCGACGGCAAGCTGGCCGAGATCGCGACCGCGACCCATCCGACCTTCGGCCTGGCGATGCCGGAGTCCTGCCCGAACGTACCGGCCGAGGTGCTCGATCCCCGGCGGACTTGGGCCGACAAAGAGGCCTACGACCAGACCGCGCGCGAACTCAGCGCCCGCTTCGAGAATAACTTCAAGCAGTTCGAGCCCTACGTGACCGACGCCGTCAAGGCCGCCGCCATCTACGGCGCGACTTGAGCACCGATCTCATTCCAGGGAATCAGTCGTAACCGTAGAGCCAGACGGAAGTGCCGTCGTGGATGTTGCGCACGGAATGAAGTGCGCCCTTGGGGATGAAGACCTCGTCGCCGGGCCCCAGGGTCATGGTCTCGCCCGCCACCGCCATCTCGAGCCGGCCTTCGACCACAGCCACCAACTCGTTGCAGTCATGGACGAAGTCTTCCCAGCACTGCCCAGGCGGATCGACGAATGTGCCGCAGGAGTAACCGCGCCCGCGCCAGTCGGCGGCCACCACCGCTTTGTCTACAGGTGCTGCGAATCTGTTGCGATCCAGATACTCACTCACGTGCTTGGGGACTCCATTTTCTCGCCCGGACTGCCCGCCGCGGCCCCCGGCAGATCCGCGCGCCTGCTGCCGCGGGACAGCATATCTTCGATCACACCGTCCTCAATGCCGATCTGAAGGGCATCGTTGAAGCGGTTGAAAAAGCCGCAAAGGGCGATCCGCAGGGTCAATTCGACGATTTCCGCTTCGGTGAAGTGCTCTCGCAACCGCTCGAAGGCGGCGTCCCGGATGCGCCCCGGGCGGTCGCTCACCGCCACCGCGTAGTCGCGCACAAGCTTGTCCACCTCGTCCAGGCCCGGGCAGTCGGGCTCCAAAATCTTCGCCACGGTCTCCGGCGCCAGGCCCTGGTCCATCAGGCGCGGCGTGTGGTGGGCGACGCAGTAGGCACAGGCGTTGAGCTTGGACACCGCGACCAGCGCGATCTCCAGATAACGCTTGGGCAGCAGCGCTTCCTCGGCCAACTCGAGCAATAGCCCCATGAGGTGTTTGACCGCCGGCGGCCGGTGGGCGAACACCTTGACCTGGTTGAGAAACGGCCCGTACTCGGAGGCGAAGCGCCGATAGGTCGGGCGGATTTCCTCGGGAACTTCATGGATATCGATGTCGCGGACGCGGGCCATGGCGATTCTCCCGGTTCGTTCAGGCGCCGAGCGCGCTTGAATCGATGACGCGCACGCCCGCTTGGGTCATGGCGTCTCTCGCGGTCGCCATCGAGCCGTCCAGGTCGATGCCGCGGCAGGCGTCCTCGATCACCAGGACATCCAGCCCCCCCTTGGCGGCATCGAGCGCAGAGAAGGCGACGCAGTAGTCCGCCGCCAGGCCGCAGAGGAACGCGCGCCCGAGCCCGCGGTCGCGCAGATAGCCGCGCAACCCGGTCGCGGTCTCGCGGTCGTTCTCGAAGAAGGCGGAATAGGAATCGATTTCCGTTCGGTAGCCCTTGCGGATGATCAGCTCGGCGCGGGTCGTCTCCAGATCGGCGTGGAATTCGGCCCCGGGGGTGCCCTGCACGCAGTGGTCCGGCCAGAGGGTCTGGGGGCCATAGGCAACCTCGATGGTCTCGAAGGGTTGACGGCCGGGGTGGCTGGAGGCGAAGGACCGGTGCCCGGGCGGATGCCAATCCTGGGTCAGCACCACCTGGCCAAAGGCCGGCGCGATCCGGTTGATGACCGGCACCACGCGCTCGCCCTCGGGCACGGCCAGCCCGCCGCCGGGGCAAAAATCGTTCTGCACGTCGATAACCAGAAGGACGTCGCCCGCGCCCGGGGTGAGATCGCCTGCCATGACCGTTACGCTGCTCCCTGTTGCTGTCCGCGCCGCCATCCGGTGGCGGGCAAAAAAACGTGGCCTCTTTTCAGGGGCCACGCAAGTCTTGGGAGGTGTGCGGGCGAGGGCCGGGAGGGGTCGGACGGGCCCTGCGCACGCCAGGGAGGCAGTTCTAGGGATACGGTGTCAGTAGGTTACCAGGAACGGAGAGGCCAGGATCAGGACGAAGGGCGCGGCGATCAGCAAACCGACGATCACGGCGAACAAATCCATCGTTACGATCGCGCTTTTTTGCCAGGACATGATTTTCTCTCCTATTTTACGGGGGTCGTCTTGGGAACCATCCCCCGTTCTCGTGATTTCTATTTAGGGCGCCGGTCGGGTTCCCGATGTGACGGTCGTCACAGTCGGACCGGTTTTCCGGAAATTATCGTAAAATTAGCGGAATTCAGGCCTTTCGACGACGAGATCGCCCGGCGGGCAAAGCAAGGCGGCGCGACCCGGCGCCTGAGGACCATACCGGGCCCGCGGCGCGTGAAAGGCCGCACAGAGAGGCCGGACACACCTCAGCACCTGACCGATGCCAAACCCAAAGAAAAGATTCTCGTTGCATCTCAAGGGGGCGTCCACACACGTCTCTATGAGTCGATAATAAGGACCTTTGGGATAAGGCGGAATTTCTAACGCAAAACGCGAAACGACGCCTCAGTCGAGGCGCCGCACGCATCGTAGGTTTGTTTTGCGCGCCCTCACGCGGCGCTGGCGCTGGCTTTCTCGTGGTTGCGGACCAGGTCGCTGTAGGCGGTCATCAGTTCCTGGGTGACGTCGCCGACGGTGAAGGTCTGGCCGTCGATTTCGCCGACGGGGGTCACCTCGGCGGCGGTCCCGGTGATGAAAATCTCCTGGGTTCGGGCCAACTCCTCGGGCAGGATCGCGCGCTCGATGACTTCGATGCCGCGGGCGCGCGCGAGCCGGATCACCGTCTGGCGCGTGATGCCGTCGAGGAAGCAGTCAGGGGTCGGGGTGTGCAGCTTGCCGTCCTGAAGCAGGAAGATATTGGCGCCGGTCGCCTCCGCGATCCGGCCGCGGTAGTCGAGCATCAGCGCGTCCGCAAAGCCCTTGGCCTCGGCGGCGTGCTTGGACATGGTGCAGATCATGTAGAGCCCGGCCGCTTTGGCGTGCACCGGCGCAGTATCCGGCGCCGGACGCCGCCACGGCGAGGTCGCCAGCCGAATGCCCTTGAGCCGGGCCTCGGGCGAGAAATAAGACGGCCAATCCCAGGCCGCGATCGCCAGGTTGATTCGGGTCTCCTGCGCCGAGACGCCCATCATCTCGCTGCCGCGCCAGGCGACCGGACGGAAATAGCCATCGACGATGCCGTTGGCCTTCATGACCGCGAGCGCGGCGGCGTCGATCTCCTCGACGCTGTAGGGGATCTCGAAGCCCAGGATGTTCGCCGAGTTATGCAGGCGCTCGTGGTGCGCGCGCATCTCGAAGATAGCGCCGCCATAGGAGCGTTCGCCCTCGAACACGCCGCTGGCATAGTGCAGTCCGTGGGACAGCACATGCAGCTTGGCCTCGCGCCAGGGCACGAGCTCGCCGTTAAACCAGATGACCCCGTCGCGGTCATCGAAGGGAAGCATGGACATCGCCGCTACGCCTCGCTTTTTTTCGGCGGCTCGCGCAAAAAGAGCTATAATTTCTGCGCGTACCGCCGGGTTGATCTTCCGGGCCCGCCTCATGGCGAAAATCGGCCCGGCCCTCCCGAAACGCTTCATATCGACCATTAATTGTTACTTTCGGTCGAATGAGGCTTGCATGCTGTAACATTCTTGTCCATATATGTCAATATGACTGACATAAAAACAGGCCCCAATCCGCTGTTCCTGCGCGAGGAGGAGCTGCGCCAGGCGATCGAGATGCTGTTCTTCGCCTATCGCGACTTCACCGGGGAGCCGGACCAGATCCTGGCCCAATACGGTTTCGGCCGCGCCCACCACCGGGTCATCTACTTCGTCGGCCGCCACCCGGGGATCACGGTCAGCGAGCTGCTGGCGATCCTGGCAATCACCAAGCAGAGCCTGTCGCGGGTCCTCGGCCAACTGGTCGAGGAGGGCTTCGTCGCCCAGCGGCCTGGCGAGCGCGACCGGCGCCAGCGCCTGCTCAACTTGACCGGGACCGGGCACGAGCTGGAGCGGCGCCTGACCGAGACCCAGCGCAAGCGCGTGGCCGGCGCTTTTCGCGAAGCCGGGCCCGAGGCGGTCGAGGGCTTCTACCGGGTGCTTTTCAACATCATCGACGCGCGCAACCGCGACCGCTTCGAACGCCGCGAAGAGGACTCCGGGCGCGCACCCGGGCGAAGTAATCCGCCGCGCCGCGCCGCCGGGTGCTGAACGCTCCCCTTGCATGCCCTTTGGTATTAGCTTTTCGCAGCGCCGGGTGCGGCCTTATAATCAGCGGCCATGAGTTTAGACGCGCCACACATCCTGGTGGTCGACGACGACACGCGCCTGCGCGAGTTGCTGCACAAGTACCTCACCGAGCAGGGGTTCCGGATCACCGCCGCCGAGGACGCGGCCGACGCCCGCGCCAAGCTGGTCTCCTTCGACTTCGACCTGCTCGTGCTCGATATCATGATGCCTGGAGAGTCCGGCCTCGAACTGACCCGGGGACTGCGCGAGGCGAGCGAGGTGCCGGTATTGCTGCTGACCGCCATGGGTGAAATCGAGGACCGGATCGCGGGCCTGGAGAGCGGCGCCGACGACTACCTGTCCAAACCCTTCGAACCCCGCGAGCTGGTGTTGCGCATCAATGCGATCCTGCGCCGCACCCACGCGCCGGCGCCGGCGACCGAGCGCCAGATCGTCTTCGGCGACTACAGCTTCGACCTGACCCGCGAGGAACTGCGCCGGGGCGAGGAGTTCGTGCGCCTGACCGCGGCCGAGGCCTCGCTGCTCAAGACCCTGGCGCGCCAGCCTGGCGTCCCGGTCAGCCGCGAAGCCTTGAGCGCGGAGAACCCTATGATCGGCAATACCCGCGCCATCGACGTCCAAGTCACCCGTTTGCGCCGCAAGATCGAGGAGAACCCGCGCTTCCCGCGCCATCTCCAGGCGGTGCGCGGAATCGGCTACGTTCTGATCGCCGATTGAGGGATCGATCAACGCCATGGCGACCACCACATCCACCGCGACGCCGGCATCCCGCAGACCGTCCCTGATCAAGCGAATCCTGCCGCGCTCGCTGTTCGGGCGCGCGGTTCTGATCATCGTGACTCCCATGGTGCTGCTTCAAGTGATTTCCACCTGGGTGTTCTACGACCGCCACTACAGTACCGTGACCAAGCGCTTGGCCCAGGGGCTGGCCGGCGATATCGGCGCCGTTATTCAGATCATGATCCGCAACCCGGGCTCGGTCGAGCGCCTGCAAACTTTCCGCCTCGCCTATCGCACCATGAGCCTGTCGTTGAGCTTCGAAAACGACGCGCGCCTGCCCGAGGTCACCCCGACAGAATCTTTCGGCCCCTTCGCGACCGTCCTGGACCGCCGTCTGTCCAAGGCGCTCAAGGGACAAGTCGAACGTCCTTTCCTGATGGACACGGTCAACTTCAAAGACCAGGTAGAGATCCAGGTCCAGATGGCGGACGGGGTGCTGCGTGTCCTGGCCCCGCGCGACCGGCTGTTCTCCTCGACCACATACATCTTCATCATGTGGATGGTCGGCAGCTCCATCGTGCTGTTCGTGATCGCGCTCCTGTTCATGCGCAACCAAGTGCGGCCGATCCGGCGCCTGGCGCTGGCCGCCGACAGCTTCGGCAAGGGCCACGATGTCGCCGACTTCAAACCCGAGGGCGCGGCGGAGGTGCGCCAGGCGGCCGCCGCTTTCCTGCTGATGCGCGATCGCATCAAGCGCCAGATCGAGCAGCGCACCGCGATCCTGGCCGGGGTCAGCCACGATCTGCGCACGCCGTTGACCCGGATGAAACTGCAGCTTGCCATGTTCGATAAAACACCCGAGGCGGCCAACCTGGAGAGCGACGTGGCGGCCATGGAACGCATGATCGAGGGCTACCTCGCTTTCGCCCGCGGCGAGGGCGCGGAACAGCCGCGGCCGGTCGAGATTTCAGGCTTGCTGCGCGACGTGGTCGATCAGATGCGCCGCGACGGCGGCGGCGTCGATCTCCACATCGAGCAGGCCATGACCGTGCCGCTTCGGCCCGAGACCATGCGCCGCTGTCTGAGCAATCTGATCGGCAACGCGCAGCGCCATGGCGAACATGTTTCGGTGCGCGCGGGTCCGCGCGACAAGATGATCGAGATCACCATCGATGACGACGGCCCCGGAATACCGCCGGAGCTTCGCGAGGAGGCGTTCAAACCGTTCTTCCGGATCGAAGCCTCGCGCAACCCGGAAACCGGTGGGGTCGGACTGGGCCTTACGATCGCCCGCGACGCGGTCCGCAACCACGGTGGCGATCTGGTGCTGGAGGATGCCCCCGGCGGCGGCCTGCGGGCCCGGCTCTGGTTGCCGATTTAGTCGTTTTATACGATTCTAAAGGAACGCTGGCGCCACCCTGGAAGCGCGGGACCGCTGTCCGTTAATATTTACACGCGTTAATATTTATATTAACTAATATTCTAGAGCACACTAATAATGGTTAATATTTCGTTGTCTATATTTGACATTTGTCGAGTTTTGCCTTAGTCTCATTTTGATTTCCTCTTCCCCCCGTATTCAGGAGTGCGCATTTTGATTGGCAATCTTTTAATCGTCCTGTCCGTTGTCGTGCCGTTGGTATCCAGTGTCTTTGCACAGGACTACCGGCCGCTCCGGTCCGAAGACGATCTGTTGTACAATGTTCGTTACGCTTACGTGGAGTTTCACGGCAACGAGCAGAAGCGGCTGGCGTGCCAGCGGCTGCGTAAGACCGGCGACGCGGGCCCGGAGTGCCAGGTGCTCCGAATCGACTACAAATGGGTCGTCGCCTTCAGCGCGCTGCTGATTGTCAGCGGATTTTATATGCGCGCCCGTTCCCGCTCCCGATTCAAGTAATTCCACGGACCGCCTTTCAGGCCCTTCCGCAACGAAAACGGGCCGCCCGCGGGAAGCGGACGGCCCATTTTTTTGTCTTTCGCGAGCTTCGCTCGCGCCCGACTCAGGCGGCTTGGAGGTTAACCGCCTTGGGGCCGCGTTGGTCCTGCTGGACCTCGAAGCCGACCTTCTGGCCTTCGCTCAGATGGCCCATGCCCGACTGCTCGACGGCGGTGATGTGGACGAAGACGTCCTTGGTGCCATCGTCTGGCTGGATGAAGCCGAAGCCCTTGGTGGTGTTGAAAAACTTTACGGTACCGATAGTCATTTTCTAGGTATTCCTAACGTAAGGTTCCCTGCCAAGCACTGCGCCGGGCCGGGGCGATGACGCACAAATTCGGGAGAGATACTCTGTAAGACGCGGGGTCTCTGGGACTCAGTGTGGTTACTCGAGGTCTGCCGACGTAAAACATGCGACTGTCACGAGGCGGTATATAGGAGGGACACGCCGGTCCGGCAAGGGTGAATATCGGGCGCCAACGGCCCGGCGTCCCCGTCGTGACGTATCGTGAGGAGCTTGGCAGATCGGTAGATGCCCAGGCCAGGGGATCAACGCCGCAGATCACGGCCAGGCTGTCGCCGACATCTGTAAGGCAATGTCCAAAATCGCACTGATTTCTTCCGCCTTGCCCTCACCTCCGGACGTAGCTGACATCCTTCGCTTACCGGGATTATTGACCCCAAGCGGACTCTGCAACAAATCCGCCAGATCTGATGCCAATCGGCGTTTAAGGGAACAGCCCGTGGCGACGCAGGCCGCTGAGCAGGTGTTCATTTCTTGCTTGGTTTGCGTAGGGGCGCCAGTCAGCCATAGCCACCAGGAAGTCGGGATCAATGGCTTTGCACTGCGCGAGCAGGGTCTTTGCCTCGGCCACCGCGTCGAGGTGCGCAACCGAGACCGCGCAGCGAAATAGGGCCTCGGACAGATCGGGGCGCAACAAGACCGCCTGGCGGGCCCAATCGGCGGCCGTCTCATATTGGTCCAGGCTGATGTAGGCCCGCGAGAGACAGGCCATGTAGCGCCAGCGAAGGGGATCTCGCGGGTTCAGCGTCAGGGCGCGTTCCATCTGGGCGATCCCTTCTTCCGTCTGGCCCATCAGGTCGAGACGATTGCCGACGGCCATCCCCGCATAGGCGAAGTTTGGGTTCAGCTGCAAGGCGATCTGCGCTTCGGCCAGTCCAAGGGCGGTTTCTCCGGCCCAGATGTATGTCGTGCCCAAGCACAAATGGGCCACGGCCGAGCCGTCATCTAACG
>SMVA01065986.1_pt1 | contig 12670 bp, 9 predicted proteins | sample 2456451 | NCBI WGS metagenome assembly SMVA01 (sample SAMN11095933, study PRJNA526329) | marine sediment metagenome | biome: Marine sediment; feature: Surficial sediment; material: Deep marine sediment; isolation source: Hadal surficial sediment | place: Pacific Ocean | collected 2014-05 | depth 0-1...
CTCTGTCGGTAAAACCGTCGATGAACTGGAAACACTGAAGACCGATAAGGGCGAGTGGTTGTATTGTCGTGTAAAGAAAGCCGGTGAAACGCTTGACGCCCTGCTTTTTCCAATTCTCGAAAAAGTACTCGCCACATTGCCTGTGGCCAAACCCATGCGCTGGGCAGACAATGATTTCAGTTTTGTACGGCCCGTACACTGGCTGGTCGTATTGCATGGACAATTTATCATCGGTGGCCGTCTTTTTGGATTACGGTCTGGCAATACCACACGTGGGCACAGAATTCACAGCCCTGGGCCGCATACGATAGCCTCTGCTGAAAATTATTCGCAGGTACTTGAGGCTGCCTATGTTGAAGTTGATCAGAAAAAGCGACAAGACCGGGTAGAGCAACAAGCCGTTGAACTTGGCAAAGCCGCTGGGGGTGAGGCGTTGATCGACCCGCGCCTGCTGGAAGAAGTCACAAACCTGGTGGAATGGCCGTGTGCGGTGTTGGGTAGCTTCGATAAGGAATTCCTGGATGTTCCAGCCGAAGCATTGATCGCAAGCATGCAGGACCATCAAAAATTTTTCCCGGTGGTTAATGCTGAGACAGGAGCGTTGCTCGCGAGCTTTATCACGGTTGCAAATCTTGAAAGCAAGGACATTGATGCCGTTCGTGCAGGATTTGAACGCGTGATTCGGCCCCGTCTGGCTGACGCGCGGTTTTTTTGGGACCAGGACAATAAGTCTTCGCTTGAGGACTGGATTCCGTTGCTGAACAGCATTGTTTTTCAAAACAAGTTAGGATCAGTTGGCGACAAATCCAAGCGTATCGCATCAATTTCACGGATGTTAGCAGAAGTATCCGGAGTCGACCAGGATGCTTCCGAGCGTGCTGCAAGTTTGTGTAAATGCGACCTTGTCAGCCAGATGGTGGGCGAATTTCCTGAACTGCAAGGCACAATGGGTCGTTATTATGCCGTTCAAAGCGGTGAAGACGATTCAGTTGCAGAGGCGATCGGTGATCATTACAAGCCGGCCTTTTCAGGTGATCGCCTGCCCACCAGTGCGGTAGGAAAAGTTGTTTCTTTGGCTGATCGGCTGGATACCTTATGTGGTATTTTCGCGATCGGTCTCAAACCCACCGGCAATAAGGATCCTTTTGCTCTGCGTCGCGCAGCACTTGGTCTAACACGTATTTTGCTGGATGGCGAAGTAGATATTGAATTGGATAAGGCTCTGGCAATTTCCTCACGGGTGCTTGAACAACAATTACCCCTTTCACCTGACCTGTTACTCGAGCTTCGCCAGTTTATTCTTGAACGACTGAAACATTACCTTCGTGAACAGGGTTTTGATACTCAACTGGTCAATGCCGTCATGGACGCACCGCTTGGCACCTTGCCTGATCTTGCTTCACGGTTGGATGCCCTGCGTGATTTTATGCAACTGGACGTTTCCGCCAACCTGGCTGCTGCAAACAAAAGAATTGGTAATATATTGCGTAAATCCGATGATTCTATAGATGGCACGATTATGGAGGATAGATTCATTATCGAAGAAGAACGTCATCTTTTCACCGATATTAACGACATTTCATTAAAACTTGAACTGCTCTACGAACAGGCGGACTACACCGCAGGTCTGAACTTGCTTGCCGGGCTTTCCGGCAGTGTTGATGCCTTTTTCGATAAGGTGATGGTGATGGATGAAGACACCAATACACGACTTAATCGTCTTAACCTGCTTGCCAGGCTAAAAGGAATGTTTGACCGTGTCGCCAATCTGGCATTGATCGGTTAAAGGCACTTTTAGACGGCTTTAAATATCCAGGTTGGTAACGTACAAGGCGTTTTTCTCGATAAACTCACGACGTGGCTCAACATCATCGCCCATCAATGTGGTGAATATTTCATCTGCTGCAACCGCATCTTCAATGGTGACTTTGAGTAGGCGCCGGCTCTCAGGATTAATCGTGGTGTCCCAAAGTTGCTCAGGGTTCATTTCACCCAGGCCTTTGAACCGCTGGAACGTCCGGCCTTTACGGCTTTCGCTCATTAACCAGTCATGAACTTCTGCAAAATTTGCAACCGCCTGCTGGCTTTTACCACGGTGAATCACCGCGCCTTCCTGCATCAGTCCAAACAAGGTATCGGCCAGCTTCCTGGTCAGGCGATATTCCGGTGAGTTAAAAAACTCTCCACCAAGGCGGGTTGTATCAATCACACCATAGGTCGTCTTGCTCAGGACCAGCTCAAAACCGTCCTCCACCTCTTGTGTTTGCAGCTTATAGCTGATGCTCGGCGGGGACACATGGTTCATCTTGTCGGTAATAGCTGCGCACCAATTGATCGTTTCCTTTTTATCAAAATCCAAGGAAAAGCCCTTCACTTCAATTAGTTGCTCTAAAAACAATTGATCATAACGGAGCGCAAGGCGACGATTAGCAGTCTTCACGGCCATGTAATCACGCATTAAACCCTCCAGTGCTTCACCGCGTAATGGCGGGGCCGCCGGATCGTATAGAAAAGATGTATTATCCATGGCCCGTGCAAGCATGTATTCATTCAGTTCTGCATCGTCTTTCAGATAATGCTCCTGTTTCCCCTGCTTGACCTTATACAGCGGTGGCTGACCGATATAAATGTGACCACGAGTAATCAACTCTGGCATTTGGCGAAAAAAGAATGTCAATAAAAGCGTTCGAATGTGAGATCCATCCACATCAGCATCGGTCATGATGATAATGGTGTGGTAGCGTAGTTTTTCAATATCAAATTCGTCTCTTCCGATACCACAACCCAGGGCGGTAATCAGGGTTCCGATTTCGGCCGAGGAAAGCATTTTATCGAAACGGGCCTTTTCCACGTTAAGAATTTTTCCCTTAAGTGGCAGAATTGCCTGAGTTTTTCTGTTTCTACCCTGTTTTGCTGAGCCGCCGGCTGAGTCACCTTCCACCAGGAATAATTCTGATAATGCCGGGTCTTTCTCCTGACAGTCGGCAAGTTTCCCAGGTAATCCTGCGATATCCAAGACACCTTTTCTGCGGGTCATATCACGCGCTTTACGGGCTGCTTCGCGAGCCCTGGCGGCATCAACCGCCTTCATGGTAATGATCTTTGCCTCTGCCGGGTTTTCCAGCAGGAAATCCTTTAAATGAGACGCAACCAGTGATTCAACAACGGGTTTGATATCTGATGAAACCAGCTTGTCTTTGGTTTGTGAAGAAAATTTTGGATCCGACGCTTTAACCGATAACACCGCAATCAGGCCCTCCCGCGCATCATCGCCGGTCATCGAAACCTTGTTCTTTTTAGCCAGACCGGATTCATCGATGTAATGGTTCATCGTGCGCGTCAGTGCCGCTCTGAAGCCAGCCAGGTGAGCGCCGCCATCACGCTGAGGTATGTTGTTCGTGAAGCAAAATACGTTTTCCTGATAGGCGTCGGTCCATTGCATGGCCACTTCAACCTGAACATCCTTGATGGCGCTCCGGAAGTACACAACTGTCGGATGTAGTTGGTTTTTTTTGCGTCCCAGATGTTCTACAAATGATTTAATGCCACCTTCATACTCGAAGATATCATGCTTTTTGCTGATTTCATCATACAATTCGATACGCACACCGGAGTTCAGAAAACTCAGTTCACGCAGTCGCTTGGCTAAGATGTCGTAATGAAATTCTGTGTCGGTAAATATGTCCGTACTGGGCAAAAACCTTAATTCTGTACCGGTTTTACGGGTTTTTCCGGTCTTTTTCAAGGGTTCTACCGGTTCACCCATTTTGTATGTCTGTTGCCAGACATGACCATCACGATATACCGTTAAATCCAGGCGTTCAGACAAGGCATTTACAACGGATACACCTACACCATGCAAGCCGCCCGATACTTTGTAGGAATTGTCGTCAAATTTTCCACCTGCGTGCAGTACGGTCATGATGACTTCGGCCGCTGAGCGCCCCTCTTCCTGATGAATGTCAACCGGAATACCACGACCGTTATCGGTCACACAAACCGTTCCACCCACTTCAATTACGACTTTAATGGAATCACAGTGCCCGGCCAGGGCCTCATCTACGGAATTATCGACCACCTCAAAGACCAAATGATGTAAGCCGGTACCATCATCGGTGTCACCAATAAACATTCCTGGACGTTTACGGACCGCATCAAGACCCCTTAGAACCTTGATGTTAGTGGAATCATATTCTTGCTTGCTCATACAACCTCTGAGTCCCGGCTTATATTGGTGTCGTGGCGCCACCACAGAACATGACGAATACTCGCGACGAATGGCGGGTTATAGTGCTTTGGAGTCGTCGATTATTATAACATTTTCAGGCACTAAATAACTGGTTTAGCGGTTTTTTATGCGGTTTATGCCTGACTGGTTTTTACTTGAGTCACGACACCATGTTTCACGTGAAACATGGCACAATCGTTGCTAATGGTCTTAGGCGATGTCGTGAGTTTCGTACCGGTCAACCAAATTTGAACACCCAGCTCCAGGCCCGCACGCAGCACCCGTGCATGATGCTCCTCATCCAGCTCGGAAGACAAGTCATCGAGCATGAGTACCGGCTTGTCCCCTGACTCACAGATCATCTGCGCCTGTGCCATTATCAGTGCTGCAGTCATGGCCTTCTGCTCCCCCCTGGACAGGATCTCCTTAGCCGGCCTGCCATCTATTGTTATTACGATATCTGCCTTGTGGGGCCCAAGGCTGGTAGCTCCTCTATCCATATCTCTTTGAAATACCTGGCTTAAAGCATCCTCCAAGCTATCACCCGACCACCCTTTTCGATAGGCTACTTTTGTTCTGATCAATGTCTTGTTGAAACGAGGCAGGTTGACCGTAAGCACATTCGCAAGTTGAGTGGCGTGTATTTCGCGTGCCTTGTGCAGATCCTCACCCAGCTTGATCAACTGTGGATCCAGGCTTTCTACCATCATCTGGTTGGATTGGCGTAGCGCTGCGTTGCGCTGTTTCAAGGTACGGTTATATCTGCGCCAGAGTGTCAGGAAGCTATGTTTCACGTGAAACACCCCCCAATCCAGATACTTTCTTCGCCCATCAGGTGGCCCGCTTATCAAGGTGTGGCTACTGGGTTCCAGCAACACGTATGGGAGCAATTCGGTTAGTTGGCTAAGTTGAGAAACATCCTCACCGTTATGCCGTGCTGACCACTCATCTATACTGCGCTGCATACCAATCTGGTGCCTGGTGCCTGCCTGGCTCTCAATTTTGCTGATAACCTGAAAGTGTGCTTGCTCCGGCCCGATCAATGAAGATATTTGACCGGTTCTGAAAGAGCGCCCCTTTGACAAGACCGCCAACGCCTCGAGGATACTTGTCTTGCCTGCGCCATTTTCACCAATAAAAATATTTAGACAAGGATCGGGTTCTATCTGCACCGACGCAAGATTTCTTAAATTGTTTATAATCAGAGAGTTAACCTGCATATCGGTGCCGGCATCCGCTCACAATTCGTAGTCACAACTTATAGTTTTAGTGGCATGACCACGTGTCGATTCATATCAGAATCAGGTGCGGACAGCAGGCAACTACTGTTTGCGTCAATTAATTCCAGGGACACCGTTTCGGTTTCAATCGCCATCAATGCATCCAGCAAATAAGTGACATTAAACCCCACCGCCAGTCGTTCAAAATTAAGCTCTGCCTCGATTTCCTCAACCGCTTCTTCATGCTGTGGATTATGTGCAATGATCTTTATGGTAGATCCTGAAGCTTCGAGTCTGACACCTTTGTATTTTTCATTGGACAAGATGGATGCACGCTGCAATGCCTTGGTAAACATCACCCGGTCTACCAGCATCTGTTTGTCCGCTCCCACCGGAATCACTGCCTTGTAGTCTGGAAAACGACCATCAATCAGTTTTGAAGTAAAAATCGTGTCGCCTTTGACCAACCGGATGTGATTTCTGCCAATTGCGAGCGTCACCTCTTCCTTACTCGCAGATAACATGCGTGCCAGTTCCATCACGCCCTTGCGCGGCACAATCAGTTGCCGATCACCGGCCAGTTCCACTTCTGCATCAAGGTCACAGACCGCCAGCCGGTGACCATCAGTGGCGATTGCACTTAACTGCTTTTGTGAAAAATCAAACAACAGACCATTCAGATAGTAACGAACATCCTGATTTGCCATAGCAAACGACGTTTTGTCCATCATATTCTTCAGTGACGCTTCACTAACCGTGATGTTTTCAAGGGTTTCTACCTGGTCCGTGGCAGGAAATTCAGATGCCGGTAAGGTCGCAAGCGTAAAACGGCTACGACCGGCGCTCAATGTGACTTTTTCATCACTAACGCTCAACGAGATTTGCGCGCCATCGGGCAGTGCTTTCATGATGTCAATGAGTTTGCGGGCCGGTATGGTGATTTCACCGTCCTGGGTAACATCTGCAGACACTGACGATATCAACTCGACTTCCATATCCGTACCCGTCACGGTCAACCGACCATCACGTGCCACCAACATGAAGTTTGCCAATATGGGTAGTGTTTGACGCCGTTCGACAACACCGATTACCTGGCTGAGCGGTTGAAGAAAAGCTTCCCTGGAAATAGTGAATTTCATGACCGGTTCCTTTTATTACTGTTCTTTAAATAATATAGATATATAAACAGTAGTAGTTGTAAGTCCTGTTGATATGTTAAAAACTAAAATTAAACCACTTTAAACAAATAGTTAAACCTATATCAGGTGTGGATACAACAGCGTCAAAGCTGTGAATAAATTGTGGAAAACAACGATTGCTTATTTGCTTCCCGACTTATCCACAACTTGTGCAGCTATTATCACCCTATTGTTCCACACAAACTATGTGGTTAATAAGCGTAACAATTTCACCTTGTCTTCCCGCAAACGACCGTCCGTTTCACACAGTTCTTTAATTTTACGACAGGCATGTATTACGGTTGTATGATCCCTGCCACCGAATGCATCGCCAATTTCTGGCAAACTGTGCTGGGTTAGTTCCTTTGCCAGAGCCATGGCCATTTGCCGTGGCCTGGCGATACTCCGTGGTCTGCGTTTTGATAATAACTCCGATACCCGTAGCTTGTAATAGTCACAGACGGTTTTTTGTATATTTTCGATTGTGATCAAACGATCATGCACGGTTAATAAGTCACGCAGCACGGTTCGGGTAAAATTCTCGGTGATTTCCCTCCCGGTAAACCTTGCGTTCGCGATTAACTGGTTCAACGCGCCCTCAAGGTCACGCACATGAGATTGCAACCGCTTGGCGATTAGAAAAGCCACGGCCTCATCCAGTTGAACACCGCGCTCCTGGGCTTTGTTGAGCAAAATCGCCACGCGCGTTTCAAAATCAGGAGGCTCTATTGCAACCGTCAAACCCCAGCCAAAGCGGGATCTCAAACGCGCCTCCAGGCCTTTAACCTCTTTTGGGTAACGGTCGCAGGTGAGCACAATCTGCTGTTTTCTATCCAGTAAGGTATTGAAAGTATGAAAGAATTCTTCCTGAGAGCTTTTCTTTCCGGCGAAAAATTGTATGTCGTCTATCAATAAGGCCCCTGCTGAGCGATAGTGTTTTTTGAATTCGTCGATAGCGCCATGACGCAGTGCCTGGATCATACCGCTGACAAAACGCTCTGAATCAAGATAAAGCACTTTTATAGCCGGGTTCTGTTTGCGGATGGCATTGCCAATGGCATGCAACAGATGGGTTTTACCCAGGCCGGTGCTACCATACAGTAGCAGTGGGTTATACGCTTCGCCGGGCTTTTGCGCAATCTGTGATGCCGCTGCAAAACCCAGCTCATTGGATTTTCCTAGTACGAAATTATCAAAGCGGTAACGACTGTCGAGGCCGGATTTGGATCTTCTTGTGCCACCGAATGAAGGCCTGTCCTGGTTGACGTTAACAATGGCAGGTAAGCCTTCTTCGATACTCACCGAATCCCTGGATGCACCGAGATGTTCGAAAATATCCCGAATTCTCTCCAGGTAATGGGTGGCAACGTGATCGCTGACATATGAGTTTGGTGCAACCAGCCGAATGCGGGTTTTGTTGCTGACTATCTCAAGTGGGCGGATGAAAGTATTCATATCTTCAGCGGGTAATTCCCGCTCAAGATGCTGAAGACAGAGTTGCCAGTTGTTTTGCGCCATGCCGCGTTCAAGCCAATAGGGTTTTATGTTATCCGGCACAAAGTCTTGACGGCCTTTTGTACCAGTTTATATTGTTTTTCAGGAACTTACGAAGGATCCTATGATTCACCGCCGGACCGTCGCTGGTTTGTGTTAGAACCCTGTCCGGCAAGGGCTTAGTCTAACGCGCTGTGGATAACTTGGCTACTATTGAATCATTGTTTCTCTGATGGCAGAATTCCACGATAATCTGCGGCTACATGCTTGAATGATATGTCTATACGGGATACCATTCGCCTCTTGTGTCGGCTGCCTGTAATTACAGGACAGGACAGCCCTAATAGAATTTGTTGAGGTTATAAAAAATGAAACGCACTTTTCAACCAAGCCGATTAAAACGCGCCCGTCGACACGGTTTTCGTTCCCGTATGGCAACCCGAGCTGGTCGTGCGATAGTTAATGCCCGTCGCGCCAAGGGTCGTAAGCGTTTAACCGCCTGAGCAGTCTGCTTTTAGCCACTTGTTAAAGCAGAAATTCACCAGGCAATCCCGATTGCTGCAGCCGGCTGAATTCAAACACGTTTTTCGCCAGCCGGTTAAATCCAGCGATACCTGTTTCCGCATACTTGCACGGACCAACGATACTGCCTGCCATCGTCTTGGCATGGCGGTGTCTAAAAAGGCTTGTCCCAGGGCGGTAGCTCGTAACCGCATCAAGCGTGTGATTCGGGAAAGTTTTCGTACCGAGATGGCCGGTCAAACGCCCACCGGTCAGGTGACAGAATGCACACTGGATATCGTGGTCTTACCAACGCGGCAGGCCGCGAGTGAAAGCAAGCTTGGGCTGAAGCAGTCACTCAGTATGCACTGGCAAAAATTGATGTATAAAGCCGCAGACCAAAACACGGGTCACGGCAGACACTAAGGACACGAGTTAATGGCAAATCTTCGCCCGATGCTGTTCATGGGACTGATCGTTCTTTCCTACCTGATGTGGGTGGAGTGGCAAAAAGACTATGCTCCGCAAACAACGCCGGTGGGCAACAACAGCAACCCGACAGCCGGGTCCCCGGCCTTACCTGTTCCAGCGGACAGCAGCCTGCCATCGAGCGCTGACCTGCCATCGCTGCAAACTGTGAATCCTGTTGCTAATCAAAATGATATGCAACAAGAAACCATCGACCCAGTGACCGGTCAAGTAGCTGTCATGAGCGCAGACTACGAGTTGCTGGTGGTCACAACCGACGTTCTTGAAGTCAGTATCGATTTAACCGGTGGTACGCTGGTCAGTGCGAAACTGCTGGACTACCCGGTGGAGCTGGAAGTACCGGAAATAAAAGTTGACATGCTCAGCAGGGGTGGTCTGGACCTGTTCATTGCCCAATCCGGGTTATTGAGCCGCGCCGCGGCGCCAAACCATACCAGCACCTACCAGTCAAATAGCATGCGCTATAACCTGGCACAAAATGCGGATGAGATCCGCGTACCATTGACCTGGAACGACGACAGCGGTGTGCATGTCACCAAGACCTTCATTTTCAAGCGTGGGGCATATGACGTGGTCGTCCGGCACACGTTGTCCAACGATAGTGGCCAGACCTGGACGGGTAGTCGCTACGAGCAGTTACAACGCGCTGTACCAGCGGATCTGGACGATGGTGGCTTTACCAACCCCGGTCGCTATAGCTTCTTTGGTATGGGTTTTTACAGCCCGCAGGAGAAGTTTGAAAAGTTGGATTTTGATGATGTTGCCGATGAACCGTTCAATCGCAGTTTCAGCGGTGGTTGGCTGTCCATGGTGCAGCATTATTTTTTTGCCGCATGGATTCCACCGGCTGAGCAGGTAAACAGTTACTCAACACAGGTGTATTCACCGACCGGTGTGCCACGTTATATCGCCCGTGCGGTTTCACCAACGGTCGATGTCAGAGCCGGTAGCAGTCACGAGTTTGAAACCCGCCTGTATGTAGGCCCAAAACTGCAGGACCAGCTTGAAGAGGTTGCACCCGGGCTCGATTACACGGTTAACTACGGCATTTTCACCATATTTTCAAAACCACTGTACTGGTTATTGTCGAATATCCATTCAGTGGTCGGCAACTGGGGCTGGGCAATTCTGTTGTTGACGGTGCTGATCAAACTTGCCTTCTTCAAGCTGACCGAGGCGCAGTACCGATCGATGGCGAGGATGCGTAAGCTACAACCACGGATAGAACAACTCAAAGAGCGCTATGGCGATGACAAACAGCGCATGAGCCAGGCCATGATGGAGATGTACAAGACTGAAAAAGTTAATCCTTTGGGTGGTTGTTTGCCTATCCTCGTACAAATCCCGATTTTTATTGCACTCTATTGGGTACTGCTCGAGTCGGTTGAGCTACGCCAGGCGCCCTTTATCCTGTGGATTGATAACCTGACTGCACGCGACCCATATTTTATTTTACCGGTGTTAAACGCCGCCTTCATGATGATGACGCAGCGATTGACACCCACCGCAGGTATGGATCCGATGCAGCGGAAGATCATGCAGTTCATGCCGATAGGCTTCTCTTTCATGTTCGCCTTCTTCCCGGCCGGCCTGGTGCTTTATTGGGCGACCAATGCTGGCCTGTCACTGGCGCAACAGTGGTACATCACCAAAAAGATTGAAGCAGACAGCAAGTAATCCGCTTTAACTGATAAGCTGTGATCGTGGACGATCATGGCCATCAGAACCATACAACAGATACGATCTGTGCGATCGCAACACCACCTGGAGTGGGTGGTATAGGCGTCATTCGCATTTCCGGCCCACTTTGTAAAGCCATTGCAAAACAATTACTTGATGTTTCCTTAGAAACCCGCAGGGCACACTTCGCCCGTTTTCTTGATGATCAAGGCGAGACCCTGGATTCCGGTATCGCAATCCGGTTTACTGCACCCGCATCGTTCACCGGTGAAGACGTGCTTGAGATACAGGGCCACGGTGGCCCGCAGATTTTGCAAATGTTGATGACCCGACTCTATTCCCTGGGTGCACGCCCGGCCCGCGCCGGTGAATTCTCTGAGCGTGCATTTCTGAACAACAAACTCGATCTTACCCAGGCCGAAGCCATTGCTGATTTGATTGAATCCGGTACTGAAGCATCTGCCAGGGCGGCACAACGGTCACTGCAAGGCGTGTTTTCAGACCAGGTCAACAAGCTACAGCAGGAATTGATCGATCTGCGCGTGTTTGTAGAAGCGTCGATGGATTTTCCGGATGAGGAAATTGATTTCCTGGCAGAAAGTGACGTTTTGGACAAACTCGACGGCGCAGTCAAACGATTGCAATCACTGCTGGAGCAGGCACACCAGGGCCAATTGTTACGCGATGGTATCAATATCACCATTACCGGTCAGCCCAATGCGGGCAAATCCAGCCTGCTCAATGCGCTGGCTGGTACAGAATCCGCCATCGTCACCGAAGTCCCCGGCACGACTCGCGATGTATTGCGTGAACACATATCGCTGGATGGCTTGCCTGTTCATGTTGCCGATACTGCAGGCATCCGGGAAGCCAGAGACCAGGTAGAGGCTGAAGGTGTGCGCAGGGCCCGGGCGTCGCTGAAATCTGCAGATCTGGCATTACTGGTGATTGATGTGACTCAGGCGCTGGAACCACAACTGGCGCTGAGATCGGAAGTACCGCAAAACATTCCCTGTATCGAGGTGCACAACAAGATTGACCTGACCACGGACGAGGCCCATTTTAATGAAGCCAAACTTCAGGTTTGGGTATCTGCCAAAACCGGGCAGGGTCTGAAGAAACTGACGGATTTGATAAAAACCACGGTAGGCGTATCCACAGGTACCGAGGGCAGTTTCTCAGCGCGCACGCGACATCTTGATGCGCTAAAACGGACGCTGGAACACATAACTGTGGGAAAACGACAGCTGGAGAAATACAACGCGCCGGAAACACTGGCTGAAGAACTGCGTCTGGCACAGAAATCCCTCGGTGAAATCACCGGAGAGTACCTGCCGGATGATTTGCTGGGTGCTATTTTTTCCAGTTTCTGCATTGGCAAGTGACAAGCAAGATTTTCGGGCTGGAAGACACCGTTCAGGCCAGCCGCATAGGCTGAACCAACAGGTACAGCCATATTGCTGATTAAATAAAGATCAGACGCCGAGACCGCCTGATAATTGGAACAGGAACTATTCGGCTTTCCGTATCAAATAGGTGTAAATACCATCGACTTCATGCTGCTCCAACAACTCATTACCGGTTGTCCGGCAAAACGCGGCAAAATCTGCCACGGAACCCGGATCGGTGGATAAAATTTCCAGTGTGTTCCCACCCTCAAGTGATTGCAGCGCTTTTTTCGCCCTGAGAATTGGCAATGGGCAATTCAACCCCTTTGTGTCCAGTACCTGGTTTGCCATAAAACTTTCCTTACCTAGTAAACAATGGAGACCCCCCAGCTCTGCTGGGGAGGCCTGCATAGTTTGACAATTTCAGAAATCTCATAGTAACTCCCAAGTGTGAGCCACGAAGCAACACACCAAGGAGAAACCATGAGACAG
>SMVA01439607.1_pt1 | contig 12670 bp, 12 predicted proteins | sample 2456451 | NCBI WGS metagenome assembly SMVA01 (sample SAMN11095933, study PRJNA526329) | marine sediment metagenome | biome: Marine sediment; feature: Surficial sediment; material: Deep marine sediment; isolation source: Hadal surficial sediment | place: Pacific Ocean | collected 2014-05 | depth...
AAATGGAGTTTTCGCGCCCGGGCTGATGTCGGATATGGTGGCTCAGACAACTCAGCAGTTCATGGGATGGGCTTATTTGACTATCGATTCAAAGATTGGGGATCGTTTTTTGCCGGTTATCGTTTTCTAAGTGTTGATTTCGATAATGGTAAATCCGGCCAGAAAGGATAAGCAACGGATGTCGATAATCAGGGACCGATCCTTGGTCTTAATTTATACTTTTAGTGCCTGCACACCAACCGCATACCATCGACACTTTCCCTGCTTGCTTGTAACATGAACAATACTGGTTAAAGGATGAGGTGATGATGCGCATTTTTCTTCAGGTTTTAGGGGTTGTCCTGTTGATTCCTCTAGTCACCATTGGCACGCTCAAATTTGCCAAACAGGATGCGGATGGGCCTTCTATTCTCTTTCCCGGTGGCGAGCTTGTTTCCGGTGAGTTGCACTCTGGCCCCGATCCGGACTGGGGCTTTACGGATGATGTTTTCACCATTGAACTGCAACTGGTAAACCCGTTGAGTTCGCGAACCATTTTCATCATGGAAAGTGGCGGCAAGGTTTACATTCCGTCCGGGTATATGCGGTCTATTCTTGGTCGCATCTGGAAAGACTGGGCATTTCAGGCTGACGAAGGTGATGGTCTGGCTGTGGCACGAATCAATGGCATACGATATGAGCGTCAACTGATTCGTATCAAGGAAGGGGGTGTCATCGATGGTATTGTCGCGAAGCTCGGGTCGAAATATGCAGGCGGAACACCTGAGGCGGTTGCTGCAATTAGAAAATCAGTGATGGACGGTGATACCTGGCTATTCGAAATGGCTCCAAGAGACGGAGCGCGCCTGTGAAAACACAAAACTACCTGATTCTCTGTGCTGTCATTGTTGTCGTCCTTGTCGTAAGCCTGCTCTATATACCCATCGTTTCGGATACAGTAGAGGGGCTAATGCTCGGATTTTTATCGACTTTCGCGAGATAGCAATCTCAAGTTATCGTCCTGCCGTGCACCGGAAAGTCATCTTGAAAATGCGGTTGTAGTTCAGCTATTACCTGCCGGTGATCCAAACCGGAATTGATTTTTCAGGTTGACTTCCCATGGGTTCTAAGAGTAATTTATACATTGCTGGTTGACCTGCCTACCTTAGCAATACCTGTATTACTGTCGTTGTTCCCTGACAGTAGGCAGGTGTAGGGGCCGCATTTACCATAATCGTTTTCATAATGGACTGAAGGAAGGAAGGAAGTATGGCTGTAGCTGTTGTGTTTTTGCTATTAGTGATCGTTTCCATCGTTTTCCACTTCGTCAGCCCCTGGTGGTTTACGCCCATCGCGTCCAACTGGGGAACTATTGATGACACCATAACCATCACCTTTTGGGTTACTGGTTTCGTTTTCATCGCCATTAATGTTTTCATGGCATATGCGGTGTACCGTTATCGAAATCGGGGTGAAGACAGTGAACGTGCTCACTACGAACCCGAAAACCCTCGACTTGAACTCTGGTTAACCATATTTACTGCAATTGGCATCGCCGCATTGCTGGCTCCCGGTCTCTATGTGTGGAACGAATTTGTAAATGTGCCGGATGAAGCGTGGGAACTAGAGGCAGTTGGTGAGCAATGGCGCTGGACCTTCAGACTTCCAGGTGAAGACAACAAATTAGGTACAACAGATCTGCGGCTAGTCGATGCAGATAACCCCTTGGGCATAAATCCTGATGACCCGAATGGGCAAGATGATCTAGTGATTATGAGTAATGTCGTGCATATACCCATCGATCAGCCGGTAAAAGTTCTGCTTCGCTCAAAGGATGTTCTCCACGATTTTGCTGTTGCGCAATTCCGGGTAAAGATGGACCTGGTGCCTGGTCTGGTTACCTACCTGTGGCTGACACCCACAAAAATAGGCAGCTATGAAATATTGTGTGAGGAACTGTGTGGTCTGGCACATTTCACCATGCGTGGTCGAGTGGTGGTTGACACACAGGAAGATTTTGATGCCTGGAAAAGAGACCAGATGACATTCGCGGAATCGATGAAAATTGGCCCGGGTGACCCAGTCGCTGGTGAGGCTTTGTATGCAATCTGTGCAACCTGTCACGGGGCGGAGGGTGAGGGGAATCTCGCACTTAATTCACCGAAGATAAACGGCCAGGCTGCCTGGTATGTTCAGCATCAGATTGATAATTTCAAACAAGGTATCAGAGGGGCGCATAAGGAAGATGAATATGGTCAACAGATGGCGCCCATGGCTGCCGTTCTTGCAGATGCTGCAGCTGTTCGCAACGTCTCTGCCTATATTGAATCATTACCTGACAAGTCTGTTCAGTCGAACGATGGCGTCTTGGTTAGTGGCGATCACGCACGTGGTAAGAAGCTGTACTTAACTTGCGGGACCTGTCATGGATTAAATGGCCAGGGGAATTATGCGACCCATTCCCCCCGCCTGAATGGGCAGCAGGGCTGGTATCTTAAGCGGCAGCTCAACAACTTCAAAAAAGGTATACGTGGCCAACATAAGGATGACTTATTTGGTCCGCAAATGGGCAGTATGTCTAGAATGCTGAGAACCGAAAAAGACATTGATGATGTCATTGCCTACATCAGCACTTTACGCGCTGAAGATAAACCGAGCCAGATCGCTCAAACGACTGTTCAAGGGGGAGAATGATGGCTTACGTAGCACTTTCAGATAGGGGACAGGTACTTTCCCATCCAACAAGTTTTTTCACCAAGTATATCTATAGCCAGGATCATAAGGTTATCGCTATTCAGTACTTCCTGACATCTATCGCTGTCGGTGTGGTGGCACTGGTTCTATCAGCGATGATGCGATTGCAACTGGGATTTCCTGATACTTTTTCATTGATAGATCCCAGTGAATACTATCAGTTTGTCACCATGCACGGCATGATTATGGTGATTTATCTGTTGACGGCACTGTTCCTCGGTGGTTTTGGCAACTACCTTATTCCGTTGATGGTCGGCGCCCGGGATATGGTATTTCCCTATATGAATATGCTGAGCTTCTGGGTCTATTTTCTCTCAGTCATCATATTGATGGCTAGTTTTTTCGTCCCAGGTGGCCCCACGGGTGCTGGCTGGACCCTGTATCCGCCTCAGTCAATCATGGCCGGTACACCAGGCGCGGATGGTGGCATTGTGCTTATGCTAATTTCTCTGGCGGTATTTATCGTCGCATTTACCATGGGTGGCTTGAACTATGTGACTACTGTCCTGCAGGCGCGGACCCGGGGCATGACGATGATGCGAATGCCTCTGTCGGTCTGGGGAATTTTCACTGCGACAATACTTGGCTTGCTCGCCTTTCCTGCATTGTTAGTCAGTGCCATCATGCTGTTGCTGGACAGGTTGCTGGGGACGAGTTTTTTCATGCCGGCCATTGTCTCCATGGGCGAACAGACCAGTTATGGCGGTGGCAGTCCTGTATTGTTCCAGCATTTATTCTGGTTTTTCGGGCACCCGGAAGTTTATATCGTTGCCTTACCCGCCTTTGGCATAGTTTCAGATCTATTAAGTGTCCATGCCAGGAAGAATATTTTTGGCTACCGGATGATGGTGTGGGCCATTATCGGGATCGGCGGTTTAAGTTTCGTCGTCTGGGCGCATCATATGTATGTCAGCGGGATGAACCCATACTTTGGTTTCTTTTTTGCCACTACCACTTTGATCATTGCCGTACCCACTGCGATAAAAGTATATAACTGGGTGCTCACCTTGTGGAGAGGCAATATCCATTTGACCGTACCCATGCTATTCGCGATTGGCTTTATCTTTACATTTATTCATGGCGGCCTGACCGGCATTTTTCTCGGAAACGTGGTCGTTGATTTACCGCTCTCAGATACCTACTTCGTGGTTGCCCACTTCCACATGGTGATGGGTGTGTCACCGATACTGGTGGTGTTTGGCGCCTTGTACCATTGGTACCCCAAGATTACAGGCAGGATGTGGAATGACACTCTCGGCAAAGTGCACTTCTGGCTGACATTTCTTGGTACCTACGCCATTTATCTTCCCATGCACTATCTTGGTTTTCTTGGCGTACCACGCCGCTACTATGCCATTGATGGGATCGATTTCATCCCGGAATCTGCGCTCATGCTGAATACCGGCATTACAGTATGCGCGTTGTTTGTTGCTGTTGTACAACTCATATTCTTTTACAACATGATAACCAGTCTGTTCTGGGGAAAACCGGCCGGGCCGAATCCCTGGAATGCGACGTCACTGGAATGGCAGACTCCCAATACACCACCCATTCATGGAAATTGGGGACCCGAATTACCGCCTGTTTACCGTTGGGCCTATGCATACAGCGTACCGGGAGCCGAAAAAGACTTTACACCACAAAATGAGCCACCTACTGAACGAGATCTGGTCCATCCGACATGAGTACAATTGTTGTATTTATATTTATCGTGCTGGGTTTTTCCTCCTGGTGGTTATGGCGCAATAATATTTTTGAGAAGCCGTGGACAACGGAAGGTACGGCAATTGATCCCCGTGATGATATCGGCGCTATAGGGCCAAGTGCCAAAACTGCCTTGGTGATTTTTCTTGCCGTAGTGGCGAGCATGTTTTCATTGTTTATCAGCGCTTATTTTATGCGCATGGAACTGGGTGACTGGCGTCCGCTGCACGAACCTGATTTACTCTGGTTCAATACCTTTCTGCTGGTGCTTGGCAGTGTCTCAATCCACTGGTGCGGCCGGGCTGCTGCGAGTTCAAATGCAGTGGTCGTCAGGTACACCCTGGTCGCTACAGGGATATTTACCTGTGCATTTATCTTTCTGCAGCTGATCGCCTGGCGGCAACTGGTTGATGCTGGTTACTACCTGCAGTCGAATCCTGCCAATGCCTTCTTCTATCTGTTCACCGGATTGCATGGACTACATCTGTTAGGTGGGCTGTTTGTATGGCTTCGAACGACCATACGTGCATTTGCCGGTGCAGATCCTGAGAAAACGAGGCTAAGTGTTGAACTCTGCAGAACCTATTGGCACTTTCTGCTCGTTGTGTGGATTGTGCTTTTTGGTTTGCTTCTGTCGACCTAACAGGACTTTTTTCTATGACTGATAATGTAATGCCCAATTCTGAAATACTTCTGGCTGAAGGCTTTGATGGACTAGTGGATGACTGGTCTGCCGATAAGCAGGCATTCCAGGTCCCCTGGGGAAAAGCCATGATGTGGATTTTCCTGTTGAGTGATACGTTTATTTTTTCTATTTTCCTCACTTCCTACATGACAGTAAGGATGTCCACGACGGTTCCATGGCCAAATCCGAGTGAAGTCTTTGCCCTGACAATATTTGGCAATCATATACCCCTGATTCTGATTGCGATTATGACTTTCATACTAATCAGTAGTAGCGGAACCATGGCGATGGCCGTGAATTTCGGTTATCGAAAGAATCGAAAAGTAACGGCTTTACTGATGGCAGCAACTGCTGCTTTTGGTGCGTCGTTTGTCGGGATGCAGTTCTTCGAGTGGTCTAAACTGATTGAAGAGGGTGTTAGACCATGGGGAAATCCCATGGGTGCGGCCCAGTTCGGTTCGTGTTTCTTTATGATTACCGGGTTTCATGGAATGCATGTTTCGGTAGGCGTAATTTACCTGCTTACGGTTGCCTTCAAGGTTTACCGGGGGGATTTCGACAAGACTGGCAGTTATGTGGCCGTTGAAATTGCCGGTTTGTACTGGCACTTCGTCGACCTCGTCTGGGTGTTTATTTTCGCATTATTTTATCTCTGGTGAGGATTTCAAATGGAAGAAGTAAAGGAGCATCAAGAACATCCAATTAGCATGTACCTGAAGATCTGGTTCCTGCTATTTGTATTGAGTGCCTGTTCATATCTGGTTGACTACGTTGGCTTTGAGTCATTTCTGCGATGGGGTTTAATCCTGCTATTTATGTTCCTGAAGGCCGGCCTGATCATCGCTGTCTTTATGCACATGGCCTTTGAAAGACTTGCGCTTGTCTGTGCCATTATTGGTCCACCCAGTGTTATCTTTGTGCTCATTACCCTGATGGCCCTGGAAGCAAATTACACGTTCATCACTCGCGGGATCTTTTTTTCCTCCTGAGGAACGGTAGCAGATGTCCCAGCAAGAGGTGCCCCAGGTAAATTCAGCAATCACCGGCTTAGCCTTTCCCTGGCGGGATTATCTTACTTTATGCAAGCCCAGGGTTGTGGCACTGATGCTACTTTGTGCCTCTGTGGGCATGTTTCTCGCTAGCGAGACAATCCCTCCCCTGGACCTGGTGCTCATCACTAATCTCGGAATTGCGCTGGTCGCTGGATCCGCAGCCTGTGTTAATCACCTGGTTGATGCCAGAGTCGATGCGCAAATGGCTCGAACTGCCCAGAGGCCCATTGCCCAGGGCAGGATAAGTGTTCCATCTGCCATTATATTTTCAGCCATTACGGGTGCTTCTGGTATTGCGATACTTGCGTTTTTCGTTAACCCGTTAACGGCCTGGCTGAATCTCGGTTCCTGGTTGGGTTACGGTATTATTTATTCCATGTACCTGAAACGGGCCACGCCGCAAAATATAGTGATCGGTGGTGTATTTGGCGCGGCGCCACCGCTATTTGGCTGGACGGCGGTGACGAACCAGATTGATGCCGGAGGCATCCTGTTACTGATCATAATATTTACCTGGACTCCACCACATTTTTGGGCGCTGGCTCTGGATCGCAAAGAGGAATATGCGAAGGTAGATATCCCGATGCTGCCTGTCACTCACGGGGAACGAGTGACTAAATATTATATTCTGGCCTATACTATTTTGTTGGGCCTGGTGAGTATTTTGCCATACACGATTGGCATGAGTGGGTTGATTTATTTATTTGGAGCTTCGGTACTGGGAGTGGCCTTTCTCTACTGGGCAGTTCAATTGCTGCTCGATCGACCCGGTGCTGCTATTAAAACATTCCGCTTCTCGATAGTTTATTTGATGAGTCTGTTTGTGTTGTTACTCACCGATCATTTCCTGTTTTATTGAGATTGATTTCCGCTCAACCTTTAGTACTGCTGGAAAGCTAACCGAAGCGGTGTGTTTTTCGCGCGAGCAAATGGACATTGTTCCTCAGGAACAATGTCCCAACACAACTATCATGAACTTACTTGTCTCGGATTTGTGCATGGCTGAAAAGGTTGCGATCAATAAATGCATGCAACCAGTGTAACCAGGCAAAGACCCAGTGCGGAGTTCCTATTTCTGTACCTTGTTCAATGAGCCTGGGGTGATCTTTCAGTATGCGGGCCAGGTCGACTTCCTGATCAGGATCGAGGTCGACAATAAAAACATGCTTACCTTCGTTGAGGGCTTCTTCAAACCTCTTATAGTGATAGTTTGGCTTCTGGATTCCGATGAGCCCACCTTCCCAGGTGCAAAACCCGAAAATGACGATGGAAAGGAAAACGTAGGGAACCCAACCTATGATCTCATCGGGCAACTCCAGGAGGTAGGCACCACCTAAGACCAGGATGACTCCTATCAGGCCAACAACCGCACCGGCCTCTGCAGAATGTACAACATCCCGTTGCAATAAAGACTGTACAGCATGAAGATGGAGATGGTTTGCAAGGCCAACAGCGTCATTGCTGAGTACGTGGATCTGCGGATTTTCGATTCCACCAGCTTCCAGCTGTTCTTCTAGTAGCTCAAGATCATCTAAATCATCACTAATATAATAATGCCTTAGTGTATTCATGCTACCTCCTGTTTTACCTATTAATGAAACGAGGCGTTCGATACCGCTAAGGTCATATAACAATGTCATTCAATCGGAACCTTCGGGGCTCTCAGGGTGAATGAATACACACTATTAACTGACACAGTAGATTTATTTTAGCAGTGAGAATAGTGTTAATCCAATCATTCCTTTTAGATATCAACGGTTCAGATTGACCAGAAATTGATCGAAGAGATTGTATGGTGAAATACGAGGAGCGAGAGATCAGGGATGCGTATTCTGGTCAGATATGGTGATGCAAGATTACCTGCTCAAGTTCAAAGAATGTTTTTGCCTGGGGCTCAACGTCAAATTTGATATGCAGAGCCTTGGCAATATTAGTCGTTGAAAATAGACCACGGACGCTGAACGAGGTGAGTAATTTATCCACGACAATGACATGTTGTTCATTCAGGTGTTTTATCGTTTCAAGAATGTCGCCGATTGACGAGGATTCAACTTTTTCATAGTCGAGTCCATGTATATGGTTCTTGTCAATCATGACATGTTCTACCAAAACTTCCTGCCGATCGTGGAGATCATTTGCAGCCATATACGCAAGCACCTTACCCCCATTAATGTCTGTGGCGGTGATAATTCCGTTAAATCCTATACCCTCTGGATCCGTCACCAGTAGTGATCTTACATAGGCACGCTTCATCAGGTGCAGGGCATCAGCCACGCTACATTTTACGTCGGTTACAACCGGGTGGATCTGGAGGAAGTCAGTCATGAAAATTGAGGCGGGGCTGTCCAGTGTCAATGTAGGCACAGCTGGGATAAGGAAGGCTGTGGTATTGGCAAGATTAACAGTTTTTAACGTGCGGTAACGTGAGTTCATATAGGTGGCTAGTGTGCTGTGAAGTTCATTAACTGTGGTTGAACCAGCCAGAGAAAATCATCAAATGACATTCGGATATCTTCAGTATGTGTGCCTGCAGAAAAGGAAATGACCTCATCCCTGGCGAGGGAAGTTGCTACATAAACAGGCAAACCAAAGAGATTCCCAATTGGTGGAATGCTGCCACGATCACACAAGGGTGCGATGAACTGTAATTCGTTTTCAGTAGCCAACCTGACATTTTTCACATCGACCTGTTGTTTGAAATGATCCAGATCGATTTGCTGGCAGGCGGGTAATACGGCAATCACGAAACGGTCGTCGATTTTTAGAACCACGGATTTTGCCACTTCATAGCCACTGGTGTGAAGTACCTGGGCTGTTTCCTGGGCGGTATATGTAGGTGGGTGATTAAAGCTGCGGTATGAGATATTCCGGGCATTGAGTAAATTATCTAGTATTCTGATAGGCATCGACCCAACCTCTACCGTGTGTGTATGCTACTTCATACGCCGGGATAGCTCGATTGTCCAGAAAGTTTATAGTCCGTTTTTGAATAACAAGGGTGGACCCTAGATAGCGAGTGTATAACTCATGAGTTACCTGCTTGTACAGGTGGTTCATTGACTGGAAAATCCGGGTACCGGCTCGTTCCGGTTAGATACTGAGGGCTATCAAGGCTATCATTGCGCCTTAATTGACCAGAGCCGCGCAATTCTCTAAATGGCGAGATGGTGGAGATGTTGCACCTGGAGCTCCGTGATCAACACACTGACTGCTCTGAACGGCAAATTTACAAGTTCACTGAAGAATCGAAACAAGATCGGGATCAGGTCTTTCGTTGCCTTATGGCAATGTAAGATTTGACCCAGGGTTAGTAGTATATGAAAAAGATTAGAGGCAATACGCCGAGCAAACGAACAACCATCCGTCAGTCGGCGGATCGTGCTGTGTACGAATTAGATACGCTCAAACAGATTGTAGATGGTGCGCTCATTGCCACGGTTTCGATTGCGGTTGATAACGAACCGTTTGTTGTGCCGATGGCAATTGCCAGAATTGGTGAGTTTGTCTATCTGCACGGTCTTAAAACTTCTCGATTGTTGAAGCACATAGCGGCAGGCGCACCAGTATGTATTTGTGTCGCTCATGTTGATGGCATTATTGTTGCCAGATCGGGGATGCATTGTTCCGCGAACTATCGATCGGCGGTGATCCACGGGCAGGGTACTTCTGTTGAAGGGGAAGAAAAGGCGAGATTGCTGCTTGAGGTTGTTTATCGGCTCATCCCTGGTTCCGAAGGTGACTACAGAGATCATCTGACGAAGGAGCTTAAGGCGACTACGCTCATCGCAATACCACTTGATGAAAGTGCATGTAAGGTTCGAACTGGTGGTCCAATCGATGATGATGAAGATATTTCGTTACCTTTCTGGGCCGGTGAAATCCCCGTGCGGCAAGTCTATGGCGAACCGATTCCGTCGGCAGATTTGCCGGAAGGTATTGAAACCCCGGTTTACGCGACTCAGTATAGTCGCCCCACAGGGGAATGAATTTTACAATTGGCTAATCTACCGGATACCTAAGCGTATCTGGCCCGCGCAGCATAGTGGCTGGCTTGCCAGGCCCAGTATTGTCCCCACTTCTTACTAATATGGATCTTTATTATTATTCAGTGGGTGCGGTCCATGGAAGAGTCTTTGCTAGTTATCACATTGGGAATGATTGTCTATGTTCTCGTCGGAGTATTGATCGCACTGCTAATCTGGGTACATGGGACGGGTAAGTTTCGGCATGGAAGAATAATTACCCGGTACCGGTTGGTTCCGTTGTACTTGCAGATTCCCGGTCGCCGACTGGCGGCATCGATAGTGCTGACCATGTTGCTGGGAGTATCTCCATGGCTGATGGCGGAACACTTTTTGTCGGGGACCATTCTATTTGTATCGTCACTATTGGTCCTGGCTGTTATCAGGGGGCTGGTTCCTGTTAACGAGCGAGCCTTAAGCGAGCGGTCATGAAGAGATCTGGTATCAAATGGTTTGGAGTTGAACAAGCTGGCAACGAAAGAACCGGAGCCATGGCATAGAGTCAGCCAGGTCGATGCCTTGAGACATTGGGCACCTACTTTCGTTTCTTGATAGGTTTCCAGATACTATCCCCTGCTTCAACTTCTGTTTTCTTACCCTTGTCTCGTTTTGCAGCTGTGCGAATCTTTTGCCTGGGTTTCTTCCCACCTGGCTTTTTGCCTGATTGTTTTTTCTTTTTGGTTCCCGCAGCCTTTCCGGATTTTTTCAATTTTTTCGGTCCGGTATATTTCGCCTTCAGGTGCTCGACAATTCGTGGCTCGAATCGAATCTTTAGATACCGCTCGATGCTGGACATCAGGTTCCATTCGAGAGAAGTCACGAGGGTGATGGCTTTACCTTCACGGCCGGCGCGTCCGGTACGACCTACACGGTGTACATGGTCGTCTCCTGAGTGAGCCACGGTAAAGTTTATTACCAGGTCAACTTCTTCGACATCCAGACCGCGGGCGGCAACATCTGTTGCAACCAGTATTTGTAATTTGTTATCCCGAAAACGATTTAATACAGTTTTGCGTTCACTCTGCGGGATTTCACCATGAATGAATCCTGCTTTTAGATCTTTATATTTGAGCGCAGTGCCCAGTTGCTGGCATTGTTCTCTGGTTTTACAAAATATAAAGACCTTCTTTGCCTGCTCTTCTTTGATGAGTGCAGTGACCAGTTTTTGTTTGTGTTTTGGGTCATCCGCCAGCACGATTTGCTCAACGATATTACTATGCCCCTCCTTAAAGGAATCAACCTCGATTGACTCCGGATCATTTAGTATCTTTCGAATGTGATGCATGCCTTTGTGCTTTAAGGTGGCGGAAAACAAAAGATTCTGGCGCTGATCTTTGCAAGCAGTAGCTATGCTCTGCATATCCTCAGCGAACCCCATGTCGAGCATACGATCAGCTTCGTCAAGAACAAATATTTCAAGATCATTGAAGTCTGTCGAGCCTTTCTCAATGTGTTCCACCAGCCGCCCAGGGGTCGCCATCAGAACTTCCGGATTCTTTCGAATGGTGGCAATCTGATACTTGAATGATTCACCGCCAATGATAAGGCCACATTTAATATGCGTGTACTTTGCGAGTTTCTCAAACATCTTCTGGGTCTGTAGCGCCAGTTCGCGGGTGGGTAACAGGATGAGTGCCCGGGTGCCGGTATCCGGGGCATCAGTTGCAAGCAATCGATCCAGCATCGGTAATATAAAGGCGGCGGTTTTTCCAGATCCCGTTTTGGCAGAAACCATCACGTCTTTACCCGCAAGCGCCGCAGGGATGGCAAGTGCCTGGACCTCTGTCGCTTCTGTGAAGCCCAGTTTATCCAGAGCCTTGAACAGCTGCTTGTGAAGAGGTAAATCCTGTAATAGTGACAAGAGTGAATCCCGTTTGTTTGTTTCGTAGCTCTAAACTGATGATAGTTGTAAGGGTAACCATGTTAACTCACACTCGCCCAGTTCCGTTGCCACATAGGCAGAATCGTCAGTGATGGTAACACTGAAGTTCATTGTACGCTGAACAAGAGCAGCCAGAGATTGAACCGTTTCCCACTGAAATTGATACAAGGATACGTTGAGTTGGCTGAACTGGTCTTTGGCCTGTTCCCACCAGACAGGAGATTTTGAGTTGAAGCTGTAGACTTTCACATTGTTCGTAAGCCTGGTCGCTTTCTTGATTCGGTCAACTGCAGGTTCGCCAACATCGATCCAGGATGAGAGCTGGCCATCCAGGCTGTGCTGCCACAGGTCTGGTTCATCTACAGCACTGACTCCCTTTGTAAATTCGAGATGTTCATCAGCATTGATGCAGTAGGCCAGCACTCGTACCATCATGCGCTCGATGGTTTCGGAAGGATGCTGGGCAACGGTTAAATTGAGTGTCTCGTAGTGATCCCTGTTCAGATCTGACAGTGAGATAGTGAATTTGTAGATGGTCGGTTTTAGTGCCACGGACTCTCTTGGGTCTGGTTCACTTGGATTTGTCAGGCAG
>SMVA01176409.1_pt1 | contig 12668 bp, 9 predicted proteins | sample 2456451 | NCBI WGS metagenome assembly SMVA01 (sample SAMN11095933, study PRJNA526329) | marine sediment metagenome | biome: Marine sediment; feature: Surficial sediment; material: Deep marine sediment; isolation source: Hadal surficial sediment | place: Pacific Ocean | collected 2014-05 | depth 0-1...
CCCATTAGCTTGTATTCACCAGAGTTCACCCTGAAGCCCGTAAAATAGGTAAACGCGGAATACAAGAGACCGACGGAATGCGGAAAATCAATTTGCCACAGCGATAATAGCCTGTTGCCCTGCCCATGCCAGGCGCTTGTAGTTGCCCATTCCCCGACGCCATCCAGACAAAGCACTGCAGCGTTCTCAAAGGGGCTGAAAAAAAACGCCGAAGCAGCATGCGAATGATGGTGCTCCGAAAACAGTAGAGAAGGAAGTTGTCTTGCCTTGCATCCGCCAATTTCTGCGAGTTCTCCTCTGAGCGTACTCTTTAAATATAACTTTTCTCTTAGCCAAATTGGCATCGCTGCTACGAACGATCGAATTCCTGAAGGTGAATAACTAAGATAAGTTTCGAGCAACCGTTCAAATTTTAACAACGGTTTATCATAAAAAATGATATGATCAACGTCTGAAAGCAAAAGGCCAGCTTCTTCAAGACAGTAACGTACCGCATGAGCAGGAAAGGCAGCGTCGTGTTTTATGCGTGTAAATCTTTCTTCCTGGGCGGCGGCAAGAATGTTACCGTCTGCTAACAAAGCGGCCGCGCTATCATGGTAATACGCCGAAATTCCGAGTATATGATTCCTAGCAGAATTCATTTCTGTAATCACCTGTTCTATGCTTTGCTGGGCATGATCGATTCACTCGGATTCTTCGAGCTGCGCCAGTGCACGTTGATGCGCTTGTCGGGCAGGAACAAAATTAGGTTGACGGTCGATTGCGAGCTGGTATTGAGCGGCGGCTTCCCGCCACATCTCACGTCTGGCAAAAATCTCGCCTTGCGTAAAATGCACCAGAGATAGCTGAGAATCGATTCTAACGGCTGTGTCCAGATTCGACTGTGCCTGATCCAATTCTCCTTCTAATAACAGCACTCTGCTCAGATTGTGATAGATACTCGCGCGCTCAGGACTGAGTTGGATTGCCCGCACAAAGGCGTTAGCTGCTTCGTCCATTCTATCCAGCGCCGAATTCAAAACACCAAGAGCATTATGCGCATCGGCGTCCAGAGGGTCGAGTCGGAGTGCGTGCGCCACGTGCACTTCGGCCTTTTGCATGTCTTGTTGTCGAATCATTAAGTGACCCAGCAAAATGTGCGGTTTCGCTAACTCCGGTTCAAGTTTCATTGCTTGCTCGAATGCGGTCGTCGCTCTATCGGGCATTCCCATCATCTCATACACTTGCCCGATTCCCAGCTGCGCGGCGGCACGGTTCGAGTCGATGGTGACCCGGCGGAATGTATCGAGAGCTGCATCCAGTCGACCGGTGGAGCGCAATAAATCACCAAGCGGCAAAAGTGAGTCTGCGGTGTCGGGGCGTAGCGCCACCGCCCGCCTCATCATCTGCAGAGCCTGTTCGGGGTCGCCCTGTTGTCGTAACAGGAGGCCAAGATTCTGTAGTGCGCCCCAGTAGTCGCGGTCGATCTCGATGGCCTGGCGATACTTTACAATCGCTTGCTTAAAGTGGTCCTGATTCTCCAGGATCACCCCTTGGTTATAATGCCAAACGGCGTTTTGATTCGTCGAAATCGTAGGACGAGCCGCCACGACTCGATCGAATACATGCCGCTCCGCGTGTTTCACATCGTCAATCCATCCGGCCTCCGCGATAGAACGCCAAACGCTCCAGGCAATCAGCGTATGACCTTCACGGCTTGGGTGAACGTAGTCCTCGATCAACTTAAATCCGACAAGTCCATGCTTGCTGTGCTCAGTGAATATGCTCTCAATGTCGACCAACAAGGCCCCCTCCTGAACAGCAACCTCGCGTATGGCCCGATTGATTTGCGAGACCCGACGAATCGGCGAGGCGTCATTGTCCACCGCACGCTCATAGGATCGACGGCTTTGCTCCCATTGTCCGAGGCCTTCGTAGGCCCTGCCAAGCAGGAAATGCGTTTCAGCATGACCGGGCGCAAGTGCCAATGCGTTTTCGAATGCTGTTTTTGCCTGGCGATATTCTTCAGCCTGCAAACTCGATAGGCCAGTGGCGTAGACCTCTTCCCAATTTGTTCGCTTCGAATTATCCGCAAAATCACCGACGATTGATCGCTGCGGTCGCCAGTCGCGCAGATTGCACGGCACCGTAGCAACAAGAACCTTGGAACCGTGGCCCTGTGCAACACGAATGAGTTTGGCGAGACCGTCGCGATAGCTCTTGACGACAGCCGCCTTGTCGGCAGGATCGTCCCAAATCCGGTCGGCTCTATCCACGGCCATGCCGAAACGCTCGCCGGCAGATTTTTCTTTCGTCTTATCGTTCACCAGTAGCGAATGAAATACTCCGGAAATTCGTAGTTGCGACAAGCCGTGAATCAATCTGGTTGTTGTGCTGTTGCGCTCCCTTAATGCTTTGTAAAAATCATGCTCGACGAATTCGTTATGCCCGCTGTAGATGATGAGCACATCGGGTTCGTACTCAACGAGTTCCCGAACGACAAGGTTTAGACGGTGCATCGCATACGAAACACCAGCGGAATTGATGAGCTCAATTTCTCGATCGGGATAGGCGTTCGTCAACACGTCTCGGAGAATGCCGGAGAATGAAGCCTGTACTCCCCACGGGAAACCGAATGCACTCGAACCGCCGACGGTGAAGATTCGCAGGCCAGTGGGCGGCTTTGTGACAGCGAAGGACTGATCATTGAAGACTTCACCCCGCAATGATGGCCGGGTTCGCATCGATTGACCTTCGCGCACGTAGACAGGAACCAGCCCGGAGAAACCACGCGATGGGTCTTGACGCTCGATCAGTGTCTTTACACCAAGGAGCCCGAGCGTTACTTCGATGCCGACGAACAAAAGCAACCACAAAAAACCGGTATAGACTACTGTTTTTGTCAACGTGAATGATCGCTCTCGCACCTCTTTTTGTTTCGACTCCTTACGTGCCACGAGCTACCTCCAAGATCCCAGCGTCGTGCCATTCAGCATGAATTATTGACTTGGAAAGGTCAATTGGCGATGCGGCTGGCGTCTTGATGAGATATTTATCAGGATTGGTGAGAGTGAGATGTGACACACCGTCTACGTCGACGAGGCCAACGTGGCGAAAATTGCCGACATATATTGCATTCAAACGGGAATTATCGAACGTTTCAAAAAAGTTGTACCAAAATTTCTTGTTGTTGCATTGGCCACGGCGGGACTTGTCGTCACTGTGTTCCCGAAGAAAAGGGATTCGGGGTGGCCGGAGAAACCACTCAATTTGGTTGTTGGTTTTGCCGCCGGGGGTGGAGCGGACGCGTACGCTCGAATTTTGTCAAATCTTATGCACGACAAGATCGGTATGCCGATGGCCGTGATTAACAAAACCGGTGCCGCCGGCATGATCGCACTCGAATATACGGCTGGACAAGAGCCCGATGGTTATACGGTACTGCTGCAAGTGGTCGGTGCGGCTGTTGCGAAGGAATTACTAGGCGAGAGCCCCGTCAATTTCAGAAGCGACATGCGTCCGATAGCCATCCTTGGATTGGTTCCCGCGATACTGGCGACGCCTATCGATTCACGATTTCAAAATGCCAGGGATTTTTTCGGTTTCGCCAGAGACCATCCCGGACAATTGCGTTGGGCCTCACCCGGACGTGGCGGGATTCTTCACGTGGCTGCCGAGAAAGCGTTCGAGAGCATAAATGTGAATATTAAAGATGTTCCGTTCAGAGGTGGGTCGGCAACGAAGGCGGTAGTTGTTGCCGGGCAAGTCAATGTTGGCATGTTGAGCATTCAGCACTACAAGGGGTTCGAAACCAAGATGCGCGTGCTTGGACTGTTCGCCGATGAGCGAGACGGCCCCAGTTATGGGGCCACGGCGCGATTGAGGGAGTCGCAGCACCTGAGGCGGCGAACAACGCAGTTTCCGGGCAAAGCATGATTCCGCTCCTGGCGCTGGGAATCCCCGGCAGTACAATCGCTGCACTACTGATGGGCGTCTTTCTGATCCATTGAATTCAAGTCGGGCCGACTATTTTCACAACATCGCGTGAGCTGGTTTTCGCGCTGTTTGCGTCGGGGATCATCGGAATTATCGGCTACGGCCTGGTAGGAGTTTATTTGGTGCCTTACTTTGGAAATAACGTCGCGCGGTTTCGAACAAAATATATCTACCCCTTCATTTTTGTAACAGCTTTTATCGCAGCCTATTCCTCAGCCTTAAACTTTTTCGACGTCTACGTGATGACGATCTTTGGTATTTTTGGCTTTCTGATGAATCGCTTTAGCTACAGTACATCGGCATTCGTAATCGCTTTTGTAATTGGTCGAGACGCTGAGGAAACGCTTCGGCAGTCGGCATTATTGTCAGACTCTGGTTTGCTAATCTTCCTTGAACGGCCGGTCGCACTCATATTTATTTTGATTGGTCTGGCCGTTTTGCTTTGGCGTGGCTTTTTTCACAAGAGTCAGCAAAATGCCAAAGCGAGAGTTCAGGATTCGACTTGCATTGGGACAGGCCAAGGCTAAAAGGAGTAACGATGTCAAACGATCAGTCACAGGCTGTTTGGGAAGAGGCAGTCTTTACAGTAGCTCTTATGCTAACTTGTATCGTGTTTTTCGTCACTGCGGCTGCGGCGGCGATTCATGAAGAGACCGGATTCACTTCCCGGTCGTTGCCGATGACTATATCCGCGACGATTTCAGTCTACTGTGCGGTGAAGGCAATATCATTGTTGAGGTCGGCCAATAATTATCAATTTCATCTGATTAGAGTGGATGGAATTACCGTCAAGATAATCCTGCCATTGTCAGTGACAATGGCCCTTTACGTGCCGTTAGTCGTAGGTTTTAGTTATGTTATTGGTACAGCGATGGTATTAATGATTGTCCTCTGGGTTTTTGGTGTTCGAGATCCCGTTTTCAATTTTGCGATGTCCGTGGCGGTTGGGATCATTGCCGATTATGTATTCGTCGACACGTTGGGCATGTTTATGCCGACCGGGTGGATGATCGAATTCGTTCAGGAGCAGCTTTGGTCATAATGAACCAGGACCAAAAATTAAGAATGATGAAAGGGATAATGCATGAAAATCAAGTTGTTAGGTACAGGAACACCCACCCCGTCCTTGACCAGAATGGCTCCAGCTACCTGGTAAGCATTGGGGACGACGTAATTCTCCTTGATCATGGTCCCGGTGCCCATCATCGCTTGTTGCAGGCCGGGGTATCTGCGACTCAGGTGACGCATATTGCATTTTCTCATCTTCATTACGATCATTGTATTGACTACGTTCGTTTGGTTCTCACGCGGTGGGATGACGGGGCCGGGCGATTCCCGGAACTGAAAGTTTTCGGTCCGGCACCTATCGCGGACATGACAGAAAAACTATTTGGCCGCGATGGCGCGTTCGCTACAGATATCAATGCCCGTGTAAACAATCCGTCCAGCATTTATATCTTTGAGCAGAGAGGTGGCACTCCGCCACGCCGCTGGCCGGCACCAGAAGTGACTGAAATGTCGTCCGGTACAGTCATTGATAACGGAGCCTGGCAGCTGCAGTCGATCGGTGTTCCGCACATGCAACCACAGCTCAATAGCCTCGGGCTGCGAATCGATTCCGATGAAGGATCGGTTGTGTATTCTGGCGATTGCGGGCCGAGCGATGCATTGGTTCGACTGGGCAAGAACTGCGATGTGATGATCCACATGTGTAATAACCTGAGTGGATCAATTACGCTGAAAGCGCATAACACTTTTGCTTGCGGACATCTCGACGTCGCCAACATCGCAAGCAAAGCAAGGGCAAAAACTCTCGTGCTGACTCACATGTACCAGCAGATCGATGTTCCTGGCATTCGTGAACGCATCGTTAAAGAAATATCCGAGATCTATGACGGTGTCGTTGTACTGGGTGAAGACCTCATGGACATCCCAATAGCGCCTCCCTTACTTGCGAAGTTTCAATAATTAGCAGCACGTAGTACAGTTGTTCCTGTAATCAGGTATTAGAGGTGTTTCTTTTGACAGACGACGTTGTCTGATGTGAAAGGATATACAATCCCGAGAGAATAATAAGAATAATACCAAAGATCATGGCTGTACCAGGCAGTTCCTCCCAGACCACAAATCCGTAAAATACTGCAATCAAAATGCCTGTATATGAAAACGGGGCAATAAACGACAGCTCTCCAAGTCGCACGGCACTGATTTGAAGGAAAAACGCAGAGCTTATGAGAACTGCACTCGCGCACAACCACAGGATCTGTGTGAGGGCAATCGGTCTCCAGTCAAGAAAAGAAATCAGCAAGCCTGCCATCGTCACTACTACGAGTGTAGTCCACGTAACGTATAGTGAATGCAGGCTGGGGTCTAACTTGCGTGTCACCAAATCTCTAGCGGCTATGAATATCGCGGCTGCCAGAGGCAGTAACATCGTCAGGGAAAAATCGACGGAACCAGGATTGGCGACAAGCATTACCCCGATAAAGCCAACGAAAACAGCCCACCATCTTACGGCTGCTACATGCTCTTTCAATATCAGAGTCGCAGCAATCGTTAGAAATATCGGTGATGTCCAAACCAGCGTAGACGCTGTAGCAATCGGCAGAAGGGACAATCCGGTTATGAAGCAAAGCGTGGCCCCACACTCGCAAAATGCCCTCACAAGGATCCATTTTGAAAACGCAGCTTTGGTAATTATAGGTTTGCCGGTACTCCTCATCGCCAATGAGAATATCGCTACGGCAAGCGAGCCGCGGATGAACAGAAGCTGACCGATTCCCAAATGTTCGCTGCTCAGTTTCATGAATACATCATTTGACGAAAGCAAGGTCATTCCAAGCATCATCAAGAGTGCGGCTTTGACATTGTTTCGCAAGGTAATTTCCAGAAGACGAGGGTGCCAAAGCCTTAAGAGCGTTGAGACGGAAATGTCCAACTCACTGAATGATTAAGCACCGTTGGCCGCCGTGATTCAATACCTACGGCGCCTCGATAATCTTCAGTATCTCGGCATTGATCGGGGCGTCGTTAAATACGTGCCATTCCAAATAGTAGCCTTTAGGGTCATAGGCGACAAATGCACGATACTCCTCTTTCACTTCGATATTTTTCGAACGCATTTGAACGTCGTCGTGATCGCGTAGATATACGTACCAATCGTCAATTTGCGCTGTAATGAAGGACATGGTGACGGCTTTTTTCTCCGTGAAGTTGTGCATGCCATGCTGTTCATCGACCAAACCAAAGTAGCCTGAAGGGCCAACCTGATAAATTTTGGTCCAGCCCTGGTCTACCAGCAGATCGAGTCCAACTACGTCTTCGTAAAAGCGTTGTATGCGCTCCATATCCTTGTAATAGAACCAGACGACGGTTGCTTTGAAACCGAGCTCGGGTGGGACGTTCGATTTTCCCGCTTCCGGATATAGCGTAGCGGTTTCATCGAGAATCGGCATTAGCAAATTGTTTTCCTCGTGCTTGTTGAATCGCTCAAATTCCAGAAAATAGCCTTCTGGATCGATCGCAACGAAACCGTGATGTGGCCGCCCATCGACCGGGTTAAACTCAGTGGATCTTAGTGTGATGTCCTGTGTACTGATATAGTCCCACCAACCATCCAATTGATCCGTTATCAATGCGATGGCAGTGGATTTTGGCTCATTCGCCGAATGCATTCCCATGGAAGCGTCCACCAGGGTTATAAACGACTTGGTGCTCACTTCCATGATTTTTGCAAAACCGTAGTCTGCCGTCACGCGCAATCCCAGGATATCGTGGTAGAAATTCGTGGCGGCCTCTACATCATCGTAATAGAAGAACACGTTACTGGCGGTCATGCCGAGATCCCGCAGGGATTTCGCTGGTATCGGCTCCTGCCGGGCCGAACGTTCACTCTCAGTGCAGGCGTTGGTGAGCAGCCCGGCTAATACAATAAAAAACAATATTCGAATATTCATAGATTCAAACTTCCACAATACAAAGCGCCCTATCGCATGATCGCTGCTGGCGATTCCTGGTTCTAAGCAACCGACAAGGTGCCGAGCTGTATTTCGTTATTTCGATTACTCTTCCCGATCAATCAGTCAAATATCAGTAAACCAAGAGAATCCGATCGTTCGGTGGATGAAGGTATTCCACACCCCAGCGCGTTACAATGTGATTGCCTTCAATGTTGACGGACATAGGGAAGCCGGGTCTGTCGGGCATGACCGTATGCACCATATACTCAAGCGAAAAAAGATGATCCTCCTGTATTCTAAGATCAGCTCTGTCTGCCCTGAATTGTGCGATTGACGCGCCTACCGCTGCGTCGCTGGCCGCCGGGCCTGTCTTGGTTCCCTCCGGATGAAGGTCGATGGAAAAACCTGATTTTTCACCGGTGATTTCACGTTGAATCATCTTATAATCTTCCGTGCCTATGTTGACAAACTGTGTTGATATGTAACCCGCATTTTCCATGGCCGAGATAATTGCCTTTAACGTGTCCCCGGCAGTGCTGCCAATTTTTATGGTCTTTCGTATTATCTCACGTGCAGCAATCGCTCGATCGTAGGCATGTTGTATGCCCTCGGGCACGGATGTTTCGCCTTCCCGCATTACATAAAAGTTGCGCTTAAAATCAGTCCGAAAGGCACCCAGATATAAGACCCCGATGTCATAGGTACCGAAATCACCTGGTTGAATGATGTAGTCCGGGTCGTGAATCCACCATCGAGTATCCGGCGGTGCAACGCGCTCGGATTTCACTGAATAGAGAATGCGGGGAATGCTTAGCTCCAGGGAATTCGACCATGCTAAACCTTGGTCTTGCAGTTGCTCTTGCACCCACCAGGCAACGTCGTTTAACGTTGTTACACCCGGCGTGATTACTTCGTTGGACAATGCGCGCTCGAGAATCTGACGATGCATTTCTACCGCATTCGCAAAGGCTACAATCTCTCTCTGAACTCTTCTAACACTGAAATCTGTAATCACGTTTTCTGAAGATAAGAGTCTCCCAGAATATTCGGGACCCAGAGCCATTTTTAGTTTTTCGTATTGAGTGGCAGATATTCCGTCCGCTACTGCGAGCCACGAAGAAGTATTGACAGCGATTCTCTTGGGATTACGTTCGGTAACAAACGCCCTTAAATCGTCTGGAGATCCAAAAATATCGTATAGATCGCTCGGTCCCGAACTGTATCGCGACATGCGCTGTGCATTCGGCCGGGCATCACCGGCCTGAACGTTTTGCGAGCGGTTTCTGTGGCCGAGAACAGCACGTTCAATCCGGTCGCCGCCCCGGTCGGTGAAAATAATGTAACCATCCACCGACCCAAAGTACGCAGCCATCGGATCAGGGCGTCCGACTCTGGTCGCATGAATCCACATATCCACGTTATTGTCGCGCATGGCCCCCGGCAGAATAAGGTCAAATTTTTCGCTTCTTATCAGGTGCATGATTTCTGCGGCGGCCTTGCTTGATATTTCGTGTGCATGAACAAGACCTGTCGCTACGATTGTGAATAGGAATACCAAAGACGCTCTTGCCATATACATTGACCTTCTCCATCAGTGCTAACCAAGTTCGGACTACAACCTATTCACAGAATCTTTGTAGAGTTTTCGAAATGATCTTCAAAGAGGCTTCTTATCAAGGAAAAATGACTCTCGCCGAGCAAGTTGATATTTTAATTGAATGCCAACGACACCTTGCAGGATTGCCTGGCAGTTCGTGAATATCGGGTCACCGGAAAGAGTATTGTATTTAGTATATAGTTTACAGTCAGTAGATTCCGCCTATTGAATATCAAGACTTCCTGATTGCTGCGCGGCTCAAAAATCCGTCTCGGTACGAAGCTGGCTGTGAGACACTGGATACGGTCAGGTCCTATTTGAACCGGACGATGTGGTTATCATCAACGTTTACCTGACGCTCCCGATCATGCTTCTCTCTCACAACATGATGGACGCACGTGACGGACAGCAGACGAAGCAACAATAAGACGGGAAAAATAGCTGCCAATTTTGCGAAATTAGTCGTGATAAAAGGGGCCAGATAATATGCACAAGCGCAATACTTTCATCATCGTTTTAGCATTACTCGGAAGTTATGCTTTGGTTCAATTGTTGTGGGTTAAAGCAGAGATCGAACCGACGACTGATGAAACAACTCAATTAATCATGACTACCGATTATTCGGATCTGGTCACCCTCTTCACGGAGTTTCGTAATTTTCAGCAGGGTGGATCCGGCAGTAGTCGATCCTATTCGAAGAGTGGCTGGTTCTTGTCGAGTGCAGATGATGTGCCCGATTTCTCTGCCACTGCCATGGCACGAAAGTTTCGTGAGTTAGGAATATACCAGGCGCGATTGAACACAATCGATTCCAAATTCTGGCCGATAGCAAATCAGGTGGATTACCATTTGGTCCGCGCGGAAATGAATGGCTATGAATTCCAGCACCGCGTTCTGAGCCCATGGTCTCGTGATCCGGGATTTTACAATGATGTCATATCCAGGTTCTCTCAGGTGACGAAGCTGCCCCTTCAGAAGAATGCGGTTGCCAGCCTGAGATCGAGAATCAGCTCGGTGCCGCAAATACTCAAAATGGCGAGAGAAAATCTCGATGAATTATCGGAAATTGCCAGTGATTTAGGAACCCTCGCTGTCCTGTCACTCGGAGATACCAGAACCTCATATGAAACGCTGGCACGCGGGTTGACATCTCACCATCCGGAAGTTGTTGCCGATGTTGAGTTAGCCTTGACAGCAATCGATGACTATATAGATTGGATTGAGACTAACAAGCATAAGATGATGGGAAAAGCGGGCGTAGGTAAGGAAAACTACAACTGGCTCCTCAAAAACGTCTATCTGCTTCCATATACCTGGGATGATGTACAGACAATCGTAGAACTCGAAGACAATCGCGTTATTTCCTTCCAGAGGCTCGAGGAGAATCGCAACCGAGATGTCCCGGTATTAAGGCCGGTTCAGTCTCAACTCGATTACAAGGCGAGCATCGAGGAGGCTGTCGATCATATTTTGAATTTTCTGCGTGACGAGGAAATAATGACGGTACAGGATTTCCTCGTTCCGGATGATTACTTTGATACGCGCCTTGGTGGCAAAGGTTACAATTTGGACGAACCATGGCCCGACAAGCATGACTATTTTTTTAATTTTTCACACCGAGAAGCGGTGATGGAAAATACGCATGAATTAGTTGGCCATCATTTCGATCGCCTTAGATCCGAACGCGATGACCGGCTGATCCGCGGAGGCAGGCGGCCATATAAAATATCAACAGCGCGGGATGAGGGGCTCGCCTTCGCATTCGAGGAATTATTAATGCATGCGGGATATCTCGACGGTCGTAATCGTCATGGCAGAGAGATCGCGTACGAGCAAGCTGCCTTCCGTACTGTCCGCGCGCTCTCCGACATTAACATGCATGGCGGCGATTGGAGTCTGGCAAAAGCGACGAAATTCTGTATCGAAAATGCGCCTCATGGTGAATTGCTGGGCGGGAGCCACCATTTATGGTTTGAACTCGATACGACCTTACGTGGCGTAGGTCATCATATGCTTATGGTCATTGGCAAGGTCCAATTCATGAAATTGATGAGAGATCGCGCCAATCAATTGGGTGACGACTTCAACCTCAAGGATTTCCTGGACGATGTATATATGTCCGGCCAGATTCCCTGGTCGCTAATCAGATGGGAACTGACAGGTTACGAAGATGAGGTCCGGCAGCTCTGGTAACAGCATCCGAATCGGGCAGAGGAGATGTCTAAAGACTACTTCGCGCTGATTTAGATTGCTGCCCAGCCCGACACGCTTAGGATAAGTACCGCTACCAGGCGGACGAGGTCGTCGATGTCGATCCATTCGTTCGGTCCATAAAAGTTGCCGGCAAGGGAGCCGATGCCGAAGGCGGGTGTGCCGAGCAGGCGAATCGGGTAGCGAATATCGCCGCCGTAATGATTCGGATACGAAGCGGGCGACTTGCCAGTTACTTCCTCAATGGCGCGTCGGAGCACGCGGCACGATGGGTCGTCCCAGGCAACTGCGCCCGGGTTGGTGCGCATGCCCGAGGAATCGATCGAGACGCGAAACGTTCCACCGCCGACGGGTAATGTCGCCGAAAATGAGTCAAGTTCGTTTTGCATGGACGCCATTAATTCCATCCAGGTTTGTTCACCGTCGAAGAGAATGCGAATCTCGGCGTGCGCTTGATCAGGAACAGAGCCTGTGCGGTTGCCGGCCTCGAATCTGCCGACGTTGACTTCGGAGTCGCGCAGTACCCCATCTCTTAAATGATTAATTATCGTCCAGCAAGTCTCCAGGGCATTACCACCATCGGACCACAGAGCCGAATCGGGCAGGCCGATTTCAAGTTGCTCACCTCGCCAGCCGTCGACGGTCAAGGTCACATCAAGGACCCCGCGAACGATGTGCTTGATATCGTCCAGGCCATGCCCGGTCTCGGCAGGATGCGCATAAAGTACCGCATCGACTTTGTCGCCAGAGTTTTTCAGCCGCTCGAAGACCGGCAGGCTGCCGCGGCTTCCGCCGCCCTTGCCATGATGGCTGATCACGATCGGCGCAGGACCGCCGGCGTCCGCCAGAGCTGCCGCCGCTATGAGCATGGCTGCAACCCCGCCTTTGTCATCAGCGGAGCCCAAACCATAAAGCCTGCCATTATC
>SMVA01406362.1_pt1 | contig 12668 bp, 9 predicted proteins | sample 2456451 | NCBI WGS metagenome assembly SMVA01 (sample SAMN11095933, study PRJNA526329) | marine sediment metagenome | biome: Marine sediment; feature: Surficial sediment; material: Deep marine sediment; isolation source: Hadal surficial sediment | place: Pacific Ocean | collected 2014-05 | depth 0-1...
AGGGTCTGTACTCGCCTCCGATCCTGCTGTATGACGGCCAGATGCGGAATTTCAAGAGGCTCGAGGTATGGCAGAGAGCCTTCAGGCTGTCTTTGAGTCTCCATCACGAGCCGGACAGCTTTGCCGGTCGGCATCGATTTGGTCTTGGGGATCGGCTCATGCGTGCTGCGTTTTCAATACCGGCCAACATTGCTGAAGGCGCAGGCCGCGAGTCCGTCAAGGAGTTTCGACGATATCTGACGATCGCTGTGGGTTCCGCTTCCGAACTCGAGAATCATCTGCTGATTGCCGACGAGCTGGGCCTGCTTTCTGATGCGCCGCGCCATCTTCAGGAGTTGAGTGAGATTCAGAGCATGCTCGCCGGTCTTCGACGCAGAGTCCGATCCTGATCTACCGATCTACCACCCGCCTACTACCCGCCTACTACCCTCACGCGTGCTGACGTCACTTGGAGGTGGGGCTCGATGGAGATCGAGATCGGTATCGCAAAATCGGGTCGGCGCGCCTGGGGATTCGATGACATTGCCATCGTTCCTTCGCGGCGTACGCGCGACCCCGAAGATGTCGACCTCACCTGGGAGATCGACGCCTTCACGTTCGATCTCCCGCTCCTTGCCTCCGGGATGGATTCGGCGGTGAGCCCATCGACGGCGATCACCATTGGCCGGCTCGGAGGTTTGGCGGTCCTCAACCTCGAAGGCTTGTGGGCCCGATACGAAGACCCGATGCCCGTCTACGACGAGATCTCATCGCTCCCCGACGAGAAGGCCACGCGGCGGATGCAGGAGCTGTACCTCGAACCGATCAAGCCCCATCTGATCACACAGCGCGTCGCCGAGATCAAGGCGAGCGGCGTCATCGCGGCTGGGAGCCTGACACCGCAGCGTGTCACCGAATATATCGACCACGCAAAAGAGGGTGGGCTCGATGTCCTGGTGATCCAGGGCACGGTGGTGTCGGCAGAGCACGTGTCCTCCCGCACCGAGCCGCTCGACCTTTTCGCCTTCATCCGCGAGGTTGAGATGCCGGTGATCGTCGGTGGCGTTGCCTCCTATCCGGGCGCCCTCCACCTGATGCGAACCGGCGCCGTCGCCGTCCTCGTCGGCGTAGGTCCCGGCGCCGCCTGCACCACCCGTGGCGTGCTCGGCATCGGTGTTCCCCAGGCCACCGCAGTCGCCGACGCGGCGGGCGCTCGTACCCGCTACCTGGAAGAAACCGGGCGTTACGTCCACGTGATCGCAGACGGTGGCATGCGCACCGGTGGGGACATCGCCAAGGCCATCGCCGTCGGAGCCGATGCGGTGATGCTCGGTTCGCCGTTTGCGGCAACCGACGAGGCCCCTGGGAACGGGGTGCATTGGGGGATGGCAACCTTCCACCCGACCCTGCCACGAGGCTCGCGGGTCAGGGTGGGTTCGTTGGGGTCGATCGAAGAGCTCCTCGTCGGTCCAGCGCATGAGAACGACGGCCGCCGCAACCTGATGGGAGCGTTGCGCACCTCGATGGCAACCACCGGCTACGCCAACGTCAAGGAGTTCCAGAAGGCCGAGGTAATGGTCGCCCCGGCCATGCAGACCGAAGGCAAGCAGCTGCAGCGGTCACAGGGCGTCGGGATGGGCTGAGGTGGCGCCGGCCGGCCATGCATCCCAGGGCGATGACTTCGACCGGGTACTCGTTGTCGACTTTGGCGCCCAATATGCACAGCTGATCGCACGGCGGGTCCGCGAGGCCCACGTCTACTCCGAGATCGTCCCGCGGGACGTCACCGCCGCCGAGGTGAGCGATCGCCATCCGGCGGGGATCATCCTGTCCGGGGGGCCCGCATCGGTGTACGCGCCTGATGCCTACGGCATCGACGATGCGTTGCTCGACCTCGACATCCCCGTGCTTGGCATCTGCTACGGGCACCAGGTGATCGCCGCCAGCCTCGGCGGCACCGTGGAGCGCAACGACATTGCCGAATACGGCGCCGCCGATCTCACCGCCACCGGATCGTCCGTCCTGTTCAAGGGTCTTCCCGACGAGCAGAAGGTATGGATGAGCCACAGAGACTCTGTGGTCGCGGCTCCAGATGGGTTCACGGTGACGGCGACGACCGCCGACTCACCGGTCGCGGCGATGGAGGCTCCGGACCGTGGCTTGTACGGCGTGCAGTTCCATCCCGAGGTCGCCCACACCCCCCGCGGACAGGAGATGCTCGAGCACTTCCTCTACGACGTCTGCCAGGCAAGGCCCACCTGGACCCACGTCGGCATCATCGAGCAGTCGGTGGCTGCGGTGCGTGACGCGATTGGCGACGGCTCGGTGATCTGCGGATTATCGGGCGGCGTCGACTCTGCTGTTGCTGCTGCCCTGGTACACCGCGCCGTTGGCGACCAGTTGGTGTGCGTGTTTGTCGACCATGGTCTGCTCAGGGAAGGCGAAGCGGCCCAAGTGGAAGAGACATTCCGCAGCACCTTCGACATGAACCTGGTGCACGTCAAGGCGGAGGACCGCTTCCTCGAAGGTCTTGCCGGCATCACCGATCCGGAGCAAAAACGGAAGATCATCGGCGAGACCTTCATCCGCATCTTCGAGGAGGTAGCGGAGGACATAGACAACGCCGCCTACCTGGTACAGGGCACGCTGTACCCCGATGTGATCGAGTCCGGCACCAAGGATGCCTCCAAGATCAAGAGCCACCACAATGTCGGCGGCCTCCCCGACGACATGCATCTCCGACTCATCGAACCCCTGCGCGATCTGTTCAAGGACGAGGTTCGCGCCATCGGCGAGGAGCTCGGGTTGCCCGAGGAAATCGTGTGGCGCCAGCCATTCCCCGGCCCTGGGCTCGCCGTCCGGATCATCGGTGACGTCACCAAGGAACGCCTCGACATCCTGCGGGCCGCGGACGCCATCCTGCTCGAGGAGATCCGGAGGGCGGGCCTGTATCGGTCGCTGTGGCAGACCTTCGGGGTTCTCCCCGCCATACGCACGGTCGGTGTGCAGGGGGACGAGCGCACCTACGCATACCCGCTGATCATTCGTGCAGTGACCTCGGAAGATGCCATGACCGCCGATTGGGCAAGGCTCCCATATGAGGTACTGGCCACCATCTCGTCACGTGTGATCAACGAGGTCCCAGGCATCAATCGCGTGGCCTACGACGTGTCGTCGAAGCCTCCCGCCACCATCGAATGGGAGTAGCGGTCCAGAGTCGAGAGTCGAGAGCCAAAACCGGTCTTGCTCTGGACTCTTGACTCTGGACTTGAAACCACCGCTTCTGCGCAAACCGTGCGGGACAAACGACTACCCGAGCGCACTAGTTACTCGGGTCCCATATAGGTCTTAAGACCTATGCGGATTGCGTCGATACCGAATCGAGGCCCGATCTTCTCGGGCTGAGGTGAGCGCGTGACTTGGAGCAACGACCCAGAGTTGCAAGAAATGTTCGTGGGCGAGGTCGCTGAGCGATCGGCGATTCTCGCGAACGGAGCACGAACTCTGCGCAAAGGAGACATGACCCCGCAGATTGCCGGGGAGCTGTTGCGCGAGGGACACACGATCAAGGGAACCGGCCGGGTCATGGGGTATGACCATGTCGCCACCGCCGGCGAGATGCTGGAGATGATCTGGCGCTGGATCCAGCGCGGCGACATCACACCGCTTCCGATCTTTGGCCGCATTCTCGAGGGCCTGAGCGACTCCTTGCCCGGTGCGCTGACCGATCCGGCTCAACTCGACGAGGCGATGGCCGCAGTCCTCGACTATTTCGAGGGTGAGGATCTTCCGGAGGAGTTGCCGCAGCCAGCAAGCGCAGCCCCGAACCCGGTTGAGAAGGGGTTGGAGGTCGTCGACGACGAACCCGAGGTGGGTGGCGAAGAATCTGAGGCCGCGGAGCCTGCACCGGAGGCGTCGCAGCAAGACGAGTCGAACGACGAAGACGATGCCGAAGACGAGCGGGATCCCGATGCCTCGAAGGAACAGGAAGACGAGTCGGACGAAGAGAAGCCGGAGCCCGAGGCGGCTAAAAACAAGCCGGAGCCCGAGGCATCTATAGAGGAGCCCGGGTCAGAAGCATCCGAACCGATGGCAGAGCAACCTCCCCCACCACCTCCCCTCAAATCCGGTTCCCCTCCAGAGGAGCAGACTGCCTCGGTGATCGAATTTCCGACACCAGAAGGTGGGGTTGCGCTGGCGGAGAGGCCCGATTCCAACCCCCGCGAAGAGGGCGAGGTTGACGACGCGCTGGCGGATCTCGGCGGTCTGATCGCCTCGGTGCAGGACTGGGCTGCCGAGGAAATCATCAACGTAAACGCCGGACGCCTCTACGGCCTGGTCAACCACCTGGTGACGCTGCGCATGGACCTTGACGCGTTGAAGGTGCAGCTCGGCGACCTCGGCAACGATGTCGCTGCAGATCCGTTCTTCTCGGAGCGGGTCGCCGCCATCGAACAAGCCGTCGACCCGATCGCCGAGTTCGCAGAATCTCTCGAAACCGAAGGTCTTCAGCTGGCCTCGGTGCCACTCAGCGAAATCACCGGCACCCTTCCCCAGCTCGTGAGCTACCTGGCGAAGAAGACCGGCAACGAGGTGCGCCTGGACATCCGTGGTGACAACATCCTCATCGATCGTCAGGTGCTCGACCTGCTGGACGACGCGGTGAGGCAGTTGGTCGTAAATGGTGTCGTACATGGCATCGAGGACGCGGCTACTCGCGTCGGTGTCGAAAAGACCAGCACCGGAGTGATCTCCGTGGTTGCAACCGAGGAAGACACCAGCCTCAAGCTGGTCGTCTCCGACGATGGACGCGGGATCGATTGGAACCGCATCAGGGACAAAGCGATCACAGACGGCCTCATCGATGGCGACGCCGAGCTCGCACCGGATCGGATGCGCGCCCTGCTGTACCAGGACGGGTTCTCGACCCTGGAAGAAGTGGGAGAACTCGCAGGAGACGGCATGGGAATGAGCCTGGTTCGCGACGCCGTAGAGGCGTTGAACGGATCCTTCAAGGTGGAAAGTGTTCCCCACAAACGGACGAGCGTGACGATCACCGTCCCGCTGCATCGCGCCATGCAGCGTGTGTTGCTCGTGGTCTCGGGACCGTTCACCTGGGGCATTCCAGCGGCTGCCGTCGAAGAGGTCATACCGATGAGCGCGGCCGCGATCACTGTCACCGACGACGCCACGGTTATCCGTTGGGACGAGCAAGACGTTCCTTTCGGGTCGTTTTCCGATGTCGTGGGATTCACGACCAGCCGGCTACCCACTCAAGTGGTGGTGGTCTCGAGCGCCGTCGGCCAGGTGGCGCTCGCCGTCGAACAGGTGCTGGGGACCCGACAGGTGGCATCGAAGGAACTCGGGGCGCTCCTTGCCGGCTCCGAGACGGTGATTGGCGCAGCCCTACTCGGCGGCGACGAGGTGGCCCTGGTCGTCGATACTGCCAGCCTGGTCGAGCGGCAGCGCCGGCTCGCCGCAGATGGCCCATCGTTCGCCTCGCCGAGGGTGCTCATCGTTGACGACTCGCTCGGTGTGCAGCAGGTGGTGTCGTCGGCACTGGCGACCTCGGGATTCATGACCTCGGTCGCCAGCAGCGTTGCCGATGCCCTCGGGTCGTTGCAGAGCGAGCAGTTTGATGCGCTGGTTGTCGACTTCTCGATGCCGCGAGCCGACGGTGTCGCCCTGGTCCACATGGTCCGGCAGCGACACGCCAACACACCGATCGTGATGCTGTCCGGCGTTGCAGACGAGGCCGATGTGGAGCGGGCCAAACAGGCCGGCGTCGACGCCTTCTTCGACAAGTCGGACTTCCGCGAGGGTGGCCTGGCCGAGAAGCTCCACGCGCTGATAGCGGAGCGCCGAGAAGCGGAACAAACGGCGTAGAAGTCCAGAGCCGTGAGTCCAGAGTCCTGACTCGGGCGGCTGCTTCTGGCTCTGGACTCCTGACTCTCGACCCAATCACACGCATGTAGTTCCGGGACCGAACCTCGGTACACTTCGGTCTTCATGCCCGACTCCGACCTTCTTGAATCACTGAATCCGGCGCAGCGCCACGCGGTAGCCGCCGTCGATGGGCCGGTGCTCGTTGTCGCCGGTGCTGGTTCCGGCAAGACCCGGGTTCTCACCTATCGGATTGCCCACCTCATCGGTGACCACGGCGTCTCGCCGTACGCCATCCTCGCCATCACCTTCACCAATAAAGCGGCGAACGAGATGCGCGAGCGGGTGGCCCGCCTCGTCGGCGGGAGCGTCGCCGACGGAATGTGGGTGTCGACGTTCCACAGCGCCTGCGTCCGCATCCTTCGCAGGGAGGCGCCACGGCTCGGCTACCGATCCTCGTTCTCCATCTACGACGATGCCGACTCACTCCGGCTGGTGACCATGTCGGTCAAGGACCTCGATCTCGACCCCAAACGGTTCCCGCCAAAAGCGATCAGGGCCGCCATCTCCAACGCCAAGAACGAGCTCATCGACTACGAGACCTATGCCCAGGGTGACTCAGGTTTCTACCACGAGAAGGTTGCAGACGTATACCGCCTTTACCAGCAGCGGATGGTGGAAGCGTCGGCCGTCGACTTCGACGACATCCTGATGCTCACCGTCGAGATCTTCCAGGCCTTCCCGGACGTCCTTGCCCACTATCAGGAACGGTTTCAGTACATCCTGGTCGACGAGTACCAGGACACGAACCATGCGCAATACACGCTGGTGAAACTTCTCGGTGCCAAGCACAGGAACGTGTTCGTCGTCGGTGATGCCGATCAGTCGGTGTACGCCTTCCGCGGTGCCGATATGCGCAACATCCTCGATTTCGAGAAGGACTACGAGGACGCCCGCGTCGTGATGCTGGAGCAGAACTATCGCTCGACGCAAACAATCCTCGACGCCGCCAACGCCGTGATCGCCAACAACGAGGACAGGAAACCGAAGCGGCTGTGGACCGATGAAGGCGCCGGCGAGCCCATCGTCGCTTTCGAGGCGGCGGATGAACAGGACGAGGCGGCCTTCGTCGCCGAGCAGATGCGCGACCTGGAGAGCGACGGCATGGCGTTGTCCGATGTCGCCGTCTTCTACAGGACCAACGCCCAGAGCCGGGTCATCGAAGAGGTACTCGTCCGCTACGGCTTGCCCTATCAGGTGGTCGGAGGCCCCAGGTATTACGACCGTCGCGAGGTCAAGGACGCCGTTGCCTATCTGCGGGCGGTGGTCAATCCCGACGATCAGGTCGCCATCAAGCGGATCATCAACGTTCCGAGGCGGGCGATCGGCAACACCAGTGTCGCTCACGTCGACCGGTTTGCCGAGGCGACCGACATCAGTTTCATGGAAGCGTTGCGACAGGGGGGCGCCAACGAGCGGCTGACCGGTCGTGCCCAGCGCAGTATCGCCGAGTTCGTCTCGCTCCTCGATCACTTGCACGACCGGATCAGCGACGGGCCACGGGCAGTCACAGAGGCGGTGCTCGAGGAGACCGGATACCTCGACATGATCCGAGCGGAGCGAACGATCGAGGCGATGGGCCGCGAGGAGAACCTGCGGGAACTTGTCTCCGCCGTGGCCGAGTTCGAGGAGTCGGGACCGATATCGGTTGGCCCCATCGATTGGGAAGGGCTGGAACCGATTGCGAAGCTGCAGATGTTTCTCGAAGCCATCAGCCTGGTCGCCGACATCGATGGCATGGAGGACACCGAGAAGGCAACGCTGATGACGCTGCACAACGCAAAGGGCCTCGAGTTCCCTGCCGTGTTCCTCACCGGGATGGAGGATGGGGTGTTCCCCCACATGCGCTCGCTCGGTGACCCTGCTCAGCTCGAGGAAGAGCGTCGGCTGTGCTACGTGGGGATCACCAGGGCGGAGGAGCGGCTGTTCCTCACCAGGGCCTGGAACAGGAACCTGTGGGGCCAGTCCCAATACAACGGGCCGAGCCGTTTCCTCGGCGAGATCCCGGAATCGCTGATCCGGAAGGTGAAGCGAACCGAACAGTCCGTCCACGCCGCGGCGTCGGCCTCACATCCAAGGGTGTCCGACACCGACATCATCAGCGGAGACCGGGTGCGCCATGCACATTGGGGCGACGGTGTCGTCCGCGAGGTGGTTGGCACCGGCGATCGAGCAGAGGCGGTGGTGACCTTCGACGAGGGAGACAAACGGCTGCTTCTGGCATGGGCACCGCTAGAGAAGGCGTAGAGAGTCGGGAGGCTTGAGCCGGAATGACTTGAGCCGCGCCTAGCTCGAGCTTGGTTTCCTGTGTCAAGTCGGTGGCGCGGTCGGCCGACGAAGTGACATGACGACCGAAGCAACGCGCCAAAACGACCCCGCTCGTCGAAAACGAACCTGGGTGTGGACGCTACTGGTGGTGCTCACCCTGATCGTGACATGGCTGGGTGTGTTTTTCCTCATCGCTGGAATGCTGTACCTAGGCGTGCTGTACCCAGCCATCGTTTGCGGCCCGGAGTGTTTCGACCCTTTCGGCAGTCGCTTCCTCTTGGGCTACATGATGTTCGTGGCGTCGGCGGCGCTTGTGCTGACCGTAGCGCTTCTGGCGGCCATGACCAGACAAAGACAGAGGAGCACCTTCGCTGGGACCTGGCTCGGTGTGGCGGTCAGCCAGGTGATGCTCATGGCGACCTCGTCCAGCGGCTACCTCTATTTTGTGTACATCGACCTGTTGGGCGCCACCGCTGTTGGGGCGATCCCGGTCGGGGCATGGCTTGGGTTGTACTGGCCCGAGATCGTGGGTCGTCTGGAGCAGGCCCGCAGCTCATGGTTCGAGGCTCGCCGATGACTGGTGGTGCTTGCAATTGCAAGCACCTTTTTTTAGGAACTAGACGGACAACAGCGTCCGTCGGCCTAGCATTGCGGCCGTGACCAACGACCTGCCAATGCTGATCCAGGGCGGAATGGGAGTCGGAGTATCCAGCCCTCAACTCGCCAACGCCGTCGCGTCCGCCGGACATCTCGGCATCGTCTCCGGCACCGGTGTCGACACCTCCCTCTATCGCCGGCTCGGGGACGGCGACCTCGATGGGAGCCAGCGCCGTGCCCTCGAGGCGTTCCCGGTTCCTGGCGTAGCCGAGCGGATTCTGGAGAAGTACTACATCGCAGGCGGCAAGGCGCCCGATGCCCGGTACAAGTCCAAACCGATGCCCACGATCAAGATGAGTCGGATGGCCCAGGACCTGATGGTGGCCTCCAACTTCGTCGAGGTGTTCCTGGCCAAGGAAGGCCACGACGGCCCGGTCGGCATCAACTACCTGGAGAAGATCCAGATTCCCCACCTCACGTCGCTGTATGGGGCGATGCTCGCCGGCGTCGACTACGTGGTGGTCGGTGCGGGCATCCCGATGACGTTTCCTGGCATTCTCGACGACCTGCACGAGGGCAAGGCAGTCAAATACAAGATCGACGTCAAAGGTACCGAACGCGGCGAGGTCATCTACACCCACTTCGATCCGGTCGAGTACTGCGACGGTATTCCGTTGCCGCCGGTGCCGCGGCCCAAGTTCCTCGCCATCGTCGCCTCCCACGTGCTGGGGACGGCAATGGAGCGCAAGGCGACAGGGTTCGTCGATGGCTACATCATCGAGTACCCGACCGCAGGCGGTCACAACGCACCACCGAGGGGCAAGGCACAGCTCACTCCTGACGGTGAGCCGATATACACAGACCGTGACATCCCCGACCTCGGGGTCTTCCGTGACATCGGCAAGCCCTTTTGGCTGGCCGGTGGTTATGGAGAGCCACAGCAGGTCAAAGCCGCCCTGGAACTCGGCGCAACCGGGGTTCAGGTCGGCACCGCTTTTGCCTACTGCGAGGAGTCCGGGTTCGACGCCGACATCAAACGTCGGGTGCTCGAGCTCTCCCGTAGCGGCGAGGCCAAGATCTACACCGACGCGATAGCGTCACCGACCGGGTTCCCCTTCAAGGTCGTCGAGCTGGAAGATACGCTGTCGGACCCTGTCGTCTTCGAGAAGCGCACCAGGGTGTGCGACCTTGGCTACCTCCGCACCGCCTACAAGAAGGACAACGGCAGGGTCGGCTACCGATGCTCGGCGGAGCCGGTCCAGGACTACGTCGACAAGGGCGGTACCGAAGAGGGCGCCGTGGGTCGAAAGTGCTTGTGCAACGCCCTGCTGGCCAATATCGGCCTCAACCAGATCAAGGACGACGGCGAAGTCGAGGGCATCCTGGTCACCTCAGGCGACGACGTGAAGAACGTGGCCCGTTTCGTCGAGCCTGGTAGCGACACCTACTACGCGGCGGACGTCATCAGGTATCTGCTCCCAGCGTGATTCTCGCCGCCCATCGCGGCACGCTGGTTCCCGCTCCGGCCACGGCTCCGGATCGCGCCTCGCCGCGTCGCGATCGAAGAACACTCACCGCCAACTAGCCTTTCTCCGCATGGCAGCCCGTGTTCTCATCGCCAAACCCGGCCTCGACGGCCACGATCGCGGCGCCAAGGTGGTGGCGCGAGCCCTACGCGACGCCGGGTGTGAGGTCGTGTACTCCGGGCTCCACCAGACACCAGACCAGATCGCACGCACCGCCGTGGATGAGGATGTGGACGGAGTCGGCTTGTCGACCCTGTCTGGGGCACACCTGACCCTTTTCCCCAGGGTGGTGGAGGCGCTCGCCGCCCACGGTGCGTCGGACATCGTGGTGTTCGGCGGCGGCATCATCCCGGACGAGGACATCGAGCCGTTGCGAAAAGCAGGCATTGCCGCCGTGTTCACGCCGGGCACTCCGCTGGGAGAGATCGAGCAGTGGGTGGCAGATAACCTCGGCGGTGGGAGCGGGTCCGAGTGAACATCCACGAGTATCAGGCAAAGGAGCTCTTCGCCGCCCGTGGCATCGCGGTGCCGTTGGGGCGGGTGGCAACCACCGTCGACGAGGCGGTAGCGGCGGTCCGCCCGCTGATCGAGGAGAGCGAAAACCCGGTCGTCGTGGTCAAGTCACAGATCCACGCCGGGGGGCGGGGCAAGGGCCGCTTCAAGGAGCATCCGGATGTCAGCGGCGTCAACGTCGTCACCGACGGGATCGACGGCGGCATCGAGGCCGCCGAGGCGCGGGTCGGGGAGTTGGCCGAGCAGATGCTGGGTTCGACGCTGGTGACGATCCAGACTGGCGCAGACGGCAAGCAGGTCAATCGTCTCTACATCGAGCAGGGCATAGACATCGACCGCGAGCTCTACCTGTCGGTGCTCCTCGACCGGGCCACGTCGCGCAACATCGTGATGGCCTCCACCGAGGGTGGCACCGAGATCGAAGAAGTTGCGGCCAACACTCCGGAGAAGATCATCACCGAGGAGATCGACCCCGGGTTTGGCCTGCTGCCGTTCCAGGCACGGTCGATCGCTTACGGCCTGGGGTTCGAAGGCGATACCTTGAAGAGCGGTGTCAAGTTCCTCCAGGGCCTCGCCCGGGCGGCAGTTGAGCTTGATACCGACCTCGTCGAGATCAACCCGCTCGTGGTCACCATCGATGGGGAGGTGATGGCACTCGACGGGAAGGTCGCGTTCGACGCCAACGCCCTGTACCGGCACCCTTCGATCGCGGCGCTTCGAGATGTCACCGAGGAGGATCCCGCCGAGCTCGAGGCCAAGGAGCATGGGCTGTCGTTCGTCAAGCTGGACGGAGATATCGGGTGCATGGTCAACGGGGCCGGGCTGGCCATGGCCACGATGGACATCATCAAGACCGTCGGCGGTGAGCCCGCCAACTTCCTCGACGTCGGTGGTGGTGCGGACAAGGGCCAGATCGCCGCCGCTTTCAAGATCATCACCGCCGATCCCAACGTGAAGGGCATCTTCGTCAACATCTTCGGCGGGATCATGCGTTGCGACACCATCGCCGAGGGGGTGGTTGCCGCCGTCGAAGAGGTCGGGCTCGAGGTGCCGCTGGTGGTGCGGCTGGAGGGAACCAACGTGGAGCTTGGCAAGCAAATCCTCGATGAGTCAGGCCTGGACCTGGTGAGCGCCACCGACATGAAAGACGGCGCCGAGAAGATCCTGGAGCTGACATGAGCGTTCTGGTCGGTAAGGACACCAAGGTGCTGATCCAGGGGATGGGCAAGACCGGCAGATTCCACACCGACACCGCGATCGCCTACGGGACCAACATGGTGGGGGCGGTACACCCGAGCCGGGCCGGCGAGACCGAGGTCTTCGAAGGAGAGACCGACCACTCCGGCGTTCCAGGGCGCGATGACACCTATCGGGTCGAGCTCCCCATCTTCCGCACCGTCGCCGCCGCGGTCGAAGCGACCGGCGCCGACGCCTCTGTCGTGTACGTCCCGCCGCCGTTCGCCGCCGACGCCATCATGGAAGCTGCCGATGCCGAGGTGCCGTTGGTGGTGACGATCACTGAGGGGATCCCGGTTGCCGACATGGTGCGGGCGAAGCGATATCTGGAGGGCAAGCCCACCCGCCTGGTGGGACCGAATTGCCCCGGCGTGATCACTCCAGAGGAATGCAAAATCGGGATCATGCCCGGCTACATCCATACCCCCGGGCGGATCGGCGTGGTGAGCAGGTCGGGGACCCTCACCTACGAGGCGGTGTACCAGTTGACGCTCAACGGGCTTGGGCAGACGACCGCGGTCGGAATCGGCGGAGATCCGGTGAACGGCACCGACTTCGTCGACAGCCTCGCCATGTTCAACACCGACCCCGCCACCGATGGGGTGC
>SMVA01396862.1_pt1 | contig 12666 bp, 8 predicted proteins | sample 2456451 | NCBI WGS metagenome assembly SMVA01 (sample SAMN11095933, study PRJNA526329) | marine sediment metagenome | biome: Marine sediment; feature: Surficial sediment; material: Deep marine sediment; isolation source: Hadal surficial sediment | place: Pacific Ocean | collected 2014-05 | depth 0-1...
GGACCGGATCTCCTGGGACTACTGGAAACCGCCGAATGGATGCGTCACAACACACCGGTCACCAGCGGGTACTTCGCGGTCTTCGGCAACCTCGAGACACAGGGGAGCGAGGGTGCCCCCAACCCGCCCGAATACGGAATCCTGGCTCACTCGGGTCGTGGACACGTGATCGAGTACGCGGCTCGCAGACCCACGTTGAGCGACAATTTTGGAGACGACATCGGCAAAGAGAATTTCGAGCAGGTGCAACGCTATTTCTCAGCCAGCGCCGAAGCTGAGAGCCTGCGAATCGCGGACGAACTCCGCGCCCGGTACGTCTTGCTGACCAAATCCAACCCGGCGATTTCGGCGAACGCGAGGGCCATGGCGCGCCGCCTCGCGCTGGACGACGGCAGCGGGCTCTCGAGACACCGCCTCGTGTTCGAGTCGTCGACGCTAGGGCGGGGAGCGTCCGCACGCGCTCACAAGGTCTTCGAAATCGTCCCCGGCGCAGAGGTGGTCGGGCGGGCGGCGGCGGGCGCGCGCGTAGACGTGCGGCTGGAGCTGCGGACCAATCGCAATCGCAAGGTGGTGTACCGCGCGAGCAGCCGCGCCAGCGCCGCTGGCAGGTACGCCCTGCGACTTCCCTACGCGACAGATCGCAGCGAGCCAGCGGGAGCGTCTTGCTGCACCGCGGCGACGTCGGCATACCGGCTCAAAGTAGGCGGACAAAGCGCCCGGGTGGAGATCAGCGAGGCACAGGTCCAGAGCGGCGACCCGATTCCGGGTCCCGACTTCGATTCCCACTTCGATTCCCGATAGACCGATTTCCGATTCCAGGTGCCGACTTCGATTCCCGATAGACCGATTCCCGATTCCCGGTAGGCTGAACCCGTAGGCCAAACCCGTAGGCCAACCCGGTAGGCCGAAAACACGGCACAGGGCGACTCGCAGCCGCGTTCCCAGCATCACATGTGTCTGGAAGGGCGAGGGGCGCGGTGGTAGGGTCTCAGCTCGATGAGTTTGGCCGACAGGCTCCGAGTCCTCCAGCTCCTCCGGATAGGCGGACTGGTCGGATACGCTTCGCTCGCCGCAGGGATGACAGCACTCACACTCTGGGCCGGCACGCAGTCGCCGGACTTTCCCTTTCTGTCGCGCAGTGCAGATGCGGCCTGGATCGGCGCGCCCGGGAGCGTCAGCACGGACTCGGTCCCCATCGACCGCGCCAACCTTCGCCCCCTGCGTTTCATCCGGCGCTTCACCTGGAATCCGCCAGCCACTCTCTGGCAGTCCTCGGCTGTGCTGGAGATGCAGATCCGCGCACTCACGGACGCCAGCGTGTGGCTGAACGGCCGACTCATCGCTGAGCGGCGGGCGGCCGGGGAGACGAGCGCGGCGAGCTGGAACTGGAAGCGGGGAGAAACGATTCGCGCAGAGGGCCTGGTGCGCGGAACCAACCGACTCGAGATCGACGTGCGAAATGCCTCCGGTCCGGCGTTGCTCGAACTCAGCGCGATGGCTCCCGGTCTTTCCCTCGCCACCGACTCGAGCTGGCTGGTGGAAGTGTCGGGGCGGGATGGGGTGTACGAGACGAACGCGAGTGTCGCGAATGACACGCGTCGCGGGACCGCGGGGCGGGGTGGTGAGAGCGGCTGGACGGAGACGCGCGCACGACTCAACCCGCTGATCGGGCTCGCAACCCTCTGTGGCCTGCTCTCGCTCGCGCTTCGCAGGTGGGGGAGCGAAATCTCTCGCCGCCTCCCGTGGCTGTCCTTTCCCATGCTCTGTGGCGCCGCGGTGGCACTCTTCTGGCTCGTTGTCCTCATCAGCAATACCAGCCAGCTGCCCGCGTACTGGGGATACGACGGCCCCGACCATCTCAACTACGTGCGCTTCATCGCCCAACACGCCGCACTTCCCGTCGCGACCGACGGCCCCGCCATGTACCACCCGCCGCTCTTCTATCTCCTCTCTGCGGGTCTGCTGTCGCTCTTTCCAGGCGCTGACGAGGGATCGGTCGTGCTTCGCCTTCTCCCCTTTTTGTCGGGGCTGACCCAGGTGGCGGTGGCCCTCCTGCTGGCGCGCCGCCTCTTTCCCGGCGACGGGGCCATCGGCGGACTCGCCGTGCTGATCGCGGGTCTGCTGCCGATGAATGTCTACATGTCCGCCTATCTCTCGAACGAGCCAATGCAGGCCGCGCTCTCGGCGATCGCAATCTTGCTCGTCACCAATCTGCTGCTGCAGCGCGGCATGGCCCTTGGCAGTACCCTCGCGCTTGGCAGCGTGATCGGGCTCGCGCTACTCACGAAGATCACTCCGCTCTTGCTCCTTCTCCCGATGCTGGTCTTGCTGGGGCTGAAGCACGCCGCCATCGATCGCGCAACGTGGCAGCGCCAGATCGTCGTGCTGGCCGCTGTCGTATCGCCCGCGGCTCTCATCGCCGGCTTGTACTACGTGCGGAATTGGCTGCTGCTGGGCCAACCTGTGGTCGGAAACTGGGATGTGCCCGGTGCGCGAGTCTCGTGGTGGCAACATCCGGGTTTTCACACCTCGGACTACTTCCTCGGCTTCGGCGAGTCGCTGAGGCAACCCTTCTTCGCAGGGATTCACTCCTTCTGGGACGGCTTGCACGCCACCCTCTGGAGCGACAGTCTGATCGGCGGCGTCATGAGCATCGCGCAGCGACACCACGTCTGGAACTACGAGTGGATGGCGGTGCTACCGGTCATCGCACTGCCGGCCGTCGTCATCGGAGTCGCCGGGGTGGGCGCACTCGCGCGCGAGTCCCTGCGCGGCGACGACGCGAGGCGGCGCGTCGCGCTGGGCTTCGCCGCCGCCATCGTGATCGTCTACGCCTTCGCACTCTTTCTCATCAACCTTCGCCTTCCCTTTTATGCGCAAGCCAAGGCCTCCTACGCGCTCGCCGTACTTGCTCCTTTGGCCGTCTCAGGGGCCTTCGCCACGGCGTCCCTTCACCGCGCTCTCGACACACCCGGACGACGGCCCGCTCAAGTGATCCTTCACGCCTGGGCGGGAAGTCTGGCCGTCGCCGTGCTGTTGGCCTTCGGCGGCTAGAAATGGCGGAGGTCCACGAAGCGCCGGGCGCATCCCATCCGCCCAATCCTGTCACGCGGGCAGCGGGCTCGCGGGGGATGGGGTTCCCGGTGGCCGTGGCCGGCCTACTGCTGCTCGCCCTGCTGTTGGGGGCCCGTGGGCTCGACTCGCCCGGGCTCTATTACGACGAAGCCGTGCAGGCCCGGCCGGCACTCGAGTTCGCAAGTGGGCGCATCCGCGCGAGCGAGCTTCCCGGAAGCCAGAGCATCTGGCTCGGGAATCGCCGGTTCCCGCTGATGACCCAGCCCTACATGGGGGCTCTCAAGTCTCAGGCCCTGATCCCCGGGTTCTGGCTGGTCGGCAGCCAGGTCGAAGTCCTTCGTCTCACTACCCTGATGTGGGCGCTGATCGGCCTCGCCTTCGTGGCCGCCTTCAGCCGGCGAGTCTTTGGGGGCGCCACGGCCCTGGCCGCGACCGCGCTGCTCTGCTGCGATCCCAGCTTCCTACTCCTGGCTCGCCACGACTGGGGCTCGTTCTCGCTCTCCTTCCTGCTGCGAGGTGTCGTCCTTTGGTGTGGCTGGAGTTGGTGGCAGTCGAGGCGCTCCGGGTGGTTGTGGACCGCCGCGTTCGCCGCCGGCCTCGCGTTCTACAACAAGGTAGACATTGCGATCTTCGCCTCGGCTGTCGGCCTGGCTCTCCTCGCCGTGGCGGGAAAGCGGCTGCGAGCGGCGTGGCGGGAAGAACCCCGCGCCGGCAGAACCCTTGCGGTCGCGGCGGGCGCCTTCCTGCTGGGCCTGGCACCCATGATCCCAGCCATCGGTGCGGTGTTCGCGGCGCGAAACGCCTTCGCGCAACCGAACGAGCTCGCGGAGAAACTCCAGACCCTGCTTGCGATGGCCGACGGCTCCTACTTCTACCGACTGATGAGCACGGGCGGCGTGTTCGGCGCAGACGCGCTCGGCGAGGTCGCGAACGCACCGGGCAGCGTCTTCCCCTTCGCGCTGGCGCTGGCCGTCGCCTGGCTGGTCTTCCGAGTTGCGGCTGGGCCTGCTGGCGGACGTGACTCTCGAGCCCTGTTCCTGCTGCTCGCCAGCGGGCTCTCGATTCTTGCTGTCATCGCGCTCCCGGGCGCCGTTCGAATTCACCACGCGATGAACACCTATCCACTGCTGCACCTCTTGCTCGCGTACGCGCTCGTCGATGCGGTGCGAGCCGCCACCTCGGCGAAAGTCCCAACCGGAACACTCGAATCCCCAACTCGAGTCGGGCTGGGAGGCGCGCCGCGCTCGCCGCGAGCGAGAGTCGCCGCGCTGACGATGACCGCGATCGGCCTGTTCGTCCTGTCAACCCACTACCTCACCTACGAGCGCACGCACTCGGAGCTGCAGCGCAACGGTGGCAAAGGGCGATGGTCGCGAGCGATACACGCTTTCGCAGCGGAGCTGGACGCCGAGTTCGAAGGATCGGTATTGAGTCTCGATTGGGGCTTCCACGAGCCGCTTGCCTTCCTCGCACAGGGCGGGGCGTTGGGGGAGGCCCATTGGCAAATCCCCCGTTCCATACGCCAACGAGGAGAATGGCGGTTCCGGGGAGAGTCGGGCGACCGCTACATCCTGCACCTCCCCCCCTACGATCGAGCGGGCTTCGGTCGGCCCTTCCTCGACGCTGTAGAGAGGCTGAACAGCGAACTCGTCGTGGTACAGCGACACCTCGACGGCGACGGCGACATCGCATTCGTGACGGTGCGAGTGAACGCTCCTCACGAACTCTCCTTCGAGGCGGGCTCGACGGGCCGAGGAGAGTTTCGGATCGGACTGTTTCCCTGACTCGCGTCGAAGGTCAGTCCCCGCTCAGATAGCCCAGCGCGCGCAAGCGTTCGACGTCCTCTGGGCTGAACGGCCGCGCCGAGTGGACCGGCGCACGGTGGCCCAGGAAAGCGCGGACTTCGCGCTCCAGCGCGGCCGCCTCATTCGAAGACAGGGGCAGATCGAGCTGTCTACCCTCGGAGCGCTGAAACGCGCGCCAGCGCAGGTCGGCGTCGAGGCGGATCGGATTCTCGTTGGTCCCGGAACCACGCTGGGGAGGGCCCGCTCGCACACGCAACTGAGTGGCGCCGCGATACGCGAAGAGTTCTCGTTTCGTCTCGGCGAACAGGACGCGGGCGGCGGGTGGCGGGCCGCCGCGCATCAGCGACACCAGAGAGACCCCACTCCCCGCTGCAAGGGGCGCGAGCCCTGCCAGCTCCAGCAGGGTCGGGGCCACATCGACGTGACTCACCGGCGCCGCGTAGCGCCCCACCGGCACTCCGGGCGACACGACGATGAAGGGCACGAAAGTCTGCTCGGGTGAGGCAAACTGCCCGTGCTGGAAGTAGTAGCCCGCTTCGCCGAGGCTTTCGCCGTGATCGGCCGTGAGCAGGATCACCGTGTTCCGCGAACTTCCCTCGCCGAACGCCCGTACGAGTTCTCCTATCCAATGATCCGCGTAGGCGATTTCCTCCGCGTAGCGAGTGAGATAGTCGCTGGGCCTCCGCATCCCGGGCAGTGCCTGGTAGTGGGGAATGCCCATGCGACCGCTCTCGCCCTCCAGCAGGGGCAGCGCAGGGTCCGGCTCGAGGACCACTGGATCCAACCTGCCCTGGTAGAGCGGCGGTGGGCGATAGGGGCCGTGCGGATCCTGGAAATGCGCCCACAAGAAAACGGGTCGACTGGCTCCGTCGCTGGCCGCGCGCGTCGCCGCGAGCCAGTCTCGCGCGCGGGTGGCCGTCGCCTCGGCAACGCGCTCCGACAAGCCAACCCGCGTGGCCTCGTGGCTCCGCAGGTCGTCGTCGTACTCGTCGAATCCGCGATCGAGTCCGCTTCGGCGCTTGAGAACGAAGTTGCTGACGAAGGCACCTGTGCGATAGCCCGCCGCGCGAAAGCGCTCCGCGAGCGTCTCGTGCCCGGCGAGCGACGACGATCCATTGTGGGTTCCAACACTGTGCTCGCGTACGAAGCGCGAGGTCATGATGGAAGCGTGCGAGGGCACGGTACGACTCGAAGCCGCGATGGCAGTTTCGAAGAGCGCTCCGCGCTCAGCCAAGGCGTCGATGCTCGGAGTGATCGCCTGCGGGAAACCGTAGACGTGAACGTAGTCGGCCCGCAGCGTATCCACTGTGATCAGCAGTACATCGGGCGGCCCCGCCACATGGGGCGGACCACAGCCCACCAGCCATCCAACCGCCCCCGCTAGCAACACCGGCAGCAGCAAGGATCTCAGGCGGCGCGCACTCTCAGTCTGCATATCCGAGCGCTTCCAGTCTCGCGCGGTCTTCCGCCGTTAGCGGCAATAGCGCTGGATCCTCACGCGACACCGAGCGAAGCCAGAGCGCAAGCTGCTCCGAAAGCCCACGAGCAACCTCGGGCAAGCTGCCCTGGAGATTGTTTCGCTCCTCCGGGTCTGCCTCGAGGTCGTAGAGTTCCTCCGCCTGGGGCGAGGCGTCGGCGCGGATGTACTTCCAGCGCCCGTCGCGAAGACCAAACTTCTCGCCCTCGGCCCAGATGCCTCCGATCATGCCACCTTCGTAGGGTCGTCTGTAGAGATAGACCGGGCCGCGCGCGACCTCTTCGCCCGAGAGCGTCGGCACCAGGCTGCGTCCACGCGCCGCACCTTCGGCGTCGCTCAACAACTCGGCCAGCTCGATCCCTTCGCGACCGCCGGCGCCCGCCGACTCCGCCCCCGCACGCAACAGTTCCAGGATCGTCGGCGCCACATCCGTCAACGACACCGGCGTCGAGATCAACTGGTTCGCAGCGAGCTGCGAGGGCCAGCGAAAGATGAGCGGAATGCGCACAGACTCCTCGTAGATCTGCAGGCCGTGATTCAAATGACCGTGTGCCATCAGCCCCTCGCCGTGATCCCCAATCGCGACGACCAAGGTCTGGTCCCGAAGCCCCAGTTCATCGAGCGCATCCAGCAGCCGACCGATCTCGTGGTCCGTGTAGGCAATTTCACCGTCGTAGCTCGCGATCAGGAGATCGAGGCCACTGCGTGAGTCGGCAGGCAGGTCCAACTCGAAGGGCTCCGCCCAGCCCGCAGGAGGTGCATAGGGGTCGTGAGGGTCGTAGTAGTGAACGAAGAGGAAAAAGGGTTGGCTCGCGTCACGCGCCTCGAGCCAGTCGACCGCGCGCCGCGTTGTGTCATCCGCCAGGCCGTAGAATTTCCCTTCGACCTGACCTCCTTCCCAGACCGTAATGCCGACCGGGGAATCAGCCTGCGAGAAATCATCGTTCCAACTATCGAAACCCTGGTCGTAGTTGAATTTTTTGTGCATCACGTAGGAGGAAACCACCGCGCCGCACTGGTATCCCCAACGCGACAACACCTCGGCCAAGGTTTCGTGCTCGTCCGCCAGGACTCGGCCGTTCTTGACGACGCGATGGGTGGGTGGGTACAGCGACGTGAAGAGGCTGGCGTGGCTGGGAGCCGTCGTGGAAGCTGGAGCGTAGGCGGCGTCGAAGCGAACGCCCTGGCTCGCGAGGGTCTCGAGAGCCGGAGTGGTCGAGCGTTCGTATCCATACACGGACATATGATCCGCCCGCAGGGTATCGATCGAGACCAGCAGCACATTGACGGGCGCGACCGCCTTCTCGCCAGGCGCTCCCGAGTCGCCGCAGCCCGAGAGTGCGGTGGCGAGCGAAACCGCGACGATGACGAGCACCCAGGGGCCGGGAAGCGGCGTCGGACGGAGCCGCACCGGAGTCTGGGTGGGCGGGCACGAGAGGATCACGATGATGCAAAAACCCTACAACAGAAGGAGCGCCCGTGCGACGTCGCAGCGGCTGAAATAGACTGGCCCTGCCGTGCCGACGATCGCCAGCTCTCTCCTTCTGATCGCGCTCGTCGGCCTCGCGCCCTTCGCGTGGTTCTACGCCCAGAACCTCCATGAACCCATTCAACTGAGCGACGTGGTGGTACACGCGGTCGCCACCGCCGCGAGCGCCTGTCTGGTCTTCGTCGCATTGCGCGCCGCCCTGCGACCCACCACCCCGCGGCTGGCAGTCGCCGTGGCGGCATTCGTGGTGATCTTGTTCAACTACTACGGGGCTGCACAGGGCCTGGCGGAAATGGGCGTGCCCGCCTCGCTTCGACTGGGCGTCTGGGCAGTGCTGGGGACTTCAGCCTGGGGCGTTGCGATCTGGCTCGGCAGGTGGCCCGCGTTCCACTCATTCATGGTGCTCTTCGCTTGCGCGAATCTCGCCGTGCCGGTCGCGGTGATCGCGAGCCGCGAGCTTCCCGATCCCGGTCCGGGACTGCCACTCGCCGAGGCCTACCCGCTCTCGGGCAACGCGATCTGGTCCGGCGTGGCGACTTCGCGACCGAACGTCTACTGGATCGTGGCCGACAGCTACCCGAATCGAGCAGAGCTGATCGACTACTACGGCTTCGACAACTCACGCTTTCTCGCATGGCTGGAGGAGCGCGACTTCTATGTTGCGCACGACAGCTACGCGAACTTCAGCACGACGCTGCTCTCTGTGCCTACGACTCTCAACATGGAGTACGTCTTCGACGAGCGCGATCTCGAATACGAGATCAGGCTCGGCGCCGGTCCGGAAACGGGGGTCAGCACCTGGGCGAGGCTCGCCGGGAAGACCAACAGCGGCGTCAACGCGGCGGTGGTCGGCGACAACCGCAGCGTCGCCTTCTTCAAGCAACTCGGCTACCGCTATATCCACTTCGAAGGACGTTCCTTCCTGACGACGCGCTGCAGCGGCTACGAGGACATCTGCATCGAGGGAGAACTGGCCGGCCCGAGCGAGCTGCAGTACCGCTTGTTGTCCCTCACTCCCCTGCGGACGCTGCTCGAAAGCCTCGAGGTGCTGCGCCGTGTCCTTCAGCCTCGTCGTCGCAGCGCTTCCGGCACCGGCATTCCCGAACTCGGGCGAGGGCTGGCGCGCGCGCTCCGGGAGGGCGGGATACTCCAGGATCCCTTCTTCCTCTACGCCCACATCTCTTCTCCCCACCGGCCCTATCTCAACGATGCGCAGTGCAACCTGCTCGAGTCGTCGCTCGATCGACGCGGCAATCGCCACTTCATCGCTCAGCTCCAGTGTGTCAACCGCCACCTCGAAGAGCTGCTCTCTCCCATCCTCGCCTCGGACCCGGGCGCCCTTATCATCCTGAGCTCCGACCACGGACCTCGGCTCAGCGTCCGGCGCGGCACGCCGCTGCGCGAACTCAGTGATCGGCAGATTCGAGAAAGCCTCGGGATCCTGAACGCGTTTCGCCTTCCGCCAGCCTGTCAGTCCGCGTTGCGCCCGAACCTCACACCGGTGAACACCATGCGCATCGTCTTCGCGTGCCTGGGCGGGAACGAGCCCCGCTTGCTTCCGCCCAAGCATTTCATCGTGCGACCGGATTCGCCCCAGCGCGGGAAGCTGCATCGAGTCTCGCTGCGCGGACCCGAGGCACTATGAGCGAAATCAACCCGACGTCGCCGCGGTTGCCGCGCCGCGAACTCTGGGCTTGGCTCGCGCCACCTTTCCTGGTCGGGCTGGCACTGCGCTGGATCGGACTGAGGGCGCAAATCCTCACCGGCGACGAACTTCACACACTTCAAGCGGCTCTCGCCATGCCCGTAGCGGACATCCTGCGCACCTGGACCTTCGCCGGCGCCGACTACTGCGTGCCCCTGACTGCCGCCTTTCGCGCGTTGATGGATTCTGGCGTCGTCCTGTCCGAACTCTCCCTTCGCGCACCTTCTCTAGCCACGGGACTGGCAGCCGTGCTGCTGCTCCCCTGGCTCGCTTCACCAACGATCGGTCGACGCGCCGCCATCGCTCTCGCCTGGTTGATCGCCGTGTCGCCCATGCTCGTGCTCTACAGCCGCATCGTTCGGCCCTACATGCCGGCTGTCTTTGCGGCCAGTGTGGCGGTGTTGCTCTTCGAGCGGTGGCTGCGACGGCGACATCCGGCGGCGGCGGTGGGATACGTGATCTCGGGGGCTGCGGCCGTGTACCTGCACCTGGTGGCCGCACCGCTGGTCCTGGCGCCACTCCTCTATGCAGCCCTGCGATCGAAGCAGAGAGAGGGGCGGCTGGCACTGCTGTGGCCAACCCTGGGAATCACCCTCGCCATCGCGGCCTGCCTGATGCCCGCGCACGAGTCTCTGCTGGAGGTGATTCGGGCCAAGCGCGACGGCGGACTGCCATCGCTCTCGACCTGGGTCGGAGTGCTGCGTCTTCAACTCGGGACACGGGAGTGGGCGGTCGCGGCCATGGGACTGGTGGTCGCGCTGCGCGGCGTGACAGTCTTGTGGCGAACCCAGCGCGAGTTTCTGGGATATCTCTCGACACTGGTGGCGGCTCATCTCATCGGCTTGATGATCCTGGCTCCCGATCGCCTCGAGGAGAGAGCCATCTTGAACCGCTACGTGCTCGTGGCGCTACCCCTCATGTTGATCCCTATCGCTGTCGGTCTCAGCACTCCGTGGCGACGAGCAGCCAAAACAAGCGAGAGTCCGCGCGCCTGGAGCGCCCTGGCGGTTTCAACCCTCGCTCTCCTGGCTCTGCTCGCAACCGGCCCCTTCGCTCCCGCGTCGCTCTATTGGGGAAGTTCGTTTGCGCACTCGCTTTCCTCCATCGATTTTCTCGGCCAGGGAAACTGGATGCCCGCCGATGCGACGCCGCGCTTCTACCACAGCTTGGCGGAAACCGATCGCACCCGCGATGACACTGCGACTCTCATCGAGTACCCCTGGGAGAACCTCGCAAGCCACAGCTTCGACGCGTACCAACACACCCACGGCCTGCGCGTAATCGTATCCGGAGTGATCGACCGCTCGAGCGAGGATCGCATCTCGCTGCGCAATCGCGCCCAGCCGACACTCGTGGGCTTTCTCGCGAGCCCTGCACGCTACCTCGTTGTTCACCTCAACCTCCGAGCAGAAGCCAATCAACTGGTGAGCAGTGACCCTCACCAGCGCTACTGGCTTCACGCCGGCAAGCAACTGTGGGAACCGATTCGGCGGGCGGCGAAATTGATGTCGATGCGACTCGAAACGAGTTGGGGAGCACCGAGCTACCAAGACGACATGATCCGAGTATGGGATCTGGATCTCGTACGCGAGCAGCAACGCCACCCGAACGACTCCGGAAGCTCCACGAGTTCTGGCAGGCCGAACGAGAAATGACGCGGACTGGAGCGACACGAGCGCGAGTCCCTTGGACGGCCCGAATACTCGGCTTCGCCAGCGGGCTCAACGATGACGACCCGCAGCAAGCCGCCGAGCGCGAATTGCAAGTACGTGGCCTACAGCTCTTCCTTCTGCTCCACGTCACGGCTCGAGCGTGGCTCACCGCCCTTTCGGCGGATGAGTTCGTACAGCCCCAGCTCCTCCCCCTGGCAATCATCACCAGCGGCGCACTTCTTCTCGGGCTCTCAAAGGAATGGACGCGGAGCGCTACCGGGCTCGCCGCTCTGGTCTGGACGCTGCGGCTCTTCCTCAGGTGGCCTCAGAGTTCCAACCACTTCTACCTGGAGTGGATCTGCCTGCTCTTCGTGTGGTTTCTCGGCGCTCGCGGCGACGAGAACCGCAAGCTACTGCTCCAGGCCGTGCGCTGGCTGGTGGTGATCGCGATCTTCTACACGGGCGCCCAGAAGGTGATGTACGGCAGCTACTTCCAGGGCCAGTTCCTCGCGTGGGAGATCGCAACGAAAGGGAGCTTCGCGGCTTTCTTCCAGCCTTTCATGAGCGCCGAGGAATTCTCGCGACTGCGATACATCCACCCAGAACGTCTCGGCGCCGGCCCCTTTACCCTAAGCTCCCCCATCTTCCTCGCAATGTCGAACTCCGTCTACCTGATCGAGATGCTGACGCCCGTCCTCATCTTGCTTCGCCGCACTCGCGTGCTCGCGACGTTTGGCTTCATGCTCTTCATGATCGCCATCCAAGCCGGTGCCCTGGAGCTACTCTTCGGGCTGCTGATGGCCAACCTTCTGCTCGTCTTCCTTCCGCGGGCCCTCAACCACCGCGTGCTGCCCGCAGCCACCGCCTGCTATGTCGCCCTCTTCGCTGCTCGTCATTTGTTCGGGCTGGAGTTCGCCAATTGACGCTCCGTGCCAAGCAACGACTCACCTCCACGGCCCTGATCGCCTTCGCGATCTGGCCTCTCGTCCACCGCGGGCTGGTCGCGCAATACGGCATCACTCCTTGGAAATTCATGGGCTTTGCGATGTACTGCATGCCCAAGGTGGAGCCACTGGTCAACGTCTACGCCTACTACGGCGATCGACGCGCCGAGATCGACCCCCGACAAGCGGAAATGAGCGACCTTCGGCGGGAACTCGCGCGCTTCGTCATCTTCCGTGGCGTCTGGGGAGAACTGCTGGCACCAGACCGGATCGGCGAGGTCGCGTTGGGAATTCTGACCCGCGCCGAGAAGCTTCAAGTCGTCGTCACGGAGGGCTACCTCGACCGCGAGACCTGGCGGCTGGCCGCTCGGGAAAGAGTCTATGACTATCACGCAACGCCTCGCGCCAACGCCGCCGAAAGCCCGCAACTGAGGAAGTCGCTCGATCGATCCATCAATCGGGTACTCAGGCGAGGACCGCGCAGAGCGGCCGGATCGCCCGGCGGTTCAGATTGAGCCA
>SMVA01276574.1_pt1 | contig 12664 bp, 11 predicted proteins | sample 2456451 | NCBI WGS metagenome assembly SMVA01 (sample SAMN11095933, study PRJNA526329) | marine sediment metagenome | biome: Marine sediment; feature: Surficial sediment; material: Deep marine sediment; isolation source: Hadal surficial sediment | place: Pacific Ocean | collected 2014-05 | depth...
CCTGGCACCCAGGTCACGAAACAGACTGACATAATTTTCACCCGTGTCTTCAAGTTCCGAGGCCGTTGGGATAACCACAATCCGGGCATCACTTCCACCGCACAATTCTACAAAACGGGTCAGGATGGTCTGGCTGTGAAGTTTTGACTCCGCCCCACCAATCGGGATTACGTATCCCCTTTCAACACCCTCAGTACCAGGAGACGGCATTTCGACCTCGGGTATTAAATTCGTGTTTCAAATAACTATCCTTCTCTTTAATGGCTCAGAAAAAAGCGCATTATAGCCTCGCCGCCTTAATATGGAAGGACAGGTTTTAATAAGCATACCGTGCTTTCGACATGGCCCCACCGGTGAGGTAGTCTCGTTAAATTAATCCAGCGGAAATGATCAATATGGCGGTCAATTGGACGGGAGTGGCATTTAATCAGGTACCAGATTCTGCTAATGAGATACACGGTGACAAGATAGCAAAAGACCTGGGTTTTACGGGCGGGTTGGTCCCCGGAGTGACAGTTTCTGCATACTTAATTCACCCTGCGATTGAGGCCTGGGGTCTTGCTTGGCTGGAACGAGGTTCTGCTCACGTAAAGGTGGATTCACCGCTCTACGACAACGAGAAGTTTGAAGTTGAGATCCTAAGCTCAACGGATTCCACTTATCAGGCCAGGTTAATCAGGCCGGACGGCACCATCAGTGCGACAGCAGAAGTTGGCCTGCCGGAACTCATCGAAGCCGCACCGGTACGACGAGGGGATGAAATTGCTAACAAGGAATCACCAATTGTACCTGCCACCCCGAAGAATATGCAGAATCTGAAGGATGAAGGTTGTCTTGCGGTGCCTTACCGGTGGGATGGCGAGCACGCAATGAGCACCTACCTGACAGAGGTAAGCGCCATGCATAAGATATTGCGGATAGGCGCAGGCGGCTGCGCATATGCCAATATGTCAATGATCCTTGGCTGTTCCAACTGGATTCTTTCAAGAAATGCTTACATGAATCCCTGGTTGCATTTAGAGACCCGATCGCAGAATTATGCACCTGTTCCCATGGGTACAGAGATGCTGGCAGAAATGGAGATTACTGATCTGTTCAACAAAAAGGGGCACGAGTTTGTCGATGCCAGGGTGAACCTGTTCGACCGTGATGGTGATAAATGTCTTTGTTCGATAGATCTGCGGGCGATATACAGGTTAAGGGGACTTTGAAGGTATCTGGCCAGGCAGTAAGGAGTTGACATGCATCCGGGCAAACTGCTCGATCAAATTAGCACTGATCAAATTCGTGGTTCAACCGATCTGGCGTTAGTCGCGCTTGAAGGGATAAGCCTGATAGCCCGGGATAAGGATGCAGTTGATCTCGCGGATTTTCAGAAGCAGGTGCCAGGGTTGATCGTTTCACTGCAATCATGCAGACCAAGTATGGTCGCGTTGCACAATCTGCTGGAACAGTTACGCCTGGCTATCTCGCAATTCAAAACTGACGGCCTCGAGACCTATCGGGATTTTATTATCGATCACTGTGCTGATGTAAGGCGATTTGCGGTAGATGCACAATCCAGGGTTGTTACGGAAATGGTCAAACTGATTGAAGCTGATGACGTGATTATGACTCACAGCATCAGCTCTACTGTGATGAAAATCTTTGCGCAACTTTCAGAAACACAAATTCAGATAATTGTGACCGAATCCCGGCCAGGTGACGAAGGAAAAGTCCTGGCTACCTATCTTGTTGAATTGGGTTTTAAGCCCACCTACATCACTGAGGCGCAAATCAATTTGTGGATGCCGGGGGTTTCCAAGGTAATCGTCGGTGCCGACGCCTTGCTTGGCGATGGGTCCTTCATCAACAAATGTGGCACCAGCCTTATGGCCTTGTCTGCCCAATACCACAAGGTTCCGGTGTATGTATGCGCGGAAGCTTTCAAGCAGACACACAGTATTGAGTATGAACTGGAGCAGATGGACCCAGGCGAGCTCAAGTTCAACCTGGACGGAGTCGAGGTAAGCAATAGCTACTTTGAACGCGTGCCTGCGGACCTGGTAACGGCGTGGATTCACTAACAAAATAAGGGGTTGAACCGATTCTGCTTACCAGAACGGGTTCTCATTCTTCAAAGAAATCGAGAATGCGCCTGCGCACTTCAGGTGTGCTGCCGCTACTTGCCATATGGCCTCCCTCTATGATCTCTAATCGCGAACCTGGAATCAGTGCCGCCAGGTCGCGTGCGGCACCCAATGGCACAGCCTGGTCGTCACGGGCGTGGATCACCAGTGTCGGCACACTAATGCGCTTCACCCGCTCGCTGCTGTCGATCTGCAGTTGGGCACGATTTATAGCAGCCATTGTGGGGCCGCTACTTGAGCGACGCAGCATCTCCGCCAGTATCAGCCGATCAAACTCGTCCCCCTCGGGAGCAAGCAACAGACCCGCAAGCGCTTCAGATACATAAGGACGCTGCCAAGCGACCTCGATCAGATTGATAAACTGTTCTAAACCCTGGCGCTGATAATCGCTCATCCAATCGTACGAAGCCATCGCGCCAGCCAGCACCAGGTGCGTCACCCGATCCGGATGTTCTGCGGTAAATGCGATGCCCACGGGCCCACCTATTGAAACTGCAAAAAGACCAAAGCGCTCCAGGCCAAGTGCATCCACCACGGCTTCAAGATCATTCAGCCGCGCTTGAAGCGAAAAGTCATCTACATCACGATCGGATAGTCCGAAGCCACGACCATCGTATCGAACAAACATGTGTTCCCGGGAGGTCATGGCAACCAGGCCATTATTATCGTAAATGGGGCTGCTCTGACCGCTCTCAAGATGCGTATGAGCACCCATCACCTGGACGATTGGAGAACCTTCACCAGAGGTCGCATACGCGATCCGTACTCCATCCGCTGTTGTGGTGAAAGCAAGCTCCTGCTCAATCGCCTCGCCAAAGTACAACGCCGGCAGGTTCATCGCCAGAGTAAACAGCAGCCTGTCGCGGTAGGAGTAACCGGAAATGAGGATTACTGCCAGCAGTACGCAGGCAACCGCTAACCCGCGCCAGAGGGACTTGCTTACAGCAGCAGCGGGTGCTGGCTCTTGGGAAGCGATTCCGGTTCCTTGCGCGGTAGTCAGCCCCGATTGTCCCAATGCATCCAGCAGATGCCGCTCATAACCCGCGCCCGGGTCGCGATGCAGTGCCTGCACTCGATTTAACCCAATCTTAAGATCAGAAGTCAGTTCGCTGTCATCGAGATAAATAGGCACGATGTGTTTGCCCTCATCAAGGGCAAGGTTGATTTCCCGATTGCAATGATCTGATCCGAGCGAACGCCCTGAGATGTAGAAAAGGAAGTGGCTGGCGCCAAGTAAGGAATCGCCAATGGCCGCCCGCCAGTTCTTACCGGCCGAGATGCCTTCGTCATACCAGATATTGATCCCCTGCTCGCGCAACCAGACCATTTCCGGATAAACGGTTTCACTATCCTCATGCGCATAACACACGAACACATAAGGTTCATTGCCAACATAGGTTTGAAACAGTTCTTCCATCCATGCCCCCGAACAGATTGAATTGAGTTTACTGCTGATACCGGGAAATTACTATGTCCACAAGGTATTCACGGCCTGAACGATATTCCTGGCGAAGGGCCCATTGTTGTGATTTCACCGAAAATCTTGCACCATCAGCGTTGAGTGAAACGATTCTGAGCGGCTTCTGATCGCTAATCCTTTATAGATAAAAATGTAAACAAAAACGAGATCGAAATGAGCAACAACCGCCAGTGGAAATTGGCTAGAACCCCGGTAGAAGGATGGCCAACGGAAGGTGACTTCACACTGACCAGCGATGTGATACCCGAACCGGGAGCAGGTCAACTCTGCGCCCGGACAATCTACCTGTCCATGGATCCTTACCAGTGGGGCCGACGGCGTTCTGGTACAGAAGCGGTTGGTGATATTTGCCATGGCCGCACCGTATCGCAGGTAGACCGAAGCCGTCACGATCAGTACCAGGAAGGCGAATTCATTTTCAATACCAATGCCTGGCAGGAATATGGGCTTGTCGGCAAAGATATTAGTGTATTCAACTACATGTTTCCCCGAAAAATTGACCCGGCAACCGCTCCGATCTCGACTGCTCTCGGTGTTCTGGGTATGTTGGGACTCACCGCATATTCCGGTATTTACCTGCAGTGTCAACCGCGCCCCGGTGAAACTGTTGTTGTCTCCGCTGCATCGGGTGGCGTCGGGCAGAATGCAGGACAGATTGCCAGGATCAAGGGCTGTCGAGTCGTGGGAATCGCCGGATCCGATGATAAGTGCAAATTTGTTACCGAATCCCTGGGGCTCGAAGCCTGTATCAATCGTCGGGACGAGGATTTTGCAGCACATCTGGCCAAAGCCTGTCCTGATGGCGTGGATATTTATTTTGAGAATGTTGGCGGCGAAGTCTATGAAGCAGTGCTGCCTTTGTTAAACCAGGGCTCGCGCATTACGCTGTGCGGTCTTATCTCACAGTATGGCAATGACCAGTCCACCTCAGCGCACGAATACTGGCAGGAAACGGGTTCAGCAATTTTTGAACAACAAGGCGTTAAGGTACACAGCCTGTTCGTGGGTAATTTTGTCGGCGAATACCAGGATCAGTTCCTGGCCGACATGAGTGGCTGGATCCAGGATGGCCTCGTTAAGTACAAAGAAGATCTCTGGCAGGGGCTGGAGAATGCACCGGCGGCGTTTTCAGCCATGCTGGCGGGTGACAACTTCGGCAAGACCATTGTGCAGGTCGGGATTGACCCGTCCACGAACGAAAACATAGATATGCATCGAGCCGGTACCAATGTACTGGGGTAATCATGCTATTGAAGTTTGATGAATCGGCAAAGGAAACGAGGATGAATGAAGATCACACTCCCATTATCGTGGGAACAGGGCAGCTAGTTGATCGTGAGGCAAGCGTGGAACGTCATATTGAACCACTCGACATGTTGGTCCGTGTGGCAAAATCAGCTGCAGACGATGCGGGTTTGACCCAAAAAGATCTTGAATCCATCGATACGCTTGCCCTTGTGGGCGTGGCCGGTTGGCATCCGCAAAACGCGCCAGGATTTGTCGCAGAGGCACTGGAGGCAAAACCGAAACATTGTTATACCACAGGCATTGGCGGGCAGGTTGGTGTTACTCTGACCAATTTTATGGCCCAACAGATCAGCACAGGGGAATCGGAGTTTGCTGTTATCGGCGGCTGTAATAACCTCAAGATACTCATGAAAGCAATGGCTCAACAGGTCAGGTTGGACTGGTCACGCGGCGGTGAAGGTGAGGCCACGCTGGTGGGTGGGGACGAAGCAGGCAACACTGACCTGGAGCGCAAGTACGGAATGATAAACCCACCCGATATTTACCCCCTGTTTGAAAATGCACTTCGAGCCCGGCTCGGCCTTACGCTCGATGAGCATCGACAAGGTATGGGCAATTTATTTACCCGGTTTACAGAGGTGGCAGCAGATAATCCCTATGCCTGGTTTCCGACCCGGCGTAGTGCAGACGAGTTAACAACTGTTACTGATGCCAATCGCATGATCTCCTGGCCATACCCAAAATACCTCAACGCGATATTAAACACCGAGCAGGCGGCATCTTTGATCATGATGTCTGTCACCAAAGCTCGGAAGTTAGGGATTCCTGAAGATAAATGGGTTTACTGGCTTGGTGGTGCCGATAGCCAGGAAAAAGCCTGGTGGGCCAGTGAACGACCGGATTTCGCGGCTTGTCCCTCTATGAAAGATTCAACCACTAGCGCTTTGCATAACAGCGATGTCAGCATGGATAAAATCCACTATATCGATTTTTATTCCTGTTTTCCGGCAGCAGTGGAGATGGCCTGCCATATGCTGAATCTCGACGTGAATGATTCGCGGGGTTTTACAGTGTGCGGTGGCCTGCCTTATGCGGGTGGCCCTGCCAGTGCCTATACCCTGCATTCCATGGCCAGTATGGTGGGCAAGCTGCAGGGTAAAACCTCGCAGCAGGGTCTCGTCACAGGCAACGGCTGGTTTCTGACTAAACATGCTGCAACCGTTTTATCGACAGATCCACATCCAACAGGAAAGCTAACGAATGACCTGATGCCTGACCTGCCTTCTGCAAATATGCCCACAGAGGCCTGTGTCGTCAATGAACAGGCAGAGGGGGACGCCACGGTAGAAACCTACACGGTGAAATACGGTCGTGATGGTGAGCCGGAAAGAGGCATCGTACTGGGGAGAACGGCTGATGGTGAGCGATTCCTGTCTAACACAACAACCGATACCAGTTTCCTCAAGGAATTTGTGACGACAGAACAGGTGGGCACGACGGGTAAGGTCGCCTTTGTAGATGGCGCGTCTACCTTCACCCCTGACTAGCCTTGATTAATCAGGCCCTCAGGCAGCTTTTACGCCAGGCTATGATCTACCGTGTGCGGTGCAATTGTCCTGACTTCATGCCCATGAATCGCCCCATCGCGAATATCGGCAAAAGTCTTATCAATCACCTCGCGTCCACCATCACCTGCATGGTAGATGTTCCCAAGGAAATAAAGGGTTCTGACCGCGGGACCCGTAAAGACAAATACGGAATCCACAAATTTATTATTGCTGAACGTGGGAGACCGGTCACCATCATAGACCAGCTCACAATTGGTAAAGGTGCAATCTCTAAAAACCTTTTCATGTAGCTCAATTCGTTCGTTTTCGAAAGATTCATTAACAAAGTTCATTGGCGCGCTCCTGTTATTGGCGGAACTATTTGGCGGAACTATTTGGCGGAACTATTTGGCGGAACTATCTAAAATTGTAAACCATCGTTTCATTTTTGGCAGCTATTATCGATTAGCATCTATCATTTTGTGAATGACCCCGGTTTCACCCAGAACCAGCTTCCAATAACCACCAGGCCAAATGCCGTGTAACAAACAGCAAAGACCCAGTCGGGCGCCTGGTAATACAATATGGCATCCAGCCAATGCGATATGAAAGACCCTGCATAAACAGTATCCCCGGCCCGTGAACGCAACTCCATCTCGAATTCAGTCAGTGGGCAGAGTGCGCCAAACCAGGATTGAACGACCACCACACCGATGGCCAGAAGATGCATCACCCGGAACCAGGGGTTTCTGACCCAGTGCCAAGCAAGGACCTTGCCGATTAATATCAAAAAGAGACCGAAAACGACGAAGCTCACGAGAAGCAGATGTAATAACAGGACCAGATCCGCGGCTAGTAGAAACAGTGTCGATGGATCCATATAGGCCGCCTGATGCATCAAATTCGATACTAATGAGTGATGATTCTGGGAAACTTCAGAGAATATTCCGTCCAATCGTACAGTTCAATCGCGCCTATGTGTACAGTTCAATAGCGTCTATGTGGATGATTGGGTTGAGTTTAGGTAGAAGGTGACTGAGATTGCTCCGAATCATTACTCACAATACATCTGCCACCATTTTGCTCGGCTTGTTTGCCTGGATCCAGACATCAATGAACTCAACGCAGTCTCAAAATGGCGTGGCGAAAGTATGGAGATCCAGCATGCACTGCAATGCATGTTTCAGTTGGAATGAAAACGGATAGTTTTACTTGTGGCATGATGTCGGATTCCACTTTCGGAGTTTTTCATGACCGGAATCAGTATCACTGAACACACGCTTGAAACAGACCGACACACTTCTTTCTACCTGGCTGCTGGTCCCGAAGACGGACCCCTGATGATTTTTACTCACGGCTGGCCGGAGTTATCCCTGAGCTGGCGACATCAACTGCCCTTTTTTGGTGCCATGGGTTTCCGCGCCATTGCTCCTGATATGCGTGGATACGGCCGATCATCAGTCTATGATCACCATGAAGATTATCGCCAGGAAGTTGTCGTGTTGGACATGTTGGAATTAATTGATCATCTGGATCGCGAACGGGCTGTATGGGTGGGTCACGACTGGGGTAGTCCTGTGACCTGGAGCCTGGCCAGCCATCACCCGGACCGCTGTACTGCGGTGGCCAATCTGTGTGTGCCCTATGCTACTCTGGAGCGAGGTCTCGATTTCGTCATTGAGTTGGTAGATCGCTCTATATATCCCATTGAAGAATTCCCAGCGGGCCAGTGGGAATACATGCGTTTCTACGAGGAACAATTCGAAAAGGCCACCGCACCCATGGACGCAAATCCCTACAATTTTGTGCAATTGATATTTCGCAAGGGTTCCGCAGAGGGAGCAGGACAACCCAGCGGAACCGCAAGTGTGCGAAAAACCGGTGGCTGGTTTGGTGGAATTTCTGAGGCACCAGATTTTCCAAGAGATGGCGATGTGATCTCGGCAGATGAACTGGAAGTGTATGCAGCAGGGTTGAAAGACAATGGTTTTTTTGGTCCAAACTCCTGGTACATGAACCATGAGGCGAACGCATCCTACTTTGAATCCGTAACGAACGACGGGATCCTGGAAATGCCGGTTCTTTTCCTTGCTGCCCGCTATGACTACACCTGCGAATCTGTCACTTCCCGCCTGGCTGAACCCATGCGCGAAAAATGCAGTAACCTGATAGAAACTATTATTGATTCCGGTCACTGGATGGCGCAGGAAAAACCTATTGAGGTCAATCGTGAAATCGTAAAGTGGTTGGTGAGACAGTCGCCGGATTTCGTCGGTTAACGCCATGGAAAAACCAGCGCGTGCGGGTTCAGGTAGATTCTTCCACTACTTCGTCCGGCGCAATCTCACCCAGTGACCTACCCGTATTAGCTTATTCGATAATACAGTCGGCTTGTTCCGCCACGACATGATTCTCAATAAAGCCGAGCTTTTCAATTTCGACACGTACCACATCACCTTGCTTTAGAAACTGCGGTGGTTTCATCGCCATACCAACGCCGGAAGGCGTGCCCATAAATAAAATATCACCCACATCGAGTGTGAAGGCCTGTGTCAAATGTGCAATGGCATCGTAACAATCGAATATCAGGTGTTTGGTATTGGAGTGCTGTCGCTGCTCACCATTGACGTAGGTACGTAACTCAAGATTGTGGGGGTCGCCCACTTCATCGGGCGTGACCAGGTAGGGACCCATGGGGCCGTGAGTATCAAATGACTTCCCAATCTGCATAGTCTGGGCTCGTCTCTGCCAATCGCGCACCGTGACATCGTTACCGCAACAGAATCCGGCGATCACCTCATGGGCACGGTCTCGTGGTACATGTTTGCACCGCTTTGAAATCACCAGGCAAAGTTCGCCTTCATAATCGAGCATGGTTGAAACTGAAGGCAGATTGATATCGCCCAGGGGTGCATTGGTACAATTATGCTGTTTGTTGAACCAAAGCTGGTGCTTCGGCTTATCCATTCCGGTTTCTTCAATATGATCACCATAGTTCAATCCTATCGCTAATATCTTGCCCGGATCAGGCAGGGGTGCAGCAAATCGCACTGAGGATAAGTCAATGAATTCCGATGCCGATTCTGCCAGGTCCCTGATTTTTGCCAGCGAATTTTCCCCATCGGCCAATATTGATTTCATGGTTTTCGGCAGGCCATCCAGTTGGCTGAGATCGATTATTCCATCATAAGACACCACACCAACTCTTTGTGTGCTGTTGTCTTCAGTTGTAAAAGTTGCTAATTTCATCGATTGCTTTTCCCTTGTTGAGTGATCTCGCGCCGAATGTCACGGGGCTTAATCCAGATCCGGTGCGAGTCTTTACTTCTCTTCATCATGTACATTACCAAAATCAGGTGGTGGTGGTTGTCTAATGTGTCCGCGGGATGCCCACCCGATACATTCCCTACCCCATGAAAACCTGTCAAAGTAGGCACTGCAAGCTCGAACCCTAGTGGTAACCATGACAAACTTCTATCAATGACTGACGCAACAGAAAGCATAAAAAAACCGAAGCGGGTTAAACAGAAGGTTGTCTATTCGGACAGCTACGCCGATCACCTGGCGCCCCGCTACTGGATGACCTGGTCAGGGCTGGCATGCATGGCAATGATCGCTCACTTACCCGACCGTATCACCATGTTTACTGGAAAGCTGGTAGGTTACCTCTTTTATTATTTTGGTCGCAGCAGGCGAGGCATAACCGCCATCAATATTAAAATGTGTTTCCCCGAGCTCACTGGGTCCCAGCAAGGAAATCTCACTAAACGAACCACCATCGACACCGGTATCGGTTTTGCAGAAATGTGCATCGCCTGGTTTAACCATCAACGCATTCGCGCCGATATGGTCGAAATGACCGGCGAGCAGAACCTGATCGATGCAGTCGCTCTAGGTCGCGGAGTGATCCTGGTGGGAGCGCACTACACAACCCTCGATCTGGGCGGTGTCCTCATGGCGAAATATCACAAGGTTGGCGTTATGTACAGAGCCAACAAGAACGCACTGTTCGATCTTGTAATGAGAAGTTCACGCGACAAGTTCTGCGAGGAGGTCATTGAGCGTAGCGACATGCGAGCCGTGATCCGCTTCATCAAGAAGGGTGGTGTCATGTGGTACGCACCGGATCAGGACTACGGGCGAAAACAGTCGGTGTTCGCTCCTTTTTTCGGTATAGAGGCCGCAAGCATCAACGTGATTCCACGCCTGGTGAAAATCAATAATTCACCCGTGCTGATCTTAAGTCATCACAGAAATGCCGATGGGCGCGGTTATACCTTGTCGATCAGCGAACCCTTAAAAAATTTCCCGTCCGGCGATGATCGCGCAGATGCAACCGTCATTAATAGCGCCCTGGAAACTCAGATTCGCAAGTTCCCCGAGCAGTACATGTGGTTACACCGACGATTTAAAACGCGCCCGGACGGTGAGGAAAAGTTGTATCCCCGGGGCAAGTAGTTACTTTAAGTTGTTATTTCCAGGAATTTCTGCAAACTGCCATTATGAATGAATTTATGCAATTCCTGATCCAGTACGGTTATCTGGTTATCTTTATCTGGGTGCTGCTTGACCAGGCCGGATTGCCCTTGCCGGCGGCCCCACTGTTGTTGGCGGCGGGCGCTCTGGCTGGCATCGGGGAATTATCCTTTTTCCTGATTATTCTAACGACCCTCTTTGCCTCGGTACCGATGGACTTGTTCTGGTACTGGTTAGGCCGCGTAAGAGGCGGCAAGGTACTCAATTTGTTGTGCAGTATCGCGCTGGAACCGGATTATTGTGTGCGCAATACAGAACAGACATTCTACAAATTTGGCTCATTCTCATTACTCATTGCCAAATTTGTTCCTGGAATGCAAACCCTTGCACCTCCCCTGGCTGGAATGATCAAGATGAATATAGGTTTGTTCCTGTTAATGGACGCACTTGGTTCCCTGATCTATGCACTGGTTTTCACTTCTGCTGGTTTTTTGTTCCACAACGAACTGGAGATCATCGCCAGGAATTTTTCTGAACTCGGTATGCTGGCGGGATATATTCTGCTGGCTGCACTGACCATGTACATCGGCGGTAAATTCGTGCAACGACGCCTGTTCCTGCGTTCGCTACGCATGCGTCGCCTGCATCCGCCGGAAGTAAATGACCTGCTGGGTTCCGACAGGGTCATTCACATCATCGACCTGCGACACGACTATGATTATAAACTTCAACCGTTCATGGTACCCACCGCCATTCGGGTGCCCATGGAAACCATTGATCTGCATCATGATCGCATACCCAAAGACAGCGATATTATTCTCTACTGCAGCTGACCCGATGAGGCATCCAGTGCCCGTGTGGCACTCAAGTTGAAACGGCGCGGCATCTCAAACGTCTACCCGATGATCGGCGGCATCGATGCCTGGATAGAGCATGGGTTTGCCACCGAGAAGGCCGATGATTCAGGTTAACTCCCAGATGAGCCGGGCAGCCAGGCGGGCTGTACGTTGATCAATATCAAAGTGCGGATTTAGTTCAGCTATATCAGACAGTATGATAGGTACTTCGAGCTCGGCGCTGAGAACGCGAACCTCTCGAAGAAGTCTAATCACCAGTTCACTTGAAACACCCACCGACGCAGGTGCACTCACCCCCGGGGCAGTTGCGGCGGTAAATACATCGAGACAGATCGTCACGTATAGATAATCCACATCCGCCATGAAATTCCGTAACCCTGCACATATCCTGTCCAGGTTTGCCAGGTGTGCATCAACGTCTTCAACCCAGCTGACATTTTTTGATTTCGCGTATTCAGTGAGCGCCGTCGTATTCGCTGAGGGATTGAAGCCGATGACATGATAGCGGAACGCCCTGTCGTTCTCTTCACACCACTCGGCAATCTGGCGAAATGGTGTTCCGGAACTGCATCCCGGAGCAGGGTTTCGCAAATCGAGATGGGCATCAAAATTGATGATGCCCACTTTTGAAGTTTCATCGTTAATCGACTGCAGATACTGAACGATGCCCTGGTAGCTACCCCATGCGATTTCATGGCCTCCACCGAGAGCAGTGACATCCAGCTTGCGACCTAACAACTTTGATACGGTGTTAGCCAGGGAGATTTGCGCCGCCTCCAGGTCAGCATCGAGACATTCAATATTGCCCGCGTCATAGACAGGCTGATCACCCGGGAAGCTGAGATTAGCCAGTGATTTCCTGATTGCGTCAGGGCCATCAAAGGCACCCTGCCTGCCCTTGTTTCGTTTTACGCCTTCATCGCAGGC
>SMVA01332102.1_pt1 | contig 12662 bp, 8 predicted proteins | sample 2456451 | NCBI WGS metagenome assembly SMVA01 (sample SAMN11095933, study PRJNA526329) | marine sediment metagenome | biome: Marine sediment; feature: Surficial sediment; material: Deep marine sediment; isolation source: Hadal surficial sediment | place: Pacific Ocean | collected 2014-05 | depth 0-1...
AGCAACGAATGAAACTCCCGATGAATTCCTACAACATATTGATAAATAAGCACTTAGTCGATCGCCGCGGGATCGTTTCGAAGCCTTGTCCCCATTGACTCGACCGCATCGCACACATAGAATCCGCCCCGATTTGGCGGGGTGCTGAAGAACTTCCCCCGGTGTCGCTCCTGCGCTTGACGAGGCAGCGTGGCGGCCTCCCCGGGAACTCTTCAGCAAACGAGTAGGGGCGACGCAAACGGGAGGCTGCTGGCGTGCAACGAGACTGGTGGAAACGGTGCCTGGCTGAGGGAGTCGGCACCTTCGGGCTCACCTTCATCATCACCGGCGTGATCTGCGCGAATCAGTACAGCGGGGGAGACATCGGGCTGTTGGGCATCGCCCTGGCTTCCGGGGCGGCTCTGGCCGCCATGAGCACCGCCACCGCATCGCTGTCGGGTGGTCATGTCAATCCGGCGGTGACCCTGGCAGCGGCCGCCAGCGGCCGCATCTCGCCAACGCTGGCGGCCCTGTATATCGTCGCGCAACTGGCCGGGGCGACGCTGGCCGGGGTGACGCTCTCCCGCCTCTACACGCCGGAGGTTTGGCAGCCAGTGGGCCTCGGCACGCCCTCGTTGAGCCCTGAGGTGGTGTTCTCCACCGGAGCGTTTCTCGAGGGCGTTCTCAGCTTCCTCCTGGTGTTTACCGCCCTGCGGGTAGCGGAGAACGAACGCGGTACTGATATTGTGTACGGGCTCTCGATCGGATCAGTGCTGGTTTGCGGCACGCTGGTAGCGGGAAATCTCACCGGAGCGGCGTTGAATCCGGCCCGCGCTTTCGGCCCGGCGCTGGCATCGGGAGTGTGGGCCCATCACCTGGTCTACTGGATCGGGCCGATATCGGGCGGCCTCGTCGCCGCCATGGCGTGCCGGTGCTTGCAGCCGGCGGAAACAACTTGACCTGAACATGGACGACACGCACGAAACCAACGTACAAGACGGTCCCCACCTGGTGGTGCAGAACGAGGACGGCCAGGACACCTATATGCCGCTGGCGGGGGGGGTGGTGACGGTGGGGAGACGCACATCCAATGAGTTGCAGATACTCGACCCTACCGTGTCGCGTGAGCACGTCCGCGTCTCGTACGTCAATGACGGCGGCCTCATCGAAGACCTCGGCAGCACCCACGGCACCTTCGTCAACGATATCCGAGTCACTGGCCCGCAGGCACTGAGCCACAACGACCGCATCCGTCTGGGGCGCGCCAACAGCAACATCATGATCTTCCGCACCCATCGGGAGTTCTCCGACCTGATGAAAACCGCCGACGAGATCGAGCCCACGGCGGAAAACCTGCGCAACTTGTGGGCGCTGCTGGAGATCAGCAAGGCGCTCAACTCGTCGCTGCATCTCGACGACGTTCTCGAGAAGGTGATTGAAGCCGTCCTGGCGCTGACCCGTGCAGAGCGCGGCATCTTGCTGCTGGGGGAAGACGCCGATCACATGGAGATCGAGGTGCAACGCAACTTCGACACCTCGGGCTCGGATGAGCCCCGCTACAGTTCCACCGTGGTGCGCGACGTCGTCACCACCGGCGAACCTCGCATCCTCACCGACGCGCTTCAGGACGAGCGTTTCAGCGGCCAGGACAGCATCGTCGGCCTGAACCTGCGCACCGTGATGTGCGTGCCGCTGCGACTGGGGCACCGGCGCCTGGCGCCGGTGCGGACCACCGCTGCCGACGACGCCACCGCCGCGTCCGACCATATCGCAGCGGCGTCCGTAGCGACCGCCGCCGCTACCGAGGCGATGCAGAGCTCCGGGGGTGAGGCCGCGCCGGATTCCGATCTCAATCTCATTGGCGTCATCTATGTCGACCGCCGCTCGCCGACGCGCTTCTTCACGGCCCAGGACCTGGCCCTGTTCGAGTCCTTCGCCAGCCATGCCGCGCTCGCCATCGAGAACGCACGGCTGTTTGAGGAGGCCGTCGAGAAGCGCCGCATGGAAAACGAGATGGAGGTGGCGCGAGAGATCCAGCAGAGCTTGCTGCCGCATGAGTTCCCCGAGCTCTCGTGGGTCTCGATCTACGGTTTCAACGAGCCCGCGCGCCAGGTCGGCGGTGACTACTACGACGTCTATATGCGTGACAACGGCGACCTCGACTTCGCGGTCGGGGACGTGTCCGGCAAGGGCGTTCCTGCCTCGCTGGTGATGTCCACGCTGCAGTCCTCGTTTCTCGCCGAGGCCTCGGCGCACGAAAATCTCGCCAAGGTATGCGAACGGGTCAACGAGTTCCTCGTGCAGCGCACCAGGCCGGAGCGTTACGCCACCTTCTTCGCCGCGCGGCTGCAGCCCGACGGCACGTTCGTGTACGTGAACGCCGGCCACAATCCCCCGATGCTGTTGCGCGGTGACGAGGTTCACCGGCTCACCGGTGGTGGCCTGCCGCTCGGGCTATTCAAGGGTCGCACCTACGAGCTGCAGCACGACAAGCTGGAGTCTGGTGACCTGCTGCTGGTGTTTACCGACGGCGTGACCGAGGCCAACGACCCGGACGAAAACGAATTCGGTGAGGAACGGCTGTTGGAGGTGGTGCGTGCCAACCTCGACTGCAGTGTCCAAGTCCTCACGGAAAAGGTATTCGCCGCCATCGCCGAGTTCAGCCTAGGGCTGCACAATCCGCACGACGACATCACCCTGGTGACGGTGCGCGTCCACTGAGGCTACAGGCACCGCTTCAGACGTCGTGTTAGGGGGCCCCCGACCAACCCACTCCGACCCAACCCACCCCGACCCAACCGGACCGAAGGTACAAAGATGACTCCATTGATCGCCGCCGCACTGTGCCTGGTGGCCTATGCACTCGCCTACCGGCTGTATGCGCGCTTCCTCGCATCACACCTGTTCGAGCTATCGGCGGAGCGCGCCACGCCGGCCCATACGTTGCGCGACGACGTCGATTACATGCCGACCAACCGTTTCGTGCTCTTTGGCCACCACTACGCCTCGATCACCGGCCTGTCGCCGATGCTGGGCCCGGCCATCGCGGTGATCTGGGGCTGGCTACCGGCGATGTTGTGGGTGGTTCTGGGCGCCATTTTCGTCGGCGCGGTGCACGACTTCGGCGCCCTCGTCGTTTCCATCCGAGCCCGCGGCATGTCGATCGGAAAGGTCGCCGAGAGCCTGATAGGCAAGCGTGCCAAGAGCCTCTTCCACATCATCATCTTCTTTCTGATCGCGCTCGCCATGGGAGTTTTCGTCGATGTCGTCGCGACCCTGTTCTCGCCGGACTTCTATCCCGAATCGGTGCTGCCTACCGGAGCGCTGATGGTGATCGCGCTGATCATGGGAATTCTGGTACACCGGCTCGACTGGTCGCTGCTGCGGGTCACCGTCGGCGGCTTCGTGCTCATGATGGGCTTCGTCTGGCTCGGCATCCGCACACCCATCGTGGGGCCGTCGATGGCGGAGTGGAAGTGGCTGCTGCTGGGCTACGCCTTCGCCGCCAGCGTGCTGCCGGTATGGACGCTGCTGCAGCCGCGCGACTACCTCAACAGCCTGTTGCTGTACCTGGGAATGGGGGGAATGTATGCCGGCTTGGTGGTTACCAACCCACCGTTCGTCGCACCGATGATCGATTTGAATCCCACCGGAGCGCCGCCAATGTACCCCTTCGTGTTCATTGTCATCGCCTGCGGCGCCGCCAGCGGCTTCCACTCACTGGTGTCTTCGGGCACCACGGCCAAGCAGCTCGACCGCGAACCGGATGCTGTCTTCATCGGCTACGGCGGCATGATCGGGGAGTCTCTGCTCGGCCTCATGGCGGTGCTCGCCTGTACCGCCGGGTTCCTCTCGCGGGAGGAGTGGCTCGGCCACTACGCTACGTGGGACTCGGCGCAGGGGCTCGGCAACAACATCGGCGCCTTCATCAGCGGCACCTCGCGCTTCCTCGAAGGGCTGGGCGTACCGCTGCCCGTAGCCAGCACGTTTATCGCGGTGGTGGTGGTCTCGTTCGCCCTCACCACACTCGACTCGGCGACCCGCCTGCTGCGATACAACATCGCCGAGATCAGCGAAACGGTGCGCGTCCCGGTTCTCGGCAATCGCTACCTGGCGTCGATCTTGGCCATCGCGGCAATCGGCCTCTTCGCGTTCTACGAAGTCAACGGCGTAGCCGCCGGACTGGTGCTGTGGCAGCTGTTCGGCACCACCAACCAGCTCATGGCAGGCTTGGCGCTGCTCGCCGTGACGTTGTACCTGCTGCAGCGCGGTAAGCCGATCATTTATACCGCCGTGCCGATGTTCTTCATGCTGGTGTCAGCCATGGCAGCCATGGTGAGCAAGCTCCGAGACTTCTGGAACGCTCGCGATTGGCTGCTGCTGGGAACCGGCGGCGTGCTGTTCGTCATCGCCATCTGGCTGAGCGTCGAAGCCATCGTCGCGGTACGCCGTTACCGCCGCGAAGCGCCGGTAACGACGCTGGAAGTCGAGTTCAAATGACCAAAGGCCACGGAGCCTGGCTCCCTGGCCTTTATTTGTACGCTGCAGATAGCTCCTCGGGGTGGCGCCGCAGGACCACCCCTAGCACCACGCGCAGCATTACCCACCGAGTCGCCGCTTATGGAAAGTCGACTCCGGAGAGCACGTAGTTGTACTCCGTGAAGGCGTTCCACTTCTCCGGCACTTCCTCGTCCATGAAGATCGCGTCGACGGGACAAACCGGCTCACAGGCGCCGCAGTCAATGCACTCTTCCGGGTGGATGTAGAGCATGCTCCTTCGACCCTCTTCGGGGGTGCCGTCGTGTTCGGTGTTGCCTTCATCCGGAATTTCGTAGATGCAGTCGACAGGGCAGACTTCCACGCAGGCCTTGTCCTGAACGTCGACGCAAGGTTCCGCGATGATGTACGTCATGCTCGTGCTCCTAGCGGTGGTGCATGGTCGTGTTTTCGCGCGAGGCAACGTCACCTCGGATAAACGCAGCATATCATCCAGCTTGCGGGATGCAACCCGGCACTAAAACACCTCCTGGCGTGATTCAGAAGAGGGTGGCAGGACACCTGTTATTTCGCCATATCTTCGCCTGCGGTGAACAGCCTGAGTAGTGAACAGTTTGCCCCGCTCGATCGGGGCTATCCACAGCTTTTCCACAACCACTGGGGGTTGCAAAAACGAAAAACCCCAACATATTGTGTCTTTAGCGCTTGACTTCATTTCGCTGGAAACGTATAACGGCAGGGTTTCCAGTACCGTACGTCGCCACGTCGCCTGGACGAGCCCCCACTCGGGCAGACCGGCACCAGCTTCTGGAGGAACCATAGAAATGGCCGCTGAAGAATACTCCGAGCCTGATAGTCAGGCGGCCGAACCCGAGGCTGCAGAGCCATCTCCCCAGCCTGCCGACACTCCCGAGAGGAATGCCGGAACCGACAAAACGGCGTCGGCGCAGCGCGGCCTGCGCTTCACGCGCTTCTTCACCGCCGACGGCGTACACCCCTACGACGCGGTCGAGTGGGAGTCGCGCGACGCGATCATTCTGAACGCCGAGAGCGAGACGGTCTTCGAGCAAAACGGCGTCGAGTTCCCCACCTTCTGGTCACAGCGCGCCACCAACATCGTCTCCTCCAAGTACTTCCACGGCCAGATCGGAACGCCGGAGCGCGAGTCCAGCCTCAAGCAGCTCATCGGCCGGGTGGTGGGCGCCATTACCCAGTGGGGCGTAGACGGCGAGTACTTCGCCAGTGCGGCGGACGCCGAGATCTTCTCCGACGAACTCACCCACCTCCTGCTGCACCAAATGGTCGCCTTCAACTCGCCGGTATGGTTCAACATCGGCGTTGCCGGTGAGCGCCAGCAGGCTTCGGCGTGCTACATCAACCACGTCGACGACACCATGGAGTCGATCCTCGACCTGGCAAAGACCGAGGGGCTGATCTTCAAGTGGGGCTCGGGCGCTGGCGTCAACCTGTCGCGCCTGCGCGGTTCCCGCGAGCACCTCTCGGGTGGTGGCGTCGCCTCCGGCCCGGTCTCCTTCATGAAGGGCTTCGACGCCTTCGCCGGGGTCATCAAGAGCGGTGGCAAGACACGTCGCGCCGCCAAGATGGTCATGCTGGACATCGACCACCCGGACATCGTCGAGTTCATCGAGTCCAAGGCCAAGGAAGAGATGAAAGCCTGGTCGCTGATCGAAGCGGGCTACGACCCCGCCCTCGACGGCGAGGCCTATTCCTCGGTCTTTTTCCAGAACGCCAACCACAGCGTGCGCGCCTCCGACGCGTTCATGCGCGCCGTCGAGGAAGACGGCGAGTGGACCACCATCGCCCGCGTCGACGGCACCCCGGTGGACACCACCCCGGCCCGCGAGCTGATGGGCAAGATCGCCGGCTGCACGCACCAGTGCGGCGATCCGGGCATGCAGTTCGACGACACCATCAACCGCTGGCACACCTGCAAGAACACCGATCGGATCTACGGCTCCAACCCGTGCTCCGAGTACATGTTTCTCGACGAGACGGCGTGCAACCTGGCATCGCTCAATCTCATGAAGTTCCTGCGCGAGGACAGCTCGTTCGATGTCGAGTCGTACCGCCGCGCCGTGGACGTGACCTACACCGGCATGGAGATCATCGTCGGCTACGCCGAGTATCCGACCGCCAACATCACCAAGAATTCCTTCGACTACCGGCCGCTGGGCCTGGGCTACGCCAACCTCGGCGCCCTGCTCATGCACCAGGGCATGCCCTACGACTCCGACGCCGGCCGCTCCTGGGCCGCCGCCATCACCTCGATCATGTGCGGTGAGGCCTATCTGCAGTCGGCGCGCCTCGCCGAGGTCAAGGGACCGTTCGCCGGGTATCCGCGCAACAGCGAGCCCATGCTCGAAGTCATGCGGATGCACCGAGACGCGTCCTACGAACTCGATTCGACGCAGGTTCCGGAACGTCTCGCGAAGTGGGCCACCAAAGTCTGGGAGCAGGCGGTCGAGCTGGGCGAGCAGCACGGCTATCGCAACAGCCAAGCAACGGTGCTGGCGCCCACCGGCACCATCAGCTTCATGATGGACTGCGATACCACCGGAGTGGAGCCGGACCTGGCGCTGGTGAAGCACAAACGACTCGTCGGCGGCGGCACCCTGCGCATCGTCAACGACACGGTACCGGCGGCACTCGGGAACCTCGGCTACAGCGACGACCAGGTCAAGGACATGGTCGCGTACGTCGACGAACACAGCACCATCGAGAAGGCACCGCACCTGAAGGACGAACACCTGCCGGTGTTCGATTGCGCCTTCCGCGCCCTGGGCGGCGAACGCTCGGTGCACTACATGGGTCACTTGAAGATGGTCGCCGCCGTGCAGCCGTTTATTTCAGGCGCCATCTCCAAGACCATCAATGTGCCGCAACACGCTACCACCGAGGAAATCAGCCAGGCCTACATGGAGGCCTGGCGCCTCGGCACCAAGGCGGTTGCCGTCTACCGCGACGGCAGCAAGCGCACCCAGCCGCTGGCCACCGCCGGCAGTGCCTCGGCGAGCGCCAGTGCGGCAAGCGCCGGGGCCCGCCAAGGGGCCGCCTTGGTGGGCGCATACACCGCTCAACCGGTGCGCCGCAAACTACCCGACGAGCGCCACTCGCTGACCCACAAGTTCAGCATCGGCGGTCACAAGGGGTACATCACCGTCGGGCTCTTCGACGACGGTACGCCGGGCGAGATCTTCATCACCATGGCCAAGCAGGGATCGACCATCTCCGGCCTGATGGACTCCTTCGCCTGCATGACTTCGTTTGCCTTGCAGTACCACGTGCCCTTGAAGTTCCTCGTCGGAAAACTCAGCCACGCGCGCTACGAACCCTCAGGATGGACTGGGAACCCGGAGCTTCCGTACGCCAAGTCGATCACCGACTATGTCTTCCGCTGGCTGGCACTGCGCTTCCTCAGCGCCGAGGAACGCGCCGAGATGGGCATGCAGACAGAAGCGGATCTCGAAGTACTGGGAGAAATGAACGCCACCGCCGAACAGGCCGGCGCGGTCTTCAAGAACAACGTGAAGCCACTGGTTACGAACATGGGGGCGGCGCCGCCGGTGGCCTTCCACCCGCAGCCCGACGCCCCGCTGTGCCAAGCCTGTGGATCGCTGATGGTACGCAGCGGCGTCTGCTACAAGTGCATGAACTGCGGAGCCACCTCCGGATGCTCGTAGACACGAGCCCCACGCCGAAGGTGGCTTCGGGAGTCACGAAAAGGTTGCCTCGTCAGCGAGCGCGCCGAGCGGGCCGCATTGGGGTGGGCGGCGGTCATGCTCGTCGCGCCGCTGGCGGGCGTACAGAAAAGATATAGCGGGCCGGCCGGGGCCGATGGCTGCCTCCCGCCGTCGGTTGAGGGCTGCGCCGGCCGGCCCGCTTCTATTCTGACGAGCAGAAGGACCATCATCTTATCAAGATGATGGTCCCTTTTGTCGATGGGGGCGCCAAACTGCGAAAGAAGCGCGTCGCTGTTCGCGCGTCATCGCGCTTGCGTCCGTCGATGGGAAGTCTTCAGTAAGCCGCTGCCGACCCGTTTCTCCGCGGATCCGCAACCGCCACGCGGGTACCGTCAGGCAGGATGAAAATCGAGTGTGCGTCCCCCTGGATGCCACGCCGCTCCGAGAGGACGTGCCCCATGGCAACCAGAGCCTCGAAGGACGCATCCGGGAAATTTCGTTCGAGGCTGGTGCTATCGGGCAGCCACTGGTGGTGAATGCGCGGCGCCGCCACCGCATCCTCGAGACTCATGTTGAAGTCGATGACGTTGACCACCAGCCGCAACACGGTGTTGATGATGGTCTTGCCGCCGGGGCTGCCGACGGCCATGATCGGCTTACCGTCGCGCGCCACGATGGTCGGCGTCATCGACGACAACATGCGCTTGCCGGGCGCGATCAGGTTGGGCTCGGTACCGATGTTGCGGCCGCGTGTCATGCCGGGCCAGGTGTTGAAGTCGCCCATTTCGTTGTTCAGCAGGAAGCCCGTCCCCGGCGCCATCGCCTTGGAACCGTAGCCCTGCTCGATGGTGTAGGTGGTAGAAACGACGTTGCCGGCGGCATCGACCACCGAGTAGTGCGTCGTCTCGGGCGACTCCGGCGCCGTGATGATGGCGGCGCCGAGTTCTGCGCTGCGGCGCGCCTCGCCGGGAGCGATCAGTGCTGCCTTTTCGGCAGCGTACTCCTTGGCGGTCAGCATACCGAGGGGCACGTCGACGAAATCTGCGTCACCGAGGTGAGTGGCGCGGTCGAGATAGCCTTGCCTCATCGCCTCGATGAGCAGGTGCACGACCTCCGCGTCGTTCGCCTGATGGGAGCTCAGATCGAAGTTTTCGAGGATGTTGAGCATCTCCACCAAGGTCGTTCCGCCGGAGCTCGGCGGCGGCATCGAGATGATGTCGTAGCCACGATAGGTGCCACGAATAGGCTCGCGCTCCTTGGCTTCATAAGCGGCGAGATCCTCCATCGTGATCAACCCACCGTTGTCGGCCATGGCAGCCGCCAAACGCTCGGCGATCTCTCCCCGGTAGAAGGCGTCGGGACCGTTGGTAGCGATCTGTTGCAGCGACCAGGCGAGGTCGGGCTGCACCAGCGTCTCCCCTTCCTCGTAGGGCGTGCCGTCGGCATGCTGGAAGGCCTCGAGCGAAGCGGGATAGGATTCGAAGCGGCGAGCGGCGCTGGCGAGCGAACCTGCCAGATAGGGGCCGAGCTCGATGCCTTCCCCGGCGAGCTCCACCGCGGGTTGCACCAACCTCTCCCACGGCAGGCTGCCGAGCCGCTGGTGCGCCAGCGCGAAGCCCGCCACCGTACCGGGCACGCCGACCGCCGTCCAACCCACATGGCCGCCGCCGCGATCCCCGGTGCCGTCGTCGAGCATGTACATGTCTGCTGTCGCCGCCAACGGCGCCTTCTCGCGGAAGTCGAACGTGGTGTAGCGATCCTCGTCGGCGACATAGATGGTCATGAAGCCGCCACCACCGATGTTGCCCGCTGACGGATGGGTAACGGCGAGCGCAAACCCCACCGCGATGGCGGCATCGATGGCGTTGCCGCCGTCCTGCAGCACCTCGATACCCACCTGGGTGGCGTAGGCGTCGACACTGGCCACCGCCCCCGCCGAACCCGTGGCGACGTTGTCGGCGCCGGCAACGGCGACGCTGGTCGCGACCGGGGTGGAATTTACCTCGGCAGGTTGTCCGCCGGGGCCGCAAGCGCCCACGAGAAGTGCGAGCAGGGTGACGACGGCGGCAAGTTTCGACTTCAGCATCATGTCTACTCCATGGAGAGCGCGGTGGGACCGGGTGCAAGCCTAGCAGACGGCGATGGATTCCTTGCCGGCACCCGAAATTGAGCGCTCCTGCACACCATACCGGAAGGTCGCTCCACCGGTGCTTGACGCCGTGCGCCGCGATGTTCCTATAATCGAGCCGCAGCCGACAAAGGACATCTAGTTGCACTCCGCAGCTGGTGGGTCCCCATCTTCTGACGACCCATAGGAGGCCACTGCGCAATGTTGGAACTCAACGCCGACTACGCCGAGCGGCTATTGTGGGCAGCGGTTATCAAGCGCGCCATCGACGACTATCGCACCGTCATTCGGTACCGCTCGCAGGGCAACCTCTCGAAGGCCGAGGAACAGCGCCTCTTGAAGATCTACAACCACGGCAGCGACCCCGAGAAGTGGATCTTCGGCAACGACTCCGGTTTCGAGGACATCTGCCGCTACGTCGGCCTCAACCCGGATCACGCTCGCGCCAACCTGCGCCGCCAATCGACCGCCGGCGACGCCTATTAGCCCGAACACACGAATCAAGCACAACGCCGTCATCATGGGCCGGTGCGCTGGCGCCGTCGCGACCCGTCGAGATATTCGGGCTAACCGAGCCGGCTGAGGCCAAACGATATCGGGGCAACGCCTTTGGTCTGCAGCATGACCCGATGGGCGGTGCCGATCTCGGAGAACAGCAGGTGCCGTAGCCCGAGATGCCGCGATATGTCCGCCGCGCCGCCCGCCGCCCCGGCCGCGCCCCCGTGCTCGGCTGGGGCGAGGTCGTCTGCGGCGCCGAAACCAACCAGGAACACCGCCAGGCTGGCGATGCCACCGTCGTCGAGACCGTTGGCAGCGCCGCAACGTCTCAGGTTACCGAAGTCGACGTGCGCGGTGATGTCCTGTTCGCCGATGCGCTCGAAGGGCGCTGCATTGAGCTGATAGCGATGCTGACACACCAGCGAGCCGTGCACGCGAGCGGCGTCGTACAGCGCGGCGGTCTCGGCACCGTAATCGACGGTAAGCACCAAGCCCCGCGCCAGACTCCGCGCCACCCCCTCGACCCACGACGCGACCTGGAGGTTGACCTCGACCACCTGCCCTTCCTGCAAGGTGATGTCGTTGGCGGCCAAGTACCCCGCCAGCTCGGGCGTCGACGGCGCTAGCTCGCGCTCCACAAAAGCCTCGACGTCTTTGTCGATATCGACGTCGACATCGACGAAAAGCTCTCGCAACCCATCGCGCCATACCACACGGTGCACCGGAAACGCGTCCAGCAGCTCGTTGCTGACTATCAACCCGTGCAACGAGCCCGGCGGTAGCTCGTCGAGAGAGGCGACCCACTGAACCCGTGGTGCATGCGCTGCCAGCCGCTCTTGCTGTTGGGCTCGCGACGCATCGCCGGGCTCGATGCTCCACACGCGGGTGCGCGCGTAGAGCCCCGGGGCACGCCGCTCGAGCGCGTCACACAGGTCGCGTAACAACGCCCCGTCACCGCCGCCCATCTCGACCAGGTCGAAGGACACGGGGCTCCCCAGTGCCACGTCACCCTCCTGCACGACACGCACCACGGCGACGCCCAACGAAGCATCTACTTGGGGAGCGGTTACGAAGTCAGCATCCACGCTCCATGCCGTGCGGGAGCGCGTATAGTAACCCTCGCCCGGGGTGTAGAGGGCGCGGTCCATGAAGTCACGGAACGTCATCGGACCGTCCGCGAGAATCGCCTCGCGGATCCGCCGGGCGAGTACCGTGGGCGACGATTCGGCCTCGTCGGCGCTGCCGTTTTCCAAGTTGACCGCTGGCGGGGTTGACACTATATTGGCGCCACTCAGGGGAGGGTGTGTCGTTCGGCGGATCTTAGCAGCTCCACCGAACCTCCCCGCCGGCCGGGGGCGTACCGCGCAGCATGGCACGAGATGACAAAGTAGAAGGGCTGCAAAAGCTCATCGAGCAGGGCAAGAAGCGCGGTTACCTCACCTACGACGAGGTCGACGCGGTGCTTCCCCAGGGCGCCGCCTCGGCCGCCACCCGCGGCCAGCTCACCACCATGTTCGAGGACATGGAAATCGCCGTCGTCGAGAAGAGCCCCGAGGACGAAGACAACTTCGAGGAAGACGACCCCGACGACGCTGAAAAGGCCGTACCGGCGGGCAGCGCCAAGTCCTACAGCGCTGCCGCCGGCGATCTCGACGATCCGATCAAGATCTACTTCCGTGAGATGGGCGAGAAGCCGTTGCTCGACCGGGAAGGTGAGATCCGCTTGGCGCGGGGCATCGAGGAAGGGCTCGAGGGAATCATCACCGCGGCCCTCACCTGTCCGGTGGCGAGCGAGTATCTGGTTGATATCCGCGACCAGGTTCGCTCCGGCGAGTTGCCGTTGGAGGAAGTGCGACGTG
>SMVA01316935.1_pt1 | contig 12661 bp, 11 predicted proteins | sample 2456451 | NCBI WGS metagenome assembly SMVA01 (sample SAMN11095933, study PRJNA526329) | marine sediment metagenome | biome: Marine sediment; feature: Surficial sediment; material: Deep marine sediment; isolation source: Hadal surficial sediment | place: Pacific Ocean | collected 2014-05 | depth...
CCAAAACGTATCCATAGATTCGACCATAACTAATAAACAGGAGAGCAAATCATTTTTACATTCCCACTTAAATCAAAAAGCCATTTTTTAAAGGAGGGGGGACCAAAGGTTCCTTTTGCATTGTTGGAAAAGCCAAATCCTTCTGTAGGTATGCCCATCCAATTTGTTTCCAGCTCGTTATTATCGTTCTCATCATGAAAATACCTGAATGCATACTTTGCTTTTTTGAGATCATTAATAACAATAAGGCTTTTATTATTTTCAATTATTCCTGTTTCTCCTCGGACAGAGTTTTGAGTTTCATTATAAACCTGCAATAATATTTGGCCATTACTGCTTCTAAGTTCATGTATCTCAATGGTTAAAGTAAACTGAGCGAATGATTTCAGTGGGTAACTAAAAATAAGAAAAGCAACGAATATCAGACCTTTTATCATACCATTTTCTAGGGGACAACATCCACATTCACAAATGTTTTCAAATTGAGAGTTCTAAGCGCCCGATCTTACAGGATTGGACTCCTTTTGTTTTAGACTATTCTTAAAAGCAGAAGGTGTAAAACCGGTTTTAGACTTGAAAATATGATTGAAAGAAGACTTAGAATTAAATCCACAATCATAGGCAATACCTAATAATGTAAGATGATTGTTCTGAGGATTGGATAGCTTTCTCTTAAATTCTTCCACGCGGAATTCATTTACATATTCAAAGAAATTAAGATTCTTGTTCTCATTGATGGATTGTGAGAGATGATTGGAGGATATTTTGAGGGATTCCGCAAGGGATTGCAGTGAGAGCTTTGGGTTGATCCAGGGGTTTTCAGTATTCATCAGGTGATCAAGATTATTAATTATTTCTTCAGACTTATTTTTTTCAAGACCTGATCGATTGTATTGAGTTTCGGGCTTTGACTCAGCCATAATAAACTCTCCTGAGCTGAAAATTAACGTCTGTTTTAAACCAAAATAGCCCATGACAAATACAAATAATGTATTTATCCCTGAAACAACATAGAACGCATTACGTGGATTTTCGGACCAGTTCCAATCGACAATAAACAGAATCGTAAAAAAACTGACCAGGAACGCAATAATTGTAAATACAATTAATATTTTTAACCAATCCAGCGTAATTTCTTCCTCATAGGAGAATTGAATATGAATGTTTCTTTTATGCTGGTACAGATAAAAGAGACATGCAAGAGGATATAATCCTGCTGAAATAGCAAAAAATATACTATATAAATGCATGATCCCGGGAAAGTAGCCTTTTAAGTGTACGAACCCGTCAAAAATCAAAACTTCGCTTCCATCGACTTTATAATGGAACCAGAGAAAACTTATTACTAAGGCGATATAAGGGAGCAGATGTATCAAAAAAATCTTTAAATGAACTGGCGCGCTACGCTTTAATGCCAGTACATACCAGAATAATATAGGACCATAAAGCAGGGGAAATCCCCCACCAAGTATCATCATCCAATATGGAACTTTGATGTGATCATTGAAATTCAGATAAAAAAAGAATTGGGACATTGCAGTATAGATCAGCATACCCATTAGAATATAATCAGCCTGACTTTTTCCTTTTTTGTTTAAAACTAAAAGTAAAAGAAATAGTGCCTGGATGATTCCAATTAGCAGAATGGTATTCATTTCACTAATTTAAACCGAAATTGAGGGGATGTAATCAGATTGTAATAAATTAAGAAAAAATCTATAATTCTGAAATGAGTGAATTTGATGAAAAAGCGGCCACCTGGGATGACGATCCCTCAAGAGTTGAAAGAGCTGAAGAAATTGCCAATAAATTGCAAGCTGCTGTAAACTTGAGCAAAGTTAAAACCGCACTTGAGTATGGCAGTGGTACAGGGTTGCTCAGCTTTTGCCTGCGCAATGAAATTGATCAAATAACAATGCTGGATGAGTCAATCGAAATGACCAAGGTTGCTGAGGAGAAATGTACACAGCAAGGGATCACAAATCTGTTGCCCTTACAGATGAATTTACTGGAGGATCCTTTACCTGATGAGAGATTCGATTTGATTTTTGTGATGCTCACACTCCATCATGTGGTGGATGTTGAAGGTTTGATAGGCATTTTTCGACTTCTGCTTAACCCCGGAGGAAGATTGGCCATTATTGATTTGGAAAAGGAAGACGGTTCTTTTCATGACGGACCTTTTCATGGACATAATGGCTTCGAAAAAAACCACCTCGAAAATATGTTAACCGAAACAGGCTTCTCATCCATCAATTATAGTATTTGCTACACAATCAAAAAGGAAACGGAAAACGGTCAGAAAGATTTTCCCATGTTTTTAATGACTGCTGAATTATAGTACTGAAAAGCAAAAACAATTTTAGTTGTGAATAATGTTCGAGATTCGCTTAATTGCTGTTCATGAAAAAATGGATAAAAAGATTAGCATTTGTCCTTGGCTTTTTTGTTTTATTGATCGTTGGGTATTTGTATAAAAATCTTTACGATCGTCATTCAGGATATTCCATCGATCTTCAAATAAAAAATTCTCCACCAAAGCAATTTAGTGCTGGATTTGGAGCCGTTTCCATTACTCCGGAAATCGTTGACACCTGGACAGATGCAAATGGGGATGCAAGGTATTTTGAGGAAGACGGTGACACCTATAACGATAATAATGGCAACGGTAAATTTGATGTTTATTGGATAGCAGGATTTGATAACCGCAGGGCTGCCAATGGGGTTCATGATCAATTATGGGCACGCGCTATGGTCATCGATGATGGGACTTCCCGGATAGCCATTGTTTCCCTGGATGCTATTGGTTTCGGATCGGACGACGTTATTGATCTTAAAAAATATATTTCAGCAGAGGCGAATATTGATTATTGTATTGTGACATCTACCCATACCCATGAGGCTCCTGATCTCATTGGTATTTGGGGCGACAGCGAGTTTTCCAGTGGCGTGAATCCGGAATATATGGAAATGGTCCAGAAAAATGGGGCAATAGCGGTCATCGATGCGGCACGATCCCTTCGACCTGTTACACTCCGGTTTGCCCAGGATCTGGAAGGAGCAAAAGAATTTGTAGAAGATTCTCGCAAACCTTACATATTGGATCCGGGAGTACGTCTCATTCAGGCAGTTGACCTTGAAACGAAAGAAACTATTGGAACATTGTTCGCCTGGGCAAATCATCCGGAAACATTGTGGAATGCTAACCTTTTGTTGTCATCTGACTTTCCACATTTTATTCGTCACTATGTTGAAAATGGAATTTCAAGTGGTGACAGCCTGATTGCTGAAGGTCTTGGGGGCACGGTAGTATATATAAATGGTTCCATAGGCGGGTTAATGACTACCTCTCCTGAAATGAAAATTACCGATCGAATTGAAGGTACATCTTATACGGTGCCTTCCTTTGAAAAAGCCGATGCACAGGGGAAAATGCTGGCACTCGTTGGATTGCAAGCGTTACAGGATAGTTCCGTTGTGGAAGTAAATGAAGGAGCTATTTCTGTGATTGCTAAAACTATTTATTTACCACTGGATAATCCACTTTTTCGCTTAGCTGCTAGTTTAGGTGTATTGGACAGGGGAATGACTGGATGGTTCAAAATGCGCTCTGAAATGGCTGCGATGACAATCGGGCCAGCCAGCTTTCTTACGGTACCCGGGGAAATATATCCGGAGATCGTTAATGGCGGAGTGGAAACTCCAGAGGGAGCAGATTTTCATGTTGAACCATTGGAAGTACCTGGCCTGCGAAGTCAGATGCCGGGGCAATATCGATTTGTGATAGGACTGGCCAACGATATGATCGGATACATTATTCCAAAAAGTGAGTGGGATGAAGAAGCTCCTTATATTTATGGATTACCTGAATCTCCCTATGGAGAAATTAATTCCATAAGCCCGGAAGTAGCACCTATAATTTACAAAGAAGCAAAGATGTTGATCCAGGAATTGAAGAAATGATTTGTCCTTATTGATAAAGAGTATTGTCAATAATAAAACAGTCGGTATTTATTTTCTCTTCTTTGTTACTTTTTCCCAGTCGATCGAAAATTCCGTTTTCCAAGATATTTTCTAATTAACCGTTTGGATGTTTCGATTGCCACCAGAGTCTGTAACGTTTTGTCTTCGTCTTTTCCCATCATTATGAATGTACTCTTGCGAATAATTATAAAAATAGTATGCATGCATAACAATATTTCTCTATCTTCGTAGGTACGAGTAGGTTATGAAGCGAGAGGAAACTGTAGATCATCACATAAAAGCCACATGGCATTCTATTTCAAGGATGTATAACCAACGAGCGGCACAATTTGAAGCTACCATGGCGGAGGGTTTTGCCCTGCTTAATATTAAAAGTGATGAGGGTACACCTGCAACCAAAATCGGCCCTATGATGGGGCTAGAGGCAAGGAGTATCACGAGGATTCTCAAAAGATTGGAAGAAGAGGGGATGATCACAAAAAAGCGCGATACAGAGGATGGCAGATCTGTGAATATATATCTAACGCCCGAAGGTCAGCAAAAAAAGGAAATAGCGGCAGATGCTGTGATTGGTTTTAATACACGGGTAAGAGATCATATCGCTGAAGACGAACTGAATATATTTTTTAACGTAATGGAGAAAATTAACGGGGTGGTAGACATGGAAGTTCAGAACCTTAACAACAAGAATAATGAATAGAGCAATCAAAAAAGCGGCAGTAATTGGTTCAGGGATTATGGGTTCCCGGATAGCTTGCCACCTGGCAAATATTGGCGTGGAAGTTCTGCTGCTTGATATCGTTCCAAATGAATTAAGTGATGCGGATAAAGCTAAAGGATGGGATGAGAATAGTCCGCAGTTCAGGAATAGAATTGTAAATGACTCTTTTCAGTCAACACTTAAAGGTAAGCCTGCGTCGTTGTATCACCATGATTTTGCTTCACGTGTATCACTGGGAAATTTTTCTGATGACCTTTCAAAAATTAAAGATTCAGATTGGATCATAGAGGTTGTAGTTGAAAATCTGGATATCAAAAAAAAGGTATTTACTGAGATTGAAAATCACAGGACGCCCGGTACCCTGATAAGTACAAATACTTCAGGTATACCAATTCACCTGATGCTGGATGGACGCACAGAAGATTTCAAAAAACATTTTCTTGGAACACATTTTTTTAATCCACCCAGGTATCTGAATCTTCTGGAAATTATTCCTACTCCGGAAACGGATCCCGGAATCACCAAATTTTTCATGAATTATGGGGATTTATTTTTAGGAAAAACAACGGTAGAGTGTAAGGATACCCCGGCGTTTATTGCAAACAGAATCGGGATTTACGCCATTCTGAAGGTGATTGATACGATGCAAAAACTGGATCTTAATGTAGACCAGGTGGATAAATTGACAGGACCTGTTATTGGACATCCCAAATCAGCTACCTTCAGAACCACCGATATTGTAGGTCTTGACACGCTCGTGAAGGTGGCAAACAATCTTTATGATGGTTTAAAAGATGATGAGTCCGTTGAGACGTTTAAGCTCCCTGAAATGGTTACCAGCTTAAATGAAAACAATTGGCTTGGTGATAAAACAGGCCAGGGATTTTATAAAAAGACAAAGGAAAACGGAAAGACTAAGATCCTGACCCTGGATCTTAAATCCATGGAGTATAAGCCAAAGCAGAAAGTAAAATTCTCTACGCTTGAAACAACCAAAGGGATCGACGACCTGAAGAAAAGATTCAAGATTCTAATGGCCGGCAAAGATGTAGCAGGTGAATTTTACCGTGATTCCAACTATGGTTTATTCCAGTATATTTCAAACAGGATACCCGAAGTTGCAGACGAATTATATAAAATCGATGACGCAGTAAAATCCGGATTTGGCTGGGAGTTGGGACCTTTTGAAACCTGGGATGCAATTGGTGTTGCAGACACAATTTCCAAAATGAAAGAGGCGGGTTATGAAGTGAGTCCGTGGGTGAAAGATATGCTGGCGGAGGGGAACGAAACTTTTTATTTAGTGAAAGATGGGAAACGGATGTTTTATGACATCCCGTCTAAAAGTTATATCTCCATTCCAGGAAAAGACCGCTTCATTATTCTCAATAATATCAGAAAAGATAATAAAGTCTGGGGCAATTCAGGTGCTACAATTTTTGATTTGGGGGATGATGTACTTGGACTGGAATTTCATACAAAATTAAATACCCTTGGAAGTGAAGTAATGGAAGGATTACATCAAGCCATTGATATGGCTGAAAAAGACTGGAAGGGTCTTGTGATAGGTAATCAGGCAGCGCAGTTTTCCGCAGGAGCAAACCTGGGTATGGTATTTATGTTTGCCATCGAGCAGGAATACGATGAATTAAGTTTCATGATCAGGCATTTTCAGAATAGCATGATGCGTGTGCGGTATTCTTCAATCCCGGTTGTTGTTGCTCCTCATGGCTTGTCTTTGGGTGGAGGTTGCGAAATGGTCTTGCATGCTGATCAGGTACAGGCGTCAGCTGAAACATATATTGGCCTTGTTGAAGTTGGAGTAGGTGTGATCCCCGGTGGCGGCGGAACAAAGGAACTTACAAAACGGGTCTCTGACGGAATAGAACCTGGAGATGTGGTTTTAAATGAACTGCAAAATGCATTTATGAATATAGCAACAGCAAAAGTGGCAACATCTGCATACGAAGCTTATGATATGAATTTATTACGTGCAAATGATCGGGTATCAGTAAATAATAACAGGAGGATAACCGATGCAAAAGAAGCTGTGATTGAATTGGCGGACATAGGTTATACTCAGCCTGTACAATCCAAAGACATACTTGTACAAGGTACGTCTGGACTGGCGTTGTTTTACGCAGGCATTAATGGGATGAAAATGGGGAAATATATCTCGGAGCATGATGAGAAGATAGCAAAAAAGATTGCCTGGGTAATGTGTGGAGGTGATTTGAGTTACCCACAAAAGGTTAGTGAGCAATACTTATTGGATCTTGAAAGAGAGGCTTTTTTGAGTTTGCTGGGAGAGCGCAAAACACTGGAGCGGATCCAATCTATTTTACAGGGGGGAAAACCATTGAGGAATTAGTTGGGCAGTTGACATTATTGAAGTGATAAAAATTGGAATGAAAAATAAAGTAATATGGATGCTTTTATAGTTAACGGAAAACGTTCAGCAGTCACCCGGGCAAAGAAAGGAAGTCTGCGATTTACCCGCCCTGATGATTTGGCTGTGGATATTATAAAATCGCTGGTTGAATCGATCGATGGGCTTGAAGCACAAATGATAGATGACCTGATTGTTGGGAATGCCGTGCAGGAAGCTGAGCAGGGTATGCAAATGGGCAGAATGATTTCACTTATGGCCCTGGGGATTGATATTCCCGGGATGGTGATTAACAGGTATTGTGGATCCGGACTGGAAGCTATTCATCTTGCATCTGTTAAGATCCAGGCAGGCATGGCAGATCTTATTATCGCAGGTGGTACCGAATCAATGTCATTGGTGCCTGTGATGGGTTGGAAAACAGCCCTTAATTATGAGATTGCCAATGACAACCCAACATATTACACTTCCATGGGTCTGACCGCTGAGCAAATAGCTGAGCAGTTTAAAATTAGCAGGGAAGCACAGGACGAATTCGCTTATACATCTCACATGCGGGCGATAAAGGCACAGTCAGAAGGCAAATTTGCACCTGATATTGTTCCCATAACAGTTAGCGAGACATTCGTTGACCCGAATATGAAAAAACAAACCAGGGAATATGTAGTGGATACAGATGAAGGACCTCGAAAGGATACTAGTTTAGAGGTACTGGCAAAATTGAAACCGGTATTCGCGCAAGGAGGCTCTGTTACAGCCGGAAACTCAAGCCCAACAAATGATGGCGCAGCTTTTGTATTGGTGGCGTCGGAAAAAAAGGTAAAAGAACTTAACCTGAAACCGCGTGCAAGATTGGTGAGTTATGCAGCAGCAGGGGTTGACCCACGAATAATGGGTATTGGACCAGTAAAAGCAATTCCAAAAGCGCTGAAGTTGGGAGGATTGAAACAAGATGATATTGATTTGATTGAATTAAACGAAGCCTTCGCAGCCCAGTCACTTGCTGTGATCAACGAATTGGATCTGGATCGTGAGAAAGTGAATGTAAATGGTGGTGCCATTGCTCTTGGCCATCCATTGGGTAGCACTGGCGCACGCCTCAGCATTACGCTTTTAAGTGAAATGGAAAGGCGTAATTCAAAATATGGAATGGTAACTGCATGTGTAGGTGGAGGGCAGGGTGTGGCAGGTATTTATGAGTTGTTAAATTAATGAGAATTGTCGGATGAATAACTCCGGATAAAACTAAGAATATGGAAGCAGAAGCAACAAAGACATTAAAAGGAGGAGAATTCCTGATCAAAGAAACGCAGGCGTCAGATGTGTTTATACCGGAAGAATGGAGTGAAGAGCAGAAAATGATTGCTCAGTCGTGCCATGACTTTATTGATCAGGAAATTTCACCAATTCTAGATGAAATCGATTCACAGAAAGATCCTGAATTGATGCCTAAACTTTTAGATAAAGCGGGGGAATTAGGATTATTAGGCAGCTCCATCCCGGAAAGATATGGAGGGTTTGGGATGAGTCTTAATACCTCCATGCTCATCGTGGAAGCGTTGGGCTCAGGCCATTCTTTTGTGGTAGCACTTTCTGCACACACTGGAATTGGTACACTGCCCATTCTCTATTATGGGACTGATGCACAAAAGGAACAATACCTCCCAAGATTAGCAACTGGTGAACTAAAATCTGCCTATTGCCTGACGGAACCTGATTCCGGATCAGATGCAAATGCAGCAAAAACCAAGGCGGTACTAACAAAAGATGGCAAACATTACCTGCTAAATGGTCAAAAAATGTGGATCACCAATGGAGGATTCGCTGACCTTTTTATTGTATTTGCCAAAATTGATGATGATAAAAATCTTTCTGCGTTCATAGTTGAAAAGACCTTCGGTGGCATCACAATGAATGGTGAAGAACGAAAGATGGGAATCAAGGGCTCATCAACTCGCCAGATATTTTTTAATGATTGTAAAGTTCCCGCTGAAAATCTGCTTTCTGAAAGAGCAAATGGATTTAAAATTGCTGTTAATATTTTAAATATTGGCCGGATCAAACTTGCATCATCAGCAGTGGGTGGATCAAAAGCAGTAATGTCTCAGGCAATTAAGTATGCTAATGAGCGAAAGCAGTTCGGTAAGTCTCTTGGTGAATTTGGCGCTATCAAACACAAACTGGCTGAAATGGCAAGTCAAATTTACGCCTCTGAATCAGCTGTTTATCGTGCCGGTCAAAATATGGATGATATGTACGATGCACATGTCTCAGCCGGTGTTGTACCAGCACAGGCACGTTTGAAATCCCTGGAAGAGTTTGCCATTGAGTGCGCTATTATGAAGGTACATAGCTCTGAAGTCCTGGACTTTGTGGCAGATGAGGGGGTTCAAATCTATGGTGGAATGGGTTTTTCTGCAGAAGGTCCGATGGACAGGGCTTATCGTGATTCCAGGATTAATCGAATATACGAAGGTACAAATGAGATCAATCGGTTATTAACCATTGACATGCTATTGAAGCGCGCAATGAAGGGAAGACTTGATTTGATGGGCCCGGCCGCTGAGGTTGCAAAAGAAATGATGGCCATACCAGATTTTGGGGCACCCGAAGACGAGTCCTTATTTGCTAAAGAGAAAAAAGCTTTAGTGAATTTAAAAAAAGCGGGATTAATGGTTGCCGGGGCTGCAGTTCAGAAATACATGGACAAAATAGCTGACGAGCAGGAGATACTGATGAACATGGCAGATATGCTTATTGAGGGTTATGTTGCAGAATCAACTGTACTCAGAGTTGAAAAGTTAGTTGGAATCCAGGGCGCAGAAAATTGTCCAATTAGAATTGACATGATGAGAGTGTATTTGTACAATGCAATTGAAAATGCTGGTCGGGCCGGAAGAGAAGCAATTTATGCTTTCGCTGAGGGAGATGAACAAAAAATGATGCTGATGGGATTAAAGAGGTTTACTAAAATGGATCCTTTTAATTTGAAAGAAGCAAGAAGAAGAATTGCGGATCATTTTCTGGAAAAAAATGAATATAAAATTTGAGTTGTAATAAAAGTGAGTGGAAAGAGCCGGGTTTATACCGGCTTTTTTTATCAAATAGGTTTACCACCGGGGATGGATGATCTTTTTATAGCCTCTCTTTTCTTATTGTATTTATGATAAGCTCAAATTGTAAATCACCATAAGCCATTTTATTATTTAATCAAAAAAGCACTAATTTCGACCAAAAAATAGGATGAAGATAACCTGGTACGTAGTTGCCTTTTTCGCGATTGTTATTGGATTGTATCCTGTTATGTACTCCCTTGTAGATATGACTCAGCAAGGTTTGTTAGCAGGGAAGGGCAAACTTTTGGATAACTCTGTTTATTTGATGCTATTTTATATGCACATAACCGGCGGTGGTATCGCATTACTAACCGGATGGTCTCAATTCAAGCAAAAGTTGAGAAACAAATGGTTGCAACTTCACCGCACGCTTGGCAAGATCTACCTGGTTTCTGTCCTTTTTATAGGGGGTCCGGGGGGAATATATATCGCTTTCTATGCTGATGGCGGGTTGGTATCAAAAGTTGGTTTTGGCTTACTTGGTGTTTTTTGGTGGATATTTTCCGCTCAGGCCTACATGAAAATCCGCCAAGGAGATATTCAGGAGCATAAGCTATGGATGATCCGGAGTTATGCCCTTACATTTGCTGCGGTTACTTTGCGAATATGGTTGCCATTGTTAGGAATGGGATTTGGTTTTGAAGAGGCCTACCCTTTGATCTCCTGGCTTTGTTGGGTACCAAATATGATGTTTGCAGAATTAATTATTCGTAAAAACTGGGTCCCAGGATAAATGAATGCAAATACCCTAAATCAAATCTTCAAAACCTGTATTGAAGATTATCATGTACATGATTCCGTAATCCAGGAAATACAAAATCCATATCCAAAAGAAGATATTCTCCACCTGGTGTATCAAAAATGCTGGATAGATACTGTTCAGTGGCATTACGAAGACTTAATCAGAGATCCTCAAATTATACCGGAGGATGGCATGGCTTTGAAAGGTATGATTGATTCTTCAAACCAAAGCAGAACTGATATTGTTGAAAAAATTGACGATTATTTTCTTGAGAAATTTAAATCCAGGGGATTGGAAGGGGCCACAATTAATACCGAATCTCCTGCATGGGTCATAGATCGCTTGTCAATTTTAGCGCTCAAGTTATTTCACATGAAAGAACAGGTGGACCGGGCGGATGCTTCAAAAAAGCTTGTTGAAAACTCCAGGGAGAAGTTGGAGATCTTGCAGGAGCAGCAAAATGACCTTTCAATTTCCTTTGATCAGTTGATTTCTGACTATGAATCGGGTATAAAAGTCATGAAAGTTTACAGGCAAATGAAATTATATAACGACCCAGATACCAACCCTGTTCTTTATAAAAAATGAAGGTATTAGCATACCGGTTTTCCGCGTTTGGAGATGTTGCCCTTGTTGTTCCGGCTATCCGAAGCATTATTAATTCACATGAAAACGTAGAAATTACCTTTGTTTCAAGAAAAGTATTTGAACCACTTTTCCATAACATTCCCGGATTTACTTTTTATGGTATTGACCTTGAAGATTACAATGGTCTGATGGGATTGCGAAGACTTTATAAAGAGTTGGAATTGCTTGCCAATTGGGATTGCGTTTTGGATTTGCACGGGGTGATACGCACCTGGGTGTTGAATGCCTTTTTCAGGATTGACAATTATGCGGTATTCTCTATTGACAAAGGAAGAAAAGAAAAAAAATTACTAACCAGGAAAACAAACAAAATTCGAACGCGGTTGAAGCATTCTGTTCAAAGAACACTTGATGTATTTGCTGCTGCCGGATTGCACGCTATCCAGGATAACAGTTTGACGATACACAGCAACAAAGAGGAACATAAAGTATCTCTTGATGCGTTTCTTTCAAGCAAAAATTTACATAAAACAACACCCTGGATTGCCGTAGCACCATTTTCTGTTCATCTTCAAAAGGAGTGGTCGATCGATAAGGTTAATGAATTAATAAAAGAGTTTGTTGATCGGAAATATTGCGTATTCCTTTTCGGAGCCGGAGAAAAAGAAAGAGCTGAATTGGATAAGATAGAAACCAATTATGAAAACGTATTCAACCTGGCGGGCAACCTGGAGCTGGGGGCTGAGATATTGTTATTGGAGCAAATTGATTTGATGATATCAATGGACTCCTTCAATATGCATCTTGCTTCTTTGCTTGGAGTCAAAGTTGTTTCTATCTGGGGAGCCACACATCCATTTGCCGGGTTTGGCCCTTTAAATGATAATGAGCAATTTATTGTTCAGAGAGATGATTTGCCCTGCAGACCATGCTCTGTATTTGGTAATAAATCTTGTTACCGGGGAGATCTTGCCTGTTTAGATATTGAAGTTGAGGAAGTCCTCCGTGCCATAGGTCGTGCTTTGTAAGGAACATTTCTATATTGGATATTGTTAGCAGTATATGAAAGCAATTTGGAATGGACAGATCATCGCGGAAAGCAATGATACAGTAGTAGTTGA